>WNFD01019251.1_pt1 | contig 11901 bp, 10 predicted proteins | sample 5400491 | NCBI WGS metagenome assembly WNFD01 (sample SAMN13153343, study PRJNA577476) | soil metagenome | isolation source: 120 cm saprolite under Douglas fir tree site 2 hole 2 replicate 2 | place: USA:California | collected 2015-04-18 | reverse complement strand
CGATGGTGTTCTGCACCATGCCGCAAATCGTCGACTGGCGCTGATAATGCGTACGCTCCCATTCCTGGTCGACGGCGCGGAATTTATGCCAATTGGAACTCTTTGCGGCCGTCCAATCCTTGCAATAGGTCGGCGTTCCATCGGGGAACGAGATGATCCAATCCTGCAGGAGATAACGTTCTGGATCGGGCTGAACATCGACCGTCATATCTTCGTAGTGTGTCGCCTTGCGACCCTTGGGTTCGAAGTAGTTGTACTTGCGACTGTCGGAGCCCGGAAACGTCGCTGCCCCCGCAGCCCCGGACTTGACGACTGCCGGCTTGGTGGCGGCTCTGCTCGATTGTGCGCTCATGGCTAACTCCCTTTTGCTATTCTCTCCCTGCGACGAACTTTGCACGCCGTCATCGCACCGCCGGCGTAAACTTGTCGAAATAGATATGGTCGGGTTCGACGCCATTCATTTGCAAGACCGGCAACACGGCATCGATCATTGGCGTCGGACCACACGCGTAGGCGTCGATCGCACCGGTCAGCTTTTCTTCGCGCAAATGGCGCAGGACGACCTCGTGGACGAATCCGGTCTCCCCGTCCCACGCGTCATCCGCCTCCGCGTGCGACAGCGCCGGTACAAATTTGAAGTCCTCAAGCTGCGCCGCGATGGCTGCCAGCTCCTTAAGGTAGAATAGATCGGCGCGCGTGCGCGCCCCGTAGAAAAACCGCACCGGCCCTTGTTCTTCACTCGCGATGTGATCCGCCAGGATCGACCAAAGCGGCGACATGCCCGAGCCGCCACCGATCAACAGCATCGGGCCGGGCCTCTCCTCTCGCCGGAAGCAGGTGCCATAAGGTCCTTTGGCAGTGAGGGCGTCGCCGACGCTCAATTGTCCATCGAGCAGGGACGAAAACGCCCCATTAGGATATTTCTTGATGATGAAGCGCAGGTTTGTGCTTTCGCTGGGCGCGTTCGCCATTGAAAACGCGCGGGTGATGGCGCCATCCCCAAGCGTCAGGTCGACATATTGGCCAGCCCAGAATTTCAGCGGCTTCTCGATTTCGATTTCCAGCAATCTGATGTCTGCCGTCAACGCGCTGATCCTTGCGACGCGACCGGCAAACGCCTTTACCGCGATCGAACGGCTGAGCAGGTCCTCATCGTAGTTGAGCAGTTCGAAACTGACATCGCTGTAGGCGTGCGTGCGGCACAGCAGGACGTGGTTGGTTTCGCTCTCATAATCCGGCAAGGCGAACGTCGAATACTTCAACAGCTCGATGTCGCCCTCAATCAGTTTTGACTTGCAACTGCCACATTGTCCTTCCTTGCAGCCATGCATAAGCGAGATGCCCTGACGAAACGCCGCGTTAAGCACGGTTTCACCCTCTTCCACCTCCATCTCGATGCCCACCGGCTCGAACCGAACCTTGTGGACCTGCGCTTCTGTCATCGTCTCAACCTTGTCGTATTCTTGATGGGGCGGAATTGTCCGAGCGCTATGCGGGGGATGGGGGCCGCCGAGGCCGCCCCCATCCGGTTGTTATGCTCAATGGCAGGGATTGATCTTGAAGCCCTTGCGATAGTCAGCCACCGCGACCTCACGCTCTATCGGCGAGAGCGCCCGGAATCCGCGGAGCGGGCTGCCAAGCTGGTGTCCGCGCACGTGATCGAGCGTCCACATGTCCTTGGCCTCGAAGCGCAGATGCGGCTGTGCAACCAGGGTTTTGCCGTCGGGTCGCACGAACCCGAGATCCTTGATCGCGTCGGCGATGTCCCAGCCGTGATAGCAGTCTTCCCATTCACGGCGACCGCTGAAGCGGCCCATTGCCGGCGTGGCGCGGCCTTCATACTCGGCGGCAAATGCCACCTTGTGGGTCCAGCGGCACCCTTCCGAGCAATAGGTGTACATCTTGCCGTCAACTTCATCGCAGACGAAGTCTTCGCGTATCAGGCACGGAACCATGCAGCTCCAGCAACGATGCGGGTATGAATAGCCCACCTCGCTGTTGAAGAGGATGTTGGTTTCGCCGGGAACGCTCAGCTTCGCGTGCCATTTCCAGAAGTCGCCGAATTCGGCGTACCAGCCTGGATACTTGTGCTCGAACCACTCGAAGTCCTTTTCGGTCTGGGCTTCGATGCGCCAGAAGTTCGCCGACCAGCCGACCGTGAAGAATTGCGCGGTCTTGTGGACGTAGTTTTTCTTGACGATCCTGTCCCAGGCCGCGGCGACGTCGTCGTGATGGATCTTGATGCCGTACTTCTCGAGCGGCAGCATGTAGGTCCGATAATAGTCCTCGTAAATCCAGCGATGCCAGAGCTCGGCATAGGATTCCTTGTTCTTGTCGCGATTGGTCGTGCCGTATTCGATGAAGGTCCCGATCGCGGCATCGACAATCGCGTGATTCTGCCAGAAGGCATATTTCAGATCGCGTTCCAGCAACTGATGGTTCGACGGATCGTTGATCATGGCCATCAACATCGAATGACCGTTGCCGATGTGACGGGATTCATCCGACTGCACCGACAGGAACACCGTCGGCAGGGCGTAGTCGCCGTTGCGCGCCGCTTCCGACGGCATCGCCACAAACAGCGTATTCGTGAATGCCGTTTCCGCAACCACCGTCAGATAAACGTTGGCGGCAGTGATGGCGTCACCGGTCAGGAAGCCTTCGGCGAACTGACGGCCGATTGTGGTGGCATAGCATTTGCCAAACGCGGCTTCGGTAATATCGAACCCGGCGGGGTCGATATAGTTCTCCATGTACCATTTCTTGAGGTTCATCTGGATCGTCGAGTGGCGGAACTCATCGACCATCTGCATGGTGAATCCGGTGCGCAGTTCCTCGCCCGGCGCCAGCCGACCGACCATCGCCATCGATCGCGCCGCCGAGATTTCCGGGAACGGGATGATCGCCAGGAACAGCTTCATCCACTCGACCCAGCGGGGCTCGACATTGCGGAACATGTCGCCGCGCAACGCCGCATCCAACGCGCCGTAAACGCGATTGTCTTTTTCTTCCTGCATCGGGAAATACGAGCGCAGCACCTGTTTCATCGGGTCGCGCGGCGTTTTCGAGATCTTGTAATCGGTCGGGAAGGTCATCGCTTCCTGCACGTAGCTTGGCGTCCAGCCAAGGTCCGCGACACGGTTTGCCGCTTCGGCGATGGTTATTCCTTTCTGGGCCGTTATTTTGTTCAGTGTCAGACTCGCAGTCATTTCTATCTCCTTTGAACGTTGCGTTAGCTTTTGCATTCTCGCTTTAGTCGTCGGGTCAAAACCCTTGGTCTCCTGAGCGCATTCTCGAAATTCACATCTGTGAAAACAAACTTCGAGTCCGGTAAATGTACTTTGATTTGCGAAATCGCAGTTCCAGTTCAGACCGGTTTGACGGTGCTGACCGTCTCGCCACCTCCGTTGGTTCGGTTGATAAGTGGCTTGCCTTCGGCGATGAATTTCGCCGAAAGAACGAAGGCGCCAATTGCGAAATCCTTGCCGTGCCGAGCGATCATTGCCTCGGCAATTTCGGCCACTTGAACGAAGAAGGTGTCCTTCGACCTTTCTTCCTCACTCAATTCCAATTGCTGAGGCGGCGCGGTTTGCGCAACATTTCCCGCAACCTCGATCTCGATCTTGGTCATCACGAATGTCCCGAGCGTTGGTGTTCATTGGTCGACGGACCGCTTTCAAATTCCAGCAACGACGCATTGAGCCATTCGCGTTCGGCGACCAGCCGCTGATGCTCCTCCTGCAACGTCCGCAGACGCGCAGTCGCCCTTTCCAGCTCGGCTTGCGCTCCGGCTCCGGTATCTCCCTGCGCAACATCCCGGCGGGCGCATTCGAGTTCGATTTCTGCGCCGCCGCGTGCACTTTCGTTTCTCAGCTGCATCTCATTGTTCCTGATCATGCCTTCGATCAGCTTGTGCCGCGCGAGCATTCGCTGCCGGGCGCGCTCAAGTTCGGCGGCTTCCTCGGCGGTAATTTGTGGTCCGCGCCCGCTGGCGTTTGTCACTCGCATTACTCGCGTTCGACATTCCGGAATGAAGCTGAGCATCTTGCGGCAAATTTCCTACGGAATCAGAACAGCGCGCCCATGGATGTGGCCATGGTGCAGATCATGAAGTGCATCGTTGGCCTGGCTGAGCCTGTATTCTTTGGTATGGAGTTTGACGAGGCCGCGGTCCGCGAGCGCCATCAGTTCGACCAGCTCGGCATAAGTGCCAACCAGATTGCCGACGATGGTCTTTTCCGTCGTGATCATGTCGATGGTCGGAAGCTCGATCTTGCCGCCATAACCTACGATGTAATAGTAACCGCCGTTCGCTGTCATCGACAGGCCTTTGGCAATCGCGTCGCCCTCGCCGACGAAATCGATTACGGCTTCGGCGCCACGCCCACTGGTCAACGCCAGCACGGCTTCGACTTCGTTGCCGTCGGCTTTCACGACATGGTGCGCACCGCACTCCTTGGCGAGGTCGAGAGACTTGGCGGCGCGGTCGATCACGATGATTTCCGCCGCGCAGAGTGCTGCGAGAACCTGGATGCCAATATGGCCAAGTCCGCCGGCGCCAATAACCGCGACATATTCTCCAGGCAGCAGATGGCGGGATGCTTTCTTGGCGGCGCGATAGGCCGTCAGCCCGGCGTCGGTGTATGGCGCGACATCTTTCGGCGCCAGCGACTTGGGTAACTTGATGAGAGAGCGCTGGCCCGTGAGCAGGTATTGCGCATAACCGCCGTTAGCATTGATGCCAGGAAACGCACTATCCAACGCGTGCATGTCATCGCCGCGTCGGCAGGCAAGACAATGTCCGCTCGTCACCAAAGGATGACAAATGACGCTGTCGCCAACCTTGACACCCTCGACGCCAGGCCCGATCGCCTCGACCCAACCGGCATTTTCGTGCCGCCAAATGCCTTCGACAATATGCAGGTCTGTGCGACAGACGCCCGCACCGCCGATGCGCACGATCACGTCCATCGGCCGCGAAATCTTCGGGTCTGTCACGTCCTCGTATTTGACAAACTCTTTTGCCGTCAGCTTTTCATCAAACGCATGGAGCACCGCGGCTTTCATTTATTTATCTCTCCCCCTGGTGGTTTTTTATTTTGTGGTCATGGCGCCTGCGCCACCCACCTCACCAAGGAGTGAGCAAGGGCTGTGCCAAGCCCATAACAAGCTGATCTTTCTGGCGTTCTCTGCATCTCTTCGAGTTTGCTCCGATCCGCATCGGAGCACACTTGACGGCGTTACTGTTCCGAGACGGAACACTTCGAGGACGGCAACGGCGATTACCGAGGAATTTGGTTTTTTGATTATTTGATCTATGATCGGTAAAAGCGCGGGCACGCGAACAAGACCTGAACCAGGCTAATATCAAGAGGAAATTGCCGAACAGCAGTTCCGGGAGGATCGATGATGCTGCCTGCCAGTCGGCGCGTCGAAAATGCATGGATGACGCTTGAGCAACGCGGAGCGCCGCCGGTGGAACTGCTGTCGGCCGATATCTACGATAGCTGGATGCGCTGCATTTCGTTCGGCCTCGACACGCTGCGCCCGCCTTCACCCGAATTCGTCAGCCCTGCCATCCTGCGCCAGGAGCAACAGCGTTGTTCGCTCGTCCGTGGCCTCGCGCTCGCAGAGATGCACACGCTGCATCAGCAGATCGCCGGCTCCAATTTCATGATCGCCTTTGCGAACGCAGATGGCTTGCTGCTCGACATAATTTCCGACCCGAGCTTCAGCGACGCTTCGAACGCAGCAAGCATTCGGCCGGGTACCGTCTGGACGGAGAGTATTTGCGGTACTAACGGCCTCGGCACGGCGGCGCATCTCAAACGCGCGATTGTCGTGCATGGGCGCGATCATTTCTTTTCCCGCTACAACAATCTCACCTGTGTCGCAGCGCCTATCTTCGCGCCCGACGGCGAATTAGCCGGAATATTGGATGCTTCGTCGGATTGCATGTCCAGGCAGGCTCACACCCAGGCGCTCGTCGCCATGGCGGCGACCCAGATCGAGAATGGTCTGTTCCGGGAACAACATCGCGGAAATATCCTGATCGCGTTCCACAACCGCGGCGAATATTTGCACACGCTGAACGCAGGCCTGCTGGCCGTCGATAACGAAGGCAGGATACTAGCGGCGAACAGGGCCGCGAGCATCTTGCTGCACGGCTTGCCGGCCTCACCGGGCCGCCGCTTCGCTGACGTCTTTCGTACCAAATTCAGTACGTTTGTCGATGAGGGCCGGCGCAAGGAACGCCAGCACCTCGAGGACGACGTCGGAAGCCAGTTTGTCTCGACCATCGAGAACACGCGTCAGTTCCCAATGATTCAAGGAGTTTCCAGACCCCGGCCGCCGCTACCTAAAGAAGTCGCCCCGCAATTCGTATCCGCTGATCCGACGATCGCGGGAGTTGTGCGGCGGGTTGAGAGCGCGGCGGCACGCAAGATGCCGATCCTCATTCGCGGCGAGACTGGTACCGGCAAGGAACAACTCGCCCGCCATGCCCATGCCGCCAGCGGACGGGCCGGTGCCTTCGTCCCAGTCAATTGCGCGGCGCTCCCCGATAGCCTGATTGAAGCGGAGCTGTTCGGCTATGCCGAGGGCGCTTTCACCGGCGCCAGGAAAGGCGGCTCCGGGGGACTATTCAAAGAGGCGGATGGCGGCACCCTGTTCCTCGACGAAATCGGCGACATGCCGGTGACGCTGCAAGCCGTCCTGTTGCGCTTTCTGGACGATTGGACTGTCCGGCCGGTCGGCGGCGCCAAGCGCCAGGTCGATGTTCTCCTGGTGTCCGCCACCAACGCTAATCTCGACGAGTCAATTGCAAAGGGCCGCTTCCGGTCCGACCTGCTGTTTCGCCTCAACACGCTGGAGGTGACATTGCCGGCCTTGCGTGAACGCTCGGATTTCACCGAGATTGCGCGCCATCTGATCGAGAAGATCGATCCCTCCGCGGACTTGACACAAAGTGCGATTGATCGATTGGCGGAACTGGATTGGGATGGCAATATCCGCGAATTGCGCAACGTGCTCTCAAGGCTGTCCTTGGGCGAGCATGGAAACCTGATCGACGAGGCCGCAGTCGAATCTGTCGTTGGAGATTCATTCGATGAGCCACTGCCCGGCAAGGCGCCAGGCCATCGCGGGCTTAAAAACGACTTGCACGAAATGCAGCGCGCACATGTGCTGACGGCATATGCAGAGACAGGCAACAACATCAGCAAAACTGCGCGGCGGCTGGGCGTGTCGCGCAACACGATTTACCGCACTCTTCGTGATAAACAGAGCTGACGCGATCGCCCAAAAACGAGAGCTTAAAGCGGTGCGACCTGTCCTTCACGAGAAGTACGGCACACAAGAAAGTCTGATCCATTATCAGGTTCGATGGGAGGGTCGCCGTGTTTGAACCGGAAAACAGTCTCGAAGCCCTGATGCAGGCCGCCGTGAAGGACCCCGATGTCGTTCCTGCATTCTATCAAGCGCTGCTGGAAACCGAGATTTATGTTCTGACGCCTGAAGCGCCAATGAAACCTGGCCGCCGCCGCTCGCTCAAATTCCAGGAGAAGATCAACATCGCCACGGTCGAATTCAAGGGCATGAAATGGCACCCTGCCTTCACGTCCAAAAAACGCATATCCGACTACGTAAAGGAGCCCGAGACCTGCCTTGGTGCCGCGGCGCGCAATCTGTTCGAAATGTTGCCCAGCTCGAATTTCTGGCTCAATCCGCTGTCGGAATGCCAGAAGCCGCTGCCCGCCTCCGAAATCGCCCTCCTGATGAACGGCAAGATTTTTGAAGCGTTAAAGGGGCCGAGATAGCAGTCGAGTCGATCCAAACCACCGAGCTTTCTCGCGGCAACCGGCTCACCTTCGCCGGCGTTCAGTAGGCTCTGGTGAAATTGCCCTCTTTCTTGATGTCATCAAACACGGGATGGGGGGCGCATTCAGGGCCGCAAATCCATATCGATGCGGATGAAATCGCCGCGATAGGTGACTTCTCCCAGATAAATAACGGTTCGATCGGCAGTCGTGAAAACCCGCCGGACTTCGGCAACGGGTGAATTCAGCGGCACCTGCAGCAGCCTTGCTGCTTCGAGGTCGGCGGTGCCGATCGTCAGCGTCTGCCGTGCACTGCTGATGGCCGGATCACGCATATCTTTCAGAATCGGAATCACCGTTTCCTTGCGAAAGCGTTTGGGGGATTTTCGGAATATCTTTTCATCCAGATAGATCGAGATCACGCAATACGGCCGCGCGTCGCGCGAGTGCACGCGCCGCATATAGACATAATGCGCCGCCGCCTTGCCGTCTTCGGGCAGCAGCGGCGCGTCGGTGCGGCTTTCCGAAATGTTGATGATCTCCGGCGATGTGTCGCGGTAGACCTCGGCGAGGTCGGACAGCGTGGTCTCGACCTTGAGCCAGCGATCCTGCTTCAATGTGCCGGTGATAAAGGTGCCGCGGCCCTGCCGGGCTTCGATGATTCCATCGCGGGCCAGCAAGTCGACCGCCTGGCGAATGGTGACACGGGAGACGCCGAATTCTGTAGCGAGTTCTTCATTCGCTGGCAGCCGGAGGCCCTGCGCCCATATTCCTCGGGAAATACGCTGGCGAAAGATATCAGCGATCTGGGCGTATTTCGGAACATGGCTGTCGGAAATCAAATCCATCTCACGTTCTCGGCTTTCAAATTCGGCGGTTCAGGCCGCGTGGCCCGCCATCATGACATGACAAGGGCGGCGCCTCTTTCCCCGATCATGAGGCTGCTCGCATTGGTATTGGCTGACGTGATCTGCGGCATGACAGATGCATCGATCACGCGCAATCTTTCGACGCCGCGAACGCGCAACGCGGGATCGAGCACCGAATTGTCGTCGCTTCCCATCCGGCAGGTGCCGACGCAGTGAAATACCGTCCCGCCGGTGGTTCGCGCGAAATCCCAAAGGTCGGCCGGGCTGTTGACAGCCTCGCCCGGCACCATCTCGATATCCCAGAGTTCGCGAAACGATTTCTGCTGGTAGATGCCGCGCAGTATTTGGAGGCCCGCGACGATCGTCTTCCGATCGATCTCCTCGGCGAAATAATTAGGTTCGATACGCGGCTGCTCGAATGGATCGGTCGAACGGATCGCAAGCTTTCCGCGCGACTCCCCATGGCATTGCCAGACCGACGCAGTGAATCCGGAATAGCGATGCAGGGGATCGCCGGGCTTATCGACCGACAACGGCATCACGTTGAACTGAACGTCGGGGTGCCCACCGACGGCGTATTCCGTGCACGCGGCGCCGCCGACCTGACCGGCTCCCGCACTTAGGGGACCACTTCCTGCGAGCAGCCATTGCAACCCCATCTTCGCTAGCCTGTACGGGCTGCGAACCTGATCATTGAGAGATATTCGCTGCTTCAGCCGGACGATCATTCGGGCCTGATAGTGATCCTGCAGATTGCGCCCAACTTCCGGCGCGTCGGCCACCACGGGAATGCCGAGCCCGCGCAGCAGATCCGCCGGACCGACGCCGGACAGTTGCAACACCTGCGGCGACTGCAGCGCGCCAGCCGACAATATAACTTCGCGGTCGGCCGCCGCGCCGAACACCTGATCGTTCCGGATCCATTCCACGCCGGTTGCAACGTAGCCTTTGAAGACGATTTTGCTGACCTGCGCACCGGTGACGACAGTCAGGTTCGGACGACGGGCGATAGGTCGCAAAAATGCCGACGCCGAGCTGGAGCGCCAGTGCCGTCCAATGCCGAGCTGATAGGCGCCGACGCCCAGCGTGGTTGCACCATTGAAATCCGGATTGCGCGGGAGTCCGAACTCCACGCCGGCGTCCACCCACGCCGCGGAGGCGCGGTTGCCGGTGCGAAGGTCGGACACTTCGAACTCACCAAGACCACCGTGATACTGGCTTTCGCCGCCCTGGTAGCGTTCGTAACGGCGGAAATACGGCAGCAGTTCGCGATAACTCCAACCTTTCGCGCCCAGACGTTCCCAGTCGTCGAAGTCTTCATGCTGGCCGCGAATGAAGATCAGACCATTGATGGACGACGAACCGCCCAGCACGCGGCCGCGTGGCCAGACGATCGAGCGATCGCCCGTCGTTTCGCTCGGTTCGGTCTTGAACAGTCGCGAGAAACGCTCGTTGTAAATCGTCCGGTAGTAACCGACCGGAAGCTTGAGCCAGAAATTGCGGTCGGACCCGCCGGCTTCCAGCAGCAACACGCGGCAGGAGGGATCGGCGGAAAGACGGTTCGCGACCACGCAACCGGCCGATCCTGCGCCGACGATGATGTAGTCATATCCCTGCGCAGCCATGTGTTCTTCCCGACAGATCAGGCTGTCCTATATTGCTCGATCGACAACAGATCCGGCTCGATGCCGAGGCCCGCATTGTCACTCAGCGTCACCATGCCATCCCTGATATCGGCGACGGGACCGCAGAAGCGATCGCGTAACGGGTTGTCGTTGGCATCCACTTCCAGCAATCCGTCGCCCCCTACCCCCGCCAGCAAATGCGCCGATGCCAGCAAGCCTATCCCGCCGCCGAGATAATGCGGGCAAAAAATCTTGCCCGATGTCAGGATATCGCGCGCAATATCGGAGCAGACGCTCAACCCACCCCACTTCGCGATATCGGGCTGAACGACCCGCAACACGTCATCACCCAGCGCCTGCTCGAAACCTGCGCGGCTCGTGATATTTTCTCCGGCCGCGAGCGGCAGGCCAGCGCCTTCGCGCAGTCGTTGCCATTCCTGCCAGGGCCGGTCGGCGCGGATCGGTTCTTCGAGCCATGCAAGACCAAACTCGCCAAGATGCGGCGCGATCTCCAACGCACGTTCCGTCGACCAGGCCTGGTTAGCGTCCGCAGCCAGCATGCCATCTCCGATGAGTTGGTGAAGCGAGGCCAAGTTAGCGCGGTCGGCGGCGAGATCGAAACCGATTTTCAACTTCAGCGCGCGATGTCCTCTGCTCAAGGCAGCTTCCGCCATCTGCCGCGAGCCCGTCGGATTAATGCCGCTGGCATAGACCCGGATCTGGTTGCGGTTACCGCCCAGCATCTTCCACAACGCCATGTTGCGGCGACGCGCGCACAGATCCCAAACCGCGAGATCGATCCCTGCGATCGCCTGCGCAAAGGGACCGAACTCGCCGGATTGCAGCGCAACTACCGAGGTGTCCTTTGTCAGGATGTCGAAGACATCCGAAGGGTCGCCAGACCTCACCCCAGCCGACTTGCCCATCTTCATCTTCGACGCGAACGAACACGGCGGGGCGATTCAGCATCCGGCCGAACGAGGTGACGACCGGCGTCGATAGCGGATAGCGATAACAGAAGGCTTGCACTCGACGGATGGCAAATGTCTGCAATGTCATTTCTGCAATCCGAAAGTGCCGCGACGGGACAGGCCGCCTCCTTGTATGGTCATCCTATTTATAATATGACCAGCCCACGATCAACCGCGATTACATCGGAAGCAGCGGCGCTCGACGCCAGACGCGCGCCACTGCAGGTATCGCGCGGCGATACCTCCTTGTGGTTGGCGGCTTCTTTCAACGCGCGGCGCGGAGTGAGGTTGAGGTTTTGTCCAGTTGGTTGGCAAAAGCCAAAGTCGTTGGTGTCGTTGCTGCGAACCGCCGCTCTGCTGGACGAGACTACGCCGGAAGAGTGGGAACAGTGTTCGGCGCCGGTGGCTGCTCTACGGCATCTTCGTCCGGCAACTTCTCCCCATGCACGGCAATAGGCGTCCCGATCCAAAGCGGGTTTGCAAGATGATCCCGCCGCGGATTCGTTGTGTTTGGATGAACCAGAACGCTCAGTGTTCCATGATTGAGCATCAGCCATGGCACTAGGGTGGGAAACACCTCCGTGGCAAAGGCGACCTGAAACATCGCCTGATCATGCGG
>WNFD01006280.1_pt1 | contig 11901 bp, 13 predicted proteins | sample 5400491 | NCBI WGS metagenome assembly WNFD01 (sample SAMN13153343, study PRJNA577476) | soil metagenome | isolation source: 120 cm saprolite under Douglas fir tree site 2 hole 2 replicate 2 | place: USA:California | collected 2015-04-18 | reverse complement strand
CAAGCCCCGGGGGATACACGCTCTACTTGGCAATCTACGTGAAGCCAGTGAGTCGTCTCACTACGCTCTACATGGCCCTCATCGATCCATTTCGCCGTCTCATTGTCTATCCGGCCCTCGGTGGGCAGGTTCAGCAACGTTGGTCGCGCACGTATGCGTAGGTGCCGCTTCCTAACCAGGCGATGGAGCGGACCGCCGCATAAATGGCTCGTTGTCGGGGCGGGCTGCAATGGGCGGCGGCCGCTCATCGCCAAGCGGCCAGGCAGCGCGAACGAGACATCGTGAAGACCCTAGCCTTCAGTGTGGAGCCGATATTCATCAAGCCTGGCTCGACGAGCATCGTCATAGGCGATCTGAAGGCGCGGACTGTCGAAGGTGTAGGTCTTGTTGTCGGATGACTTGCGTAGTCTTACACAACGGCAGGGTAACCGCGCACTACGCCCTTGATACTGGATTCCCATTTGCTGGCAGTATGGACACTGGCACCACCAATACATCTCGTCGAAGTCAACGCCAGCGAAGTCTGCTTTCGTATCAAACGTCGGACCATACAGATAAGCGCTTCTCGTGTCGTCGGTGGGCACTCCTATCAGACCGAAGAACACATACACAGACTTTCGCGTCGCTAGAGCAAGCTTTCTGGCCTCTTGGTCGCACAACCTATCCGGTTTGCGTTCTTCAGTCCTAATCCAGCAATCGAGGCGTGGTAGCCAAAAGTCCGGCCAGCAGTACAAGGTGTCCTCATATTCGATTCCCTGGCTTTCGTAACGGTGGCCAACGTCGATCGTATCGAGAAAGATTGCCCACCGAGCTGCTAGTTCGTTCCGATACCAAGTACCGTTGTAAAAGAATTCGACCGAGGACACAAAACGAGGCTACAGGCGCATTCATTCACAGTCAACGCCGCTCTCTTGCAGAGACCTGGAAGAGGACGGGGCACCCATCGGGATGATCGGGCCCGCAGGTGTTCCTGAAGGCGCTCGAGCTGGGCCGCGCTCATGACGAGGCTCCGCGGCCCATCAGGGCCGAAGACGGGTTGCGCGCACTCGCCGGCTCGTGGACGAGGCGCTCAGCGCCTCCAGGAGCCGCGATCGGATGAGGGGCCGCTATCTCCGTATCCCCCGGCCCGGACCGCAACATGATTGTGACTCTTCGCACGTTCCCGAACGCGCAGCAGTTCCCGCCGGGCACCCGTGCCAACCTCTACTTCTTCGATCTCACCCTCGGGAACTGGGCGATCTGGGGGCAGGGCACGGTCAGCGACGACTCGCGCGTCATCATAAGCGATCCCGGCGCCGGGCTCCCGCGCTTTGCGTGGCACGGTGCCGCGTGCCAGAACACGTGCCCGGTCCTCACGGCGGGCGGAGACCGCCATCCGACCGGGGGCGAGCCGGTCGACCTGGTGACTGGACAGTTCACCGTCAACAAGACGGACCTCGTCCTGCCCGGCCGAATCCCTGTGACGATTCAGCGTAGCCATCGGAGTGGCGGCACGACGCTCAACAGCCTCTTCGGCGTCGGCTGGACAGTGGGACTGTATGACGCCGTCCTCACGCCCTCCGGGACCGGCTTCCAGCTCACCAAGCCCGAGGCAATACCGTTACACAAACCGTCGTCACCGGGGGGGATGCACGCACACGCGCGCCCCCGGGCTCCTGGCACCGCCCATCTGCGGTGCGGGTTTGGCGATTCTGGCTGGACGACCGCATAACGAGGCTTGAATCCTTGCGGTGCTCTCTGCGGTCTTCGCTCGGTCCGCGCACGGAACATGCACGGGAACCTGGTGAAGCTGACCGGACGCCCACTCGCGCCGCGTCCGGCGGAACTGGAATCGGTTGAACCGGATAGCGGCGCTCGACTCCCGTTCGCTATCACCCACAGTCCGACCCTCACGGGCGGGCCTGGCTCGCGCGCGTCTCGAGCTGCATCACGTAGCCGTGGAGGGCACCGCCCGCATCGAAGTAGCCTCCTACGACCTCGCGGCGACCGTTGATCCCGAAAGTCCCGGTGCCCACCGCGCTCGGGACGTCGATCGTCGTCAGGGCGCCTCCGCTGATCACGAAGCCGTGTCCCATGGGGCTCGTCAGGCACGGACTGGCGTCGCAGTACCTGCCGACGATGTCGCCGAGCGCGTTGATGCCGCCGTTGTCCTCGGAGAGAGGCATGACGTTCGGGATCGCGAAGGTGGTGAACTCGCCATTCCCGAGAACGAACAGCTCAACCCCTCCGCCCGCGATCCCGAAGCCACCGACGATGTCGCCTCGGTCATTGACTTTCCAGGCGTTCGTCTCGATCGACCCAGGAACATCAAGGATGGTGAACTCGGCGTCGCGCAGCAGGAAGCCACGGAAGTCGCCATTGCCCGGCTGGCGGCACACGGAGCTGGTGCAGAAGCGTCCGACGATGTCACCGCGGTCGTTGATCCCCAATGCGTTGGTGAAAGTCGAGCCCGGCGGGTCGAAGGTGGTGAACTGGCCGTCCTGTAGTAGGAAGCCGTGCCGGAAGGCGGGTGCGACCGGTAGAGTGTACCATCCCACAATGTCGCCGCGGTTGTTGAGCGCGCCCGCCACCGTGAAGCCGGCGCCGGGGAAATCGATTGTGGCCAGCTCGCCTGTCGCACTCCGCACGAAGCCGTGCGTCCGGCCCGCACTCTCGTAGCGCCCGACGGCCACGCCGTAGTCGTTGATGGCGAACAGCCTCGTAGCGGTCGCGCCGGGTACGTCGACTGTCGTGAAGCGTCCGGCCTCGATGGCTGGCGGTCCTACCAAGGAAGAGCTCGTTCCAGACGATGGGGTTGCCGGCGCAAGTCCCGCCAGAATAGCCATCACGATGACTGCCGGCACCAAGACTGCCGTAAGTGCCTGTATCTTTCGCATATCATTTGACCTCCTTTGTGCCTTTGTATTGGTTTTGCTACGATCCTGGCAATTCCTCTAAACAGAGGAATCCTCATCGGCCTGAACCGGACGGTCTCGGAGATGTTCTATCCCGATCCTCAACTTCTTCCAGTCCATTTCGGGCATCGCGCTCCTCCCCATCGTGATGATCTGGTGGGGGACGACCGAGAAGACCGTGTTCGCCGTCGTCATCTACACGTGCTTCTTCCCGATCGCGTTCAACGTGCTGACCGGGGTGCGGAGCACGCCGCGCATCTACGTGAACGCGCTCCGCACGCTGGGCGCCTCGAGCTTCCGAATCGTGCGCGACGTCCTGCTGCCCGGCGCGATGCCGTCGATGGCCACCGGTGCGAGGCTCAGCATTGGCTATGCGTGGCGTGCGGTGATTGCCGGCGAGATGCTGGCCGGGCGGCGCGGCCTCGGCTGGATGATCTTCTCGGCGCAGCAGGCGGACCAGACGGCGCAGGCGCGGGTGTTCAGTGCGCGAACAGTCTCAATAACTTCGGGGATGGTCGACTTGTAGCCGAGCAGCTCCTTCGCGCCCAACATGATGAAGATTTTCATCGGCCCAATGCGGATCGCCACGACAGGCAGTCGCTACTTATTGGCGGCGTTTGCCGCCTTCCGCGTTGCCCACCCGCGGCGAGGGCGTGTGATGCCGGTGGTCGTAGAGACCGCTGAAGCCGTACTTCTCGTACCGCCAGCGCAGCCGCCGCACGGTACGCGCGCTGACCCCCAACACCTCCGCGACCTGAATCCACGGTTGCCGCCCGTTGAGCGCCTGCATGAGGACCTCATGGACCTTCACGGCCCGCTCCACCGCAGCATGGGTATAGGTCATCCCCACCTCCTCGGTGGCGATGACAACCCGGCCGCCTGCCTGCTGGGAGCGGTCAGATCATTTGCTCTCGGGAGCGGACAGATCATGTGCTCCCGACACAAGGGTTGACGCTCACCTTGACGCCGAAAGTCATCGGTACTACCCTCCCGGCCAGGCGCTGGCAAAACTAATCGCGAGCTCGATCACCGACAATTCCTCTAAACAGAGGATCCGGGAACATGGGCAAATCCGACCTGTTGCGGGTGCAGGACGTTCGCGACGCCTATCGGCTGATCGGCGAATGCCGTGACCTGGGAAGCGGCCCTGCCCTGTGGCATTCGCGGATGCTCGAGGGGGTGTGCCGGCTGCTAGGGGCCCCGGCGGCAGGAGGTGAAGGGCGCTGGGTCCGGCCGATATCCACCGTGGAGACCATCTCGGCCTTCGATGTTGGCCTCGAAGCGCGCACCCGTGACCTGTACATCGCGTATCGCCGCGAGTTGGGGCCCGCTGGCAATCCGATCTGGCGCGCCTTGCAGAATGTCGCCGGCCGACTCGTCACCCGAAGCAGGCGGCAACTCGTCTCCGACACCGAGTGGTACCGCTCGGTTGTCTTCAACGAATATCGCCGACCGGGCAAGATCGACCATCAACTCACGTCCGTCTACCAGACCTCTGGCGACGGCGCGATCAGCGTGATCACCGTGGTCCGGGCACTCGGCGAGCGGGACTTCTCACCGCGGGCGCAGCGGCTGCTGAGCTTCTTCCACGCGGAGCTTGGCCCGTTGATCGGCCGAGCGCTGGTCAGCGCGACCGAGCCGAGTCCAGTAAAGCTCTCACCGCGGCTGCAGCAGACGCTCGCGCATCTGTTAGAGGGGGACAGCGAGAAGCAGGTCGCTGATCGTCTCGGCCTGAGCCACGCCACGACCCATCAGTACGTGACGGGCCTCTATCGCCATTTCGGGGTCGGGAGCCGAGCCCAGCTTATGGCCTATGTCCTTAAGCGCATCGGTCGAGGCCAGTGGAGGCAGTTCCCACCAGGGAGCGCGCGACCGTCTCAGTAGCCTCCGTGCCGGGAGAGCCCTGTACTCCGCTACTTCGTGGCTGGCAACGTGCTCAAGACCGTGCCTGTGTCGTCGATCACGCCGCCGCCGCCGCGGACGCTCTTGCTCGATGCTGTGAACCGGGCCGGCCAGTCTTGCGTTGCAGCCGTGACCGGCTCGTCGTGTCCGGCGACCCTTGACCCCGCCGCCCGCCCGCGGAGTCTTGGCAACCGTGGCCGGGAAGCTCAGCTTTCCGGCATGCAAGGCACTTCACATTCTCGTGAGGGGAGCGCGACCAACACGAGGCGCCAAGCGGCCGGGCGTAATCGCCTGAGGTTCGCCGCCGCTACTGGGAAGTACGAAACCACCTCGCCACTCGAGTTATCCGGCGCGTTAGGTGTGACTGCGGATGACGCCACCCAGCGAAGATACATCAGCGACCACGCCTAGATCTCAGAGACGGCCGCGGGTCGTATCTCTGATCATCGGCTTCTTGCTTGGCGTGACCGCGACGCTCGTGGCGGAGGGAGTTTACATAGGGATTCAGCCGGTGAAAGTCTCTCGGATCGGCTATCTGGTCTTGTCCCCTCTGGTCGATCCGCCCACAGCCGAGCGCCAGGCGTTCCTCGACGGTCTGCGCGAACTGGGGTACCTCGAGGGACAGAACATCGTCATCGAGTACCGATCAGCGGCTACGGCGTGGGCGTGGTCATCGAACGAACCTGTGCACGACCTGAGACCTGAAGAAAGTACCCTGAGAAGGCCAGGTCATGCTCAGGTCCGGACGCATCCGAACATCAACGGAGGCGCTGTGAGTGGGCTGCCGAACAAGCCGTTGGAGCGGACCGGCTACGCCGGCCGCTCAACGCCAGATCGTTAGGCATCGCGGTTCACAACGAATGCCCAGGCCAGCACGGACGGACGCACAGGGAGCGCGTGTGATGTATCGACTCCTGGCACTCGACCTCGACGGCACGGTGATTGGCGAGGATCGACGCATCACTCATCGGCGAATCTCCATGCGATGGATCAAGCTCGGGCGTCGGCAGCTCAGGCGCGCCGCCTGGTCGGGGCGGAGCCGGCGGCCCATCATGCCCTCCGAGGGTGTCGGATGGTGAAGTCGAGTCCGACCATGTCAGCCCCTTGAAGGACCCCAGGCCCACGAGCAGGGCGACCCTATTCCGGCCGACGGAGCGCTGTCAAGCGCACCCGAGCAGCTCAGGGCCCGGAGTTCCGCTTCCGCCTTCTCCAAGCCGAAACCGCATATCCATCTCGCGGCATATCGTCGTTGCGGTGAGGTGGTCGAGCTCTTCGTCAGGAACTCCAGAAAACTCTTTCGTTAATTTTTGATGCGCTGCCTCGACCTCGGGTTGTCGCTTATGCAGAGACGCTCGCCGCCGGCACGACCTACCTGCGGATCGTCGGCCCGTGCTACCGCGCCTTCGGGGCGGGGCTGGCCCTCCAGGAAGGCGAGGCCCCAGCTGGAGAGAGCGCCGAACTGTGTCTGATTCGTGGTCCGACGCTCTGTCCAGCCGAGAGCGCTAAGCGAACATGAATCCGCGAACCCAGCGCACGAGGCAGTCGTGCAGTCACGGAGGAACTCTATGCAACCATTATCGAGATTGAGTGGTGAGTTTCGGCGTGAATCGCACAACCGTGTAGCCGAGCGAAGAGACCTCGCCTCGCCGAATCCGCCGCGTCCTCACTTGTCGCCGGTTGTCGGTCACGGGGCCCTGCGTCCGTCGGCGATCCCCTTCCCGTCGATCTATGATCACCTTGACACCACGCATGCCGGCGAAAGCCCGCTGGAGATAGTCGTGGAGTGCTGTGTCGTTTGGGCGCACGACGATGAGCACTTCGGCATCCGGAAATGACTTCGACGGAAGGAGCTCGAGGAGCCGTTCTCGGTGATGTGCACAGATGCAGTGTGTCGTCGCGGGGTTGTAGAACGGCTCGCGCTCACCTAGATCGCTAGGCCGGCCCTCGCTCTCGCACCACGCGCAGATTGCTTTCATCTTGGCGATGCGACCGTGCCAATGCCGTGCCAGCCCAATTCCGGATGAACCTCGTCGAGAAGATCCGGAAATGGTTCAAGCGAATGCGGCTGCACTCCCAGGCGTGACTATCCTCGCGTCCCTCGACACCGCGTGCGGATGACAGGTCGTGCGGCGCTGTGCTGGTGCGCGTCGTGGCCTTCGGCGACACTCCCGAACGTGACACTCCTCGAAGGTTCGGCCGGGAACGGCCTCCTTGTGGCGCTCTGCGCCTTCTTTCAGGAACACTGGCGCTGCGGCGATCTGGACAGCGGTGTCCAGGACGAGCGTGTGTGGATAGCGTGTACTTGCGGCGCGGTGATCAACCGGGCCTGCGATGACTAGGCAGCGCCCCGCTTCACGTCCTCAGCCGGCGTCCTGCCCCAATGGCATCTGGCTGATCCATGCCTTTCGGATCGGGCCGGAGGAAGATCCTCAAGGGCGAAGACTGTCAAGGCGCTCCGGTTGACGATTCCGCAGTCGGTGTTGTTGCGAGCAGACCAGGTGATCGAGTAGGGCGTGCTGATCCCGCGCCCCGGCTCGTCCAGGCCGGGGCGCTGGTACGCGTCCTGGCCTTCGGCTAGACTCCCCGGCAGCATGCGGCTGATCGGGCTCGCGGTCATTTTCACTCTCAGCTTCATTCTTGCGCCGCTCGCCGCCGAGGCGCAGCAGCCGGCGATGCCGGTGATCGGATTCCTCAACACCCAATCGCCGGGTCTTTTCGCGCATCTCGTCGCCGGGTTCCACCAGGGCCTAAGCGAAGCCGGCTACGTCGAAGGCCGGAACGTGTCGATCGAATACCGCTGGGCAGAGAACCAATACGACCGACTGCCGGCTCTGGCGGCCGATCTGGTTCGCCGTCAAGTAGCGGTGATCGCCGCAACCGGTGGCAGCGTTTCAGCACTCGCGGCAAAGCCGGCGACCGCGACGATTCCAATCGTTTTCGTCATGGGCGACCTGGACCCTGTCCAGGCCGGTATCGTCACCAGTTTCAACCGGCCAGGCGGCAACATCACGGGCGTGACCCCGTTAACATCCGTGCTGGGGCCAAAGCAACTGGAACTGCTGCATGAGTTAGTTCCCAATGCCGCCGTGATCGGCATGCTCGTGAATCCGAATTTCCCGGATGCCGAGACCCAGGCGCGAAATGTCCAGGAGGCAGCGCGCGCGCTCCGGCGGCAGATCTATGTCCTGAACGCCAGCAGCGAACGCGACCTAGAGAGAGCCTTCGCAACCCTCGTCCAGCGGGGAATCGGAGCGCTCCTCGTCGGGAACGATGCTTTCTTCAACAGCCGCCGCGCGCAGCTTGTCGCGTTGGCGGCGCGCCATGCAATTCCCGCAATCTATTCATTTCGCGAGTTCGCCGCGGCTGGTGGCCTAATGAGCTACGCACCCAGCCTGGTGGATGCGTATCGGCAAGCCGGCATCTACACTGGCCGCATTCTCAAAGGCGCCAAGCCCGCGGACCTGCCCGTGTTGCAGCCAACGACGTTCGAGCTCGTGATCAACCTCAAGACCGCCAAGGCGCTCGGGCTGACCATTCCACAGTCGTTGCTGGTGCGGGCTGATGAGATCATCCAGTGATTGACCGACGGTCATTCATCGGCACAGTCGCCCTTGGCATCCTCACCGCGCCGCTTGCCGTCGAGGCGCAGCAACAGGCGGGGAGTGTTCGGCGGATAGGCGTTCTCATGTATCAAACGATGACCGATGAGTTCGTACCTCTGTTCGCGGCGTTTCGGGAAGGCCTTCGACAGGCCGGATACGTCGAAGGACGGAACGTCGACATCGCCTGGCAGGATGCTCGCGGTCGGCACGATCGCCTGACGCCCCTCGCCGGCGAGTTGGTTCGACTCAAGGTCGACGCGATCTTCGCTGTGGGGCCGCAAGCGCTCAAGGTCGCCAAGAATGCGACCGGCGTGCTTCCCATTGTCGCGATAGATCTCGAAAGTGACCCCGTGGAAGGTGGATTCGTCGCCAGCCTTGCGAGACCAGGCGGAAACATCACCGGCGTCTTCCTCGACCTCCCGGAGCTGATGGGGAAGTGGTTAGAACTCGTGAGAGATTTCACGCCGGCATCTCGCGTCGCCGCCCTGTGGGACCCAACGACTGCGATGTCTCAGATGAAAGCCATCGAAGCTGCAGCCAAGTCAATGGCATTACGGCTCGAGGTTTTTCAGATTAGTGAGCCGAAGGATTTCGACGACATGTTCCGAGTTGCCAGGAGCCATCGTGTCAACGCGATCGTTGTCCTCTCGTCCCCGCTCATGTTGGTGTCCTCCAAGCGGATCGCCGACTTCGCGAGAACGAACCGACTTCCGGCAGTTTCCATGTTTCGCGCTTTCCCTCTGGCCGGCGGCCTGATGTCCTATGGGCCAGCGTTCCCCGAGGCGTGGCAGCGTGTCGGTATCCAAGTCGGCAGAATTCTCGGAGGCATGAAGCCGGCCGAACTGGCCGTTGAACGGCCGAGCCGCTTCGAGCTGGTGATCAACCGTGCGTCCAGAGAAAGCTGACGTGTCCAGCGGGAGCCAGTCCCGCCGGGGTAAGAGCCAGAGCCCCGTAACTTGGGTGGCAGGGTGGAGGGAAACCGAGACTCTGAAGCCCACCGACCAAGCCATCAGAAGGATGGTGAGTGAGTCCCCGGGCCGTAACGGAAGTGAACGCACAGGTGGCCCCGAAATACCAAAGTCCCGGAGGCCGAGCCTCACGGTTGAGAGGCGAAGGCAGTACGGCCCGTCGCACCCGGCTGACGCGGCGGGATGCTCCGGCGGGGTGAGAGCGACGGCACGGTGACGAGGACATGTCGAGCGACTGGAGAAGCCCTCCTCGCCCCACCGCGAAAGCGGCGGAGCCAGGTCCGCCCTATAACCAGCGATGGGAAGTGGACGGACGGCGAGAGGGTGGCGGATGGGTCCGCAGTAGCAACGAAGCGGGGTAATGCCCGTGGAGCGAAGGGGCCCTACTGATGCGTAACGTCTCCGACAACACGGGAGGCAGGGGCGCCCTGACAAGCGCGCCCATCAGTCTGCAGGACCTGCGGCGGAGGCTGTACGTCAAGGCGAAGGCCGAGAAGGACTGGCGGTTCTGGGGTCTGTACGTCCACGTGGGCAAGCTGGAGACGCTGCACGCGGCCTACGACGTCGCCAAGAAGAACAACGGCGCCCCGGGTATCGACGGGGTGGCGTTTGAGGCGATCGAGGAAGCCGGCGTGGAACGATTTCTGGTGGAACTGCGGGACGAACTGGTCGCACGCACCTACCGGCCACTGCGGAACCGGAGGGTTGAGATTCCGAAAGACGGTGGGAAGGTCCGCGTCCTCGGGATTCCGGCGATTCGGGACCGCGTGGTACAAGGGGCGCTCAAACTCATCCTGCAGCCGATCTTTGAAGCCGACTTTCACGACGGGTCGTTTGGGTATCGACCGAAACGGACAGCCCAGCAGGCGGTTGACCGGGTGGCCGAGGCCATCGTGCGGAACAAGACGCGGGTGATCGAGGCGGATTTGGCGGCGTACTTCGACAGCGTGCGGCACGATCGGCTGCTCGCCAAGGTGGCGCGCCGAGTAAACGACCGAGACCTCCTGCACTTGTTGAAGCTGATGCTGAAGGCGTCCGGGAAGCGCGGGGTTCCTCAGGGCGGTGTGATCTCCCCCCTCCTCAGCAACATCTATCTCACCGAGGTGGATGCCATGCTGGAGCGGGCCAAGGCGGTCACGGCTAACGGTACGCACACGTACGTCGAGTACGCGCGCTATGCCGACGACTTGGTGATCCTCGTGAACAACGATCGTCGGCAGGACTGGCTGATGGAGGCGGTGCCCCGGCGGCTCCGAGAGGAGTTGGCGAAACTCGATGTGCGGCTGAACGAGGAGAAGAGTCGGATCGTGGACCTGAGTCGGGGGGAGAGCTTTGGATTCTTGGGCTTTGACTTCCGGCGGGCGCGCTCGCTGCGCGGACGCTGGCGGCCGCAGTACACGCCGCAGCGGAAGAAGCGCACGGCGCTGCTGCGGGAGCTCAAGGAGGGGTTCCGACGCTTCCAGTCCCAGCCGGTCGAGGCGTTGATCGCTGAGGTCAACCCGAAGCTGCGGGGCTGGGTCAACTACTTCCGGATCGGGCACGCGAGCCGGTGCTTTGCCTTTGTGAGGCAGTGGGTCGAGAAGAAGGTGCGGCGCCATCTGATGGGGGCGAGGAATCGGCGGGGTTTCGGCTGGAAGAGGTGGAGTACGGCATGGCTCCATGAAACGCTCGGGCTGTTCGCGGATTACCGCGTCCAGTACCTGGCGCGTGCCTGAAAGTGCTCCCAGCCGATAGGTCTCATAACCCATGACGCGAAGCGCTCAGGAAAGCCCGGTGCCGGAAACCGGCCCGCCGGGTTTGAGGTGGCGGGGGCTGGAAACGGCTTACGGCGAACCTACACGGGCACGAAGCTGGAAACGGCGGATACAGCCAAGGGGAGCCTACGGAGCTTTGCGCCAGTCCTCGACCCTACTCAAGACCGCCAAGGCCCTCGGCCTGACGATCCCGCAGTCGGTGCTGGCGCGGGCGGACCAGGTGATCCAGTAGCGCGTACTGGCCTGCGAGCGGCTCGGAGATCGTTAGACCCGCGCGTCTTGGTGGTCGGTACTGTTCGTCAAGCTGACCGCCTGCGAATTACATCGGACCCGCAGAGAAACGTGCGACGGTTGATCATTCGATGAGCTGATCGGCCCGAAGCAGCACCGACTGCGGGATCGTCAGCCCGAGAGCTTTGGCGGTCTTGAGGTTGATCACCAGCTCGAATCGCGTCGGTTGCTCGATCGGCAGGTCGCCGGGCTTCGCGCCCTTCAAGATCTTGTCGACGTACCGTGCCGCTCGTCGGAACATGTCGGGAAGGTTCGCCGAATAAGAGATCAGACCGCCGCCTTCGACGTCAGCCCTCACCTCGAACATGGTTGGCAGCCGCTGCTTGGTCGCGAACTCCACGATGATCGGCCGGTACGCGGTCGTGAGGGGGCTAGCAAATGTGAGAAGAGCATCGGGGCGTTTTCGTGCCATCGCCGACAAGGCCGTCGGCACGTCGTTGGGATCCTTCACCTCGTGCGACTGAAGAGTCACTCCGAGCAGCCGCGCCGA
>WNFD01006279.1_pt1 | contig 11902 bp, 16 predicted proteins | sample 5400491 | NCBI WGS metagenome assembly WNFD01 (sample SAMN13153343, study PRJNA577476) | soil metagenome | isolation source: 120 cm saprolite under Douglas fir tree site 2 hole 2 replicate 2 | place: USA:California | collected 2015-04-18 | reverse complement strand
GTACAACAATGTCATGTAGAGAAATCAAGTGAGTACTATCGTCCATGCGCACATCCCCTCGACATGTCGAGTGCTGCGCAGTTCTTGGACCGAAGCCTCAAGGGGAGACCGCTTTTTCCCCTGCGGGTTTATTAATCCGAGCCAATCGCAAAGGCAATAGTCGGAATTGGCCCTAAGTGTTCGGGCGCCGTCCAGACCTGCCATTCGGCGGCGTACCGGAAATGGGTTTCGGGAATTCCCGCCTATCCGCGGGGTTCAACTTCCTATTAAGGGTACAGCGTATGCGTGATCGGAACGCGCCAATTCGGGAGGGTACATGAAAATTATTCGCCGCGAATTGCTTTACCTCTCTGGAGTAGCCGCCGCCTCAGCCACGTTGATGTCGAAGATCGCGTGGGCGCAGACTCAGGCGGGACCAAAGCTGAGCCAGATATTACGAAAAGACCTGGAAAATCAGGGGCAGGCTGTGCAGGAGACGGTGGTCAGCGTCGTCGACTTCGGGCCTGGCACTGCCGCTCCATGGCACATGCATCCCGGCGCGCAGGAACTACTTTATGTAATCGAAGGAAACCTTACCGTTGAAATCGAGGGAAGCGGAACAACACTACTCAAGACGGGCGAAGCCGGGACTATTGCAGCCGATCTCGTTCATCTCGCTCGCAACGAAAATACCAGCGTAAGCGTCAAGGCGCTGGTGGTACACAGCAGAGCCGCCAAGGATAAACCGCTGATTGTCGTCGTAAAGAAGTAACGAAACACTTGAGTCTGTCGACCAGTGTGCACCTGCGTCGGCGGAACAACTTTGGCGCCTACTTGGTTTGAACACTGCATACCCGGGGAACGCCTCAAATGCAGAAGCGCTTAATTTACGCGGCGGCCCTTTCTTTGGTGGTCGATATCGCCGTTGCCCAGCCGGCTGCAACTCCCGGAAATCAATCGCTATCTCTCGATCAACAAAGCAAAATCAGCGAGATCATTACCAACCAAACCCCGCAACCGTTGGCTGGCATTAATTTTTCGGTCGCGCCTGATGTCGCGGTCCCGCCGGAAGTCGCTCTCCAGCGATTGCCGGTGGAAGCCGAAAAACTCGCGCCTCAATTGCAAGGATACAGCTACCTCGCCGTCGAAGAACTGGTGGCCATCGTTGACACAAATTCGCGCAAGATCGTCAGCGTGATGCAGCGAATGCGGCGGCAAGAAAACAGGAAGTGAGCTGGGATAGCAGTTTGAGTTGGATTCACTGGTTGCGCCACACTTTTACCGCCGAGATCAACAAAAGCGCCGCGAGCAACGGCAGCAGAATGTTTTTCGAAACGATCCCGAGCAGGTGGCCGCCGATAATAGTGCCAACGATCGAACCGCCGGCTGACAAGCAGGAAGCCCCGATTTCTGCAGCTCTTGTCGAGATCAGTCGTTGGCGGTTCCGTAAAAGCTTTTGACGAGACGGTAGTGGCCGCCGGTTGATGCGTACACTTGGTGAAGACAGCCGGCCGCGGTGCAAAAATGCGGACCCGATTCACAATGGAAATGCTCGAAGTGCAGATTGATCTGCTGCGAATTCCGGGAATAGGTCGCGAAATAATGCCCAGCGCTCGGCGCTTTTCCGCACATGGCCAGGACGGCGCTACGGACCTCCGTCGGAAGATGGTCAATGTGATCCGGATTCCATGGCGGATCTCTTACGTGTTGGGCAGCGGCGATCGAGTTGGCGTCCCAACTGAATACCAGGCTGAAGACGGCAGCCCACCAAACAAGCTGCGCTTTGAGCGCCTTCATCTCGGCACCTCTTATCCTCTGACAGGAGACTATAAAAAGTGCCGGGAGACCCCAAGGGGGCACATCCTTTCCTATGCAGTGATTTAACGTTACTGTCAGCTTTCGCGTAGCGCGCTGGCGAGCGCGCTGCCGGTCCGGAACGATGGTTCTGGGGCTTCCTGGGATATTCCAATCATCGTCCCCGTGGGGATGCATTGCGCAGGAGTCTGCTGCATGGCTTGCCTTGCTCGTCGATCTTTCGTCGTTCTGGCCGCGTTGACCGGGCTCATGTTCCCCGCATGTGTCCAGTCGGTGGCGCAGGCGGCTGATGTCTTACGTGTCGCCTATGCCGGCTCGATGGGGGCGGTAATGGACCAGTTCATCGGCCCGGCCTTTGCCAAAGCTAACGGCGTCGAATACCAGGGCATCGGCCAGGGTTCGCTGGGGCTCGCGCGGCAGTTGGAGGGCAAGCTGCTGCAGGCCGACGTATTCCTTCCCATCACGCCGGGACCGATCAATATTCTGAAAAAGGCCGGCTTGATCGGCACGGCTGCGCCGGTGGCCAGCACGCAGATGGTGATCGCCTATAGCCCCAAGAGCAAATTCGTTGCCGACTTTGAGGCCGCCGCGCAGGGCAAGAAAAACTGGTACGAGGTGTTGCAGACCGACGGTCTGCGCTTCGGGCGCACCGACCCTGCCACCGATCCGCAAGGGCAGAACATCATTTTTGCGATGCTGCTGGCGCAGAATTTTTACAAGCAGCCTGGGCTTGCTGACAAGATTCTGGGTGGATATCAGAATCCGCAGCAGATTTTCGCCGAGCCCTCGCTGCTGTCGCGTCTGGAGGCCGGACAGATCGACGTCGCCTCGGGCTATCTAAGTGCGGCGACCTCGCACCATTTGCCATTCATCTCGCTGCCGGATGAAATCAATCTCAGCAATCCCGACATGGATGCCAAGTGGTACAAAACCGTACAATTCACGATCACGCTGCCCAACGGCAAGGAGTCGACGCTGAGCACCCAGCGTGTTCTACGCCGCGGCGCTCAAGGACACCAAACAGCCCGCCATGGCCGAGAATTTCGTCCAGTTCCTGCAAAGCCCTGAAGGTCAGAAATTGTTCAGGGACAACGGCTACAGCCCTGCCAAAGGTGGACCGATTGAATAATGGGATCGACAAGCGGGGTTCCTTCATTCGTACCGTTTTGAAGACTAAGAGGTTTGTCGCGGCATGAGCGCGCTGGTCGAAGTTCAGGCGGCTGACGGCCTGCCACGGGCGCGGCTGCCAGCACTGGTCGGTGCGTTCACACTCCTGCTCATCGCCGGACCCTTCATCGGCTTGGGGTTCGCCACGCACTGGAACGACTTTCATTTCGCTCCGGGCGACACGGGGTCCATCGCCGTGTCGCTGGGCTACAGCATGATTGCACTGATGCTTATTATCGCTTTGGGCACGCCGCTGGCGTGGTGGCTGGCCCGGCAGTCGTTTCGCGGCAAATGGGTGTTGGAAGCCATCATCCTGTTGGCGCTGCTCACGCCGCCGCTGGCGATGGGTATCTTGCTCACCACCTTGTACGGTCCCTACGGGCCGGTAGGCGGCCTGGTGACGCACGCAGGTATTGAACTCACCAATTCCGCGGCAGCCTTCATCATCGCGCAATTCTACGGGGCGTTGCCCTATTATGTGGTCGCGGCTCGCGCTGCGTTCGAAGGCGTGCCGCGCGAACTCGAGCACATCGCGCTGACGTTGGGTAAATCGCCGTGGCAAACATTTTGGCGGGTGAGCATGCCGCTGGCCCGTTTGGGTTTGGCGGCCGGTATCGCCTTGGCCTGGGTGCGAGCGATGGGTGAGTTCGGCATCGTCTTGATCTTGGCATATTACCCGCAGGGCATTCCGGTCAAACTCTGGGTCAATTTGCAGGATATCGGGCTATCCGCCGTATATCCTTTGCTCTGGGTATTCTTTCTTGTCGCAATGCCGCTACCCTTGATTCTTGGTTTGGCTTCGCGCCGCCAGCGCGTGTTCTGAGGTCATGCGCATCGATTACCGCGTCGAATATCCGGTCCGACTGCAAGCCAATTTCGAGGTCGAAGGCTTTACCGTACTGCTGGGGCAAAGCGGCGAAGGCAAGACAACTCTATTGCGTGCCATCGCAGGATTGTTGCCCGCCGAAGGCGAGCCTTTTGGCGGCTTATTGCCGCAGCATCGTGCGGTTGGCTATTTGCCGCAAGGCTATGCTCTGTTCCCCCACCTGCGCGCCTGGGAAAACGTGGCGTTCGCGCTGCCGCGGGGACCGCAGCGACGCAAACAGGCGCTGGAGCTGTTGGCGCGCGTGAGGCTAGTGGACGTGGGCGAGCACTATCCGTCGGCATTATCCGGCGGGCAGCAGCAACGAGTTGCCCTGGCGCGGGCTCTGGCCCGCAAGCCGCAGTTGCTATTGCTGGATGAGCCAAGCTCTGCGCTGGACGCCGCCACACGCGACGACATCATGGCCGAGCTGATCTCCGAGATGCACGAGTTAGGCTTGCCGGCCCTCGCGGTCAGTCATGATCCACATCTCGCCGCGCTCGCCGATCGCATGGCAGTGATGAGTGGGCGACGAATTGTGCAGCAGGGCACTCCTGCCGAGGTGCTATCGCGGCCCGGCAGCGCGGCGGTTGCGCGGCTGCTTGGACATCGCAATCTGTTTACCGCGCGCGTCGTAGAGCATGAGATCAATAGAGGTGTGACTGTGCTGGAGTGGACGGCGGCCAATGGGGTCACCTTTCGCCTGCCACGCCAGCCCGAGCTCGCGGTGGGTCAAGTGGTGCAGTGGATGATCGCCCCAACAGCGGTGCGACTGCCTTCAGTGAAGCCCGAAGTGCTCCGCATCGATAATCCCGTTACCGGCCGGGTGGAGTCGCGGCTCAATCTCGGAACGCACTTTCAAGTGGCGTTGCGCTGCGGCACGGAGCGGCTGTGGCTGTCCGCACAGAGCAACCTGGTGCAGCACCACGGCTTGGAAAACGGACGCGAAGTCAGTGTCGATTTGTGCAGCGACGGTTTGGTATGCTGGCCAATGGATCTGACCTGACCCTCGTCGCCGCTGCCGAAGCCACGCCAGCCGAGCTACACCGTAATCATTCCGGTCGTTCGCAATCGTGCTTTATCGGCTGCTATAGGATATCTCACTTACGAATCGCTTCGGCTACCAAACAGGATTCAGTCATGGGCATTCGACATCTGGCAAGTGCGCTGACATTTTGCGCTCTCGTAGGCTCGGTTCACGCGGGCGCGCAGGATTCGCTCGTGACTTACAAATCTCTGGCTCCTGGAATTGCAATAGAGCTGGCGCAAGCCGCGCTCATGGACTGCCAGAAGCGGGGCTATCAAGTGGCGATAGCGGTTGTCGATCGCTTCGGTGTGGTACAGGTGGTCTTGCGTGATCGCTTCGCGGGACCGCACACGCCCGCGACCGCCTCGGGAAAGGCTTGGACGGCGGCGACCTTCCGCAACAGCACGAGCGGCCTTTTTGCGATCAGTCAGCCCGGCATGATGCAGGCAGGTATTCGCAATCTGCCCGGCGTGGTCATTATTGGTGGAGGACTGATCGTCGAATCAGGTGGGTCGTTGGTTGGCGCAGTCGGCGTGTCGGGAGCACCAGGAGGCGATGCCGACGAAGCCTGCGCCAAGGCGGGTGTTGAAGCCATTCAAGGCAAACTCGATTTCTGAGAATTTGGACGCAGCAGATCAAAGAATCTTACGGCCAACGATGATGCAGATTATCGATCACATAAGCATGCGCGTGCCGAGACGGCTCACCACGGAGATGAGGATGGTCAGAAGGCAATTCCAGATGTTGATGCGGAATCTCATCGGCATCGATCGCTGGCCAAAGCCTCCGCGCGATTGACACCCCGGCGAAGGTCAACAAGGCAAGCACCAAGGAGGTCGGCACGATTCCCGCAGACGGATCCAAGCCCCTGAAGCGGACCCGTCAGGCTCATAACCTACAGGTCGCTTTTCTCGAACGCTTTGGCAGGAGGAATGCACCGTCTGCGTTCTTGGCTTTTGTGGCCGTGCGCAAGTTCTCTTACGCTGCGATCGCCGAAACTATGATCGGAGCATTGCGCGCCTAGGCAAGGGTAGAGCGCAGCGCTATTTTGCTCATGATTTTGATCGGCTTCTGATCGTTAGGTTCGACGCTAGTACCCCCTTTTGTTAGAGGGTGAGTCGCGATTCATGACCGGGATGACGCTCGAAGCAAGGTAAGTCGACCTTCGAGGATAGAGCCGCCGTATCACTCAGCCATGATTCCGGGTACTAGGAGGGACGGAATGGGTAAGCGGAGTACCCATGCTAGTCGTCAGCACTTAAGGCGAAGTCGATAAGCCGTGCAGTACCAAATGCTGTACCGACCCACGTTCGAAGCATGAGCAGGCGAACGATGTCACGCTCCCACCTTCGTTTGGCGGCCACCGCGCGTCGCAGCGTGCTACGTCAATCTGCGCGATTATACTCCTTCGAATGAATGCTGCGCTTTGCTGCGGTTGTCGCAGCGATCACGCGATGAGTGTTGTGGGGACGTTTACGACAGCGCGCGCTGCTCGTGCTGCTTACGCTGCCCGTACCGCGTCATGCCCGGCGGCTTGTACACGGACAGCACCGTGAGCACGATCAACACCACCAAGGCGGCACTGGAAGCGGTCACCATTAAGAACTGCAGACTTTGGAGATCGGCACTGAACACCGTCGTGTTTGTGGCTGCGCCTGCCAGGAGATCAATTGGCTGCGTGTGTACGAGTAAGACGATGGTAGCGAGGATGGTTATCAGGAGTTTCAGCAGGACCCAATAGTAGCGGAACAAGCCCCAGTTGGTACCGAGTGACGAGACAACCCCACTTAGCAGCGAGATGAAGGCTAACGGGACTATGACAAACCAGGCGGTCAACCCCATCGCGAGGTAGGCGGCTCGAATCAGCTGAGCATCCTGGCTGGTCATACCGGCAACGGCGAGAGCCAAGAAGGCAGCGACCGCGCCAAGCCAGGCGACCGAGAAAGTGACATGCGCGGTGAGCGCAAACTTGCGCAGGGGTGGTGTCATGGTCATGGCTGTCGCGCGCCACGGGGGAGTGGTGTGTGGCTACCAAAGCCATGGCCGGTGAGGTGGAGGGCGACAAACAACAGGACCAGCCCGACCATGGCGGTCCCAAACACTTTCACCCAACGGGGTGTGCTCGCGGTCGATCCTTGGCAGGGCGCCCTGGCGGTTTCGTTGTGGGTGCCGCCCTTGGGGGTGGGATTGGAGGCCAAATTTGCCATGCGCGCGTCCTCTTTTCCGGCATATTGTCAAAGTGAACTAGGTGTACGATAACCGACACAGAGTTCGGAATGTTTTGCCGAACATTCCGCTCGAAATGTGCGGTATTGAACGCGCTCCTCGATTTGACCGGGAAAAGTTATGGCGATGGCAGAACAAGTGATGGACCGCCGCATCGCCCGCACCAGGGCAACGCTGCAACACGCCTTGAATTCCCTGATCCTGAAAAAGGGCTACGAGGCGATCACCATCACGGACATCTGCGACGCGGCTAACGTCGGTCGATCGACCTTCTACGCCCACTACACGAGCAAGGATGATTTGAAGCGCAGCGGCCTTGAGCCCTTGCGCAGACTACTCGTCGATCGGCAAAGGGAGGCTCTAGCGACGTCGGGAGAGATCAGGGACCGAAGTTTTGCCTTCAGCTTGCCCATGTTCGAACATGCCCGTGATCATAGGGACCACTATCGGGCGCTGGTCGGCGGCCGTGGCGGCACCGTCAGCCTTGGCACCATTCGCCAGATACTTTCCGATTTGGTGCGCGACGAACTTGCCGCAGCCGTCCACAAGAAATCTGAGAACATCATCCCTCGCGAACTTGTCGTCCAGTATGTCGTTGGCGCCTACATGGCTGTGTTGACCTGGTGGCTTGACGGGGGCGCGAAGCTGCCGCCGCAGCGGATTGATGCAATGTTTCGGCGCTTGGCGACCGGGGTGATCACGCGGTCCTAGTTCCGTCTTGGCTAGGTCAATGTTCGCGGCTATGCTTGCGAGTCTGGACATAGAAAAATCGAAAGAATTGACGTCGAGATGATCGTCGGCCTTACCAGAAAGAGGCGAGTAGGAGCAGGGTGGTTCGTTGCCCTGATCTACTTGCTTTGCGTGCTGGCGCCGACGTTGTCTTTTGCGTTGCCCGGTTCACGTGCCGTTACTCGCTGCCTGACCGAGGCCGCTCACCCTGGCGTGGTCCATGTGCGCAATGAAATGCCGACGGCACATATCCACAGGGACGGCGATGTGCACGATCACGCCAACGTGCACTCGCACGCGAGTTCCGGCGACCAAGACCGTTCGATGGCGTTGAATGGCAAGTCGGTCCCCGAGAGAGCTCCGCGTTCGTCCGACGGACAATGCTGCGGGCTGACGTGCGTCACCGCGCTTCCGGCGACGCTGATCGATATCGTAAAACCTTCCGCGCCGACGGCCCTGTGCGAGGTCGAGGGCCATCGCAAGGTGAGTGATAGCGCTCCCGCACGACACTATCGTCCCCCCATTTCCTGACCTGACCAGTTAAATGACGCGGTGCTGCGCCCGCTGAGGGCGCGCGCGCCTGTGGTCCATCGTCAGTTCAGGAAGACAAAATGTTAGCGCAGCTTGGGGCGATTCCCGCCGCCGTTCGTTCGGCAGTGGAAACAATATTCGGTCTCAGATTTCCGACGCTTGCAGGCGTGGCCGTCACGGGCCTCGCGCTCGGCGGATGCATGCCAACGACGGTACCGTTGGCCAGCGCCGATCCCGCCGACCCCGGCGCCAGGGTCGCTGGCGTCGCCTACCGTTCGACGATTGCTCCCTACACCAGCCTTCGTCCGACCGTTCCATCCTCCTGGCGCGAGCAGAATGATCGCGTCGTGCCGGCGCCCAAGTCAAACCAGTAGGGGCGGGTGATGAACAAAAATCCTGCCCTTCTGGCTGCGCTGCTCTCGACTCTTGCTCTTTCCGGATGCGCGACGTTCTCGTCCGACGGAGGAATGACTGTCGTCGCCAACGTCGCGGGCGAAACCATCCAGAAGGATGTGGTCGCTATCCACGGCAATGAAGAGGCGGAATGGGCCCGCAACGCGGTGCAGCGGCTGCTTCGTCGGCCTCTGACGGTCGACGCCGCCGTGCAGATCGCGTTGCTGAACAATAAGGGCCTGCAGGCGTCCTACAATGAACTGGCTTTGGCCGAAGCGGACCTGGTTCAGGAAAGCCTGCCGCCCAATCCGACGTTCTCGATCTTCCGCATCGCCGGAAATGGTGCGCTGGAAGCCGAGCGTCAGATCGTTGGCAACATTTTAGCCCTGTCGACGCTGCCGTTTCGGTCGGAGATAGCGCGGCAGCGATTTCAAAAGGCCCAGCTCCGCGCGGCCGAAGAGACGCTGCGGCTCGCCGCCGAAGTCCGGCGGACTTACTTTCGGGCCGTCGCCGCCTATGAGTTGGTGGGACTGTTGACCGACGCCAAGGCCACGGCGGAGTCGACAGCACAGCTTGCGTTGAAGCTTGGCCAGACCGGCGCGTTGAACAAGCTCGATCAGGCCCGCGAACAAGTCTTCTATGCGGAGACGACGGCCGACCTCGCAACCCTCCGTCAGGATGCGACAAGCTCCAAGGAACGCCTGATACGCTTACTCGGATTGTGGGACGGCGATCTCGGTTTTCGGCTGCCGCAAAAGCTGCCGGCTTTGCCATCCCGTCCGCTATCATTGCCTCGCATCGAGGTCGACGCGGTCGAACATCGGATCGATCTTCAGATCGCCCGCATCGAACTGGACGCCCTGGCAAAATCCCTCAACCTCACCGAAGCAACACGGTTCGTCACCCTGCTGGATGTCGCGGGGGTCGACCGAAAAACCCGCGATCCGAACGGCACTACTTTTAACGAGCGCGGCTTCGACGTGCAGTTTCAAATTCCGATCTTCGACGGCGGCGAAGTTCGCGTCCGGCAGGCCGCGGAAACCTACAATCAGGCATTCAATCGTCTCACTGAGAAGGCCGTGAACGTTCGCTCCGAGGCGCGCGATGCGTTCCGCGTCTACCGCTCGACGTACGACATCGCTGGACACTATCAGCGCGAAGTCCTGCCGCTGCGCAAGATCATCTCGGACGAGATGCAACTCCGCTTCGGCAGCATGCAAGTGGACGTGTTCGCATTGCTGACGGAGGCAAGGCAGCGAAACGCGGGATTGCGTGCCGCAATCGAGGCCAAGCGCGAGTTCTGGCTCGCTCAGTCGGAATTGAAGACCGCCGTGAACGGCGGGGGTGGCGGCGAAACCCAACAAGGGCCACGTCCTTCGACGAATGCCCAAGCGGGCGGAGGTGGACAATAAATGGAGAAAGCCATGTTATCCCGACGAAGTTTTCTTGGCACGGCCACGGCGCTCGCAAGTACAACGGCGATCAGCGGCCGCGCCCAAGCCGCGAACATTCCCGAAGCGCCGATCATGGACAAGGCGACGATGCAGCCGCCGCTGCATCCGTCGAGCGGGCCGAACTATCGGCCGGTCGTCACGCTCAATGGCTGGACGTTGCCGTGGCGGATGAACGGCGACTGGAAAGAATTCCACCTCGTCGCCGAGCCGGTCGAGCGCGAATTCGCCGAAGGCATGAAGGCCTATCTGTGGGGATACAACGGCCAGGCGCCGGGTCCGACCATCGAAGCGGTGGAAGGCGACAAGGTCCGCATCTTCGTCACCAACAAGCTTCCCGAACACACAACGGTTCACTGGCACGGCGTCATCCTGCCGAACGGCATGGATGGCGTCGGCGGGCTCAGCCAGCCGCATATCAAACCCGGCAAGACCTTCGTCTACGAGTTCCAGTTCACCAAGAGCGGCAGCTTCATGTACCACCCGCACTCGGACGAAATGGTCCAGATGGCGATGGGGATGATGGGGATGATCGTCGTGCATCCGCACGACCCGACGTTCCGCCCGGTCGACCGCGACTTCGTCTTTATCATGAGCACCTACGATATCGACCCCGGCACCTATCTGCCGAAGGTCAACGAGATGACCAATTTCAACATGTGGACCTGGAACAGCCGCGTGTTTCCCGGCATCGATCCGCTGGCCGTGCGCCTCGGCGACCGCGTGCGCGTGCGCATCGGCAACCTCACCATGACCAACCATCCGATCCATCTGCACGGCCATAAATTTGCGGTCAGTTGCACCGACGGCGGATGGGTGCCGGAAAGCGCACAATGGCCGGAGACGACGACCGACGTTCCTGTCGGTGCAATCAGGGCCTTCGACTTCCTCGCCGACAATCCCGGCGATTGGGCGTTCCACTGCCACAAGTCGCATCACACCATGAACGCGATGGGACACGACGTGAAGAACCTGATCGGCGTCTCGAGGACGGACTTGGCCAGGGCGGCCGGCAAGCTTGCGCCGGACGCGATGGCGATGGGTTCGACCGGAGGCGCCATGGGCGAGATGGAAATGCCGATGCCCGAGAACACGCTGCCGATGATGACGGGAACGGGACAGTTCGGCCCGATCGAAATGGGCGGCATGTTCACGGTCGTGAAGATCCGCGACGGCCTTGCGCGGGACAGCTACGCCGATCCCGGGCCGTACAAGAATCCCCCCGGCACCGTCGCCTACGAAATCGATGCGCCCGACGCCGAACCTCCGCGGCAGGGCAAACCGAAGGAGGCGACGAAGCCTGCCGAGATGAAGGGAATGAAAGGGATGAAAGGCATGAAGGGCATGTAGCCACACTATCGAGACCAACCCGCACCAAACCAAATCTCACGAAAGGAAAGAAAATGAAGTTCAGCAAACTCGCAGCAGCAACACTCGCACTCTCCATCTTCGCTTCGTTAGCGGCATCCGCAGAAGACGCGATGGTCAAGGGCGTGGTGAAGAAGATCGACGCGGGCGCCGGGAAAATCACGCTGACCAGCGGCCCGATCAAGAAACTCGATATGGACGAAGAAACATGACGATGGTGTTCCATGTCCAGGATCCTGCGATGCTCAAGCAAGTGAAGGTCGGCGACAAGGTCCAGTTCGACGCAGAAAGCGCGACCGCCGGCATCACGATCACTAAGCTGCAGAAGGCGCAGTGACCAACGTTTTACAGGTA
>WNFD01006273.1_pt1 | contig 11908 bp, 7 predicted proteins | sample 5400491 | NCBI WGS metagenome assembly WNFD01 (sample SAMN13153343, study PRJNA577476) | soil metagenome | isolation source: 120 cm saprolite under Douglas fir tree site 2 hole 2 replicate 2 | place: USA:California | collected 2015-04-18 | reverse complement strand
TGGCGATCGAGGTCTCGCTCTGCGGCCCAGGCTCGTTGCTCACATCAACATTGGAGCCCACCGCGACGCTCTGCGTCGTCCCTGGACCTGGCAGCGGCTTGAACCCGGGCGCGGAGACTGTCTGGAACTTCTGCCACCAGGTCGGCTGACTGTACGTTGAGGCGCCAGTGCGCGTGCCTGCCAAGGCTGGCAGCGTGGAACCAACGGCAGATGCCAGGCTGACGACGGACGCTACCGTAATCAAAGCTCGTAGACGTGCCATTTGCTCCGTCCCTTTCGCGGACCCAGCTAGTTCGTCTCGACGGCATGCTCGCACGTGACGGTGATAGCGGCAAGCGCCCGATCCGCGTTTCGCGTGCCTGTCAGGTTGGCCCAGCACCCGCGAGCGTCGCCACCAGGTCTGATCCGGAATCAGCCCTAGCGCGCGGGCTCGCGTCGGCTTGCTGCCCGCTTGACGGGGGGCAGACGGCTGTGGTGGGGTTAGCGACGCCAATCGACGGCAGTGGAGGAAGTCGGTGCGAGTCCGACGCGGTCCCGCCACTGTGACCGGGGAGCGGCCCTCGCGATAGCCACTACCGCATACGCGGTGGGAAGGCAGAGGGGAGCGTTGATCCGGGAGCCAGGACACTCCGGCCGTTGAGTCCTTCGTGACGGGGCGAGGTCACCCCGAGGAAGGCTTGCCATGAGGATGTCGTCACCCGGCTCTTACCGATCGTTCGCGGCTCTCACTCGCACCCGCCACCGCTGATGCGCCGGGTGTCCGGGCTCGCGTCCGGACTGCTGCTCGGGACCGCTCTCGATGCCCTTGTTGCCGATCCACGTGCGGCCCATCCGGTAGCGGTCTTTGGCTCGCTGGCCTCCCGCGCCGAGGATCGGTACTGGGCAGGAACCCGCACTCGAGGGGTCCTGTTCACGGCAGCCTGTGTCGGCCCGGTGGCGGCTGGCGGCTGGGGACTGCAGCGCCTGGCCCGCCGCGGCCCGCTGCGCGGCACGGGCCTGACCGCGATTGCTACCTGGACGGTCCTGGGTGCCGCCAGTCTGGCGACTGAGGCATCGGGAATAGCAACCGCGCTCAACTCCGGCGACCTCGACGCCGCACGCCAACGGTTGCCTGCGCTGTGCGGACGCGACCCTGACCAGCTGGACGCGCCGGGCGTCGCGCGCGCGACCGTCGAGTCGGTGGCCGAGAACACCAGTGACGCCGCGGTCGCCCCGCTGTTCTGGGGGGCGGTCGCAGGGGTGCCAGGGCTGCTGGCCTACCGGGCCATCAACACGCTCGACGCGATGGTCGGGCACCACAGCCCGCGGTATGAGCGGTTCGGGTGGGCGGCGGCGCGGCTGGACGACGTAGCCAACTGGGTGCCTGCCCGCCTCACGGCTCTGCTCACCGTGGTGCTGGCACCCGCCGCCAGCGGCAGCCCGCGCCGGGCTCTGCGCGCCCTGCGCCGGGACGGAACGGCGCACCCGAGTCCCAACGCGGGCCGCTGCGAAGCTGCCTTCGCCGGGGCGCTCGGCGTCCGGCTCGGCGGCACCAACGTCTACCAGGGGATGGCCGAGCAGCGCGGGCTGCTAGGTGACGGCCCGGCGCCGACGGCACTCGACATCAGCCGGGCCGTGACGCTGTCGCGGCTGGTCACGGTCGCGGCCGCCGTCGTGACTGCGGCCGCGGCTTGGCTGCTTCGCGGCGGCCGAGGGCGGCCAGGCAGCGCGAGGCGGTGGCCGGGCGGGCGGAGGCAACAGTGACCGGCCTGCTCGTCGCGGGAACTACGTCGGACGCCGGCAAGAGTGTGATGGTCGCCGGGATCTGCCGCTGGCTGGCACGCCAGGGTCTCAAGGTGGCGCCCTTCAAGGCGCAGAACATGTCGCTGAACTCGGCCGTCACCCACGACGGCGGCGAGATCGGGCGGGCCCAGGCGATGCAAGCCGCGGCGGCGGGCGTCGAGCCAGAGGCCGCCATGAACCCGGTGCTGCTCAAACCCGGCGGCAACGGCCGCAGCCAGGTCATGGTGCTGGGCGCACCCGTCGCGGAGGCGGACGCGCTCTCGTACCGCGACCTCAAGCCGGCGCTGCAGGAGACGGTCCTTGGTTGCCTGGCTGACCTGCGGGAAAGGTTCGATGTGGTGGTTTGCGAGGGCGCCGGCAGCCCGGCAGAGATCAACCTCCGTGACAGCGACATCGCCAATATGGGCCTCGCCCGGGCGACAGGGCTGCCGGTTATCGTCGTGGCCGATATCGATCGAGGCGGCGCGTTCGCCGCCCTGTTCGGCACGCTCGCCCTGCTGAGCCGCGAGGACCAGGCGCTGGTCGCCGGGTTCGTGATCAACAAGTTCCGCGGCGACCGGCGGTTGCTCGAGAGCGGTCTCGGCATGCTGGCGACCCTTACCGGACGGCCTGTCCTCGGCGTGCTGCCGTGGACCCCGGGCCTGTGGCTCGACGCGGAGGACTCGCTCGACCTCTCCGCACACCGCCCGGATGCGCTCCCGCCAGCAGGTCGGGAGACGCTCCAGGTTGCCGTCGTCCAGCTCCCCCACATCAGTAACTTCACTGACATCGACCCGCTCGCCGCCGAGCCCGGCGTGATGGTCAGCTTCGTCACCACGCCCGGCGAGGTCAGCGGCGCGGACCTGGTGATCCTGCCCGGCAGCCGGGCCACGGTTGCCGACCTGGCGTGGCTGCGCGAGCGCGGCCTGGCCGGCGCGATCGCCGCGCGCGCCGCCCGCAACCGGCCGGTGATCGGTATCTGCGCCGGATTCCAGATGCTCGCCCGCGCCATTGACGACGACGTGGAAAGTCACGCAGGCATCGTCGAAGGCCTTGGATTGCTTCCAGCCGACGTCAGGTTCGGCCAGGAAAAAGTGCTCCGCCGGCACGCAGAGGAAACAGGAGGCCAAACGGTAACCGGCTACGAAATCCGGCACGGAGTCGTGGATGTCGTCGGGGGCGAGCCATTTCCTGGCGGATGTGCGGTCGGTGTTATCCGCGGCACGACGTGGCACGGGATCTTCGAAAGTGACGAGTTCCGGCGCTTGCTGCTGCGCCAGCTTGCCGCAGAGGCGGGGTGTGACTTCGAGGCCGCGCAGATTTCGTTCGAGGCGGTGCGTCAGCGCAGGCTGGATGTGCTCGGCGACCTCGTCGCCGAGCACATCGACACCGGCCACCTGCTCCGGCTCATCAACGAGGGGGCTCCTGCCGGGCTGCCCTTCGTCCCACCTGGGGCACCATGACCGCGCGAAGCGCCGGGCCGGTGATCGTCCTGCTCTCGGCGTCCGACACCGACTTGCTGGCCGCCCGGTCCAGCGGCGGGCCCTGGCGCCTGGCGAACCCCGCGCGCACGCCGGCCGACGACGTCCGTGCTTTGCTGGAGAACGCGTTCTGCGTCGTGGTCCGGCTGCTCGGCGGGCGGCGCAGCTGGGAACCGGGACTCGGTGCGGTGCTCGCGGCGGACCTGCCAACGGTTGTGCTGAGCGGCGAGCCTGACGCCGACGCGGACCTGATGGCACTGTCCACAGTTCCCGCGGGCGTCGCGACGCAGGCGCTGGCCTACCTGCGCGAAGGCGGGCCTGGCAATCTCGGGCAGCTCGCCCGGTTCCTTTCCGACACTATCTTGCTCACCGGCCAGGGGTTCGACCCGCCCGCCGCACTCCCCGAGCATGGCGTACACGGCAGCCGCGAGCGCCGCCCGGACCGGCCGTCGGTGGGAATCGTGTTCTACCGGGCGCACGCGGTCTCTGGCAACACCGCGTTCGTGGACGCGCTCGCTGATGCCGTGGAGGCGCACGGGGCCAACGCACGACCCGTGTTCTGCTCATCGCTCCGGTCGGCGGGAGCGGAGGTGTATGACCTTCTCGCCGGGGTGGACGCACTGATCGTCACCATGCTCGCAGCTGGCGGCACGGTGGCGAGCGAAGCCACGGCCGGCGGGGACGAGGACGCCTGGGACGTCGCCGCGCTGGCCGAACTGGATGTTCCCGTTCTGCAGGCGCTGTGCCTGACCTCGTCGCGGGCGGCCTGGGCGGACTCGAGCGCGGCGCTCACGCCGATGGACGCCGCGATGCAGGTCGCCGTCCCCGAATTTGACGGGCGGCTGATCACGGTACCGTTCTCATTCAAGGAGGCGGGCGAGGACGGCGTGCCGGTGTACGTGGCGGACCCAGAGCGAGCCGCCCGCGTGGCCGGGATCGCGGTCGCGCACGCACGGCTCAGCCACCTGCCCGCCCCGGACCGGCGGCTGGCGATCATGCTGTCGGCGTACCCGACCAAGCACGCGCGGGTGGGTAACGCGGTCGGCTTGGATACCCCCGCGTCCGCTGTTTCGCTGCTCCGCTGTCTGCGGGAAGCGGGCTATGACCTGGGCGGCGGTTTCCCCGAAGACGGGGACGAACTGATCCACACGCTGATCGCGGCTGGCGGGCACGACACCGAGTGGCTCACCGAAGCGCAGCTCGCGGCAGCTCCGATGCGCGTGTCGCGGGCGGAGTACGAGCGCTGGTTCGCCGGGGTGCCCGCAGCGCTGCGGGCCTCGGTGATCGAGCACTGGGGCGATCCGCCGGGCACGCTGTACACCGACGGTGACGACATCGTGCTGGCCGGGCTGCGGTTCGGCAACGTCGTGCTGATGATCCAGCCGCCGCGGGGATTCGGGGAGAACCCGGTCGCGATCTATCACGACCCTGCACTCCCGCCGTCGCATCATTACCTGGCTGCCTACCGGTGGCTGGCACGCTCGTTCGGCGCGGACGCGGTGGTACACCTCGGCAAACATGGCACGTGCGAGTGGCTGCCCGGCAAGGGGCTCGGGCTCTCGGCGGAGTGCGCGCCGGACGCGGTACTCGGTGACCTGCCGCTGATCTACCCGTTCATCGTCAACGATCCCGGCGAGGGGACGCAGGCCAAGCGGCGCACGCACGCGACCGTGATCGATCACCTGATCCCGCCGATGGCGAGGGCCGACAGCTACGGGGATCTGGCCCGGCTGGAGCAACTGCTGGACGAGTACGCGACGGTCAGCGCGCTGGACCCGGCGAAACTGCCCACGGTCCGGGCGCAGATCTGGGAGCTGATCCGCGCCGCGCAACTGCACCATGACCTGCAGATCGACGCCGCTCCGGGTGCTGAGGAGTTCGACAACTTCGTGCTGCACGTGGACGGGTACCTGTGCGAGATCAAGGACGCGGTCATCCGCGACGGACTGCACGTGCTCGGCACGCCGCCGTCCGGGGAGCAGCTCGCAACCACGGTGCAGGCGATCCTGCGAGCCACCCAGGTCTGGGGCGGGCGCAGCGCGCTACCCGGGCTGCGGGCGGCGCTGGCCAGCTGGGCAGGCCTGGACGAGAAGGAGCTGATTGCCAGCCCTGGGCGCGCGATCGATGTGCCAGTGGCGCTGTTCGCTGCGGCCGGCAGCGACGCCGGGACCCGCATGCGCACCGGCGCCGATGGGCTCGACCTGCTGGAAGCCGCCGCCTCGAGGCTGGTGTCCGGCCTCGGCGCGGCCGGCTGGCAACCAGACAGGGTCCCGCTGGTCGTCAAGGAGGTCCTCGGCGAGACACCGCGAGACGTTGCCGCGGTGCTGGAGTTCGCGGCCGCCGAGGTAGTGCCCAGGCTGGCCCGCACCACCGACGAGCTGACCAACGTGCTCCGCGCGCTCGACGGCCGTTTCATCCCGGCCGGCCCGTCGGGCTCCCCCACCCGGGGCCTGGTGAACGTCCTGCCGACCGGGCGCAACTTCTACTCCGTGGACCCGAAGGCGATCCCGTCTCGCAACGCATACGACGTCGGCGCGGCGCTCGCCGAGTCGCTGCTCGCCCGGCACGTCGCCGACACCGGCTCCTATCCCCGCTCGGTGGGACTTACGGTGTGGGGCACCTCGGCCATGCGGACCCAAGGCGACGACATCGCCGAGGTCCTCGCGCTGATCGGATGCAAACCCACCTGGGACGACGCCTCGCGGCGGGTCACCGGGTTCGAGGTCGTGCCGTTGGCCGAGCTGGGGCGGCCGCGGATCGACGTCACCGTGCGGATCTCCGGATTCTTCCGCGACGCGTTCCCGCACGTCATCACGCTGCTTGATGACGCGATCGGGGCGGTTGCCGACCTGGACGAGTCGCCGGAGGACAACTACGTGCGCGCGCACTCCGACCAGGACATGCACGGGCACGGGGACCGCCGCCGGGCGACCACCCGCATCTTCGGCTCCAAGCCAGGTGCTTACGGAGCGGGCCTGCTGCCGCTGATCGACGCGCGGAACTGGCGCACAGACGCCGATCTGGCCGAGGTCTACGCCGTCTGGGGTGGGTACGCCTACGGCCGCGGGCTGGACGGCCGCGAGGCGCGCGCCGACATGGAGGCGAGCTACCGCCGGATCACGGTCGCGGCAAAGAACACCGACACCCGCGAGCACGACATCGCCGACTCTGACGACTACTTCCAGTTCCACGGCGGCATGATCGCCGTGGTGCGGCACCTCACCGGCCAGTCCCCCGCCGCCTACATCGGCGACTCGGCCCTGCCCGACCTCGTGCGCACCCGCACGCTCGCCGAAGAGGCGCGGCGGGTGTTCCGGGCCCGGGTGGTCAACCCGCGCTGGCTTGCCGCGATGGGCCGGCACGGATACAAGGGCGCCTTCGAGATGGCGGCGACCGTGGACTACTTGTTCGGCTACGACGCGACGGCCGGCGTGGTGGAGGACTGGATGTACGAGCAGCTGGCAGCCTCGTACGTGTTCGATCAGCAGGTCAGCGACTTCATGCGGCGGTCCAATCCGTGGGCGCTGCGCGGCATCGCCGAGCGGCTGCTTGAGGCCGCGGACCGCGGGCTGTGGGCTCAGCCAGCCGCGCAGACCCTGGATCGGCTGCGGGCCGCCTACCTGGAACTGGAAGGCGAACTGGAAGGCGGCGAATCGTGACAGGCACCGGATTCCCGTTCAGCGCGATCGTCGGCATGGACGAATTGCGACTGGCGCTTGTCCTCAACGCGGTGTCACCGGCCATCGGCGGCGTGCTCGTGCGCGGGGAAAAGGGAACGGCCAAGTCCACCATGGTCCGTGCGCTCGCAGCGGTCCTGCCGGACGTCGACGTGATCGCCGGGTGCCGGTTTTCCTGCGACCCCGCCGCCCCAGACCCGCACTGCCCGGACGGCCCGCATGAGCACCGCGCAGGTACGCAGACGAGGCCCGCGCGGCTGGTCGAACTGCCGGTGGGAGCCAGCGAGGACAGGCTGGTTGGCGCGCTCGACATCGAGCGCGCGCTGACCGAAGGGGTCAAGGCATACGAGCCAGGCCTGCTGGCCGCCGCGCACCGCGGCGTGCTGTACGTCGATGAGGTCAACCTGCTGCACGATCACCTGGTGGACCTGCTGCTCGACGCCGCAGCACTGGGCACCTGCTATGTGGAGCGCGAAGGCGTGTCGGTTCGGCATGCGGCCCGGTTCCTGCTCGTCGGGACCATGAACCCGGAGGAAGGCGAGCTGCGTCCGCAGCTGCTTGACAGATTCGGGCTGACCGTCGACGCCGCTGCGCCCAAGATTCCCGGCGATCGTGCCGAGGTGGTGCGCCGGCGGCTCGCCTACGACGCCGATCCGGCCAGCTTCGATAGCCGCTGGCAGGCGGCAGAACAGGAGCTGGCACGGCGCATCCGGACCGCCCAGCGGCAGCTGCCGCAGGTGAGACTGCCGGACACTGTGCTGCGTCAGGTCGCCTCGGTATGCGCGGCGTTCGAGGTAGACGGGCTACGGGCCGACCTGGTGACGGCACGCGCCGCCGTCGCACATGCGGCATGGCAGGGGCGCATCGAGGTCACCGCAGATGACGTGCGCACGGCGGCGAGGCTCGCACTCCCGCACCGCCGCCGACGGCAGCCGTTCGACGCGCCCGATCTGAACGAGAGGCAACTGGAGGAGGCGCTGGCTGATTCGGGGTCCGCCGAGGTTCGCGATGGGCCAGGCAGCGGCCCGGACGACCGCGGCCCCGACGACCGCGGTCCGGACGACCGCGGTCCGGACGACCGCGGCCCGGACGACCGCGGCCCGGGTGGCGGCCAGCCCGCGCCAGGCGGCGAGGCCGCCTCTGACGACCACGCCTCCCCGGATAATCGGCCTCCCGCAGAGCCTGGCGCAAGCGAGGCACACCAAGCACGCGGGCACGACGATCGTCGCGGCGACCGCCGAAGCGCCCGGTGGGCGCCGCCGCAGACCGACGCGCCAGGAAACGTGTTCCGCGTGAAGCGGCTGGAAATCCCCCGGGTCGGAACGGGCGCGGCGGGACGGCGGTCGCGGGCGCGAACCGACGCGGGAAGAGTCACCGGTGCGCTGCTGCCGAAGGGGCGCCTGACCAGGCTGCACCTGGCCGCGACGGTGACGGCGGCCGCGCCGCATCAGGTAGCGCGCGGGCGCAGGGCCCCTGAGGCGCTGCAGGTTCGGCGCGCCGACCTGCGCGAAGCACGGCGGGAAGGCAGGGAAAGCAACCTGGTGCTGTTCGTGGTCGACGCGAGCGGGTCGATGGCAGCGCGCGCCAGGATGGGCGCGGTCAAGGGCGCCGTGCTGTCGCTGCTGCTCGACGCCTATCAGCGTCGGGACAAGGTCGGCGTGATCGCCTTCCGCGGCGCTGGGGCGCAGGTGCTGCTGCCGCCCACATCGTCGGTCGACGCCGCGGCCGGACGCCTGGCGGCCCTGCCGACCGGCGGACGGACGCCGCTGGCCGCCGGCCTGCTGCGGGCATTCGAGGTGCTGCGCACCGAACGGCTCCGCGACCCCCGCCGCAGGCCGCTGCTTGTCCTGGTCACCGACGGCCGGGCCACAGGGACTCCGCCAAGTCAGGCCCTCTCGCCGGTCGCCGCCGCGCAACGGGCCGCCGCCCTGCTGGCGGCCGCCGGGGTCGCCAGCGTGGTCGTGGACTGCGAGTCCGGCCCGGTCCGGCTGGGCCTGGCTGCCGACATCGCGCAGGCACTGGGCGGCCAGGTGCTGCGGCTGGAAGAACTCGCCGCAGGTCCGCTCGCCGATTCGGTCCGCGCAGTCAAGGGGGTCGCCTGATGCCGCAGGGCAAGCCGCTCGTCGTCCCCGACGACGGGCTCACCACCAGGCAGCGACGGCAGCGGGCGCTGACCATCGTGCACACCGGCGAGATGAAGGGGAAGTCCACGGCCGCCTTCGGGCTCACGCTGCGGGCCTGGAACCAGGGCTGGCCCATCGTGGTGTACCAGTTCGTCAAAAGCGCGAAATGGAAGACCGGCGAGGAGACTGCCCTGCGCGCGCTCGGCCGGGCCCATGCGGAGACCGGCGAGGGCGGGCCCGTTACCTGGCACAAGATGGGTGAGGGCTGGTCGTGGATCGCCCGCCCGGGCACCGCCGACGATCACGCCGCGAACGCCAAGGAGGGCTGGGAGCAGGTCAAACGGGATCTCGCCGCTCAGGCCTACCGGTTCTACGTGCTCGACGAGTTCACCTACCCGATGACGTGGGGCTGGGTCGATGTGGCTGACGTGGTCGCCACCCTGCGGGACCGGCCCGGCCAGCAGCACGTGGTCATCACCGGCCGGAACGCTGACCCCCGCCTGATCGAGGCCGCCGACCTGGTGGTCGAGATGACCAAGGTCAAGCACCCCATGGACGCCGGGCAGAAGGGCCAGAGGGGCATCGAGTGGTGACGATTCCGCGCCTGGTGATCGCCGCGCCCGCGTCCGGGCACGGCAAGACCACCGTGGCCACCGGGCTCATGGCTGCCCTCGCGGCGCGCGGCCTGGCGGTGTCCGGGCACAAGGTCGGCCCTGACTACATCGATCCCGGCTACCATGCGCTGGCAACCGGGCGCCCCGGCCGCAACCTCGATCCCGTGCTATGCGGCGAGGAATTGGTCGGGCCGTTGTTCGCGCACGGCGCGGCCGGGGCCGACATCGCCGTCGTGGAAGGCGTGATGGGCCTGTTCGACGGGCGCGGGTCGAGCGCGTTCGGCTCCACCGCTCACGTCGCCGGGCTGCTCGGAGCTCCGGTGGTGCTGGTGGTGGACGCTTCGGCACAAGGCCGGTCGGTTGCCGCGCTAGTGTCGGGGTTCGCCGCCTACGACCCAGGAGTGCGGCTGGGCGGGGTGATCGTGAACCGGGCTGGCTCCGCCCGGCACGAGGAGATCCTGCGGGACGCGCTGGCCGGAATCGGCGTGCCAGTTCTCGGCGTGCTCGGACGTGACGACGCGATCACAGCGCCGTCACGGCACCTCGGGCTCGTCCCTGCGGCGGAACGGGAAGGAGCCGCTCGGCAGGCCGTCGGCCGGCTGGCCGCGCTGGTCGCCAAGTCCGTGGACCTAGACGCCGTCGTCGCTCTGGCGGCATCGGCGGGCCCGCTCCGAGCGGCGCCCTGGTCGCCGGGGGACGCGGTGCTTTCCGCCAGCCGCGGCGCGACGGCCAGCCACCCGGCGGCGGATAGCTCGCCAGACTCGTCGGCGTCCTCGCCGAACTGCCGCCCGCCACTGGCGGCGGTCGCCGGCGGCGCGGCGTTCAGCTTCTGCTACACCGAGACGGTTGAACTGCTCGCCGCGTCCGGAGCCGAGGTAGTCACCGTCGACCCGCTGCGTGACGAGCAGCTGCCACCGGAGATCGCCGCGCTCGTGCTCGGCGGCGGGTTCCCCGAGGTCCACGCGGGTGAGCTGTCGGCCAACGTCCGGTTGCGCGCGGACGTCGCCCGGCTGGCCCGCTCCGGCGTTCCCGTGGCCGCCGAGTGCGCCGGCCTGCTCTACCTGGCCCGCGAGCTGGACGGCCAGCCCATGTGCGGGGTGATCGACGCCTCCGCCCGGATGACCGGCACGCTCACGCTCGGCTACCGGGACGCGACCGCGGCATCGGACTCGATCCTCGCCGCCGCCGGCACCCCGCTCCGCGGGCACGAGTTCCACCGCACCATGCTGTCGCCCGCCCACTCCCCCGCCCCGGCCTGGACGTTCGCCGGGCGCAGCGAAGGTTTCGTGCACCAGCGGGTGCACGCCTCGTACCTGCACGTGCACTGGGCGGGCTACCCGCAGATCGCCACCCGCCTGGTGACCGCAGCAACGCTCAGGGGCGGGATTAAGAGCGTCGCCCCGCGGGCACGCCAATGACTTCCGCGACGCTGATCGGGGTCGGGGTCGGGCCTGGGGACCCGGAGCTCGTCACGGTCAAGGCGGTCCGGGTGCTGCGCGAGGCCGACCTGGTGCTGGTCCCTGTCGCCGACACCGGCGAGCGGGGCAGGGCGGAAGCAACGGTGCTCGCGCACGTTAGCCATGACCGGATCCGCCGGGTGGCGTTCGCCCTGGACGCGGGCGCGGAGCAGGCCAGCAGGGAAGCGGCCTGGGACAGCGCAGCCGACACGGTGGCTGCCGCCTTCGGTTCCGGCGCGGGGGTCGTCGCGTTCGCCACCATCGGCGATCCCAACGTCTACTCCACCTTCACCTACCTCGCGGCGACGGTCCGCGAGCGGGTACCCAGCCTGGACGTCGCCACCATCCCGGGCATCACTGCGATGCAGGACCTCGCCGCCCGCAGCGGAACCGTGCTATGCGAGGGCAACGAAACGCTGGCGCTGCTGCCGCTGACCGCCGGCATCGAGCGCTTCGGGCAGGCACTGGCGACGTTCGACACCGTGGTCGGCTACAAGAGCGGGCGGCACCTGCCCGAAGTCCTCGCCGCCGTCCGCGATGCCGGCCGCCTCGGCGAGGCCGTGCACGGCGCGGCCCTCGGACTGCCCGGCGAGGACATCCGGCCCGCCGCCGAGGTCACCGGCCCGGCGCCCTACCTGTCCACACTGCTCGTCCCAGGGCGCCGGACGCACCGCGGAGGCAAGCTGTGACCAGACCCGCACCACAGCCAGCCGAACCGGCGGCCTGCCCCGACGCCGCCCCGAGGCCGAAGGTGTGGTTCGTGGGCGCGGGCCCCGGTGCCGCCGACCTGCTGAC
>WNFD01030270.1_pt1 | contig 11909 bp, 7 predicted proteins | sample 5400491 | NCBI WGS metagenome assembly WNFD01 (sample SAMN13153343, study PRJNA577476) | soil metagenome | isolation source: 120 cm saprolite under Douglas fir tree site 2 hole 2 replicate 2 | place: USA:California | collected 2015-04-18 | reverse complement strand
CCACCAGCGCGTGACCGCCGGAAAGCTGACCGACCTCCGCGGAAAATTCGCCCGGCTCGTGGCGCACGATGGGAACGACGTGGCCCAAGCCGTCGTGCTGACTGACTGCGATCGAACCCTTCAAGACCACGAACATCCCTGGACCCGGCTCGCCCGCGGCGAAGAGCCGGGCGCCGCGCTTATAGTGCTGCACGGTACCGAAGCGGCTGATGCGGGCGATCTCCGCCTTGGTGAGCACAGGAAACATTTGATGGCGCCGGCTTGCAACTTCGGGCGGCACATCGTTAGTCATCGGAAATTCCAAGTGCGCTACTCCTCTTAGATCAAGCCGCGCTCAACGTCGGTGAATTTGCCGACGGGTGAAACGATCGTATGGCCACGACGCCAAGCACGATGAAAATAGCGAGCACGACGAACTGTGCGATCAGGAACGGCGGCTCGGATTGCGTCGGCGCCAGCGATGCCAGGGACGGTAGCTTCTGGAACGCCTGGACGACCCCGACGAATACGTTCAAATAGAGAGCCACCGTTGCAGTTACCACATAGATCCAGCGCCAGTGTCCCGCCAAGTGACGGGCATAGAGCGCGAGGAGTGCGATCGCCAGCACGATCAGCGATATGGCGCCGACGATATGCGAGGGCAGAATGCGATCGCTCGGAAAGAAGTACCCGGTCACACTCGTCAAGACCGTGGTCGCCAGAAAAAGCCCGGTCCAACCATCGAGGCTTTTGGAGCTGAACATACCGAACAGGACGACGAGGCCGGCGGCAATGCCCACCAGGCTCAAGACAACGTGAACCAAAGTAAACGTGGATATCGACATTCCCAAGATCATGGCATACTCCTTTCGAAGACGTTCTGGTCACTTCGCCGATCTCGCCTGCACGACCGACATTTCCTGGCAGTGATTGTTGGAAGGTGCTACTTGCTCTCCTGGTCTCCGGCGAGACTCTTGCCAACGAGCTCTTCCGCTTGGTCTACCCAGCCGCCGCCCATCGCCTTGTACAAATTCGCGTACGACTGGAAGAGCTGCGACTGCGTCGCGACGTAGGCGAGCTGGGCGTTGAACAGCGATTGCTCGGCGTTGGCCACCTCCAGATAAATAGTCGCCCCTTCCCTGTAGCGCAGATCGGCCAAGTCGCGGAAGCTACGCAGCGCCTCCACATTCTTTGCCTGTTCTTCGCGTACCTGGCCGAACTTGGTCCGATCGATTAGGGCGTTCTCCACGTCCTGGAAAGCGCTGATAATCGACTTTTCGTAAGTGTGTAGCGCCTGTCGTTGAAGAGCTTCGGCCTGCGCGACTTGGCCGCGGATCCGGCCGGCATTGAAAATCGGTTGCAGCACACCCGCTCCGAAAGACCAGACCCTGGAGGGGCCTTTGAACAGATTCGAGAGCTGGGCGCTTTCGAGGCCGAGCAGCGCGGTGAGGCTGATGTCGGGAAAGTACGCAGCCTTCGCCACGCCGATGTCGGCGTTGGCGGCGATGAGATTCTGCTCGGCCTGACGGATGTCGGGCCGGCGCTCGAGCAGCGATGCCGGCAAACCCTCGGGCACCGCGGGAAAGAGCAGGGCGTCGATGTCCCGTCCGCGCGGAATCGAGCCGGGATTGCGACCGAGCAGCACGCTGAGGAAGTTCTCCTGCTGCGCGATCTCGCGCTCGAGCTCGGGCACCCGGGCAACGGCCTCGCGGTATTGCGATTCGGCTTGCTGGTAGTCGCTCGCGGGGACGGCGCCTTCCTCGAAACGCACCCGCTGCAGCCGCGCCGCTTCGCCCAGGCTCTGCGAGGTGCGCTGCGCGATTTCAAGTTGCCGATCCAGCGCCCGCAGCTGGATATAGCCGCTGGCGACCGTAGTGACTACCGTCAGGACCACCGTTCCCTTGCCTTGCTGACTGGCGAGCAGGCTGGCGCGGGCCGACTCCGTCGCGCGGCGCAGTTTGCCCCAGATGTCCAATTCGAAGCTGGCGGAGAGATTCACGCCGTAGTCGTTAAACGTCTGTCCGCCCAGCCTGATGCTTGCACTCGAGCGCTCACGCGTCGCCGACGCGCGAGCGTCGACTTGAGGAAACTGCGCGGAGCGCACGATGCCGTATTGAGCGAACGCCTGATCCACGTTGGCGGTCGCGATCTCCAGATCCTTGTTGTTCGCGAGCGCCGTTCGTACCAGGTTCGACAGGACCGGGTCCTGGAACTGATCCCACCAGGCGATGTTGGAGATCTCGCCCGCTTCAGTGGGTCCGAGCCGCCAGGCGACAGGTACCTCGACCTCCGGGCGCCGATAGTCGGGACCGACCATGCAGGCAGACAACGGCACCGCGAGCAACAGCGCCACGGCACCATTGCGCACGCCAGAAGCGTTCAGGGTTGAATTGACTTTGGCGCTAGTCTCCGTGCGCGGGTGATGGGGGCGTACCTGTGCCCCCACCTTCATTTTCGACTGCGCCGGGGGGGGATGGGGTGGCGTCCGCGCGCTTGAAGGGCCACTGCCGCTCGCTCATGCGCTGCAGCAGCACGTAGAACACCGGAATGAAGAACACGCCGACCAAGGTCGCGACGAGCATGCCGAACACCACCGCCGTGCCCAGCGCCTGCCGTCCACCGGCTCCCGCGCCCAGCGCAATCGCGAGGGGAACGGTGCCCAGGATGAAGGCGAACGAGGTCATCAGGATCGGGCGCAGCCTGAGCTTGGCTCCGTCCAGCGCTGCCTGTTCGATGGATTCGCCCTGCTCGCGCTTGAGCTTGGCGAACTCGACGATGAGGATGGCGTTCTTGGCCGCCAGCCCGACCAGCATGATCAGCCCGATCTGGGTGTAAACGTTGTTGTCGAACGCCCGGAGATACAGACCCAGGAAGGCGCCGAACACGCCGAACGGAATCACCAGGAGGATCGCCACCGGCATCGCCCAGCTCTCGTAGAGCGCGGCCAGCACCAGGATGACGAACAGCAGGGACACGGCGAAAATGTACCCGGTCTGGCCGCCGGTCTTCTTCTCCTGGTAGGTGGACTCGCTCCACTCGTAAGCGAAACCGGCAGGCAGCGCGCGGGCGAGCTCCTCCATGGCAGTGATGGCCTGGCCGGAACTGTAGCCAGGCGCATTGGTTCCGTTGATGGTGGCCGCGCTGTAGACGTTGTAGCGCTCGAAATACTGCGGACCGTTGAGCGGTCGACTGCTCACCAGCGTGGAGAGCGGCACCATGGTCCCGCCGTCGCTGCGCACGTAGAAGCGCTTGACGTCATCGGGCTGGCCGCGCTGCGCCCCCTCGGCCTGGGCCTGGACTCGGTAGGTGCGTCCGAAGAGATTGAAGTCGTTGATGTAATAACTGCCCAGGAAGGTTTGCAGTGCGAAGAACACGTCGCTCAGTTGGATGCCCAGCGATTTGACTTTATCGCGGTCGACCTCGAATTCGATCTGGGGAATGCGGGGATCGAAGCCGCTGTACACGAAGCCGATCTCGGGACGCTTACGCGCTTCGGCCAGAAGTCCCTGCAAGACCTGCGACAACTGCGCGGTGTCCGCGCCGGCGCGGTTCTGCAGCACGAAAGTGAAGCCGCCGGCCGTGCTCAACCCCCGGATCGGCGGCGGGTTGAGGACGAGCACTTGAGCGTCCTTGATTTGCGCGTTGAGTCGTCCCATCAGCGTGCGCACGAGACTGTCCACGGCCTCGGAACGCGCTTTGCGTTGATCCCAGGGCTTGAGCCGGATGAAGGCCGTGCCATTGTAGGAGACCGACTGGTTGGTCAGCAGATTGAAACCGCTGATGTAGACGACGCCGTCGACACCCGGGACCTCGCGGGAGATACGGGTGACCGCCGACATGGCGGCGTTGGTACGCTCCAGCGACGCCGCTGGTGGCAGGCTCACCACCGCAAGCACGTAGCCCTGGTCCTCCGGTGGCACCAGGCCGGTCGGGCGAGTGGCAATCAGCCCCCAGACCGCCACCAGCAACACGCCGAAGGTCAGCATGACGAGGACTGCGTGACGCTCCATGACCGACACGCTCTTGATGTAGCCGTTGCGTGAGCGCTCGAAGAGGGCGTTGAATCGGGCGAAGAACCAGCCGATGGGCCCATGCCTCGGATGGGCGGCTTCCACCGGTATAAGCAACAACGCGCACATCGCCGGCGTAAAGGTCAGCGCGCAAATGGCTGACAGGGTCACCGACACGGCGAGCGTCAGCGCGAATTGCTTGTAGAGCTGCCCGGTCAGCCCACCGAGAAAAGCCACCGGCACGAAGACCGCCGCCAGCACCAGCGCGATCGCGATCACCGGCCCGCCCACATCGGCCATCGCCGATTTGGCAGCCTCCATCGGCGACATGCCCCCGGCATCCAGACGCTGCTGCACCGCTTCCACCACCACGATCGCATCATCGACCACGATGCCGATGGCAAGCACTAGTCCGAACAGCGTAAGCGTGTTGATGGAAAAGCCCAACGCGGCGAACGCTCCGAAGGTGCCGATGAGCGAAATGGGCACCACCACAACCGGGATCAACGTCGCGCGCCAGCTCTGCAGGAACAGGAAGACGACGAACACGACCAGCACAAAGGCGATGAGCAGGGTCTTGATCACCTCTTTCAGCGACTCGGTGACAAACGGCGTGGTGCTGTAAGGGATGGTGTACACCATGCCTGGCGGAAACCGTGGCTCCTGATCGTTCATCACCTCCTTGAGGTGCTTGGCGACGTCGAGCGCATTGGCATCCGGCTGCAGGAAGATTCCGATCAGCGCAGCGGGAATGTCGTCGTTGGCGCCGCTGATCGAGTAGTCGGCGGCGGCGAGCTCGACGCGGGCGACGTCCTTGAGGCGCACCACCTGACCGTTTCCCGCTTCCCGGATGACGATGTTCTCGAATTCAGCGGCAGCGGCCAGACGGCCCTTGACGAACACCGTGTACTGCATCTGCTGCCCTTCGGGAACGGGCGGCAGGCCAAGTCCGCCGGCGGGTGCGACGACGTTCTGCTCGCGTATGACGCCGGCGATGTCGGAGGCGGTCACGCCGAGCCGGGCCATCCGCTCCGGGTTGAGCCAGATGCGCATGCTGTAATCGCGCGCACCGAAGATGCGAACCTGTCCGACACCGGGCACCCGGCCCAGCGCGTCGTACAGGTTGAGCAGCGCGTAGTTGCTCAGGAATACGGCATCGTAGCGGCCCGCCGGGGACGTGAGCGCAATCACTTCGAGAAAGTCGGTGGTCGACTTACGTACGGTGATGCCGTTGCGGATGACGTCTGCGGGAAGCTGGCTCTGGGCGATGGCAACCCGGTTCTGAACTTCGACAGCATCGATGTTCTTGTCGGTGCCGATGTCGAAGGTCACTGTCAGGCTGTAGGAGCCGTCGTTGCCGCTCTTCGAGCCCATGTAGAGCATGTCCTGCGAGCCGTTGACCTGCTGCTCGATGGGCGCGGCCACCGACTGCGACACTACGTCGGCATTGGCACCGGGAAAGCTGGTCGTCACCGTAACCTGGGGCGGAACCACCTGCGGGTACTGGGCAATCGGAAGGTTCACCGCAGCCAGTGCGCCCACCAGGATCATGATCAGCGCAATGACGGTGGAGAAGACCGGACGCTCGATGAAAAAGTTGAGCATGGTTCGACCCTGGGATGATTTACGCGATCTGCTCTGCAAGCAGGATCGATGGCGGAGACACGCCTGGCTTAGCCTTTTGCTTTGGGCGCCGGTGGCGGAGGGCCGGTACCCGGATGGCTGTCGGGGGGTGTAGTCGCCACTGCCTTAACCGGGGCGCCCGGTTTGAGCTTGCCAACCCCCTCGGTTACCACCCGGTCCCCCGGCGCCAGCCCTTTGTCGACCACCCAGTCATTGCCGAGCCGGTAGTTGGCAACGATTTGCCGGGGCTCAGCCTTCTCGCCGGCGGCGACCACGTAAACGGACTTCAGTCCCTGGAGCTCCTGAACGGCCTGTTGCGGAACGCGGATCGCGCTCGGATTTTCGAATGCAGCGACGATGACACGCACGAACAGGCCTGGGCGCAAGGCACGATCGGGATTGGGTACCGAGATGCGCACCTGCAGCGTCCCGCTCTTCTGATCGATTGTCGCGTCGATGAAGTTGAGCTTTCCGGTAAGCGCGTAGTCGCTGCCGTCGGCAAGCCGGATATGGAATGGCGGTGCCAGATCGGGCCGCTCTCCCGGCGGGCGTTTCAGTGTCTTCTGCAGCTCCAGGAATCTATCCTCGCTGAGGCTGAAGTTCACCCACATCGGGTCGCTCGAGTAGAGCGTCGTGAGAAGCGTCTGCTGGGCGGTGATCAATGAGCCCGGCTTGACCTGCGAGCTGCTCATGAAGCCGTCGCGCGATGCGCGCAGGGTAGCGAATTCCAGGTTCAGCTCCACGTTACGTAGAAGAGCCTTCTGCGCTTCCACCAGCGCGGTACTGGAACGCTCCTGCGCCACCGCCGTGTCATAGTCCTGCTGGCTCACCGCCTTTTGCGCGATCAGCCGGGAGTTGCGCGCCAGATTCTGCTTGGCGTTGACCAGATTCGCCTCGGCTTGGGCCAGGCTCGCCTTGGCCTGCGCGAGTTGGGCTTCGAAGGGCCGCTGATCGATGACGTAGAGGACGTCCCCCTTCTTGACCCGTGCGCCGTCGGCAAATGTCTGCCGCTCGAGCAGCCCGGTGACCTGGCTGCGGATTTCGATGGTGTCCGGCGCCTGCGTCTGCGCCACATACTCGTCGTAGACGGTGACCGGGCCGGGTTTCACTTCGATCACCGACACTTCCGTCGCGGGAGGAGTTTGCGGCTGCGCATTGCCTTTGCAGCCACTCAAGGCGAGTGAACAAACGCCAAGCGCGAACGCCCATCGCGCAACCGGCCCGAGTCCGTAGGTGTTCGTCATGCCGATATCCGTCCCCTCGAAGGCGCGGCGAGATCCACGGAGCCGGCCTTCGTGATCCATAATCTCGTCCGTGTCGATAACCTGCGCATGTCCGGCAGCCGACCGCACGTGTCAACGGACACAGACTCGTTCGGCTCTTTCGTTAGCACCGATCAGCACGATCGTCCGCCGGCTTCGTCGTCCTGGAAAAAGCAGCCAGGATTTACACTAAACACTCAGAAGGCTTCGTCTTTCAAATTTCTGCACGTGCGCCGGGTGTCTCGCCGGACGTCAGCCGTGCGATTCGTATCAATTGCCGCCCTGAACGAAGGGCTGCGGACCGGAGGAGCCGCTTTGGCCGTCGAAATCTCACGCGGCCGGGGATACGAGGGTCAGCGCACCGTCTCGACGTCCGCCGCAAAAACGTATCCTGCACCTCGTTCGGTGCGGATCAGCTCGGTCTGCGATCCCTTGGGCTCGATCTTCCGGCGAAGGCGGCCTACTTGCACATCGATCGACCGATCGAACACCTCGTCGTTGTGAAGGCGTGACGAATCGAGCAGCTGCTCTCGCGACAGCACGCGCTGAGGAGCGGCCAGGAACGCCACCAGCAAGTTGAACTCGCTGTTGGTGATCGGAATTCTGCGGCGAAGTGAGCCGGCGCAGCCGCACGTTCAGCTCCCAGCCCGCGAAGCGATAGGCCCGGATTCTGGCCAATCCGTCCGCCACGGTCTCGTGAGTACGCGAGCGTCTCAGCAGTGCGCGGATACGGGCGAGCAGCTCGCGCGGAGAGAAAGGCTTGGTGAGGTAGTCGTCCGCGCCGAGCTCCAGACCCATCACCCGGTCGGCTTCTTCCTTGCGACCGGTCAGGATGATGATCGGAACGTCCGATTCGGCGCGCAGATTGCGAGCGATCTGCATGCCATCCTCGCCCGGCAACTTCAAGTCGAGGATGATCAGGTCAATCGTATGGCGCGCCATGACGTCCGCGATGGCCTGCCCACTCGGCAGCGCGGTGACTTGTATGTCGTTGTCGCCCAGGTAGTCCGCGATCATCTGACGCACCGACGGGTCGTCGTCGATCGCCAGGATATGAATGGGCGTAGACGTCACTCCCGCCACAGGGTCCGATTTCACGAGTCGGAGATCAGTGGTGAACATCGCGCCTAGACACTGGCGTCTCGGCACGACTGGAATTTGTCACACGGGTGGGGAATTGTGTCAATTGTCATTCGGCAATGGGGCCGCGGGCATATTGCGGTGTCGCTACACCTATCGAATGGGAGGTGCGGCAGCACGCGCGGCGGCGGCAGCACGCGCGGCCGATATCCACGTCTTGCACGTCTCAAGGAAACTGGTGAATTCGAAGGCTTGCATCGTTATTGTCGAATCGGACGACCTTATCCGAGAGCTGCTCGAGCGCTGGCTCAGCGAAGCAGGTTATGGGGTGACCTTGTCCCCAAAAGATCATAATCCAGGTATCGTCACGCCGCAGCTGGTCATCGCGGATATTTCCAGCCCGGATAGCGCGGAGACAATGATCAAGGAGCTCGCAGCGGCCTATTCTGCACCTATCCTGGCTTTGTCGGCTCGTTTTCGCCAGGGACTAGGCGGGTCGGAGGCGGCGGCGCATCGTCTCCATGTGTGCAAGGTTTTGCCGAAGCCCTTCACTCGCGAAGAACTTCTCTATGCCGTGGGCGAATCGATTGAGCATCCGTGAACGATGACGTGTCGCCGGCTTCGCGCGTCATCAGGCCAACCGTTTCGTTCTTTGACTCTCGCCGAATTGAGCTCCACCCGACGGGAGACTGACTGCACATGATCCGGATCTTTCGCTTTTCTCCTTCCCGGCTTGCGTTTGCCTACATCGTGCTCAGCGTGCTGGTGCTTGCCCTGTTTGCAATTCCGCTCTGGTATGCCTGGAACGTGAACATCTCGACCTTCAAGGTCTATGTTCTCGGAACCGAGGTGCAAAGAATGGTGGACACCTTCGAAAGCGAGGGCGCGACAGGGCTCGCCGCGGCGATCAATTCGCGGGTCGCCGGGTTGCCCGACGACGAAGTCATGATTCTCGCCGACGCATCGAAAGCAAAGCTTGCCGGCAATTTGCCAACGTGGCCCATAGAGGTACCTGGCTCACCGGGAACCTATGGGCTGGTGCTCGACTTGGGTGGTTCGTCGACGCGAGTCGTTGTGTCGCATGTAAAGCTGCCGGGTGGCTACCACCTGTTGATGGGCCGCGAAAGCGCCCGCTTCAAGTCGCTGGTGGACCTGTTTTGGTTTGGAATTGCCGGTGCGACGGGGATTGCCCTGGTGCTGGGCGCTCTCATTGGGTGGTTTATTCGCCGCGCGCTTCTTTTTGAAGTGCGTGAAATCAGCCGGACTGCTTCCGCCATTGTCGAAGGCGGCTCTTCGCGCCGTCTGGCGATGCGCGGCAGGTCGAACGAGCTCGATACGCTGGCGCGAACGGTCGACGGCATGCTCGAGCAGCTTGCCCGGCAAAACGTGCAATTGGAGAGCGAGATCGCGGTTCGGCGGCGGGCCGAGCAGGCGCTCCATCGCGCGCATGACGATCTGGAGGGATTGGTCGCACAACGAACATCACAGCTAGCGCAAGCGAACGAATCCCTGCGCCGCAGCGAAGAGCGATTCTCGCTCGCCATTGCGGGATCGAGCGATGGCATCTGGGACTGGGACATCCTGACCGGCGAGATGTTCTACTCCGAACGCGCGCAGGTGTTGAATGGACTCGAGCCCGGTCTCACGGTTCGCCAGCGCTCGGAGTGGCGCACGATGTGGAAGCTTCATCCTGACGACGTGGAATCGCAATCCCGGGCGATCGACGACTATGTTGCCGGGCGCGCGCCCGCCTATGACGGCGAGTGGCGGGTACGACAATTGGATGGCAGCTACCGCTGGGTGCACGGACGTGGCCTTTGCGTGCGTGACCAAACGGGACGGGCGACGCGGATGATCGGAGCGATCAGCGACATCCATGCGCACAAGTGTGCTGAGGAGGCGCTGCGGTTCTCGGAGCAGCGCTACGCGCTCGCTATGGAGGCGTCCGGCGAAGGTCACTGGGACTGGAACGTTGCCACCGACGAGTTCTACGCCGACCCGCGGATGCTCGAGCTGTACGGATTTCCTCCCGGAACGACCTTTGCGGGACGGTCGGATTTCCTGGCCCGGCTTCCCTTGCATCCGGAGGACCGTCCGAAATGGGAGGCGGCGGCCGCGGCGCACTTCGCGGGCACCGCGGCGCGCATCGACATGGAGATACGCATCCTGCTGCACGGTCAAACGCGCTGGATTCATCTGACCGGCCGATGATCGGAGCTATCAGCGACATCCATGCGCACAAGTCTGCCGTGGAGGCGCTCCGGATGTCGGAACAGCGCTACGCGCTCGCTATGGAGGCTTCTGGTGAAGGTCACTGGGACTGGAACATTCCGGCCGACAAGATGTACGTCTCCCCGTTGTTGCTCGACATGTGCGGGTTGCCCGCCGACACTACCTTTGCCAGCCGGGCCGAATGGGTCGACCGATTCCCGTTTTATCCCGGGGAACGTCCGAGGTACGCGCAAGCCGTCGCGGAGCATTTCGCCGGCAAGACGGACCGGGTCGATATAGAAATTCGCATCGTCCCGCGCGGCGAGACGCGCTGGATTCACATGACCGGTCGCTGCTCGCGCGACGCTTCCGGTACGCCCATCCGCTGGGCGGGTTCGGTGACCGACATCACCGCGCGCAAGCGTGTCGACGAGGAACTGCGGGCCCGGCAGGAGATGCTCGATCTCGCACAGAAGGCCGCGCGCGCGGTGGCGTTCGAGTGGCGGATCGGCGCCGGCGAGGGCGAAAATCGTTGGTCGTCCGACCTGGAAGCGATGTACGGGATTGCGCCGGGATCGTACGATGGAACCTACGAGTCTTGGAAAAAGCTCGTACATCCGGAAGACTGGCCGAGTGTGCGCGCGGCGATCAAGGCAGCGCAGGAATCCGGCGATGTCGCCGCCGAATACCGCGTGGTCCACAAGAGCGGCGCGATTCGATGGCTCCAGGCGAAGGGGCGGATGTTCTTCGATCCGGAAGGCAACCCGTCCCGCGTGGTCGGATTCATGCTCGATGTGACCGATCGCCATCTCGCCGAGGAGGAACTGCAGCGGATGGAGCACCAGCTGCGCCAGGCTCAGCGCCTCGAAGCGATGGGCACGCTCGCCGGTGGCATCGCGCACGACTTCAACAACCTCCTCGGAGCGATCCTGGGCTACGGCGAGATGGCGACGCGCGACGCACCCGCAGGAAGCCGACTGCGCCGCGACCTGGACAGCATCATGATCGCCGGCGAGCGCGGCCGTGCGCTGGTGGATCGAATCCTTGCCTTCAGCCGCAGCGGAGTCGGCGAGCGGATCGCGGTGCATGTCGAGAACGTCGTCGGCGAGACGCTCCGGTTGTTCGCGGCAAAATTGCCCAACAGTATCGCACTCGAAGATCGGTTGCACGCGGGCCGTGCAGCCGTCATGGGTGACGCGACTCAGATTCATCAAGTGCTGATGAATCTGGCAACGAATGCGGTGCAGGCGATGCCGTCGGGCGGTACGTTGCGCGTATCGCTCGACCGCGCCAGGGCTGATCTGCCACGCGTTGTCACGACAGGTACCGTCGCCGCAAGTGACTACGTGGTGCTCGAGGTCGCCGATACGGGGACGGGAATCCCGCCGGGGATCCTCGAGAGAATCTTCGATCCATTCTTCACCACCAAGGATGTCGGTGTCGGAACCGGCCTCGGTCTTTCACTCGTCCACGGTATCGTAACGGGGCTGGGTGGTGCGATCGACGTCGCGACCACGGCCGGCAAGGGGAGCGTCTTCACGGTGTATCTGCCGCGTGCCGGCGAGGTCACCGACGTCGATGAGTCCAAGAAACGCGCGCAGCCCGTGACGCAACGCGGTGAGCGCCAGCGGGTTCTGGTCGTGGATGACGAGGAGTCGCTCGTCCGGCTTGCGACGCAGACGCTGACTGAGCTGGGCTACACGCCTGTTGGCTTCACCGCCAGCGCCACGGCGATTGAGGCGTT
>WNFD01014180.1_pt1 | contig 11909 bp, 13 predicted proteins | sample 5400491 | NCBI WGS metagenome assembly WNFD01 (sample SAMN13153343, study PRJNA577476) | soil metagenome | isolation source: 120 cm saprolite under Douglas fir tree site 2 hole 2 replicate 2 | place: USA:California | collected 2015-04-18 | reverse complement strand
CCTGCCGGTCTCGGCCTTCTCGATCGAGAAATTCCTCACCCACCTGATCCCGACCTCGATCGCCGATGCGATGGCGCAGAACGAGATCCTGCAGATCGTGGTCTTCGCGGTGTTCTTCGCCGTCGCCATGGGGGCGATGCCGGAGCGCTCCAAGCCGATGCTGAGCCTGATCGAGGATCTCGGCCACATCATGCTGAAGGTGACGGGCTACGTCATGCTGTTCGCGCCGATCGCGGTATGGGCGGCCATCATGGCGACGGTCTCCAAGAACGGCCTGGGCGTGCTGTGGAAGCTGGTCCAGTTCATGGGCGGCTTCTACGTCTCGCTGTTCATCCTGTGGGGCATCCTGGTCGTGGTCGGCTTCATCGTGCTGGGGGCGCGCTATCGCCACCTGCTGCGGCTGATCCGCGAGCCGCTGATGATCGCCTTCTCGACCGCGAGCTCGGAGGCGGCGTATCCCAAGACCCTGGAGGGGCTGAACCGCTTCGGCGCCTCCACGCGCATCTCGAGCTTCGTGCTGCCGCTCGGCTATTCGTTCAACCTCGACGGCACGATGATGTATTGCACCTTCGCCGCCATCTTCATCGCCCAGACCTATCACATCGAAATGTCGCTCGGCACGCAGCTCGCCATGCTGGCGACCCTGATGATCACGTCGAAGGGCGTGGCCGGCGTGCCGCGCGCCTCGCTGGTGGTGATCGCAGCGACGCTCAGCCAGTTCAACATCCCCGAGGCGGGCCTGCTGATGATCATGGGCATCGACACCTTCCTCGACATGGGCCGCAGCGCCACCAACGTGATCGGCAATTCGCTGGCCACCAGCGTGGTCGCCAAATGGGAAGGCGAGCTGGCGCCCGAGCACGAGATGCGGCTCGACGATGCCGTGCCGCCCGACGCGGTCGCGGGCGATCCGGTGCGTGCCTGATGCGCCGGCTGATGCGCTGGCCGATCTGGTTGGCGTGCCTCGTGCTGTTGGCGGCGGTGCTGCCGGATCTCGCGCGGGCGCAGGACGGCGGGCTCAGCCCGGCGCTGGCCAACATCAAGGCGACGCAAACGGTGCGGCTGGGCTATCGCGAGGCCTCGCCGCCGTTTTCCTTCCTGGACCAGGCCAACCGGCCGATCGGCTACAGCCTCGAACTCTGCCAGGCGATCGTCGAGGAACTGGGCGTCGAGGTCGACAACGCCGCACTCAAGATCGACTACGTCCTGGTGACGCCGGAGACCCGCATTCCCGCCCTCCTCGCCAACAAGATCGACCTCGAATGCGGCTCGACCACCGCCAATGCCGAACGCCGCCAGCGGGTCGCCTTCTCGCCGCTGATCTACGTGGCCGGCACCAAGCTCATGGTCCCAAAGGCGGCGCCGGTCTCTTCGATCACCGATCTCAAGGGCAAGACCATCGTGGTGACCAAGGGCACGACCAACGAGCAGGCCATCCAGGCCGCCGACAAGAAATTCTCGCTGGGACTAAAAATCGTGACCGCCGACGATCACGAGCAGGCCTACCGGATGGTCGCCGACGGCAAGGCCGACGCCTTCGCCACCGACGACGTCCTGCTCTACGGCCTGATCGCGCGGCACAAGGCCCAGGACAAGATGAAGGTGGTGGGCGATTACCTGTCCTACGAGCCGTACGGCATCATGTTCCGCAAGGGCGACCCGCAGCTCGCCGCGGTGGTCGAGCGCACCTTCCGCAAGCTCGCGACCAACCACGACCTCGTGCCGCTCTATCGCCAGTGGTTCATGCAACGCCTGCCGACCGGCGAGAGGCTCGGGATCGCCATCTCGCCGCAACTCGAGGAGAGCTTCAAGGTGCTCGACGCGTCGGCGGGCACGAACAACTAGGGGCGTAAATGTAGGTCAACCGCTCCCGCGTCGGCGCCGTTCTTCAGGAAAAAATCAGGCTTTCTTCATGTAGCCTCCAAGCGCGCAGGACGCGGGCGGTCTATCTCTCGGTCGTTCTCAATTCGAGACAACGGACGAGAGAGGCGGGGCCCATGAACAACCCAGCATCGACCAGCGCGCCGACGGCGGAAGACAGCGAGTTCGTTCGGTTCTGGAACGACGTCCTGGCGCCGAAATTCATCCGGTTCAAACACATCCTGGTGGGCGGGCTGTCACGCCACAGCGAGGCGGTGTTTCCCGCGCTGCCGGTGCGTCCGGGCGACCATGTACTCGACGTCGGGTGCGGGTTTGGCGACACCGCGATCCGGCTGGCCTTCCTCGACCAGGCCCGGGCGGAGACGAGATCGCGGGGCCTCACCAATCTCAGTTTCGTGAGGGCAGACGCGGAGATCGCGCTGCCCACCGATCAGTTCGATTTCGTCTTCGCCCGTTTCGGCACGATGTTCTTCGCCAATCCGGTGGCCGGTCTGCGCAACATGCGCAAGGCGCTGCGCCCGGGCGGCCGGATGGTGCATATCGTCTGGCGCGACCGCACCGACAATCCCTGGCTGTCGATGGCGAAGGATGTTGTCCTTCAGTACCTGCCGACACCCGGTGCGGATGCCCAGACCTGCGGTCCGGGCCCCTTCGCGATGGCCGACGAGACGATGGTCAGGGCGATGATGAAGGCCGCCGGTTATGACCAGATCGAATTTCGCCGGGTCAACGCCCCCGTCCTGGTCGGCAAGGATGTCGACGACGCCATCGCCTTCCAGTTGGCCATCGGCCCGGCGGGCGAGGTCTTCCGCGAAGCCGGCGCGCTCGCGGAATCGAAGCGGACCGAGATCGAGGCCGCGCTGGCCGCTGCCATCAACAGGCAGAAAAAGGCGTCCGACGGCGTGGTCATGGACAGCTCCTCCTGGGTGATCAGCGCGATCAATCCTCGGTAGCAGGGAGACGCTTCCCACGGGCGACCTGGACCGTATTTGTCGCCCATGTTAGCGCTGGGATCGTTCGAACACGCCGACGAAACCCTGCGTGTTCGCCCATGGGAAGCCGACCGCGATGCTGAGGGCATTTGGTATCCTGCTGGCCTGCCAGCTCGCCGGCGAGACCATAGCGCGCGCGCTGGCCTTGCCTTTGCCGGGGCCGGTCATCGGCCTGGTCATCCTGGTCATGCTGCTGTTCGCGGTCGAACGCCGTCATCTGGTCGACACCTCGACGGTCGATGGAACATCGCTCGGAAAAGTAGCAAACGGCCTGCTCGCCGTGCTCGGCATCCTGTTCGTGCCGGCGGGCGTCGGCGTCATCCAGAATCTTGGCCTGCTCCGCGAGTATGGCGCCGCATTGGCGGCCGCCCTGGTCGTTTCGACCCTCTTGACGCTCACGGTCACCGTCTGGGTGTTCGTGGGCGTCTCGCGCCTGATCGAGCGCGAAGGCTAAAAGCATGGGCGCGCCCTTTTCCCTCTGGGTCTACCTCGCGACCACGCCGCTGCTCTGGCTCACGCTCACGGTCGTGATCTGGATCCTCGCCGACGGGCTCGCGCAACTGTCCGGGCGCAATCCGCTGGTCAATCCCGTGATGATCGCGATCGCGTTGGTCTCCGCCATCCTCCTGGCCACCGGCACCTCCTACGGCACCTACTTCGGCGGCGCGCAGTTCATCCATTTCCTGCTCGGGCCCACCACCGTGGCCATCGCCATTCCCCTGTACAAGAATTGGCCGACCGTCCGTCGCAAGGCGCTGCCGATGCTGGCGGCGTTGATTGCCGGAACCGCGACGTCGATCGTTTCGGCCATCGCCGTGGGGGCGGCGTTCGGCCTGCCGCCCGCCGTGCTGATTTCGCTCGCCCCCAAATCGGTCACCGCGCCTGTCGCCATGAGCCTTTCCGAAAGCCTGGGCGGGATACCCGCCTTGACGGCGGTACTGGTCGTCTTCACCGGCGTCCTGGGCGCCGTCATCGTGACGCCGCTGATGAATGCGATGGGATTGCGCGACTACGCGGCGCGCGGCTTTGCCGCCGGTCTCGCCGCGCACGGCATCGGAACGGCGCGCGCCTTCGTGGTCGATCCGGTCGCCGGCACATTCGCCGGCATCGCCATGGGGCTGAGCGCCATTCTCTCTTCGCTCCTCATCCCCGTGATCGTCCGCCTGCTTTTCCCCACAGCTTGAGCCGGCACAATTACGCCGCCGGTGCTCGACGCGTCGGCGGGCACGAACAACCAGGGGCGAAGAGCGGATCCACGCGATTCATGACGGGTTGCGCCGTGGCCACACGCAGGAACTTGAAGACTTACGGCGTTCCGCCGCCTTTTCCGCCAGCTTACGCCATTGGAATGCAACCACGGTCATGATCCGCTGGGTTGCGATCGAGCGCGCGAGACCGGCCAACCGCTCGCATTCCTCGGCTTCTCTCAGGCATTCTTCAGGGGTTTCATGTCGCCCTTCATCCGTTCGTGAGTGCATCGGGGCGCTCCTGACTAGACGGCACGGCGGAAGTAACGCTTTGTCTTAAGACACGTTAGTACACGTTCCATGTTGATTGCATCCCCCAAGGGGGCAATGACCTCGCGAGGACTTTCAAAAAGTAGTCTGCACTCGCGCCATGGTCACCACATGGTCACATCACCCGCTCGGCATCCGCGCTGTATTAGACGTCTGCGCCTCCTCTCGCCGGATTGGATTTGGGATGATGCTGTCCGATATCCAACTGATTGCGAAAGCCGCCGAGAAGGCCTGCGCAGCAGCACTCAATCACCCCAAGAACAAAGACGTGCGCGAACACTTGTTCGATGCACTGGGAGCAGTGATCGACCCGGCCTTCGTCGAAAGCGACGCTGCGCAGTTGGCTCATCTCCATGACCTGCTTCGTAGGGCAAGCGTGGGGGCGGACACAGTGCGTGTCCGCATAGACAATTCACGACACAGTAGAATGGCTGCTTCTGCTGCATCGATCCGATATCCGGCCCGTGACCTCCAGCAGCTGCTTTCCCAACTCATTGGCGAACTTGCAGAGGGGCGTGACGCCTGATGAATGCCAACGACACGCGGTGCTCCGATGGTTCAACCGGTGTACACTTTGGAACGCGGCCACGTGATCGCCCGTGACGGGCTTCCGCTTCTCACGCTGGCGCGTGCTCGGACCGACTCCGGCCACTATGAGATAGTCGCCGCCGAGGCTGATGCACTGATGCGGTGGATCGTGGCGCTGCTGAACGATGATGTACGCACTGGGACGGGTTGAAGGAATCTTGTTCAATCTGCGGTAATGCATTACTGCAGCGCGGGATCGCGCACGGAGAGTGCTAGCGCTGGACAGTCCGCTCTCTCGCCGCCTCGTTTACGAATGTGAAGCGCGCCCGCTGGTCCGGGGAAAGGTTTCGCTCCTTGCACCAGTCCGCGAACGGGGCGGGACGAATCCAGATCCTGACGACATCGAAATCGGCCTTCTGAAATTGCCTTTCAGTGGACTCGGCACGTCCCAACCATGCGTCGTAGGTCGCCGGCATATTCTCGCGATCGCTGACCAGCACCAGCAACGCCGCGTAGTCGCGACGATGATACCACGGCAGCGCGATGACACGAGATGACGGGGCCATGGCTCCTCGAAGACGACTAGACAACAGCAACGCCGGGAGCATCAACGAGCGCCCACACCGCTTTGTCTGACTGATCAAACGCCACGGCGATAATGCGCGGCCGGAAGTCCTGGTTGCTTCCGAAGGCCGGCTCTTCCCAACGACCCTTAAACCCTTGTTCCCACGGCGCGGTCTGTGCGCTTCCCCACCCCTACATCGTTTGGCGCAGCTGCCCCTTGGGCAGCGCTCTGTGGGCTTTTTCACAGATTGCACATCCTTCGGCGCATAGGGTGGCAACGCGATCCGATCATGGGGAAAGCCTGTTCTGCAGGACGGCTTTCGCGGGAGGAGGAACCAGACTTGTCCCGCTGGGTTGGTCATCGTGCAGCCGGGAAGGCTGGGAGGCGGCGTTCCGGCGACCCCTAAAACGGGTCAAGGCTCGCCCGGCTCCGGGGTTCTTCCCGGCCGGCCTGTCAGCGTTGCGTCTACGTTGCCCGACAAGTTGTCGACAATTCTAGGGCGAGGAGAGTGACTCGCATGACGGAAAGTCGTGAGCAGGATTCCGCCGGCGTCAGCAAGACCGAAATCATCCGCGTCATCCTCGTCGAAGACGACGAAGACTACCGCGAGGCGCTCACCAATGACCTGTCCGGGCGGGGATTTGTCGTGCAGGGCTTTGCCGATGGCGCGTCGCTGCTCGAGTCGCTCGACGCCGCCATGGAGGCAGATGTCATCATCCTCGACTGGAGCCTTCCGCGGATGTCGGGCATCGATCTGCTGCCCCGGCTGCGCCAGCTCGGTGTCAACTTGCCGGTCGTATTCCTGACCGGCCGGGACCTGATCACCTACGAAGACCTGGCGTTCGAGAGGGGTGCCGTCGACTACATCGACAAGGTGCGTGGCGTGGAGATCCTCGTCATGCGACTCAGGCGCGCGGTCAAGGTTGCGGAGCCGGCGGCCGATCCCCAGCCCGACCGGCGCATGATCTGCGGCGCGCTCCTTCTCAGGCCGGATGTCGGCCGTGCCTATTGGAACGAGGTCGATATTGGCCTCACCATCAGTGAGTACAACATCGTCCATCTTCTGGTCGCCAACGTCGGGCGATACGTGACCTATCGCGCAATCTACGATTGCCTGCATTACGAAGGCTTCATTGCCGGGACCGGTGACAAGGGCTTTCAGGTCAACGTGCGATCGGCAATCAAGCGCGTCCGCAACAAGTTCCGCGAACACGACCTCGCCTTCGCCGAAATCGAAAACACTACTGCAGTGGGCTACTGCTGGAAGACGCCCGAGGGCGCATCCCACGATCCGACGACTTCACCGCCGACCCTTTGAATTCCGAAGGCTTGGGAGGCCAGAGTTGAATGCACTGACCCGACGCGGCTTGCTATGGGCAGATGTGGCTGCGCTGCGAGTCTGCCGTCGCTATGCAAGCTTGAGCCTTGCCGGACTGCATGACGTCGATTCCCGTAAAGTGCCCCAGCGCCGCGTTTGTTCGACGTCCGCGCGCGCCGTGCCCGCTGTGGCCTTCTGACGCGGAACGCAGCGTGGCCGGATGCGTTGCTTCCGGCGGCGGGCACGCTACATACCCTTCGCAACGAAACTTGTGCCGCCTGAAACCTGTTCGGTGACGCTCCTGGTGTCCCGTCCCCGCGTTTTTTTAGGGATGGAATGAACTTCAACGATCTTGTCGAAAGCCATCCCGAAATCATGCGGGATCGGCACGCCCTCTCCTTCTCGGAACAGCGCCGCCCCGCCGATATCGCCGACGCTTTCTCGCGCTTGGGCGTCGTCATGCTGAAAAATGCTTTGTCGCCCGAGCCGCTCGAGACTTGCACCGATGTCTTCCAGCGCTTCGTCCATTCGCCGGAGGCCGCGCTGGGCATGGCTCCCAGCGAACGCCGGCGTCTGCGAGGGGCCAGTGGCGAACGAGATAGCGGAAGCTGGCACAGCCCTTGGGCAGTGCGGGATGGGGATTATTTTCCCGCTGCAGTCATCATGTCGGCAGTCATCAGGTCCTGGATATGGGATGTCGTCGAAGAAATCTGCCGCTCATCGCACATCGTCATCCTGCTCAAATGGTGCACCGCGCGGCACGCCATCGATCGGCCGCTCGGCGTCGGCGCACACCAAGATGCAAAAGTCGTGGCCACCGCCGTTCCCTTTTCGATTTGGATTCCGTTTCAGAAAATCGTGCCGCGTGTGAACGCCGGCCTCGGCTTCGTTGTGCCGGCTCCCGGCCGCCTTCTGCCGACGCTGCCCCACAACGATATCGGCGCGGAATATGTTCTGCGCGATCCCACGAGGCTTTGGATTCCGCCCTATGCCGCCGGGGACGTCACCATCCATTCCCGTTTCTCGCCGCACTTCACCACGGGGTACGGAACACTATCCGATCGCTTCAGCCTCGAAATCCGTGCGATGCCGCGCAAAGTCGCTCCTCAGAATTATCTGGATCCTGCGATTTACGTGTCGAGACGAAACGGTATCCCGACAATCGTGGAAGCGAGAAGCTCGACCGGCACCGGCGTTCAAGAATTTCTCGCCTCTCTCGACCGATCTGCAATTGCGGCTTGAGGCGCGATCAGAGGATTGGCAATCCCGCGTGGTCACAAAATGGTCCGCTCGGAACCTGCCCCGATGCCATTAGCCTGCAGGTATGGACAACCGTCAAAATTGGATAGTGGTGGCCGAGGAGTGCGAAGCCTTCGCGGCTGCCGCCAAGGCACAAGTCAACCGCAATATGCTTTTGGCTGCGGCTGCTCGCTGGCGCAGGATGGCAAAGGTCGCGCGCGACCTCGACGAGGTCACAAACCTCGACCAGACTCCTTGGCGCAGTCGCCAGCCATAGTTCTGACCTCTAACGGCTATGAGCGGCAGCTCCGCTAACGAGGGACAGGTTGGACAGGCTGGTCCACGTAGGTACCGTCAGGGTAGACCGTGCGCTGCACCACCGGCGCTGGGGCGGGAGTCGGAGCCGGCGCGGTCCTCGTCGTGCTGGAGAAGGAAATGCAGCCTGAACCGAGCGTGGCGGCTGCCAGGACAAATCCCAGAGATAAGAACTTCATCATGCAGGTTCCTAAGCGAAGGCCTCGCTTCGCATGCAGCCAACCGTATCTTGCAACGACGACCGCGAGAAGTGTTTCGGCGCGGCAGCGTAGCCAAACGCAGAGCCGCGACAGGGCGCAACCGCGTCATGGCCGATATCGGCGACGAATAGGACACGCCAGCACTGAAGGCAAAAGTTGGTTCGTCATTGAGCGTTACTGGGCTCTAGCCTTGCGCCATGCTAATCGTACTGCACGGCGAGTTCGATATCGCCGATCCTGAGCCTGCCACCGGCCTGAAGAGGCCGCGGCACGCCGGGCTCCACGACTGCGCCATCGATCGATGTGCCGTTGGTCGATCCCATGTCCTCGATGTGCAGGATGTTGTTGGCGAGGAGCAACCTCGCATGCCGTCGCGACACCGTCGAATGCGACAGCACCCCGTCACACTCGAAGTCGCGGCCGATGACGAGCCCCTCGGGCTTTTCCATCAGCCGGTCGAATTTAAGATTGAAGCCGAATTTGCGACCTGACGGGTCGGCGCCGTGGAAACGCAGCGTCGCATGAGGCGGGACGGATGCCATGGTTTGCGTCGGGATGTTCTCCCGACGGCGCACATGATAGATGTGGAGCAACCGACTTACATTCTTGGCTTGGTGCTCGCCCCCGTCTACGAAGGAGTAGTCGGTCTTCAGCTCAGTGACGTCTCGCAACGCGCGCGAAACGGCGATTCCTCCAGGTTCAGCCAGACCCTGGATTCGTTCGGCGAGGTTCACGCCGTCGCCGAATATGTCGCCGCCTTCTTCGTCGACGATGACCTCGCCGAGATGCACGCCAATACGGAACATCAGTCGCTGCTCCTGGTCCAGCCTCTCGTTGAACCGCGCCATACGCTCTTGGATGTCGATGGCCGCCGTGACGGCGGCGAGGGCCGATCCAAATTCGGCTAGCATGGAATCGCCTGCACTGTTGACCAGCGAGCCGCCGGCGATTTCGATGGCCGGCCGCCAGACCTCAGCCTGTGCCGACTTGAGATGCGTGAAGGTGAGTTCTTCTTGGCCTTCGGTCATGCGGACGAAGCCGGCGAGGTGGGCGTGAAGGATTGCTGAAAGGCGGCGCTGAGAGGTTGCCATGGTGATACAGCGCTCGATATCAAATCGGCGGAAAAAGGTTGGACCTCGCCCAGCCTGACTCAACCTCGCGCGCCATCTCCATGAAACGCTCGTGACGCTTGGGGCAGTCGGTTTGAGCTTTCGGCTTTCCCAAACCTACTGCGCCCCGGCCGACATGCGTGTGCCCACTCTGTGACATGGCGGGCGAGGGCGCGGGCTTTCTGGAGGAGCCACCCCGCGCATGAGCCTAGTCGAACATGGCCTAACCGGCTCGATGGTGATATACTGTCGCCAAGAAACAAAAATTCCCATAGGCTGATGCTTTCCCCCGCAAGCAATCGCCACCGTCATTCAGCCAGTTACCCCGCGCAGGCGAATTCCCGGCCGCGTCGGCTCGGCCTGGATCACCAAATCCGACTGGCTGTCTCGCTCGTCGCGCTGGCAGGGGCATTGTTGCTCGCCCTCATTGGCTCGCCCGTGGCGGAATTGCCGTCAATGCAAGCTGTAGACGTGCCAGTACTGAAGGCAAAAAGTTGATTCGTCACTGACCGCCAGCCGGCTCTAGCCTCGCGCCATGGTTGGACCCTGGCCGCATCGGCCTTACACCTTCCGCGCACTCTCCAACCCATCGGCTTGAAGCCGAATGCCTTGACGGTCGCCGCCCATCGTTCGAGATCCGATCTGATGAGCTGCGCAAAATCGGCCGGTGTGCAGCCCGTCGGTTCGAAGGACTGCTTCGCAAGGCTCGTGGGACAACTTAGTCAAGGGCTTGGTTGACCTACATTTCAAATTTGTAGGACAACCGCCAACCTTTACCGCGGAGGGTAACTTTGCCGAATCAGCGCACACCATTCCCGTCCTCGAGAAAAGCTACACAAAATCAGTAAGTTGGAAAGCTTGCATCCTTAGGACTCAGCCCTTAATCACGCAAACCCCGCCATCGTGCGATCGGCGCGCTCCAGTCGTTGCGTTGCGGGTGATCGAGCCCGAGGGCCGCCCGCCGCCGGCTCACGAAGTTGACGCTGAAGCGCAGGCCCGTCGCCACCTCGATCTGCGCTGCGATCTCGCTGTTGGTGTAGTGCTGGGCATTGCGGCGCAGGATCTCGCTGCAGCGCTCGTTCCAGACGGGCTTCCACCTCATCACCGCCTCCTGCCCTTGCGTTGTTGTTTCACGTGATGACGGGACCGGCGGCGCTTGTTCGCGTGCAGCTTCAGGTGGCACGGACGGCAGAGCCAGATCACATAGAGCGGCCGCGCATAGTCGGGATGGTGGCGTTCGGTCCTGGACTCGCCGCAATGCCGGCAGGGCTTCTGACGCAACTTGCCGCGCAGCCAATAGCTCCGCGCCATCGCTCGCACGTTGTTCTTCCACCGCTGCTCTTCCGTCAGCGAATGCCGCTTGCGCCATTGCCTCGTGTAGATCGCGTCGCATGTTCGGCAACGCGATCGATCGATGTGCTCCTTCGGCTTGTCGCATAGCGAGCAGGTGCGCTTTCTCCCGCGCATCACCGCACCGCCTCGAGCTCGCGCAGGTAGGCGCGCCAGTGCGGGATCAGCTCAGTTGGCACCTTGCAGTGGGGGCCGCCGGGCGGATCGCCCTCGTACTTCCAGGGATCGCCGGGCCGGTAGCCGGTGAGCCGTATCTTCCACAGGCCGTCCGGCCCGCCCATGCGCAGCGAGGGAAGATGCTCGGCCGCACGCTGGCCGCCGCCGTTGCCGCGACCGGCCGCGGTTGGATCGAGCGAGGCCTTCATCACCCAGTTGCGCCACAGAGGACCCCAGTCGTGCGCCAGGCGGTTGTTGCCGATGGCGTGGTTGCGGAAGCGCTCGGTCTCGGCCTCCAGCAGCGCCGGCGTCAGATCCGGGCGCGCCTTGGCGGCCCAGGCGAGATCGGCTTCGCTTGGCTGCCAGCCCTTGGGGATCGGTTGGGCAAGCTTGGTGCCTTGCGCACGGGCCGCCGCGGCGAAGGACTCGGGCACCTTGCTGCTTGCTGTCTTGCGCGCGTGCGCGTCTCGCTCTCGCTCTCGCTCTGTCTCTTTCTCTGACTCTGATTCTGACTCTGAGTCAGCAGGTTGCTGGCGATCCGCTAGCGGCCCGCTGGCGTCGTGCTCCTCGATCAGGAAACCGGCGCCAATCAACGGAGCGAGCGCTTCGTCGACCTTGTCGCGGGTCACGTACAGGCGGAAGGCGATGGTCTCGCGGTCGCAGGCGATGGTGCCGTCGGCGCGCTCGCTGGCGAGCAGCCAGAGCATCGGCCCGAGCGCCCGGCTGGCCTCGGGCAGGC
>WNFD01012635.1_pt1 | contig 11909 bp, 8 predicted proteins | sample 5400491 | NCBI WGS metagenome assembly WNFD01 (sample SAMN13153343, study PRJNA577476) | soil metagenome | isolation source: 120 cm saprolite under Douglas fir tree site 2 hole 2 replicate 2 | place: USA:California | collected 2015-04-18 | reverse complement strand
GGTCGCGGGTAGCGTGGATATTGACACCGGAGACGGCAGCATCACGTTGGAAGGCGCCAAAGGCGATATCCGGCTGCATACCGGCGACGGCCACATCGAGGCGCGAAACCTGGACGGCAAGGTCGATGCCAATTCCGGCGACGGGCACATCAAGATCGATGGCCGGCTCGACGCGCTCAACGTAAAGACCGGAGACGGCAGCATCGACGCCCGAATCGAGCCAGGATCAAAACTCACCGGAGGCTGGAGCATCCGCACCGGCGATGGCAGCGTGGACGTGGTTTTGCCGCCGGACCTGCAAGCCAACATCGACGCCAGCACCAATGACGGCCACATCAGCCTGGGCATTCCCGTCACGGTGGAAGGCACCTTCAGCAATTCACAGATCCACGGCAAAATGAACGGCGGAGGCCAGTCCCTGACGATTCACACCGGCGACGGATCCATCCGGCTCAGCAAATCCTCCTAGTGGGGCGCCTGTCGCAACTGCTGTAGCTTCGAGCGGAAGGTGTCTGGCCCGGTCCGCGCCTGAAGTTCTTCCACGAACACTCCTACGTGCGCCGTAGTTCTAGAACTATCAGAACCAAAATACTGTAGCCGGAAAAATTGTCTTTCCCGCAGGCAATTGTCTGCTTTTCTGCACACCGGGTTGTTTACCGCTACCTCTATCTTATTGACAACAATGGGTTGTCTTTGGTCTCTCACTTGCCAAGCAATACAGCGGAGCCGATATGATCATCTTCATTCTAACCTTCGCCATCGCTTCCCTGGTCGCTCTTAGCCTTACAGGATCAATCGCCTCCGCCACCCGCCGCCGCTCTTGATCCGATGCTTCCGTCCGCAGATCTGTTCCCGGGGCATGAGCTAGTGCCTACAGCAATTCCGCCTTCTCTTGATCGGTGAGCTTCATATCGAAGCGCAGAATTACGGCGGGCCGGAGACCTCGCAGAATGGGACCCTTCAAGCGGTTGAAATCGCTGCATTTGCCGGTGATGAGGGCCTTTCCTGGGTCCGTGGTGTAGAAATTCTTCACTCTCTGGAAGGGCGCCAACCCCGACATCCCCGTCCTGAAAGACGCAAAGGCGGAGTACGCCAGACTCAAGTAGTTCAGGCCAACCGAGCGCTATTCGTAGCGCAGCGCCGTCAGCGGGCTGACGCGCGTCGCGCGGCGCGCGGGAATCCAACAGGCCGCGAGCGCAATCGTGGACAATAGAACGATCACGGTTGCGAAGGTGACGGGGTCAGTGGGCTTAATCCCCACGATTAGATCTGCGATGGCGCGCGTGCCCGCAAAGGCCGCAGCCAAGCCCACGCCAAGCCCGATTCCTACAACGAGCAGGCTCTGTCGCAGGACCATCTTCAGAATGTCGCGCGGCTCCGCACCCAGCGCCATGCGAATCCCGATTTCCTGCGTGCGCTGCGCCGCGGCGTAAGAAACCACGCTATAGACTCCGATGACAGCGAGGATCAGCCCCAGAAGGCCCATCGTGCCCGTCAACTGTGCCCCAAACCGGAAAAAGAAAAAACCGTTGATGCCCTGTAGCGCGGTGGCCATTGTTTGCACCTCGGAGACGGCTATCCCCGGCGCCAGCTCGCGGATTTGCGCTTCAATCTGGCGCTGCAGGGATTCCGGCGGCACCGAGGTGCGCACATGAATCGTGCGGTAGGCCATATATTTCTGCGCCAACGAAACATAAAAGAAAGGCTCTGGCGGATCCTCGATCACGTTCTTGTATTTGCCGTTCTGCACCACCCCGACCACTTCGGTGAACTGCCCTTTCACGTCCTTGGCGGTAAAGCGTTTGCCCAGCGGATTTTCCTTAGGCCACAGCTTCTCAGCCATCGCTTGGTTGATAACCGCTACGTCGGGCGATTTCTCATTGTCGGCGTCCGTAAAGCGGCGTCCCATTTGCAGCGGGAGCCGTAGTGTCTCGAAATAACCAGGCGTCACCGGGTTGTACATGACGGCTGGTGGCTGTTTCCCTGCCTCGACTGGATGACCTTCGGCAGTTACTTGTTCGTCGGCGCTGATTACGCCCAGAGGCACGGTGAAGGCCTGGCCCACGGATACGACCCCGGGCAGAGCGCTGAGCCGCTCGTCGACCTGCCGAAAGAACTCGCGCCCGCGGCTTTCGTTGAAGCTGACCTGCGCGACATCCACCGTCAAGTCGAGAATGTGATCTGGGCCGTAGCCCAAATACAGTTGCTGCGCCTTGTTCAAGCTGCGCATGAAAAGCCCCGCGACCACTAGCAACAGCAGTGAACCCGCCAGTTGCGCGACCACCAGTGTGCTTCTGACAATATGGCGCCGTCGACCGTCTGAAGTTCCGCGGCCTCCTTCGCGCAGCACGGAATTGACATCGCTTCGCGCCACGCGGAGGGCCGGAAGGATCCCCACGATCACGCCCGTAAACAGCACCGCGCCGAGCGCGAAGACGAACACTCGCGCATCCGGGTGAAGGTCAAACGAAATCGGCAGGTCCGTCCCCAGCGGCAGCGAGCTCAAGAATCCCGCGGCCCAGATGGCTAGAACGTACCCTGCGCCGCCGCCCAGCAAGGCCAGCAACAAACTCTCCGTCAAGTGTTGCCGCACCAGTCGTCCGCGCCCCGCGCCTAACGCAGCGCGAATACCCATCTCACGCTGCCGCACTGTCGCGCGCACCAGCAACACGTTGGCTATGTTGAAGCAAGCCACCAGCAACACGAGGCCCGCAAGAACCATGAAAGCCGCAGACACCACCGGCAACGTATTGTCCGGATCGGGCTCCGGTCTCGCCAGCCTTTCTGGATAGGCTTGAATGCTGATGCCCTTGTCCGTTTCCGGATGTTGGTCCGCCAGCCGCTGCGCGATGACGTTCAAAGTCGCTTGTGCTTGTTTGACGGTGTTGCCGGGCTTGAGCCGGCCCAGCAGCGACAAGCTGCGTTCCTCGCGGTGCGTCCACGAGGCGGGGACCGTTTCTTCTCCAAAACCCTTGGAACCAGTCGCAGCGCTGAAGGGCACATATCCATCCATATCCACGATCGCGTATGTCCCGTGAAATTCCTTTGGAGCTACGCCCACAATGGTGAACGAGTGCGAATTAATTTCCGCTTGCTTTCCGACCACGTTGCGGTCTCCGGCAAAGCGCTTCTGCCAATAGGCGTATCCGAGGACGAGAACAGGATCCGCCCCTGGCGCTTGTCCCTCCGTCGGCAAAATCAATCGGCCGAGCGCCGGCTGTAGACCCAGCGCCGAAAAGTAATTTCCGGTGACCCGGCTCAGCACGCAATGATCGGCTTTGCCGTCCACGGTCAACCCCACCAACGTGGGACGATACCCAATAATGTCGCTGAAGTTGTCCGCTTGGCGGCTAATGTCCTGATAGTCCGGATACGAAAATCGTTGAAGCCCGGGCGTTCCGGTTTGCTGCATCGACAAGACCGCGATCTGCTCGGGGTGCGGCACCGGCATCGGCCGCAAGAGCATCCCATTGATGACGCTAAACACGGTGGTATTCACCGCCATCCCCAATCCCAACGTCACAACCGCAATGATCGTGAAACTGGGAGAATTGCGGAGCGTTCTCGCCGCGTATCGCAAGTCTTGCCAAAAACTCTGCATGGGATTACCTCGCTGAAGACAGACCTCAGGCTCTATGCTTCGCTAGAACTGCAAACGGGTGCCCGACGCGAGCTCTGGATAGCCACCCTATTATGAACAGCTTACGAAGAGACATTGCAGCAATTCAAGGGTGCTATACTTCCCGCCTCGCTTCGCGTCTCGCCATGGAAAAGTACGACCTCATCGTCATCGGTTCCGGTCCCGCGGGCCAGCGCGCGGCGATCCAGGCCGCCAAATTCGGCAAGCGCGTTGCGCTGGTCGAAAAGCTGGAAGTGGTCGGCGGCACGGCCATCAACACTGGAACCATTCCCAGCAAAACCATACGCGAAGCAGTGCTGCACCTTTCTGGCTTCTACTACCAAAACATCTACGGTGTAAATTATCGCGTGAAGGATCAGATCACCATGGCCGATCTCTCCTTTCGCGCGCAGCACGTGATCAAAACCGAAATCGACGTCATTCGCGCGCAACTCTCGCGCAATGGCATCGAAGTGCTTACGGGTATGGCCAGCTTTACCGACCCCACGCACATTCACGTGGTCAGCACGCGTGGGCAATCCGACTACGAAGCCAGCAAAATCATCGTCGGCACCGGCACTAAGCCCGCGGATTCGCCGCTGGTTCCCTTCAACAATCGCAATATCATCAACAGCGACCAGATCCTGCAAATGCCGGAAGTTCCCAAAACGCTGATCGTGGTGGGCGGCGGCGTTATCGGCGTCGAGTATACGTGCATGTTTGCGACGCTGGGGGTGCGCGTTACGTTGATTGAAAAACGGCCGCGCCTTCTGGAATTTGCAGATTCGGAGATGGTCGAGGCGCTCTGCTACCATCTGCGCGACCGCCGCGTCACGATGCGTCTGAATGAGGAGGTTGAAAGCGTCGAAGAAACTCCCGACAACGGCGTCGCCGCAGTCCTCAAGAGTAAGAAAAAAGTTTCCGGCGACGCTCTCCTCTACGCCGTCGGCCGCCAAGGCAACGTCGACGAATTGAATCTTGCGAATGCTGGCCTCGAGGCCGACTCACGCGGACGCATTGCCGTAGACAACGATTACCGCACCAAGCAGCCGCACATCTTCGCGGTCGGCGACGTCATTGGATTCCCCAGCCTCGGCTCCGTCTCCATGGAACAAGGGCGCATCGCCGCCGCGAATGCCTTTGGCATTCCTATCCACTCCAATCGCGCTAACTATCCCTACGGCATCTACACCATCCCGGAAATTTCCTTCATCGGCAAAACGGAAGAACAGCTCACGGAAGAAGGCGTCCCCTACGAAGTGGGCATCGCTTTTTTCAGGGAAATCGCGCGCGGCCAGATTCGCGGCGACACTACGGGGCGTCTGAAGTTGATTTTCGATCCCGATTCCAAAGAGCTGCTCGGCGTGCACATCGTGGGAGAAGGTGCGTCCGAGTTGCTGCACATCGGTCAGGCCGTCTTCGCGTTTAAGGGGACCGTGGAATATTTCGCCGACGCAGTCTTCAATTACCCGACTTTGGCGGAGTGCTACAAGGCCGCCGCCTTCAACGGCCTGAACAAATTGAGGTGAGCCGTCAGAAGTAGTGTGAAGTTTTTTTGAGGATAACTGATGGGAAGAACGGTCGGCGTACTGGTCATGGAACATATCGCGGTCGGCCTGGTCGAGAACAACAGACTAGCCGGTCCGCTTAACCTCTATCCCGAAAAAGGCGAGTCGCTCGACGCGTTGCAAGCCATGCCCGCGGAAAATATCGGCGACTGCATCCGGGAACAAATCGAATCCGTATCCAAAGGCCAAAAAGTGCAAGCCGTGGGCCTCGGGTTCCCCGGCGTGATTCGCGGCGGCGTCGTTGAGGACTCTCCCAATCTTCACCAGGTGAAGGGATTTAACCTGCAAGCGGCCTTGTCGGCGCGCGGCGTTTCGGCTCCGGTGCGCATCTTCAACGATGCCGACGCCATGGCCGCGGGAGTGGCCGCTACGCGCGGCAAACTACAAAAGCTCATTCGCGTCTGGACGCTCGGCAACGGCGTAGGCTTTGGGCGCTATCCCTGGAGCGAAGGCATTTGGGAAGGCGGGCATTCCGTGGTCACGCTCGACCCCAAGGAAAATCTCTGCGGCTGCGGCGGACGCGGCCATCTAGAAGGCATCCTCGGGCATCGCTCCATGCGTTTGCGCTTCCTTGACCTCGAGCCCGAAGAAGTCTTCGCCAACGCGCGCACCGCCGACGCGCGCTGCTCGGAATTCGTGACCCTGTGCCACCGCGCGCTGGCCGCCGCCACTGCGACCAGCATCCACATGGACGGCCCCGGCCAGTTCTATATCACCGGACCCAACGCCAAGTTCATCGATATCGCGCTGCTCGACCGTTTCGTGCACGAAATGGTGAAGATGAGCCCGTTGCAAGGCAGCCGCTTCGAGATCATACCCACCAGCGATGAGGTTGGCATCATCGGCGCCGCACTAAACGCCGAGCGCGCCGCGTCCGCTTAGCTATTAATCAGGTCTGCGTGCAATCACCCTAAAGGAGACATTGTGCCCCAGGTCGTCGCCGAAACAACGGAAGTCGCTGAACAAACGGCAGCGAACGTCGCACTCCGAGATCGCCTCACCACCGGCCCAGCCATCGTCAGCTACATCGCTCTCGCCAAGCTGGCGATTCATCTGTATGCCGCGCGCTTCTACGGATATTTCGGGGACGAGCTGTACTTCATGGCGTGCAGCCGGCACTTAGCTTGGGGCTACGTCGACCAGCCTCCGTTCATCGCGGTGATCGTAAGAATCGAGCGGACGCTCTTCGGCGACTCGCTGCAATCCATCCGCTTGTTGGCCGCACTCGCGGGTGCGTGCACGGTGCTCCTCGCTGGATGGATCGCGCGCGAACTCGGCGGAAAACGATTTGCCCAGGCGCTCGCGGCATTGGCGGTGCTCGTCGCCGGGGTGTGCCTCTCGATGAACCACTACATCTCCATGAATGCCTTCGAGCCGCTGGCCTGGGCGGGATGCGCGCTGATCCTGATTCGCATCATCAAGACCAGCAACCAGAAGTTGTTGCTGTGGTTCGGGCTAGTCGCCGGCGTAGCCCTTGAGAACAAATATGGCATCGTTTTCTTCGCAACCGGCGTGGTCGCGGGCCTACTGCTTACCGAACATCGCTCCATGTTCCTCAACCCGTGGATCTGGCTCGGAGGCCTGATCGCCTTCTTGACCTTCCTTCCCAACCTGGTCTGGAACATCCAACATCACTTCCCGTTTTTCGAATTGCTCGCCAACATCCGCCGCAACGGGCGCAACGTGCCGCTCACGCATTTACAATTTCTCGGCCAGCAGGCGCTGTACATGCTCCCGACCTCCGTCCCGCTGGTGCTGGCCGGGCTATGGTTCTATTTTGCGCATCCCCAAGGCAAGCAGTTCCGCGTTCTGGGATGGGCCTCGCTGGCTCTTCTCGCGATCATCATGTTCTCAGCCAACGGCCGGCCGTATTACGTCGCTCCCGCCTATCCCATGTTGTTTGCCGCTGGAGCAGTCGCAATGGAAGGGTGGTTCTCCCGCCGCCGGCGGCAATGGCTCAAGCCCGCATACCCGTTCTTGCTGCTGATTACTGGTGCGATTGGAGCGCCGATGGCGATACCCGTGCTCTCCCCCGAAACTTACATTCGCTACTCGCAACTCCTGCATTTCGCTCCTCCGCCCATCGAGACCGACAAACTCGGGCCGCTCCCGCAGTTCTATGCCGACATGTTCGGGTGGGAAGAGATGACCATCGAAGTCGCCCGCATCTACAATTCCCTTCCAACGGATGTCCGTCCCAAGACCGCGATCCTCGGCAGAAACTACGGCCACGCCGCCGCGGTCGATCTATTCGGTCCGAAGTATGGCCTTCCCAAGGCCATTAGCCCGCACCAAAACTACTTTCTCTGGGGACCTGGAGATTACACGGGCGAAAACGTCATCGTCATGGGGCTCAAGCGCGAGGAACTTGAAAGGTACTTCAACTCCGTTGAATCCGTCGGCCAGGTCGGCCACCCCTACGCCATGCCCAACGAGCATTTCACCATCTACTACTGCCGCCGGCCGAAGTTGTCCCTCCAGCAGTTGTGGCCAAAACTCAAGAACTGGTCCTGATCAACGTGCAGACTGGATGGAAAGAGAGTTTTGTGAGCAAGGATGTCCCATCTTAAGAATCCCTTTCGAGGTATGCAACGAGAATTGACTTGCTTCTGGCCGCGGCCTAAGATTTCGCCGCAAAGGCGGTGCCCTGGCAATGATTGGCCAGACCATCGGCCACTACCGCATCATCGAGCGAATCGGCGAGGGCGGCATGGGGGAAGTCTATCGCGCCCATGACGAGCAGCTGGACCGCGACGTCGCGCTGAAGGTCTTACCGTCCGGCACGCTTACCGACGAAAGCGCGCGCCGCCAGTTCCGCAAAGAAGCCCTGACTCTCGCCAAGCTCAACCACCCGAACATCGAAACCGTGCACGAATTCAACTCGCAGTCTGGCGTGGACTTTCTCGCCATGGAGCTTGTTCCCGGCAGCCCGCTCAGTCAAAGGCTGAAAAGCGGCGCGCTGCCGGAGCAGGAAGTCGTTGGCCTCGGCGCGCAGTTGGCCGAAGCTCTGGCTGTCGCCCACGAGAACGGCGTCATCCACCGCGACCTCAAGCCCAGCAACTTGATGGTCACGCCGGACGGCCGCGTGAAGATTTTGGATTTTGGTCTCGCGCTCCTGCTCGTCCCAGCGCAAGAAGGGGACGTCACGCAGAGTATTACGACAACCTCGACGAATATCTCCGGCACGGTGCCGTACATGTCTCCCGAGCAATTGCGCGGCTTGCCGGTGGACGCGCGCAGCGACATCTACGCCGCCGGGACGGTGCTTTACGAAATGGCCACCGGTCTGCGGCCCTTTCCGCAGTCGCAAAGCGCGGAGCTGATCGGCGCCATCCTCCATGAACCTCCGGATGCTCCAAGTTCGCGCAACGCCCGCATCTCGCCGGCGCTGGAAAGCGTCATCATGAAGGCGCTGGAGAAAGATCCGCAGCAACGTTACCAATCTGCTCGCGAGCTTCGCGTCGCTTTGGAGGGCATCGGCAAAGGCGCTCATCCACCTCCGCCGCGGCGCCGCACGCCTCTTCTCGTAACGGCGGGGGTGTGCGGAGCCATTCTTCTCGTGGCGGGACTTGGGCTTGGTCTCAACTTCACCCTGCTAGGTAACCGCCTGCTGCATCGCGGAACACCAGCAGCCGCAGGCATTGTTTCTGCACCCGTCAAAGCGCGCCGCTCCGTCGCGGTGCTGGGTTTCAAGAATGTCTCCGGCCGGCCCGAGGCCGCGTGGCTCTCCACTGGACTTTCCGAAATGCTTACCACCGAGCTCGGGACTGGCGAGAAACTCCGGACCATTGCCGAAGAGAACGTCGCGCGCACCAAGCTGGACCTTGCGCTTTCCGATCCTGACAGTCTGGCGAAGGACACCCTGGCCCGCGTGCGCAAGAATCTCGGCGCCGATTTTGTGGTGCTTGGCTCTTACGTCGACTTGGGAAAGGAGGCCGGAGAGCAAATTCGCCTGGACCTACGGCTGCAAGATGCGCTTACCGGTGAAACCACGGGAGTTGTTTCTGTAACCGGAACCGAGAGCCAACTCTTCGACCTGGTATCTACAGCCGGAGCGCAGCTTCGCGAGAAACTCAATGTCGAAGCTATTTCCCCTGCGGACATTACCAGCGTGCGTGCCGCGCTGCTCACCGAACCCGAAGCGGGCCGCTTGTACGCCGAAGGCATTGCCAAACTGCGCCGCTTTGACGCGCGCGCCGCCCGTGATCTCCTCCAGGGAGCGGTTGCCGCCGACCCCAAGTCCGCCCTCGCGCATTCCGCCCTCGCTTCCGCCTGGTCCGCGCTCGGCTATGACGCACGAGCCAAGGAAGAAGCCAAGAAGGCTTTCGATTTGTCGGCAGGCCTGCCGCGCGAGCAGCGTCTTCTCATCGAAGGCCGCTACCGGGAAACAATGGGCGCCTGGGACAACGCCGTGGAAATCTACAAGTCGCTCTTCACATTTTTCCCCGATAACCTCGATTACGGCCTGCGTTTGGCAAGGTCCGAGAACCGCGGCGGCAGCCCCAAAGATTCGCTGGCCACCATTGAATCGCTTCGCAAACTTCCCGCGCCCAACGGTGATGATCCCGCAATTGACATCGCCGAAGGGGAGGCAGCGCGAACCCTGGCCGATTTCAAGCGCGAAGACGCCGCCGGCACCGCTGCCGTCGCCAAGGGTGAAGCGCTTGGCGCGCAATTGCTGGTGGCCCGCGCCCTGGATATACGCGCCTTTGCTGTGTGGCGCCTCGGCCAACCGGATGCCGCCGCTCCTCTATACGAGCGCGCCAAACAAATCTACGACGCTTCCGGCGATCGCAATGGCGTGGCCACCGAACTCAACCGCCTCGCGCTTTTGCGCTGGGATCACGGCGACTTCGATGGCGCGGAAGACCTATTCCAGAAGTCATCTGCCATCGCCCGGGAATCCGGCGATCAGGGCGGGATCGCCAGCGCGCTGAATAACCTAGCACTCGTTCTCCTGGACCGCGGCGATCTGGCCCGCGCCGCGCAAATGTATCGGCAGGCCTACCAAATTGCCATCGATACCGGGAATAAGTGGGGACAACTCATTACGCTGGCCAACCTGGGCCAGACGCTCTCCAAGCAGGGCGACCTCAGCGGCGCCAGAAAAGATCTGGAACAAGCCATTGCCGGCTTTCATCAGCTTGGCGACAAGAACAACGCCGCGGTCAATATGTCGGAGCTGGCGAATGTCCGCCGTGGGCAAGGAGACTTGGCGGAGGCCATGAATGTCCAGCAGGAGGCGCTGTCGCTCGCAAGGTCGATCGGGGACAAGCGCATTTCCGCCTGGGCGCTAGACAATATCGGCGACATTCGAACGGATCAAGGCCAGCTTGCTGAAGCCCGGAAGAGCTACGAGGACGCATTGCGCCTGCAAACAGAGATCGGCGAAAAAGGTCCTGCGGCCTATACGCGTCTCGCCTTGGACGATCTCTCCGTGGATGATGGCCAGCTCGCGCATGTCAACACCGCAGACATACGCCAGGCCTTAGACGAGTTCGAAAAAGAAAAATCCGTGGACGGAGCAGTTTTTGCGCGCTCCGTTTTTGCCGATATTCTTCTCGCGCAGGGGAAATCGCAGGATGCCTAGAAGGAAGTCGAGGCGGCCGAGGCTATCGCCAAGAAGAGCCAGAACTTTTCCACGCGCGAGAACTTGGAGATCACCGGCGGACGCGTGCGCAGCGCTTTCGGACGCTCCGCGCAAGCAAAGGCAGCCCTGGAAGCCGCGCTGGCGAAAGCCGCGAAGGCGAACTACGCCGGATTCCAACTGCAAGCGCGCCTGGCCCTGGGCCAGATGGAAATGCGCTGGGGCGATTCTACTGCCGCTCGGGAGCAACTCAGCACACTCGGAAAAGATGCCACCGCAAAGGGCTTCCTGCTGATCGCCCGGCAAGCGGCAGACGCGATGCGGGAGTGACTCCACTTAGTCCGCCAAGCGCTTGACCAACTGGTTCAGCCTGGCGCGGTCTTCGTAACCCATGTCGATAAACGCCACCGCCATGCCCTCACCCGGCTTGATGTTCTTCACTATCGCCCGGGCGCGCACCTCCCCACCGGGCACATCAAAGAGCAGTTTCAGGAGCGTGCCGACGGGCGCCGGATCCGGTGTGGAAACAAACAAGCCGCCAAGCCCAAGCGTTACAATGTGCGATATTCCCTTTCCGTCGGTGCACTGCCATGCAACCAGCATGCCTTTCGGCAGCGCCACCCGCGGGTATCTGCGCTTTACGGCGCGAGGTATGCGGCTCATGAACTAATTATCGCGGCCCAGCAGTTCGTAAAACCACACTCAGTTTGGGCGGGCACGCCTACAAAATACCTGTCCCACTGGCCATGCGTTGCTTTCGATAAGCCGAGAATATTGCGGCGGGTGACGTCGCGCGCAGTTCCTTGCTCGGGCACCCGGAGATCCATCTCCTGGATTGCTCCCGCTGGCCCGAGCGCAAGGAATGCGGGCAAGAATGCCTCAGCAGTTTGGCGCTGATCAAAGAGTTGCCTGGTCTGGAACAAAGTCGCCGACTGGTACATCACGAAAACAGTACCAAACCGGCCGCGGTTGTCCACTCCTGATCCGCCCGTAAGATCTAGCCTCCTTGGGCTGTGGCTATGCCGTGGCGCATGGCATAGTGAATCAGCTCCACCAAGGAATGGAGGCCGAGCTTATGCATGATCTTGGATCGGTGGGTCTCGACAGTCCTGACCGTGATGCCCAGGAGCGCGGC
>WNFD01006268.1_pt1 | contig 11914 bp, 9 predicted proteins | sample 5400491 | NCBI WGS metagenome assembly WNFD01 (sample SAMN13153343, study PRJNA577476) | soil metagenome | isolation source: 120 cm saprolite under Douglas fir tree site 2 hole 2 replicate 2 | place: USA:California | collected 2015-04-18 | reverse complement strand
CACGGCGTTCGCCGCATCCATCTGCAGCAGCGCGTTCATCGCGGCGATGCGCGGATCGTCGTCATCGTCGGAACAGCTCGTCGTCGTCGCTGTGTCGCGTGCGATATCATGGACGCGGCTGGCGGCGTTCTGGTCTCCCTGCCGTGCCAATTGGCCCAGCACGCGTGTCAACAGCGCGTCCCCGTCGCCGCGCGTGGATGCGCGGGGGTACTGCGTCTTCTGTTTGTCGAGCAGCGCGACAGCCTGCCGCAGGTTGGGATCTTCGCCGGTGCGATACAAAGCGAACGCGGCCCAGTAGTAGGCGTCGGGCGTATACGTCGAACGTGCGTAGCGATTGATCAGATCATTGAACAGACGCGCGGCATCGGCGTAGCGGCTGCGATTCAGCAGCTGGCGTGCCGCCCGATAGAGCGAGTCGCCCGGATCCTGCGTGGCCCATGGCGCGCGTGGTGACGTCGCAAAGCCGCGAGCACGTGAGAGCACAGTGCCACCGTCGATCTCGAGCACACCAAGCGTCTCCAGGCCAGCCAGTTCCGGCATGTCCGCCAATCCTTCCAGACCGGCGAGTCCCTCCAAACCCGCGAGTCCTTCCAGGCCCGCGAGTCCTTCCAAGCCCGCGAGTCCCTCTAAGCCAGCGAGCTCCATCGGTGCGGACGCGTCAAGAGCCTCGAGGGCCGGGATGCGCGGCACATGGGGGCGAGGAGGGTGCGCTGGGACGACCTGAAGATGTATGGCAACGGCCGCGAGCAGCGAAAGCATGGAGACCATCACGAAACTCCTTGTGCACGCACCGGCGCCGGGGCTGCGGGGACCGCGGGAGTCGCGGTCCGAAGCCGGGTCAGAACGCTGCGTTGGTTCAGTCCCTGGTTGATCCAATCCATCTCATTCTTGCCGCCCGGTTCGGCCGGGAGCTGTGTGATCTGCGCGAGGACCAGCTCCAAGTCCTCGAGTAACGGCTGCAGCCGCGGATCGTTGGCGGCGGGCGAATCGAGCATCAGGCGCGTCGTTGTCAGCAAGTCGCGGGCGGCCGCGACGAACTGGGGATCGAGCCGCCCGCGCGCGCTCTGGGCGCGGAAATCGATGAGCAGCACTTCGGTGCGCGTCAGGTATTGCTGCGCCGCGACTTGATAGGCGACATCAGATCTGACGCTATCAGCAGACGCGACAACCGGAGTGTTCACCGCTCGCTGATGAGCCGTCCAGCGACCGATCCCGATCCCGATCACGAGGACGGCCGCCGCGGCCAGCGCCCAGCGCATCCACGGCCGGATCTCGATGACCTGCTTGTTGCGTCGGGCTGCCTGGATGCGCTTCCACATCTCCTCACGGGGAGTGGGGAGTGGGGAGTGGTACGACTTGGCCGCATCCTTCAGCCACTGTTCGAACTTAGGATCTTCGTGCTGGTCGATCATGGTACCCACTCTCCCGCGAAATCCGACAACGCCACGCGCAGTTTGGCTCGCGCGCGCGACAGCTGCGCCTTCGACGTGCCGGTCTCGACGCCCAATGCCGCGCCGATTTCCTCGTGTGTATAGCCCTCGACGTCGTGCATGACAAACACGGTGCGGTAACCCTCCGGCAATGCGTCGATCGCTTTCTTGAGTCGCGTTTTCAGATCCGGCTCCGCTTCTCGACGCGTCACGCCAACGCTCTGCGCGTCATCGATGTCCGCTTCCCGCTGGCGAAACCGCTTCATCTTGCGCAGTCCGTTCAGCACGACGGTCGTCGTGATGGCGTGCAGCCACGTCGAAAAGGCGGCGTCGCCACGGAACGAGCCAAGGCGGTCGAATGCCCGGATGAACGTTTCCTGGGTGAAATCCTGCGCGAGTGTGTCGTCGCCCGCGAGCCGGAACGCCAGGCGGTACACCCGATCCACATGCGCGTCATAGAGCGCTCGCTCTGCGGCGCTGTCCCCGGCGCGGACGCGGGCTATCAGCTGTGTTTCGTCCACGGCGCTCCGAGGTGACGGACCAGGCTCGTAACTACAGATGTGACACGGAGGACGGCAAAAGGGTTACGTCGGCAGGGCCTACCTGGTGCCAAATAGGCGGTCGCCGGCATCACCCAGGCCGGGCAGGATGTACCCCTTGGAGTTGAGCTCTCGGTCCAGCGCCGCGGTGTAGACCGGCACTGTTGGGTGAGCGGCGAGCATCGCTTTCACGCCTTCGGGCGCAGCCACGAGGCACATGAACCGGATCCGCTGTAGCGGCGCCCCGGCGCGAGCCAGGGCGCTGACCGCGGCGACCGCGGAGCCGCCCGTCGCGAGCATGGGGTCGAGCAGGAAGAACGCGCGGTCTGCTTCACCGGAAGGAATCTTGAAGTAGTAATCGACCGGCTGAAGGGTGTCATGATTGCGGTACAGCCCGATGTGCCCGACGCGCGCGGATGGAATCAGCTGCGAAATCCCTTCCACCATGCCCAGGCCCGCCCGTAAAATCGGCACGAGCGTCAGCTTCTTCCCCGCGACCTGGCTGCCTTGCGTCTTCTCGAGCGGCGTTTCGATTTCCACGGCCTCGAGCGGCAGGTCTTTCGTGACCTCGTACGCCATCAGCATCGCGATTTCGTTCACCAGTTGTTTGAAGTCGCGCGTGCTGGTGCGCTTGTCGCGCAGAATCGTGAGCTTGTGCTGAATCAGCGGGTGGGACAGCACCGTGAGATTCGGAAACTGCGTGGGCGAGACGCGTGCCATGGGCGGAGAAAGTACGCGTCCGGTTGCGAGCGCGCGACCGGAGGCGTAATAGTGCTGAGCGCATGGCCGATCGCCCGCTCACCATCCTCGAGATCACGCACGCCGGGCACCAGGCGGGCTCCACGTTCATGATCCATAGCCTCTGCACGACGCTGGCGCAGCGCGGGCACCGGGTGTTGGTTGGTTGCCGGCCGAACAGCGTGCTCGCCGACTTGGCTACCGGCGCGGGACTCCCCATCGTGCCGCTCGACTTCCGACGGCTCGGCCCGCTGGCGGGTGCACTCGAGCGCGTCTTCGCGCGGGAAAAGGTCGATCTCGTCAACAGTCACGACACCCGCGACCGCCGGGCGCTCACCTGGTTGCGGTGGCGGCGCCGCTTGGTCCAGCCATTTGTCGTCACGCGCCACACCATGCCGCTTACGTCTCCGGTCGAGTTGATCGCCATCGGTTTGTCGGCCGACCGAACGATCGCGGTGAGTCACGCGGTGGGGCGCGGATTGCGGCGGCGGCTGTATCCCGGCGCGCGCCTGCGCGTCGTGCCCAACGGCATCGATCTCGCACGAGTAGACGCGATGCCGTCCCCCGAGACGATGGCGCGGGCCGCTACGGCGCTGGGTGACGTCGCGGGGCGTCCCGTGATCGTGGTCCTCGCGCGGCGCAAGGATCAGCACATTCTGCTCGAGGCGCTCGCGGCCCTGGAGCGACCGGTCGTCGTGGCCTGCGTGGGAATCGAGCCCGATGCGCAGTTGCGCGCCGTGGAAGCCCGTTTGCCGCCGCGGCATCGCGTGGTATACGTGCCCTTCACCGACCAGCCTCTCGCCTTCTACCGACTGGGGACGATTGCCGCGTTGCCCTCCCGCATCGAAGGACTCTCACTCGCGCTCCTCGAGGGCATGGCGCTCGGCCTCCCATTCCTGGCGTCGCGGGCGGGAGGGAACCCCGACGTCATCACGTCGGGCGAAACGGGATTGCTCGTCCCGCCGCTCGACCCGCGCGCGTGGGCTGCTGCACTCGAGCAGCTACTCGGCGATCCGGCGTTCGCCGCGCGGATCGGGAGCGCGGGCCGCGCGCTCGTGCGACGGGACTACACACTGGAGCGCATGGTCGAGCGCACGGAGGCTGTGTATCATGAAGCGATGGAGCGCCGTCGGGTAAAGGAGGAGCGATAGTGGTCGTGACGGCGGAGCCGTCACCCAGCCTGCTCCTCGCCTTCAACTTCCCGCCGCACGAGGGAGGCATCGCGCGAATGATGGGCGAACTCGCCCGGCGCTATCCTCCCTATTCGCTGCTGGTTTCGACCGGTTCCTACGACGACAGCGCCGCCAGTGACGGCGACTTTCTGCAACGCATCGATCGCGTGTCGGTTCGCGCCCAACGACTCCGGACGCTGACCGGACTGGCGCGCTGGACGATCCGCGCCGACCAACTGGCCCGCCGGCATCGGCCGCGATTCACTTGGTGCGCGGAGCTCAAGCCCGCCGCCTATCCCGCCCGCTGGTTGCGCGCCCGTTACGGCATCCCCTACGGCATCTTCACATACGGCGCCGAGCTGCTGCTCCTGGACCAGAAGCTGCGACGCTCCGGCTTTAAGCACTGGACCGGCCGCAAGCTGCTCGACGAAGCGTCGGTGTTTGTGGCGATCAGCCGTTGGACGGGGGACTACACGCGGCGACTCCTTGTCGAGCTTGGGCTCGATCGGCTGACCGACCGCGTGCGCGTCGTTCCGCTTGGCACTGATCCCGAGCAATTCCATCCCGGTGTCCCCACCGCGCCGATCCGCCGCACCTACGGCCTCGAGGGAGGTCCCTGGATCCTGACGGTTGCCCGGCTCGACTGGCACAAAGGATTTGACACCCTAATCCGCGCGATGCCGGCCGTGCGCGCGGCTCACCCCGAGGCGCGCTACGCGATCGCGGGTGTGGGAGCGAGCCGATCATATCTGGAGCGTTTAGTGGCCGAGCTGCACCTCGGAGATGCCGTGCGGTTTCTCGGGTTCGTTCCGGAGGCCGATCTTCCAGCGCTCTACAACGCGGCCGACGTATTCGCGCTCGTCTCGCGCCGGCACGACCTGCTCGTGGAGGGGTTTGGCATCGCCGCGGTGGAGGCCTCGGCGTCGGGTGTCGCCGTGCTGGCGGGACGAGAGGCCGGTCTCCCCGACGCGGTACGCGACGGCGAAACGGGATTGCTGGTCGATCCTTACTGCCCTGCGGCGGTGGCGGAGGGACTCAAGCTTCTGTTGGGGGACCCTGCTCTGCGGCAGCGGATGGGCGCCGCTGGACGCCGCGCGGTGGAGACCTACTTCAACTGGGACCGTGTTGTCCGTGACATCGAGGATATCGAGTTGAGTTGCGACCTGCGGAGCAGCGGATAACTTCGTTGCCCCCGCTTGAAGAGGAACTGTCGTATGAAACGTGTTGCGCTGCTGTTGAGTCTCCTCGCGGTCGCGACTCCGCTCACAGCCCAATCTGTCGATAGCCTCATCGCCAAATACATTCAGGCGTCCGGTGGCATGGCACGTGTGCAGGCGCTGCAGACGTTGCGGCGCACCGGGAAGTTCACCGGCAACGACGGGTTCGAAGCCGTCGTCGTCCAGGAGAACAAACGCCCGAACAGCGTGCGCGAGGAATTTTCACTCCAAGGCATGACGGGCATCAACGCATACGATGGCCACAACGGCTGGAAAATCGAGCCGTGGCAGGGCAAGCGCGATCCCGAGTCGCTCGGCGAAGAAGAGATGCACGGCATTCTCGATGATGCCGACTTCGACGGACCGCTCGTGAACCATCAGGCGAAGGGGAATCGAGTCGAGTACCAGGGCACCGAGCCGATCGAAGGCAGCGATGCCTACAAGCTGAAAGTCACGCGCCCGAACGGTGACGTCAGTTTTTACTTTCTCGACACCGAGTACTACGTCCCGATCAGAATCAACACGCAGCGCATGATTCGCGGCGCGCCTCAGGAGCTCGAAATCTCCCTCGGCGACTACAAACAGGTGGCGGGCGTCTATCTCCCGTTTTCCTTGGAGACCGGACTGCGGGGCAGCCAGGACCGCTCGAAAATCACCTACGACAAGATCGAAGCGAACGTCCCGCTCGACGACCAGCGCTTCATCAGGCCGGGAGGAGGGACACACCCATGACTCAGCTCCTGCTCATTGCGTTCGTCGCGGCCACGCAGCAACCGGCGGTGAAGGTGGACTCCGAAACAATTTCCGGTCTGGGCGCCCGCAACATCGGTTCGGCGGCGATGAGTGGCCGGATCGCCGCACTCGCCGCTGTCCATGAAGGCGCGCGCATCACGATCTACGTCGGCGCCGCGAGCGGCGGCGTTTGGAAATCGGTCAACGGCGGCAACTCGTTCAAGCCGGTCTTCGATCGGCAGCCGGTGCAGTCGATCGGCGCGATCACGATCGATCCGAAGAATTCCAAAGTGGTGTGGGTCGGAACGGGCGAAGCGTGGATGCGCAACAGCGTGTCCATCGGCGACGGCGTGTACAGATCGGAGGACGGCGGCGAGAACTGGACCAATCTCGGGCTCAACACGTCCGAGCACATCGCCAAGATTCTCGTCGACCCTACCGAAACCAACACCGTGTACGTCTGCGTGCCGGGAAAACTGTGGAGCGACAGCGACGACCGCGGCGTCTACAAAACAACCGACGGCGGCAAGACGTGGAACAAGGTGTTGAAGGGCGGCAACCTGTCGACCGGCTGCTCGATGATGTCGATGGACCCGGCGCATCCCAAGACGCTCTATGCCGGGTTGTGGGATTTCCGGCGCCGCGGGTGGACGTTCCGCTCCGGCGGCGACAGCGCGACGGCGCCGAGTGCGTCAGGGCTGTTCAAGAGCACGGACGGCGGCGCGACGTGGACTGAGCTCACCTCAACGAGCGCGTCGGGATTGCCGCCCAAGCCGTGGGGACGGGTTGCCGTGGCAGTCGCGCCCTCGAAGCCGGACGTCGTCTACGCGTTCATCGAGGCGACGCTGCCGCTGAACGCGCTGTATCGCTCGAGCGACGGCGGCAGGACGTGGCAGATGCTCGATCGCAGCCAGAACATGATCTGGCGGCCGTTCTACTTCGCGAACCTGATCGTCGATCCGCGTGACGCCGATCGGGTCTACAAGCCCGACGGCAGTCTCATCGTGAGCACCGACGGGGGCAAGAGCTTCAGCAACATCGCGGGTGGGGCGCACGGCGATTTCCATGATGTCTGGGTGGATCCAGACGACACCGATCACCTGATCACGGGGGACGACGGCGGTCTCTGGTATTCGTATGACGCCGGGAATAAGTGGTGGAAGGGCGACAACCTGCCGGTTTCGCAGTTCTATCACGTCAGTGTCGACATGGACCGTCCCTACCACGTCTACGGCGGATTACAGGACAACAGCTCCTGGGTAGGCGCCTCGGATTATCCGGGCGGCATCACGAATCACCAGTGGGAAAACATGTACGGCGGGGACGGTTTCTGGATGTTCGTCGACCCGACTGACCCGGATTACCTGTACGCGGAGTATCAGGGTGGCGGGATCGCGCGCGTCAATCGCAAGACGCACGAGAATCGCAACATCCAGCCCCTACCGCATTACCAGGAGAAGAAGCTTCGCTTCAACTGGAACACGCCGATTCACATCAGCCCTACGCAGCGGGGCACCATCTACATCGGCTCGCAATTCCTGTTCCGATCGCGTGATTTTGGGCAAACGTGGGAACGCATCTCGCCCGATCTGTCGACCAACGACCCCGCGAAGCAGCGGCAGGAGCAGTCAGGCGGCGTGACGGTCGACAATTCGTCCGCCGAGATGCACACCACGATCTACGCGATCGCGGAGTCGCCCAAAGATCCCAACGTGATCTGGGCGGGGACCGATGACGGCAACCTCCAGGTGACGCGCGATGGTGGGAAGACGTGGACGAACGTGGTGGCCAACCTCAAGGGCCTCCCAAAGAACGCGTGGGTCTCGTCAGTCGAAGCGGGCCATTTCGACCCGGGTACGGTCTACGCGACGTTCGACGTCCACACCTTCGGCGACATGCGGCCCTATGCCTACAAGTCGACCGATTTCGGCGCGACGTGGTCGGCACTCGTTGCGCCCCCCCCCGAGAGTCCGGTGCGCGGCTATGCGCACGTCATCAAAGAAGACCTCGTCAACCAGAGCCTCCTATTCCTCGGCACAGAATTGGGGCTGTGGATATCAGTTGATGGCGGTAAGCAGTGGGCGCATTACAAGGGCGGCGACCTGCCCGCGGTCGCGGTGCGCGATCTCGCCATTCACCCGCGCGATCACGACCTGGTCATCGCGACGCACGGCCGCGGCATCTGGATCATCGACGACATCTCGCCGCTCCGCGCGCTGACGCCGGAGATCCTCGCCAGCTCGGTTGCCTTTCTCCCCGGCCGGCCGACGGTGCAGCGGCTGCAAGGAGGCGGCGGGTGGGCGAACGGCGACGCGATGTACGTGGGGCCGAATCCGCCCAGCGACGCCGTGATCACGTATTACCAGCGACGCCGCCACATCTTCGGCGACATGAAGCTCGAGGTCTTCGACGCGAGCGGAAAACGTGTTGGCTCCATGCCGACGAGCAAACGGCGCGGCTTGAGCCGCGTGACGTGGTCGATGCGGCTGCCGGCGCCGCGCGTTCCGCCCGCAGCCAGCGCCGCCTTTGGCGCAGCCTTCGGACCACGCGTGCTACCAGGGACGTATTCGATCAAGATGACGAAAGACACCGCGACGTACGCGACCCAGCTCGTCATCGTGCCCGATCCCCGCAGCACGCACACGGATGCGGAGCGGCGCGCGGAATTAGATCTCGCGGTGAAACTCTCGGGTACGCTCGGCGACATGACGTTTGCGGTCGAGCGCATCAACTCGGTCCGCCAGGCGCTCGACGACCGCGCGACAAAGCTGCCGCCGCGGGACGCGCTCACGCGACGCTTGCGCGCGGCCTCGAGCACGGTCGATAGCCTCCGCAAGCGGATCGTCGCGACAAAAGAAGGCGGGATGATCACCGGCGAGGAGCGCCTGCGCGAGAATCTCACGGACCTCTACAGCAACATCGTCTTCTGGGACGGCGGACCGAGCCAGACGCAGGTGGAGCGTGCCGACGCGATCGCGCGCGAATTGAGCGACATCGCCCGCGATTTCGATGCATGGGCCGCGCGGGATCTGCCGGGCATCAATTCAGCGCTGGCGGCGAAACACCTCGAGCCGATCCCGATGCTGACGCGCGCGCAGTGGGAGGGCGTGGCCGCCGCGCACTAAGTCACGGCATGAGCTTCCTTGCGGGCGATGTACACGCCAACCAGGCACAATGCTCCACCGCCGATGGCGATCACACCGGGCACTTCGCCGAGGATGAGCCAGCTCATGAGGATCGCGATCGGGGGAATGAGGTAGGCAGTCGCGGCGAGACGTCCGGCCTCACCGCGGGCGAGCGCATAGGCCCACGTCGTGAACGCGATCGACGTCGGGAAGACGCCGAGGAAGACGAGCCAGCCCATGGCGCTCGCTGGAACGGTCCCGAGCTCACGCACCAGCACCGGCGCGAAGGGCAGGCACACAATCGCGCCGATGGCGCAACAGGTCCACGTCACCTGCAACGCCGTCACGCGGTTCAGCACCGGTTTCTCGGCCACGACACCGATCGCTGACGCCACTGCAGCGACGAGGCACAGCACGACGCCTACGAGCGGTGCATGGTGCGAGGTGGTCGCGACGCCGATCACGACCACGCCGGCGAACGCCAGCGCGCCGCCGAGCAACAGGTTCGGCGTGGTGCGCTCCTTCAGGAAAACCGCGGCCAGCGCCACAACGATGATTGGTGCCACGAGGACAAGCATCGCAGCGGTGCCCGCATCGACGCGCCGCTCGGCGTCGTTGAGCACGACGTTGTAGACGCCGAACCAGAGCAGTCCGGCGAGCAGCAGCAAACCCAGCTCGCGGCGTGAGGGGCGAACGAAGGGGCGAGTCGCCTGCAGGCCGCCAAGCAGCAGGCTGCCTACCAGCAATCGTCCCAGCGCCAGGGCGCCCGGGGAGAACGCGCGGCCTGCCGCGCGAATGCCGACGAATGCGGACGCCCACAGAACGACGGAGACGAGCGCCGCCAGCAGCGGTAGCCAGCGGCGCTCGCCGTTCATGCGGTTACGGTGCTACGCTCGCGTAGTACACCTCGAGATTCGTCGGGTAGAGCCCGAAGGTCTTCCCGGGTCCGGTCCATGTCATCGCCGCGCTGCTCGGCAGCGACACGATCCCGTCGTAATCGCCGATGAAAGGTCGGACGCCGCTCGCGCAGGAGCTGCAGGGCACGCCGTAGAGACCGGGGTCCCAGCTTGTCTTGGTCACGCGTGTGGTCGACCATGTGCGGCCTCCGTCCCCGCTCGTGATGTACGAGACGTCGAACAGCGTGTTGCCGCTGAAGCTGCGGTCATTCGTCATCATGTCGATCCGGCCGCTCGAGGGCTCTACGCTGAGCTCGACGTTGATCCGATCGCCGCCGCCCGGCGCCACGACGACCGCGGTGGACCACTTCGTGATGTCCGAGACGTCGGCATAGGTGAGCAGGATTTGCGCGGTGCCAGCGACGATGTCTGTGTACGCGACGTACAACCGGTTGGTCGAGGGATCGAACGCCGGCGCGGGATACGACCCGGGTCCGCGGAACGGGTTGCCCGAGATGTTGAAGCAGTATGGGGGGAACACGCAGACGGGATTCTGGAATGTTGCGAACTGGAATGGCTTGCTCCACGTCACGCCCTTGTCCTTCGAGACACTGACGAACATCACGGTCCCTTTGCCGCCAAGGACGGAGTTGTCGAACGTGAGGTACGCGTACCCGGTCCTGGGATCGGTCACCACGCGGGCGTCTTGGTCGCTGTGCACCGATCCGCTCGTAACGAGGACCGGAGCGGCGAAGCTCTGGCCGCCGTTCGTTGATACGCCAATGAAGATCGGGGAGTGGCCGCTCAGGCCGTTGAAGTGCGCCCAGGGAACGTAGATCGTGCCGTCGTTGGCGACATGAATGGATTCGTGGTCTGGAAACTGACCGAACGAGCCTCGTGCCTTCCCGTCGCCGGTGAATGCGCTGACCAACGTGAGTGGAGCGGCTGGGCCGCCGGCGGTCCAGGTGAGGCCCCCATCGGTCGAGCGACTGAGCAGCAGCACGACCCCGAACGGCTGAGCCGCCTGGTAGCCGAAGCACGTGAAGTATGCCGTGCGCCCATCCGGACTGAACGCGACCGCCGGATCACCGGCGAAGTCATAGATGCCAGTGCCAGGGACTGCGGGATCGTTTGTGAACTTGGTGATGCCGGGGATGAAGCCGTTCGGCAAGGTAGGCGTCCACGTCTTCCCGCCGTCGAACGACGCGTTGACGCCGCAGCCGTCGTTGTAGTTCCAGTCGTTGTTTCCCGTGATCATGTTGGCGGGATTCACGGGATTGAACGCGAGGGGAGTCTCGTTCTGGGCGGTGGTATCGCGGCTGACGTTGACCACGTTGATCGAGCCGCCGCCAGATGACGTCGCGCTGAAGCTTGGAGCACCGGGCGTTCGGCTGGTGGTTGGGGATTCGTGAGCGCAAGCGGCGAGGGAACTCGCGCACGCGAGGGCCCAGAGGGTCGAAGGAATGCGGCGCATGCGACATCTCCACAAAGAAAGGAAGAGGAACGAATATACTCCATGGCCAATTTCCGGAAGATCGATCCCGTGGTTGTGCTATTCGCCGCCGCGGCCATTGCGGTGACGGTCCAGAAGGGGATCCTCGTCGGGCATCCGGGCAACTTCCTCCTCTTCCGCTACACGTTCCATCGGCTGATCTCGGGAGCGGACATCTACAACCCGCCCGCGGGAGAGATGACCGGCTTCCTTTATAGTCCGGTCTTTCCGCTGCTCTTCGCGCCGTTCGCCATTCTGCCGCTGGCGCTCGGCTTGCTCCTGTGGAACGGCGTCAATGCGCTGGCGTTGGCGTGGGGAGTGAAGCGATTGCTGCCTGCTCGCGCCGCGCGGGTTGCGATTGTCATCGTGTTTCTCGATATGCTTCGCTCGCTGCAGAATTCGCAGAGCAACGCGCTCGTGGCCGGTCTGATCGTCCTGGCATTCGTCGCACTCGAGCGCGAGCGCTATGGCGCGGGCGCAGCGGCAATCCTCGTTGGAACGTTCACCAAGATCTATCCCCTGGGCGCCGGCGTGCTCGGTCTCCTGAGACCTCGCCCCGGACGATTTGTGGCC
>WNFD01010340.1_pt1 | contig 11917 bp, 16 predicted proteins | sample 5400491 | NCBI WGS metagenome assembly WNFD01 (sample SAMN13153343, study PRJNA577476) | soil metagenome | isolation source: 120 cm saprolite under Douglas fir tree site 2 hole 2 replicate 2 | place: USA:California | collected 2015-04-18 | reverse complement strand
CCCGCAGCCGCCGCTCGGCTGCCCATTGCGCCTCGACGATCTGCGACGCCGGGAAGGTCGACGAGCCGATCCAGCGCACCTTGCCCTGGTGGACGAGGTCGCTGAGGGCGCCGAGGGTGTCGGCGATGTCGGTAGTGGGGTCGGGGCGGTGGGCCTGGTAGAGGTCGACGTAGTCGGTGCCGAGGCGCCGCAGCGAGTCCTCCACCGCCTTGAAGATGTGCTTGCGGTTGTTGCCCCGGTCGTTGGGGCCGGTCCCCATCGGGGCATGGAACTTGGTGGCGAGCACGACGTCGTCTCGCCTGCCCGCCAGCGCCTTGCCGACGATCTCCTCCGACTCCCCCGCCGAGTAGACGTTGGCGGTGTCGACGAAATTGATGCCCTCGTCGAGGGCCTTGTGGATGATCCGGATGCAGTCCTCATGGTCGGTGTTGCCCCAGGCGCCGAACATCATCGTGCCGAGGCAGAGGGGGCTGACCTGCACCCCGGTGCTGCCGAGTGGGACGTACCGCATGCTGGCAGCCTACCGCCGCGCCGCTTCTACTCCGCTCAGACCGGTGCGTCCGGGTGGGCCTGGCGCTTCTTGCGGTACATGGCCTGGTCAGCCATCCTGATCAGTTCGTCCGCGGTCTCGCCAGTCCCCGTGGCGAAAGCGATACCGATGCTCGCCCCGACGCTGCGGCGCTGGTGCCCGACGACGACGGACTCGGCGATGGTCTCGGCCATCCGGGCGGCGAGCGCCTTGATCTCGTTCTCGGCCCGGAACCCCTCACACAGCACGGCGAACTCGTCGCCGCCGAGGCGCGGCCCCGGGGCCTCCGCCAGCGTGGCCGCGACGAGACGGGCGTGGGCCTCGCTGTCCTCGACCAGGAGCAGCTGCTGGACGGAGCCGGCCAGCAGGCCCGACAGCGGTCCCCCGCCGGCGCCGGGCGGCGGCTCGGGCTCGGCTTCGGCGCCCGACCCCGGCCAGGTGCCCATGGGCCGGGCCTCGGCGGCCAGGGAAGCCTGGACGGCTTCGGAGGCATGGCGTGCCGGCAGGGTGACTGGCGGCCTCTTCGACCCAGATGGTCCCGCCATGCCGGACCCGGGCGGCCCTGGGTTTGAAGGGAGTCGGGCGAACAGCCCGAACACCCGATTGCGGAGCTCGGTGTCGATGCCGGAGCCGTTGTCCCGCACGACGATCAACCAGCCGTCCGGCGACTCGGTGGCCGACACATGGACCTGGGGCGCCCCAGCGCCCCCGACCAGGCTGACGGCGTTGGAGACCAGTTGGGTGAGCACCACCCGGATCTGGCCCGGATCGCCCACGACCTCAGGCAGCGGGTCGCTCGTCACGGTTGGTCCCCCGCCGGCGACCTGGCCGGCGCCTACGAATGTTCATCACACACCCCGGGGCTGGCGGGCGCTGCCCGTCCAACCGTCACCTGGTTCGAGTATATGGGGGATTCGGCGGCCCGGTACCAGGAGCTCCCGGCCCTGCTAGGGTACGCCCGTGCAACTCTTCCCGCGCAGCGTCCAACGGCCGACAGGGCACCTGGTAGGGTTTCGGGCCATGCCGACGGCCGTGGGCATGGGCTCCTCACTCCGGCCCGGAAGGAGACCTGCGACGCTTCCTGGAGACGACCGGAATCGCGCCGAGCGGAAGTACCTCCGGTTCGCCGCGGTGGGCGTCCAGTACACGCTCACGATCCTCCTCCTGACGCTTTTTGGCATCTGGTTGGACGGGCGGCTGGGGACGGGGTGGCTGTTCACCCTGGTGTTGCTCCTCCTCGGCTTCGTGGGAGCTACGTTGAGCCTCATCCACCAGGTCCTCGGACCTGACGATCCGAGCAAGAAGAAATGACGCGCACTGCGGCCCAAGGTCTGGTCATGGTGGGGGCCTTCGTCGTCCTCCTCGTTGTCGTGTCGGTCGGCTTCATCAGGCTGGATCCGCCGGGGGTGCGAGGGACCGTCATCGGCGCGGGACTCGGGCTCGTGAACCTGTTGGTGGGCTGGCTGGTGACCCGGCACTCGCTCCGGCACGGCATGCAGTCGGCCATGACGACGCTCGCCGGTGGATTCCTCGCCCGGCTCCTCGTGGTGGTCGTCCTGATCCTCCTCTTCCGGCGGACAGGGGCGGCCGACCCGACCGCCTTCGCCCTGACGTTCCTCGTCTTCTTCTTCGCGTATCTCGGCGTCGAGGTGCTCCTGGTGGAGCGGTCGCTCGACCGAACGCGGAGGCCGGCATGACGCTCGCGTCCGAGGACATCGTCCAGCACCTGCTCGACTACCGTCTGCCTTTTGGGCTGACGGCCCATCAGCTGCTCCTCCTCGAGGTTGCCGCGTCCATGATCGGCCTTTTCTGGTGGGCGTCCAGGCGGATCTCGACGCAGCCGAGGAAGACCGGAGTGGTCGCGCTGCTGGAGATTACGCTGGTCTGGGTGCGGGACGAGATCGTCTACCCCTGGCTCGGCCCCGAGCGCGGCCGGCGCTACCTGGGGTTCTTCTGGACGCTCTTTTTCTTCATCCTCTTCGCGAACGTCTGGGGGCTGTTGCCCTTCCCGGTGAACCCGTGGGACCGCACGGCGACCGGGAACCTCGCGGTGACCGGCGCGCTGGCGGCGATCGTGTTCGTCATGGTCCAGGTCTCGGGCATGCAGGCGCACGGTTGGGGCAAGTACTGGGTCCACCTCGTCCCGGCCGGCACGCCAAAATTCCTCTGGCCGCTCCTGTTCGTGATCGAGCTCATCGGACTCGTCACGAAACCCTTCGCCCTGACCGTTCGTCTGTTCGCCAACATGACGGGGGGCCACGCGATCCTTTTGGTCCTCTTCGGCTTCCTCCTGGGGGTCGCGCATTACTCGAGCCCGGCGCTCGGCTTGCCCTCGACCCTGGCCTCCTTCGCGTTCATCCTCTTCATCTCGCTCTTCGAGGTGCTGATCGCGCTGATCCAGGCCTATATCTTCACCGTACTCTCCGCCATCTTCACCAGTCTGGCCGTGGCCGAGGAACACTAGAAAGGAGTAAGAGAAGCTATGCACCACCTGCTCGCACTCGCCCTTGCCCAAGCAACCGCCCCGTCGCAACAGTTCTGGGGGTGGGGCCTCATGGGCGCCGGCCTCGGGGCCGGCATCGCCGCGATCGGTGCCGGGATCGGGATCGGCCGCATCGCGTCGACCGCCACCGAGTCCATCGCCCGCCAGCCCGAGGCCGCCGGTGACATCCGCGGCGTCACGATCATCACCGCCGCATTCATCGAGGGCGTCTGCCTCTTCGCCGTCGTCGTCTGCCTGCTCGTCCAGGGCACGGCCGGCGCCGCGCACCCGTAAGCCATGAGCGGAGCGCTTCTCGCGGCCGAAGCCGCAAAGGGCGGCTTTACCGACCTCAACCCTGCGACGATCATTTGGACCTGGGTGTCCTTTGGGATTACGTTCCTCATCCTGCGCAAGGTTGCTTGGCCCATGCTCGCCCGCAAGATGGAGGAGCGCGAGCTCCGGATCGCGGAGGGGCTCAAGAAGGCCGAGGAGGCCGAGGCACGAGCCCGTGAGCTGGCGGCGCGCCAGGAGCAGGTCCTCGAAGAGGCCCGCATCCAGGCGCAGAAGTTCCTGGCCGAGACCCGCGCTATGGCCGAGAACATCAAGAGCGAGATGATCAGTGCCGCCCAACAGGAGATCGTGGAGCTGCGGGAACGGGCTAAGAAGGAGATTGCCCTGGAGCAAGCTAAAGCGGTGGAAGATCTGAAACGCGCCACGGTCGAGCTCACCCTCGAGGCGTCTGCCCGCCTCCTCAAGCGGGAGTTGCGGGACGAGGATCACCTGCGGCTGGCGCGCGAGGTGGTCGAAGAGGTCGCGCTCAGGCTGTGAGTGGCTACCAGGCAGCGGCCCGCGTCTACGCCAAGGCGCTCTTCGATCTCGCCCTTCAGGAGCAGGCCCTGGGCAGCATCTCGGACGACCTGCACGCGGTCCAGGAGGCTCTCGGCGGGCTCGATCCGGAGGTCAGGGCGTTTTTCTACCTGCCGCTGCTCCGCCGCGCCGACAAGCGGAGGGTCCTCGACATGACGTTCGAGGGCAAAGTGAGCCGGCCGGTCCTCGGGCTGTTCCATGTTCTGGTCCAGAAACGGCGGGAGTTGCTCCTCGACGACATCGTCGAGGAGTTCGACCACTACCGGGACGAATACGAGGGGCGCGTACGGGCCACCGTGATCACGGCCCGCAAGCTGGACGCCGATCTTGCCAAGGCGCTGCGCGAAGTGCTGGAGCAGCGGACCAGGAAGACCGTCGTTCTCAACCAATTGATCGATCCGGAGGCCATCGGCGGCATCCGGGTCAACCTCGGCGACTTCGTCCTCGACGGGACGATCCGCCGGGCTCTGTCGGACATGCGGCGAAGCCTCGTCGCACCCTACGAACGGGGATAGAACCATGCAGATCAGGACCGACGAGATCAGCTCGATCATCCGGCAGCAGATCGAGTCCTTCGACGTCGACCTCCGCGTCGACGAGGTCGGCACCGTGCTCGAGGTCGGCGACGGCATCGCCCGCGCCTACGGTCTCCGGAACGCGATGGCGAGCGAGATGGTCGAATTCGAGAACGGGTCGTTCGGCCTCGCGCTGAACCTCGAGGAGGACTCGGTCGGCATCGTCATCCTCGGCCCCTACGTCGACATCCGCGAGGGGCAGACCGTGAAGCGCACGGGCCGCGTCCTGTCGGTGCCCGCCGGGGAGGGCCTTCTTGGGCGCGTGGTCAATCCGCTCTCGCAGCCCATCGACGGCAAGGGGCCGATCCAGACGACCCACTTCATGCCCCTCGAGGGGAGGGCACCCGGCATCGCCGACCGGCAGCCGGTGAAAGAGCCTCTGATGACTGGCGTCAAGGCGATCGACGGGATGATCCCAATCGGCCGGGGCCAGCGCGAGCTGATCATCGGCGACCGCGAGACCGGCAAGTCCGCGATCGCGATCGACACGATCATCAACCAGAAGGGCGGCGACGTCATCTGCGTCTACGTTGCCATCGGCCTCAAGGCGTCCACGGTCGCCGGCGTCGTGGAGACCCTGCGTGAGCATGGCGCGATGGACTACACGATCGTCGTCAGTGCGACAGCGAACGACCCTGCACCGATGCAGTACATCGCTCCCTACGGGGGCTGTGCGATGGCCGAGTACTTCATGTACGAGCAGAACCGCCACACGCTCTGCGTCTACGACGACCTGTCGAAACAAGCGGCGGCCTACCGCGAGATCTCGCTGCTCCTGCGCCGGCCGCCGGGGCGCGAGGCGTACCCGGGTGACGTCTTCTACACCCACAGTCGCCTGCTCGAGCGGGCCGCGAAGCTCAGCGACAAGCGGGGGGGCGGCTCGCTGACCGCGCTCCCGATCATCGAGACGCAGGCGGGCGACGTGTCCGCCTACATCCCGACCAACGTCATCTCGATCACGGACGGCCAGATCTACCTCGAGCCCGACCTCTTCTACGCGGGCGTGCGCCCGGCGGTGAACGTCGGCATCTCCGTGAGCCGCGTCGGCGGCAACGCCCAGACGAAGGCGATGAAGAAGGTGGCGGGCAAGCTACGCCTCGACCTGGCGCAGTACCGGGAGCTGGAGGCATTCGCGCAGTTCGCCAGCGATCTCGACCCCGGGACGAAGGCACAGCTTGCGCGCGGCGAGCGCACGGTCGAGAGCCTCAAGCAGCCGCAGTTCGAGCCGTGGCCGATGGAGGAGCAGGTCGCGACGATCTTCGCCGTGGGCCAGGGGTTCATGGACGACTTGCCCGTCGAGCAGATCAAGCGCTTCGAGAGGGAGCTGATCGACGCCCTCCGAGCGATGCCGAGCGTGGCCCTGAAGGCCATCAAGGAGACGGGCGCTCTCGATGACAGCACGGCCGCCACGCTCAAGGAGGAGATCGCCAAGTTCAAGCGCGACCTCTGGAACCCCGTCGCAGCCCCAGGGGAACCAGCGAAGGAGCAGGGCCCGGGTCAAACCAAGGCCCCCGCGGCGTCGGCGAAAGAGGAGGGCGCGAAGGAAACCGCGGCCCCCTCGGCGTCGGCGACGGAGACGGGCGCGGAGGAAGCGGAGGCTCCCGCCCCCGAGTCGGGAAGGGCACCGGTCCACTAGCCCATGCCGGAGCAGCCCAAGGTCATCCGGAGGCGCATCCGCAGCGTTTCCTCCACGAAGAAGATCACCCGCACCATGGAGATGGTCGCCACGGCGAAGCTCCGGGCCGCCCAGCAGCGCGTGCAGTCGTCGGGGCCCTATCTCGAGAACCTCCGCCAGCTCATGGCCGAAATCGGCGCCAGCGGTGTGGACGTCTCCCGGTGGCCCCACTTCTCGGTGCGCCCCGGGAAACGGACGCTGCTGTTCCTCGTGACCGCGAACCGCGGCCTCTGCGGCGCGTTCAATACGAACCTCATTCGCCTTGCCCGCGACACCTACCGCGCCAAGGAGGCCGACGGCCACCAGCTGCGCTTGTTCGTCGCCGGGAAGAAGGGGATCTCCGCGCTCCGTTACCAGGGGTTCGAGCTGGAGAGGACGTACGTCGCCGAGCTCAGCGACCGGCCCACGCCACAGGATGGCGAGTTCTTCCTGGGCGAGCTCATCGGTCCGTTCCTCGCCAACGAGGTGGACGAGGTGCTCGTCGTCTACCCGCACTGGGAGAGCGTCGGGCGTCAGCCCCCGACGGTGCTCCGGCTGTTCCCGATCGCGCCGGAGGGGGTTACTCGGACCTCGGGGGTCCCGCCGCTGTTCGAGCCCTCCGCCGAGGAGATCCTCGACCGGCTCCTGCCGCTCTACGGACGCCAGCTCATATACTCGGTCCTGGCGGAGGCGGTCGCCTCGGAGCAGGTGGCGCGGCGGATTGCGATGAAGCTCGCCACCGACAACGCGTCGGACATGGTGACCCGGCTCACACGCGAATACAACCGGGCCAGGCAGGCCGTGATCACAAAGGAGATCGCCGAGATCCTCGGCGGCGCGGAGGCCCTAAAGGAGTAGAGGAGTAGATGCGATGAGCGATGACGGGAAGGTCTACGGCAGGGTGGTCCAGGTCATGGGGCCGGTCCTCGACGTCGAGTTCGAGAACGAGGCCCAGCTGCCGCAGATCTACGATGCGCTGGAGATCAACGAGGGCGAAGGCGAGCACAGGGTCTCGCTCGTCGCCGAGGTGGAACAGGAGATCGGGCGCGACCAGGTGCGCTGTGTGGCCATGTCCACGACGGACGGCGTCGTGCGTGGCATGAAGGTCCTGAGCACCGGCAAGCCGATCTCGGTGCCGGTGGGCGAGGAGTGCCTCGGGAGGGTCTTCAACCTCCTCGGGGAGCCGGTGGACTACGGCCCCCCCGTGCAGGCGAAGGAGCGCCGGCCGATCCACCAGCCCGCCCCGCTCTTCCCCTCGCTCTCCACGAACACCGAGATCTTCGAGACCGGCATCAAGGTGGTCGATCTCCTGGCCCCGTACGCCAAGGGCGGCAAGACCGGCCTGTTCGGCGGCGCCGGGGTGGGAAAGACCGTCATCATCATGGAGCTGATCAACAACGTCGCCCAGCAGCACGGCGGCTACTCGGTGTTCTGCGGCGTGGGCGAGCGGACACGCGAGGGCAACGACCTCTGGCTCGAGATGCAGGAGTCGGGCGTCATCAGCAAGGCAGTGCTCTGCTACGGCCAGATGCAGGAGCCCCCTGGGGCGCGCCTCAGGGTTGCGCTCTCCGGCCTCACGATGGCCGAGTACCTCCGCGACGAGGGCGGACGCGACGTCCTCCTCTTCATCGACAACATCTTCCGGTTCAGCCAGGCCGGCTCCGAGGTCTCGGCGCTCCTCGGCCGGATGCCCTCGGCGGTCGGCTACCAGCCGACCCTGGCGTCGGAGATGGGCGCGCTCCAGGAGCGGATCACCTCGACCGACCGTGGCTCGGTCACCTCCGTGCAGGCGATCTACGTCCCCGCCGACGACCTGACCGACCCCGCCCCGGCCACCGCCTTCACCCACCTCGACGCCAAGACGGTGCTCTCCCGCCAGATCGCCGAGCTTGGCATCTACCCGGCGGTGGACCCGCTCGACTCGACGTCGCGCGTCCTCTCGCCCCTGTACGTCGGCGAGGAGCACTATGCGGTCGCCCGCGAGGTGCAGAGAATCCTCCAGCGCTACAAGGACCTGCAGGACATCATCGCCATCCTCGGCATGGACGAGCTCAGCGAGGAGGACAAAGTCACGGTCACCCGAGCGCGCAAGATTCAGCGGTTCCTCTCGCAGCCCTTCTTCGTGGCGGAGCAGTTCACGGGCATCCAGGGGCGCTACGTGAAGCTTGCGGACACGATCCGCTCGTTCAAGGAGCTGATATCGGGCCGGTACGACCACCTGCCGGAGCAGGCCTTCTACATGAAGGGCGACATCGATGAGGTGGTCGAGGCCGCAGCGGCGATGGGCACGAAGGTCTAGGTGACGAGGGCCATGCGGGCGGGGGAGGACCTCTGATGGCGACGCCGGAGCTGCCGGAGCATCCGAAGGGCGCCCTACGATCCGGCAACATTGCCGACGAGCTGGCACGCGGTCCCCGGCACCTTCACGTGGTCGTCGTGAGCCCCGCGCAGCCGATCTTCACGGGTGACGTGCACTGGGTCACGGTCCCGGCGTGGGACGGGCAGCTCGGGATCTGGCCGGGGCACGCGGCGATCGTCGCAGCCCTTGGCAGCGGCCTTCTCCGCATCGGCCAGGACGGAGGCTTGGTCGCTCGCTTCGCCGTCCGCGGCGGCTTTCTGAAGGTCGGCGAGGGCAACGTCACGATCCTCGTCGACAGCGCAGTCGCGGAGGCCGACGTTGATACGGCCGAGGCGAGGCGCGAGTTGGACGAGACGGTAGCGGCCCTGAACCACCCGAAGACCGACGAGGAGTTCGCGGAGCTCCTCGACCGCCGAGCCTGGAGCCAGTCGCAGCTGAAGCTCGGCGGACCGTAGGGCAAGCTGCTCGACTACTGAAGCTTTACGCTTCGCGGATCTGACGGGCCATCCTCGGGAGCTCACGGGCGACCACGAGGGCGAACGCAACCCCGAAGCTCAGCAGGGAGGCCACGACCGCGGGGCGCCCGACCATCCACATCGCCACCGCGACGGCTCCGGCCACGACGAGGCGCGTCATGGCGCCACCGGCCAGCGCGGCGTCAAGGCCGGGGCCCCGGGTGGTCCTCGCGAGGTGACCCCGCAGGAAGCTCCAGGAGTACCCGTACGCAACGATCCCGCCACAGGCCGCGCCGAGTGCCGCCTGCGGTCCGGCCGCCAGGTATCCGATCCCGGCCGCCACGGCCGCCAGCGCCAGCATCACCCCCTCGTGCGGCACGCCGCGAGCAGGGGGCGCCGCATGGCGGGCGGGCGGCCTATCCAATTCCACGGCGGCCGATGCGAGGCAGCACGGTATAGAGCAGGATCGCCACCGCCGCGGCCACAAACGGCAGCGTGAAGAACGGGCTCGGCGCGAGGGACAGCGCCAGCCCCGCCCCGGCGATGACTGCAGTCCAGGCATACATGATCAGGACCGCCTGGCGGTGCCCGTGGCCGATCTCCAGCAGCCGGTGGTGGAGGTGCCGCTTGTCGGCGTGGAAGATGTCCACCCCCTTGCGCGCCCGGCGGACCACCGCCAGGGACGTGTCGAGGATCGGGATGGCGAGGACGACCGCCGGGATGAGCACGGGCAGGTAGAAGATGACCGACTCCGACACGGGGTTGGAGGGCGGGAGACGGCCGACGCCCACGACGGTGGCGCTGGCGAGGAGGAACCCGAGGGTCATGCTGCCGGAGTCCCCCATGAAGATCTTGGCGGGGTTGAAGTTGTGGCGGAGGAACCCGAGCGTGGATCCCACGATGACCATCGAGATCAGCGGAGCCGTCTGCTCCACCTGGGCCAGGCGCTGGTTCAGCTCGAAGGAGTAGATGAAGAAGGTGATGGCGGCGATCGAGGCGATCCCCGCGGCAAGCCCGTCGAGGCCGTCGATCAGGTTCACGGCAGCCCGCCGCCAGGATCTGTCCGGCGAGTTTGGTGGTCGCTGCCAGACCCCGCAGGTCGTCGATCATGCCCATGGCGAAGATCACGAGGGCCCCGATCATGATGGCCACCAACTCGGAAGGGGGCCAGCTCAGCTGGAAGGCGCTGCGGAATGCCCCCAGGGCGGAGGCGACGCCGAGGCCGGCCAGGATGGCAACGAAGATCGCGGCGCCGCCGAGGGTCGGCGTCGGCACCGCGTGGACCTTGCGGTCGTCCGGGACGTCCACGGCGCCCAGGCGGCGTGACAGCTTCAGCACGGCAGGTGTCAGCACGTACGAGGTGGCGGCGCTGGCAAAGAGGACGAGCAGGTAGGCGTCCACAGGGGCCCATTCTGTCGTGCAGGCGCCCGGACGGCAAAGACCGGGCCACGGCGGCGCCCCGCATCATCGACTTCGCGGCCTTCGCCGAGATCGCCGAGGTCCGCCGTTCCTTCCCAGCCCCGGGCATCCTGATCACGGACTAGGCCCGGCTCTCCAGCCTGGCCGTCCCGGCGGGGGGGGTCGGGATTTACTACATCCTGTGTACTCAATCCCGACCACCTGAGCCGGCCGGCGATCAGCTCATCGTCGCCCCGGGGGCCGGGTCGTGGACCAGCGTCGAGCCGTCCCAGCGGAACGTCGTGGTCGCCGTCCCCCCCGTCGGGCAGCAGTGCGGATCCCCCGGCTTGTAGACGCTGTAGGTGACGGAGAACGACGTCGCGTTCTGGGCCACTTCGCTGTAGGCGCCGGTGAAGTAGAACTGCCCCACCGCCTTGCCGCCGACGAAGAAGAAGTAGTAGTCCCCGCCGTAACTGGCGGAGTCCGACGGCGTGGCACGGATCACGTGCAGGGTCGCCGAGGGTCTCCACGTGACGTCGGGTCCGATGAACTGGAAGCTCGTGCCCGCCGTGCTCCCCGCTGTCGACTGGGCGTAGGCCTCCGCCGCCGGGATGGTCGTGTAGGTGCCCACCGCCACCTTTGTGGGAGTGGGTGCCGGTGGCCCCGGTACCGTGGGCACGGGTGCCACGGTCGCGGTGGGGATCGCGGTGGGCGTCACCCCGGCGCTCGCCGTGGCCGAGACGGCCGGCGATGGCGAACCGGTCACGGTGGCAGCCGGCGTGGGCGACCCTTGGATCGTGGGATTGTCGTTGCCGGAGCTGCACCCGGCGAGCAGTGCGGCGGCAAGACCGGCAGCCAGCACCAGGAGCCCGGGCCTCAGTCTCCGCATTCCTCTTGTTCGATCTCGGCGATCTGCTTGAGCCGCCCGCTGTGGCGGCCCCCTTCGAACGGGGTGTCGAGGAACACCGCCAGGATCTCGTAGGCGAGCTGGGGGGCGACGATCCTGCCCCCCATGGCGAGGACGTTGGCGTCGTTGTGGAGGCGGCCCAGGCGGGCGGTGAAGAGGTCGTTGCAGAGGGCGGCCCGCGCCCCGTGCACCTTGTTGGCAGCGATCTGCTCCCCCTGGCCGCTGCCCCCGAGCACGATGCCGCGGTCGGCCTCGCCGCGTACGACCGCACGGGCCGCGGCAGCGCAGAAGGGTGGGTAGTCGACCGGGGCCTCGGAGTCCGTGCCCAGGTCGAGGATCTCGTGGCCGCCGGCCTTCAGATGCTCGATCAGCAGGGACTTGAGCGGGAAGCCGGCGTGGTCGGAGCCGATGGCGATTTTCACGAGTCGGCAGTCTAGCTTGACCTCGCACCCCGAGCTTGGGAAGGTTATCCGGTGAGTGGCGATGAGGTGCGAGACGGAGTGTCCCTGACCAACCTCGACCAACCCCTGTTCGAGGGGGCCGAGGCCACCAAACGGGATCTGGTGGACTACCTGGACGCGGCCCGTGACCGGATCATCCCGGTGCTCGACGACCGCCCGCTGTCGGTGGTCCGGGTGGTCCGCGGTCAGGAACCGTTCATGCAGAAGAACGTTCCCAGGTACACCCCGGC
>WNFD01006266.1_pt1 | contig 11917 bp, 10 predicted proteins | sample 5400491 | NCBI WGS metagenome assembly WNFD01 (sample SAMN13153343, study PRJNA577476) | soil metagenome | isolation source: 120 cm saprolite under Douglas fir tree site 2 hole 2 replicate 2 | place: USA:California | collected 2015-04-18 | reverse complement strand
TCAATTCCGTTTCCGTCGCGCCTGGGACGGCCGAGCGAGTATGCGGCGCTCGCGCGCCATATCGTCGAGAACCCGATGCTCAATGGCGAGACGATCCGGCTCGACGGCGCGCTGCGGATGGCGCCGCGCTAACCTCAGCGCGAGTCAGTTAAAGAATTTTAAGGGACCTTCACCCAATACCGTGATTGAAGAGCTCGAAGAAGCGAACGTGCACCGCATACCTTAAGGAGCGGAGGTCTTCGCTAGCACGCGCGGCACAGGTTGGCTCCGCAGCGCGGAGAAGTCGATGTTTTCACGTTCCATCAAGGAGTCATTAAGCGACAGACGATCAATCCAGGCAGCCTGGATTGTTGTCGGAATCTACTTGCTCGGCTTCGCCATCTCTGCGGTCATCCGCTGGCAGAATGACTTTTATATTTATAGAGACGCGGGTTTGCGAGCCGTCCTTGATCAACGTATTTACGATTTGGATGCACTGAACCCGTTTCAATACGCGCCGATTTATGCCGTGTTCTTCATTCCGTTCGGTTGGCTGCCGGTTCATTGGGCTCAGGCTTTATGGTTCCTGATAAGCATGGGCGCCGCCCTCCCGGCGCTAATATTGGGAAGTGGTCGTCTCCTGTTCGGAGCGGCATCAAAGCTTCGCGCCGATTTGATAGTGGTACCGTTATTTCTTTGCACGCGGTTTATTCTTCCGAGCTTCGACAAAGGCCAGATCGACCTGCTCGTGCTTGCTATGACTGCATGGGGACTAGTCTTCGCGAATGAATCGAGGGCGTTGCCAGGCGGTGCTTTGTTGGCGGCATCAATCCTTATAAAACCGCTTGCGTTCGCTCCGCTCGTCTATTTGTTTTTTCGCAGACGATGGTCCTCGATAGGTTCATTCATCTGCTTCACATTGTTGCTCTTAGTCCTGCCTGCGGTAATCTTTGGTGCGGCAAGGACGCTCAGCGAAACAAGAGACTACTTAGTTAGTCTCTCAGGGCGGATGAATACGCTGCGCTTGCTGCACGACATATCCACGCCTAACGACCAGTCGGCGACAGCACTCGCGGTTCGAATCTTCTCCCGACGTGAAGGGGGTCTTGGCTGGTTCGACACAGGAACCGGGGCAAGCTTGGGTTCTGCCTTTCAATTCACTTTGATGCTGCTGGTGATTGGGTGGGCGGGGACGCTCGAGCGTACCGAGCGCCGAAATGACAATCCGCTTGGAATAGCCGTCGTCTTCGCCACTGTTCCAGGTCTGCTTCCGACTGCTTGGATGGGCTACTATACTGCGCTCATGGTGCCATATATGGCACTGGTCGGGCTTGATTTGTCGAGTCCGAACCTTCGTCCCGCCTGTTCACAGATGGCCCTTATTGCGGTCGCCGTCTCATTCGCTCTAACTGTAGGCAGCCGTTTCGCCAGGACCGCATTGTTCTATGGAGCTCCATATTTCGCCTCTCTTGTCATCCTCTCGGCAATCGTCTGGATCGTCACCCAAAAACGCAGAAAGCCGATTGTGCTCTGAATAGGAGAGACCCCATCTATCTTCCAAACTTCCAAAGGCGTTGGGTGCCTCGGTTGGGCTGTAGGTTGATTCCTCCGCGGGTTTCTCGCCGCGAATCGTCGAGGCGAATGTTGAAGGCCGCCAGCCACCGGACTTAACCGTCATGGCCGAGGACTCAGAAAAAAGAAGCTCGCTACGGATTAGGGACGTCCGGCGGTGGAGGGGTATCGGGATGGCTTGCTTCGGGTGAGCCCGCGTCGCTAGGGTCGGGCGTCGACGCCCCGGGCGCGGTCGTCTCGGGCGTCGTCTCGGGCATCGTGCCTTCAGGGCTGACCGGTATCGGACCGGGCGGCATCGCCAATTCGGGCGTATCGGCGCCGATTGGGATTATCAGCATCCCCTGCTGATAGTGCGGGCCGCCGATGATTAACATCCCGTGATTGCGCATCCGCACGTCGGTGGTCATCATCGGCCGCGCGCCCTGGAACAGCATCAATTCCATCGCGATCATATTGTCGCGCACGGCGCTCGGCTCGACGTGTACGATCCATCCGCCCGGCAGCGTGAACGCGGCCGCCCGTCCGCACTCGGTGCGGCCGACCTGATGGCTGATGAGGCGGTAAGTCGTGTAGCGGAACAGTGACTCCAGCCGCCCGCCCATCGGCAGCAGCCGCTCGTCGATTCCTTCGCCCGTATCCGCCGCGATCACCTCGTCGACGTGCAGCATGATGATCCGTTGACGCTTCGACGCCTTGGATTGCCCGGCGTGCGCTGCGGCGGCGGCCTTGTCGTTGGGTGACTGCGGTGCTTTGGGCGTTTGCGGCTGCGTGGCCGGGGTGGACTGCGCCTGCGCGCCCATCGCGAACAGCACTACTAAAAGCGCCGTTAGTGAAGGAATCTTCAAACGATGCATAGTCAGTGTTGTTGATCGGGCAGCCAGATGACGGTGGTGTCCTGGCTTGGCTCGCTCCATACGGCGACGTCGGGGTTGGAACTCTCGAGCTTCGAGATGATCGTGCTCGGCTCGCCGCTGGTGGCGGAGGCGATCGCGGCAGAAGATTTCGCAGTATCGCCTGCGAGCGCTCGCGCGTTGCGCGTCGCCAGCTGTGTGACGTGGCTTCCCGCGCCGACCATGTTGCGCGCGAATGGAGTGGTGATGACTACGGTCAGTATTGCCGCGGCCGCCATCGCGAACGCCACAGCCATGCCGCCCCCGAAACGTTCGCGATGAGCCCCGAACCAACGGCCCATGCGCACTCGAAGCGGCGGGCGCAGTTGCTCGATACGGGCCTGCACGGCGATCGCGAAGCCGTCGAGCGCCGGAGCGGTCGCCGCCTCGCGCAGCAGTCGGCCTACGTTGGAATAGCCGGCCAGCGTCTCTTCACAATTTGCGCAGCCTGCGAGGTGGCGGGCGACCTCCTGCATCTCATGCGGCGCGAGTTCGCCATCTTCGAAGGTCCCCAGGAGCGGAGCGATATCATCACATTGAGCCATGATGTTGGGAGCCATTAGTGCCTTAGTCCTCGGCCAAATCCTTGAGGATTTCGCGCAGGTGGTTGCGGGCATAGTGCAACCGGCTCATCACGGTTCCTCGTGGGCACTGCAACACATCGCTTATTTCATCGTACGACAGGCCTTCGACCTCACGTAGAAGTATCGCGGCCCGATGTTCCGGCGTCAACTGTCCGAGCGCATCCTTGATGCGCTGAGCCATTTCGCTGCGTTGCGTTTCCTTGAATGAATCGCCGAGCTTGCTCGGCAGCCGCTGGATCTCGGTTTCGGCTTCCTCACCGCGCATCGTCGGATGGCGGCGCTCGCGGCGGCGAAAATCGATCGCGATGTTGGCGGCAATTCGGTACAGCCAGGTCGAGAAGCTCGAGCGCGATTCGAATTTGCCGATGTTTTCAAAAGCACGTACGAAACTCTCCTGAGCCAACTCCAGCGCATCTTCCTGATCATGAACCACCGCCATCGCGACTCCGATGACTCGCCGCTGATAACGCTCGATCAGGATGCCAAACGCCTTGGTGTCCCCCCCTTTGGCCCGCTCGATGAGCTCGGCTTCGTCCCCGTTTTGGCGGATTGGCTTGTTCAATGGGTTAGACGCGGGTCGATCGGGCAAAATTCAGGCCCGCTAGCCTCGACGGCCCTCCAACTCGGCCCAGTTGGGACCCCATTTGAGCTCAACCTTGAGCGGAATGCGCAGCTCTGCCACCCCTTCCATCTCGCGCCGCGCCGCCTCCGACACCGGCTCGCGCTCGGCATGCGGCAGTTCGAGAAGCAGCTCGTCATGCACCTGCAGGAGCATCCGCGCGGTCCACTTTTGCCTCTTTATCGCCGCGTCCAGGCGGATCATCGCCAATTTGATGAGATCGGCGGCCGTCCCCTGAAGCGGCGTGTTGACCGCTATTCGCTCCGCCTGCGCTCGCGCTCCGCCCTGCGGCGAGTTCAGCTCGGGCAGGTAACGCCGCCGTCCGTACATCGTGGCGACCCATCCCCGCTCGCGCGCCTCGGCCAGCGATTTCTCCAGATACGTATGGACGCCGGGGAGCCGCTCGAAGTAACGCTTGATGTACTCAGAAGCCTCCTTGAGGCTGATTCCAAGCTCGCCCGCAAGCCGCTGCGGACCCATCCCGTAGATGATTCCGAAGTTGATCACCTTGGCCAGCCGGCGCGCCTCGGCGTCGACATCGTCGGGCTTGCGACCCAGCACCTCGGCGGCGGTGCGGGCATGGATATCCTCGCCACGGCGAAAGGCGTCAATCAGGGTCGGGTCGCCCGAGAGATGAGCCAGCACGCGCAACTCGATTTGCGAGTAATCGGCCGACAGCATCAGGCATCCCGGGGCGGCGACGAAGGCGCGCCGGATGCGCCGGCCTTCGTCGGTACGGGTGGGGATGTTCTGCAGGTTGGGCTCGGTGGAGCTCAGCCGGCCGGTCGCCGTCAGCGCCTGATGGAACGAGGTATGAAGCCGCCCCGTCGCCGGGTCGATAAGTTGCGGCAGCGCGTCGCTATAGGTCGACTTGAGCTTCGCGATCGCGCGGTACTGGAGGAGTTCACGGGGCAGGGGATGCACCGCGGCGAGCTTCTCCAGCGTGTCGGCGTCGGTCGAGAACCCGCCCTTGGTTTTCTTGAGTCCCTTGGCCGAGAGCTTGAGATCATCGAAGAGCACCTGGCGCAATTGAATCGGCGAGTTGAGATTGAACTGGCGGCCGGCGAGTAGATAGCAATTCTGTTCCATGCGCTCGAGCTTCGCGCCCAGCTCGGCCGAGATCGCTTTGAGCGCCGCGCCGTCGACCGCGATTCCCGTCTCTTCCATTTCGCCCAGGATGCGCGCGACCGGCAATTCGATATCGCTGAACAGCGACTCGAGGCCATTCTCCGCCAGCTTCGGCATCAGCGCCTTGCGCAGCGCGGCGATCAGTTCCGGCTCGGAGCCGGGATCGCGATTACCGCCGAGCGGCGCCAGGTAGTCGTGATAGAGATTGATGAGCGACGGCTCGGCCCGCCCCGGGTTGACCAGGAACCCGGCGAGCATCGTGTCGAAATCGACGCCCGCAAGCTCGACGCCGTAGCCGCTTTTCAGGCGCCACAGATGCTCCTTGAGGTCGTGAACGCTCCTGGGCGGAGTGGCCGCGCTGAGCAGCGGCGCCGCCGCTGCGATACTCGCACCTGCCAACCCGTAAGTTTCGTTTTCGCCCTCCGCGCCAATCTTGAGCCGTGCGCTGCCGGAGGAATTTGGCCCCGCGCTCGCTTTCACAGTCCCGCCCACTTTGGCCCCGGCATTGAAGTCTAATGAAGCGGTGGGTTCGCGCGAGCCGTTGGTCTCCGGCGATCCTTCGGTGTCCGATTCATCCGCAGGAGTCTCGGGGCGAGCCTCGCCGTCTTCCAGGTAGAGCGCGAGGCGCGGCGCGTGCGCGAGTCGCGCGATCAGCGCAGGCACCTCCGCGGCCGTAACCTCGAGCTCGCGCCTTTGCGCGCCGCCCGCCGGCAGCGTGGCTTGCGCCGGCGTGAGCTCGTTGAGCAGCGAGTGGAATTCCAGCTCGCGCAGCAGTTCGCTCACCGCACGCTCGTCGATGCCGGGCCAATCGAGCGCGCTGACGTCGGCCTCGACCGGCGCGGCGGTGTCTATACTGACGAGCTTGCGTGCAAGCTCGGCGCTGGAGCGATGCTCCGCCAGGAGCGCGGCGATTCGTTTCGCGCCGCGCAGCCCCACAATCGTTTCGACCTCCGGGACGTGGGCGTAGAGCTTGTCGAGCGAGCCGAAGTGCTTGATCAGCGCGGTCGCGGTTTTCTCGCCAATACCGGGGACGCCCTTGATGTTGTCGATCGAATCGCCCATCAGCGCCATCACGTCGACCACCGCGGACGGATCGACGCCGAGCCGCGCGCGCACTTCGCGCGCGTCAACGCGCCGGTCTCGCATCGTGTTCCACAACGTGACGTGCGGCCCGACCAACTGCATGAAGTCCTTGTCCTCGGTGACGATCACGGTCTCGAAGCGCTTGGCTGCGGCGCGCGCAGCCAGCGTGCCGATAACGTCGTCGGCCTCGAAGCCTTCGAGCACCAGGGTCTTGATGCGAAAGGCCTCGACCGCGCGCAGGATGTACGGGACCTGCACGTTCAGATCGCTCGGCGCCTCGACCCGGTTGGCCTTGTAGGACTCGAAGAGGTCGTCGCGGAAAGTCTTGCGCGGCGAATCGAAAACTACGGCGATATGCCGGGGGCGCTCCTCCTTGAGCAGCTTGAGGAGCATCCGGATAAAGCCGTAGACGGCGTTGGTGGGCAGCCCGCGCGAATTGTTGAGCTGCGGCAGGGCGAAGAACGCGCGGAAGATATACCCCGAGCCGTCGATCAGATAGAGTGTCGGCCGTTCTTCAGCCATCGGCGTGTGAAACTATCCCAAGCCGCCGCTAAAGCGAAACCGCTTCCCGCGGCGGGTATCTAATTGCGTTCGCTGATGTCTAATATTGACAGTTTGCACGGGTGCAGATTAACTAATCGATTGTTTGCCGGAGCAAGATTGAAGCTTCGGGAGCGTTCCATCGTCAAAACCGGTTAGTATTTGGGGCCGTTGTCACGGCTGCCGCCGAGGCGATCCGCATGATCGAGGTAAAAAACCTGACCAAGCGCTATGGTGACTTCGTCGCCGTGCGTGACGTCTCCTTCAAGGCCGAGCAGGGCTCGATCCTGGGCTTCCTCGGCCCTAACGGCGCCGGCAAAACCACTACGATGCGGGTCATCACCGGTTTCATGCCGGCGACGACCGGCACCGTGCTGGTTGACGGGTTGGACATCTTCACCCAGTCGCTGGAAGCGCGCCGGCGTATCGGCTACCTGCCTGAGACGCCGCCGCTTTACTCCGACATGCGCGTGGAATCCTACCTGCGCTTCGTCGCCAAGCTGCGCGGCCTGCGCCGCTCCGAAGTCGACGACGCGGTCGAGCGCGTGCTTAAGATTTGCGGCCTCGCCGACATGGCGCATCGCATCTGCGGCCAGCTTTCCAAGGGCTATCGCCAGCGCGTGGGCCTGGCACAAGCAATTATACACAATCCACCGGTGCTGGTGCTCGACGAACCGACGATTGGCCTCGACCCGCGCCAGATCCACGAGATCCGCGGGTTGATTCACGAACTGCGCGGCCAGCATACGATCGTGCTCTCGACGCATATCCTGCCCGAGGTTTCGCAGATCTGCGACCGCGTCGTGATTATCAACGCCGGACGCGTGGTGCTGGAGGAGAGCCTGGGCAGCCTGCCGGCCGGCACGTCGCTCGAAGACGTATTCCTGGAAGCAATCTCGAAAGAGGAAGGGCACGAAGTCGCGGAGGCCGAAGAGACGCTCGAGGAGGTGGGGGCGGGGCACGGCTAGGCCGTCTTCAGACGCAATTTTGCGCCCCGGCTGAATAACGATGAGAAACGCGCTGACGATCGCAGGCAAGGAGCTGTCGAGTTACTTCGTGCAGCCTGTCGCCTATGTGGTGTTGACGGTTTTCGTGCTGTTGGCCGGATGGTTCTTCTTCGCGCTGCTCAAGCAGTTCAGCGAGATGGTGCAGGTGTACTCCGCGATGTCGAACGCGCAAGCACTCGAGCATCTCAACCTCAACGCCCGGGTGATCGAGCCGCTGCTACACAATATGTCGGTGGTGATGGTGATCCTGGTGCCGGCGATCACGATGCGCGCGTTCGCCGAGGAAAAGCGCACCGGCACTTACGAGATCCTGCTGACCGCGCCGATCCGCACCGGCGAAATCGTCGCCGGCAAGTTCATCGCCGCCGCGGTCTTCATCCTGATCATGGTCGCGCTCATCTGGATCTTCCCGATCATCCTGATGGTGTTCGGCGATCCGGAGGTCGGGGTGATGGGCGCGGGCTACGTGGCGCTGGCGCTGCTCGGCGTATGCTTCGTGGCGATCGGGCTGTTCACGTCGTCGCTGACGCAGAACCAGATCATCGCGGCGATAAGCTGCCTCGGCATCCTGCTGCTGCTCTATGTGATCTCATGGCCGCTGCAGACGGGCGGCGGAATCCTCGGCGACCTGCTGCGCTATCTTTCGCTGCCGCAGCACTTCGGCCAGATGGTGGGCGGCGTGATCGACACCAGCGACATCGTCTATTTCTGCACCATGATCTTCGTGGCTTTGTTTTTGACCCAGCGCTCGGTCGAGTCGGCGCGTTGGCGATAGGGTAGGGCGGACGGGCAATGCAACGCAGCATGGCATCAGCCGGCCTGATTGGCCTGGTCTTCCTGTTCTTCGCGATGGTCTCCTATCTGACCGGCGCACGCCTGTACTTCCTGTTCAACCTGGTGCTGGGCGTGCTCGCGATCGTGCTATGGGCGACCTCCAGCCGCGAAACCTTCGGCACCCTGATGGGCCATCGCGCGACCCGCTACGGTGCCAACGCGGTGGTCTATTCGCTGGGTTTCGTCGGCCTGCTGGTCGCGATCAATTACATCCTCGCGCTGCATCATCGCCGCTTCGACCTCACCTCTGAACGCGTTTTCAGCCTCTCGCCACAGTCGGTCAAGGTGGTGGGCACGCTCAAGCAGCCGCTCAAGCTCTATGGCTTTTTCCAGGGCGGCCGTGACTCGCAGGCCGAGGCGCTCTACGAGTCGTATACCTACGCCGCGCCCAAGATCACTTTTCAGTTGATCGATCCCGAGCGCAATCCCGAGATCGCGACGCGGTACAACGTCACGCGGATGCCCACGACGCATATCCAATACGGCGATCAAGGCACCAACGTTGGCGACACGACCGAGCAAGCGATCACCAACGGCATCATCAAGGTCACCAGCACCAGCACCAAGGGCGCCTGTTTCCTGCAGGGCCATGGCGAACCCTCACTCGACGATATGGATAATGCTGGCGGCTTCGGCCGCGCCGCCCAAGCGCTGGTGGGCGAGAACTACGACGTCAAGCCGCTGTCGCTGATGACCACGCCCAAGGTGCCTTCGAATTGCGTGGTGGTGATCGTGGCCGGGCCAGTGAAACCGCTGTTCCCGGCCGAGGTCGACGCGATCGACAGCTTCCTCAAGAACGGCGGGCGGGCGCTGGTGATGCTACGGCCGCCGCTGCCCGACCAGCCCAATACGCAGACCTCGCTCATCAACATGGTCAGCCAATGGGGCCTCGCCGTTGGCGACGACGTCGTGCTCGACCAGGAGCTGCATCTGTTCTCGGGCCCGACGCTGGGCCTCAGCCCGATCGTCGAGCTTTACCCGCCGCATCCGATCAGCGCCCAGTTCAACAAGCGCACGCTATGGCCGATGGTGCGTTCGGTGGAGCCGGTCAAGGAAGTGAAGGCGGGCTTGCAGGCTTGGCCGCTGGCGCAGACCGGCGACACCTCGATCGCCGCGACCGAAGTCGAGGCGATCTTCAAGGAGCAGAAATTCAAGGCCGGTCCCAAGGATCGCAAAGGGCCGATCACGGTGGCCGACGCGGTCGACGCCGACAACAAGAAGCTCAAGTGGGGCACCGGTGATGGGCGGCTGGTGGTTTATGGCGACACCGACTTCGCCAACAACCAGAACCTCTCGCAGGTTTTCAACCAGGATTTCTTCCTCAACACGGTCGATTGGCTGGCCGGCGAAAGCGCCACGATCGCAATTCGCCCGCGCACGCTGCGCGCCTCGCGCGTCAGCCTGACGGTCAATCAGTTCGACAACGTTTTTGTCGCGTCGGTGCTGATGTTGCCCGAGTTGCTGCTGATCCTGGGAATTGTGGTGTGGTGGGAGCGGCGTAACTGACGCCGCGATGGAGTCCCGATCCGCGTTCTCCGATGCATCTGCGTAATACGATCATCGTTCTGATCCTGCTGGCGGTGTTGGGCGGCTATTCGCTTATCATCCTGCTCGGCTCGCGCCCGGTGCCGCCGGCGACGCTGCTCAACCTCGACTCCAAGCACATCAGCGGCATCGACCTGCGCTATCCCGACAGCGAACTCGAGCTGGTGCGCAATCCCAACCACACCTGGCGCATCCTCAAACCGGTCAAAAGCGATGGCGATCAGACTTCCGTCGACGGCCTGACCGAAACGATCGCCAACGCGCAACTCACCAGGACTATCGAGGAGAAGCCCGACAGCCTGAGGCCCTTCGGCCTCGACCAGCCCGCGGTGACGGTGAACGTCACCAGCGACAACAAGGGCGCGCTGCCCGCGCTGCTGGTCGGCCACGTTAGTCCGGTCAGCAGCGGCGTGTACGTGAAACTTGCCAATCAGCCGGCGGTGCTGATGACCACCAGCGATTTCGTGACTGCGGTCAGCAAGAAGGTCAATGACGTGCGCTCGCACGAGCTGATGACCTTCAACATGGACGACGCGGAGCAGATCGTGCTGCGCAGCGGAGCCAACAAACCGATCGAAATCGACCGTCAGGGCGGACAATGGCGGATCGTCGCGCCGGGACACTATGCCGCCGATTCCGACACGATGGCACAAATACTGACCGGGCTGGTCGACGCTCGGATCACCGACTTTGTGACCGACGCGCCCACGGACCTCGCTCAGTACGGACTCAAGAGCCCGCAGATCGCGGTGACGGTCTTCAGCGGCAAGGACAAGACCGAGCACGCCCTGCTCATTGGGCTGGAGCAGCCGCAAGCCGCGAAAAAGGCGGTCTACGTGAAACGCGGCGGCGAGAATTCGGTCTACACCGTGGAAGACGCGCTGCTCGGCAAGGTCAACCTGGGGCTTTTCGATTTGCGTGACAAGACCGTGATGGGCTTCGACCCGCTGAAGATCGGGCGGATCGAGATCGAAAACCACGGCAAGCAGTTTACGCTCTCGCGCGACGCAGCCGGCAAATGGCAGGTCACGGACGGGACCAAGACTTCGCCCGCCAACGGACAGGCGGTGCAGACTTTCCTCGACGAACTGGCGAATCTCAAGGGCGACAAGATCGTCCAGGACCCGATTACCGATCCGCAGAGGTTCGCGATGGACAAGCCGACCGAACAGATGGTGATCTTCGGCAAGGACGACAAGAAGATCGGCACGGTCAAGCTCGCCCAGATCCAGAACAAGATCCAGGTGCCGCCGACACCTACGCCAGATGACGAGGCGGAGGAGTCAAAGCCCAAGGCCGAGCGGACCGTGATGCGAATCGAGAATTATGCGACCTCGAGCGCCAACACCGCCGCCTACAGCCTGCGCGAGTCTGACTTCAGCCAGTTCGACATGAGCGCCGATCAGTTCCAGGTAACCCAGCCGCTCGCGACCCCGGCACCTCCGAAGAAATAACGCGCATCGGGCGTGCACCGGCGGCGCGTTCATCCCTCGGCGATCACGTGCGCCAGCGCGCTCGCCGCGGTGTGCGTGATGCTCAGATGGAAGGCCGTGATGCGCTTGCGGCTTGCGTACTCGGCCGCCTTGCCCGAGAGCACGATCGTCGGCGCATGGCCGCGCTCGCGCACCACTTCGATCTCGCGCCAGCCCACGTAGCGGTTCCATCCGGTGCCCATCGCCTTCATCACCGCTTCCTTGGCGGCGAAGCGCGCGGCATAGCTCTGGTAGCGCGGCCGACCGCGCGATTCGCAGTAGGCGACCTCGCGTTCGGTGTACACGCGATCGCGGAAGCGTTCGCCGGTGCGCGGGCGGGTAAGCGCGCGCTCGACGCGCTCGACCTCGATCATGTCGATTCCGGTGCCGAGAATTCCCATCCCGCCGCAATCTTAGACGGGGCGGCGGGGCGAAGAAAGGATCGGCAAGTTAGTGAACGGCTTGCGATTAATCGCGGCGCGATTCTATTGTTCTTGCAGGACCGGCCGGCAGACAGGCCAATAGGCCTGAGCGGTTAGGAGACTCCGATGGCGAAGCTCAAGACCACGGTTAACAAAGTTAAATGCATCTCCAGCGAGGACTGCGTCGAATCGGCGCCGACCGTTTTCCGGCTCGACGACGATGGTAAGTCGGAGGTTTACAA
>WNFD01006265.1_pt1 | contig 11917 bp, 12 predicted proteins | sample 5400491 | NCBI WGS metagenome assembly WNFD01 (sample SAMN13153343, study PRJNA577476) | soil metagenome | isolation source: 120 cm saprolite under Douglas fir tree site 2 hole 2 replicate 2 | place: USA:California | collected 2015-04-18 | reverse complement strand
GCTGCAACACTTATGGATCTCCCCGCAAGTGTTGCAAACAAAAGACTTACGGCCTTGCTAAATCCTTTAGATACAACACTTACAAAAAACATAGGGGCGTGGTCCAGTTATTGTTAACTAGAAATTACAAAATGCATTTCTATCCCGCGGGAGTCCGCTACAACGGAAGACCGTGCGCTCTTTCTTTTTCCTACTTCCTTACTTCCTTACCTCCTTACCTCATTATTTCCTTCCTCGCTCAGCCTCGAACTTCTTCAAGTCGCAAACCATCGGTCGCTCCCCAATGGGTTGCCGACCTCCATTCCGAATGCTACGATTTGGTGTTCCATGACCTCTGCTAATCCCCAACCGAGCGCCACCAGCCGCCCCCGTGTGGGCATCCCTTGGCGCACTTCCACCGAGGAAGAAAAGGCCGCAAACGGCGGTCCGACGGGCAAAACTGAGGATTATCTCAAGGCGGTCGAAAGGGCTGGCGGCGAAGGGCTCATCATTCCCCTGAAAGACCAGGTAGCCCGCAACGCTTTGATTCCTACACTCGACGCCTTTGTGCTTCCCGGCAGCCCCGCTGACGTCGCACCCAGCGAATACGGAGCAGTGGATCGTGGCCTTTCCGAGCCGCCAGACCTCGCTCGGGAAGAAACCGACCGCAGCATTTTGAAGTTCGCCCTCGATCGAAAGAAGCCCGTCCTGGCAATCTGTTACGGCTGCCAACTGCTCAACGTTTACCAGGGTGGAACGCTCATTCAGGATCTGAGAGCTGAGACCGGCACTGCCACGCCTCATCGCAAGAAAGACGTCGGACCTGAAGCCACGGAGGACCCCATTCACAGCGCCACATTTGAGCCTGGCAGCCGCATCGCCTCAATGGCAGGCAGCGCCGAGGCTGCGGTCAACAGTTCGCATCACCAGGCCATTGCAAATCCGGGCAAGAATCTGCGCATAACTTCGCGCGCCTCCGACGGCACGGTCGAAGCCGTCGAGTGGACCGGCGATTCCAACTGGGTCATCGGCGTTCAATGGCATCCGGAGCGCATGCCGGAAGATTCGCTCGCGCAGCGCCTGTTTCGGGAATTCGTTGCCGCGGCGCGTGCCCGTGAGGCCGTCGCTCACAAGAAGTAGGCTGGCCGTCTTTTTCGAGTTTCGGTTTTCTAGTTTCAATTTCGGGGGGTTCATGATTTCTCTTGCAGGCAAGGCGGCGCTCATCACCGGCGGTTCACGCGGTATTGGGGCCGCCGCCGTCAAACTTTTTGCGCAGGCCGGCGCCGACGTAGTTTTCAATTACGCCAAAGCCAAAGACGCCGCGCTTCAGGTCCAGCAGGAAGCCGGCAAGCACGGCACTCGCGTGGAAGCATTCAAAGCCGATGTCGGCAAGCACGCCGAAAACCAGAAACTGGTTGAGCACACCATCGCCCGGCTCGGACGGCTGGACATTCTCGTCGCCAACGCTGGCATCTGGAATCTCGAAGATCTCCCCATCGAAAAGATGTCCGAAAAACAGTGGGACGACATGATTCGGATCAACCTCAAGAGCGTCTACTCGATCATCCATTTCACGGTTCCCCACATGATCAAGCAGAAGTCTGGAAAAATCATTCCCATCAGCTCCACTGCCGGCCAGCGCGGCGAATCCTTCCACACGCACTACGGCGCTTCCAAAGGCGGCATCATCAGCCTCACCAAGGGCCTCGCTAGCGAGCTCGCCCGGCACAATATCCTCGTGAATTCCGTCGCTCCCGGCTGGGTTGCCACCGACATGTCCATTCCCGTGCTGGAGACGAAAGCGGGCCAAAAAATGATTTCTTCCCTCATCCCTCTTGGTCGCCCCGGTACCGCCGAGGAAATCGCCGGCCCGATCCTCTTCGTCGCTTCGGACCTGGCCAACTTCATGACCGGCGAGATCATCAATGTCAATGGAGGTTCGGTCCTGTGCGGGTAAAGTTCGTCGCTATCGTCGTCATTCTCCTTGTTTGCGCAGTGTCCGCGTCGCGCGCTTCCGCGCAGAACCCGGACACCTTGATGCCTGAGCAGAACGTCGCAAAGGGCAAGCAGATTCTTGCCGATCTGCTCAACGCGCTGGGCGGCCCGGGTTACACGGAGGTCCGCGAAAGCCAGTGCGAAGGACGCCGCGTCCTGTTTGGTCACAATGGCGAACCGATTGGCAATATCGGATTTGCTGATTACCGCCGCTATCCGGACAAAGACCGCACGGAATATATCGGCAAAGGCCGCCACACCATTCTCCCGTTTCTGATCGGCGTCGACGGTTTAGATTGGTCGCATGGGGGTATCGTCATCACGCTCTACAACGGGGATCACGGCTGGACTTTCGATCGCAGCGGCGTCAACGAATTGCCGGCCACCTCCATCAGCGATTTCCAGGAACAGGTCAAGCGCAACGTCGACAATCTCTTGCGGCTGCGCCTCAAGGAACCTGGCATGGCCATCCGCTTCGGCGGCAACGATACCGTGGACCTCAAGCAGGTGGATTGGGTGGAGATCACCGACAGCCAGGAGCGCAGGTTCCGCCTTGCCGTTGACCGTTCCACGCACCTTTTGATTCGTAGCGCAGTCTTCACCAAGGACGAAGAAACCCAGCAAATTAACGAAGACGTCTCCATCTACTCAAACTATCAGTTGAAAGACAGCGTCTGGACGCCACTTCAAATCTCCCGGGAACACAACGGACGCCGCTCCGTTCAAATCTTTTACGAAACTTGTAAGTACAATCCCGGCTTTTCCGACGAACTCTTCGATAAATCGTCTCTCTCCAAGCAGGGTGCCCAAGGCGTCGCCAAAAAGAGCAAGAACTAATCCGGACCCCGGCAACAAAAGCTTTCTCTCGACGGCGTTCCCGCGGGCGCGCGAAATGTTTACTAAAATTAAATTTCTCTCCAACTAACTAACCTGCAACAACTTAGGCTCAGTTCGTTACATTTCTACCCATTCCTTGACGCATGGAATAGAATGTAACGGTTGACTCCTAGGAAGTACTATGTTTAGCAGCGGTTGCGCCGGAACGTCCCTGGCAGCGCAACTGCACCGAAATGGCGCAAAAGAGCGCCCGAGCGGGCTGCAACGCTGCTCTAACGTTCGAATGAGGTAACGATTTTGTTCAGGAGTGCTCCACCCTCTCGCACTCGTCGCGGCCGCATTGGCGGCTTCAGCATGGTCGAGTTGGCTGTTTCCATGACCGTGCTACTGATTCTGACGGCGATTGCGATTCCCTCGCTCGTGCGCTCGTTTCGAACGTACCAGCTCAACGACGCGGCCGGGCGCTTCTCCGATATGCTGAAATTTACGCGATTCGAAGCGGTGCGCCGGAACACGCAGTTGTGTTTCCTGATGCAACAGAACGGGCCCGGGGCCGGTTGGACCCTTGGGACCAGCTCCAACTGCGGCGCAGCTTTCGATGCAAACGGCAAGCAACAGGTGATCGCCGGGTTTGCGGCACCTCTGCCTGCCAATACCGCTGGATTGCCTGGTCAGGCCGCCATTTGCAGCCAGCTCGTCAACAATGCCGGACCCTGCCTAGATGCTACTTTGACGGGCATTAATAATGCCACGATCCAGTTTGATGCGCGTGGTGCGATTCGCGTCGGTGGGAACGTGTCGTCCTTCGTCTTTGTGTTTTATTTCGGAAGCGCGGCCGATCCGGAGTTTGGCTATCGCGCGGTGATCTTGCTTCCTTCGGGCGCCACGCAAATGTGGACCGGTCCACAAGGCGGACCTTGGCAGCGATTCGCTTAGTTGGGCACGAAAACTGACGAACAGTAATGCTTTCCGCATTCACAAAACGCCGCACAAGCGAACGGGGCTTCAGCATCCTCGAGATGATGTTTGCCACAGTCATTCTGCTGGTGGGCCTAGTGGCGGTCGCGCAGCTCGTGCCGGCTTCGATCCTCATGAACTCCCGGAATCGCACGGACTCGTCGGCGCTGGTTTTTGCACAACGCGAATTGGATTTCATAATTGATCAGCCGCTCAGTTTGACGAACTTCACCGATCCGCTCGGCGTCTACTGCTACCCCAGCGGAAACACTTGCAATCTGGGAAACCCAAACCCGCCCAATCAGCCGATCCCGATCCAGGGCAGCCCCGTTGTAGTGATCAATAATCAGACTATGATTGACTTCAGTAATCCCGCGGTCGCCAACTGGAGTTTCACCTACCCGGATCCCAATGATCCCAACGGCGCCACGTATGACGTTCGCTGGGCGGTGATCGTTACTGGAAACGGGTCAACCATTTCCAGTAAACGCTTTATCCTCGGAATACGGCAGCAAGGCGGCAACGGCTATTTTCAGCCGATCACTCTCGACACTTTGGTGGAAAAATGACGCGGGTCATCACCACTATTCGACAAGAGGGATTTACGCTCATCGAACTGCTTGTCTCTCTGGGTATATTTCTTGTAATCACCGGAGCGGCGTTCACGCTGCTGGGCTCTTCGCAACAGCACTACCAGGTCGAAACACAAGTGCTCAGCTCCTTCCAGGAAGCCCGGCTCGGGCTGGACCAGATCGTGCGCGACGTCAACGATGCCGGCTATCCGCCGCGGAGCTTTTTGGGTACCGACTCTACGAAATTCGCAAGTACTCCTTTTGCCTGGAGCCCTAACTACCCCGGTAACCCTTGCCAGATCGGTGCCGGCGGCTGTGTAACGCCGGGGGACTTCGACCTCATTATCGAGACCAATCCGAATCCGCAGGATCCCAGCTGCCCCCCCGCTCCCTGCCCGGTTCAGTGGATTCGCTACCAACTGCAGGTGCCGCCGCAGGTGCAGGTCCCGACGCTCATGCGTGGGATGACCGCAAAGACTTCAGGTCCTGGCGCAGATCCCGATGCAGCTACGACCGTAGCAGGGGTACTTGTCCCGTTCGTGCAAAACGTTGTAAACAATCCAGCACAACCTATTTTTTCATATACCTGCGACACGGCGTCTCCCCCTCAGTCGCCACCTCTTCCGTGTCCTATTGCGGCAGCTGTGGACAATTCACCTGCGAACATCCGGGATGTCATCGTCACTCTGATCGTTGCTGCTCCTCTTCCGGACCCGAGGACGGGCCAGCCTCGCCTTGTGCAGTTGACGGGGCGTGGCCGGCGCATCAATCCGAACCAGTGAGGTTGGGTGAAGTTTTGTGAAGGTGAGAAGCACAATTCGAGAACGGCGATCGGAAGCAGGGATCGCCCTATTGATCTCGATCTTTGTCCTGCTGCTGATCAGCGTGGTGGCGATTGCTTTGGTCGTTTCTTCTGGCACGGAAACCGCAATGGCGGGTAACTATCGGTCAGCGACAAGCGTCTACTACGCGGCGCTCTCCGGCCTCGAGGAAGCACGCGGGCGGCTTCTGGTGAAGAACCCGGACGCCTTCAATACGACTGACCCGAAGAACTTCCTCCCGGCGCCCGGAATTGACCTCCAAATGGGCGACACCTACTACCTGATCAACCCAGTTGGCGGCGAAGCGATCACTCCCTGGGATACCGCTTCCACGTATGCAGACAATCAGTTTGTGGTCGAGTTCCCAGGATCGGTGCCTACGAACCCCTCTCCCACCGCCGTATCGGTATGGAACAGAAATCCGCTCCAGGCACTGAAGGTCCCCGGCGCTCTTTACAAGTGGGTCCGCATCAATGCGGTTTCGGAAAAATCCATGAAGATCGACGCTGATGCTGATGGCAAATTCGATTCGATCGCGCCGCTTCACTACGTTGGCGGGGGCTTCAGCAACGACCCTTTAGCCGGTCCCCAGGTTCTGGAACTCACCTCGTTTGCAATTCTGCCCAACGGCAGCCAGAAGATTGTTCAGTACCTGGTCGCTCCGACTCCGGTGCAACTCCCTCCGCTTCCCGCAGCGTTGACGCTTGCCGGCAAGATCACCGGCACTTCGTCGACGGTTGCTTATTCTTCACCGTCCTCGAACAACCAATTTCAAGTTCTGGGGACCAACCAGTATTGTAACGGGAACTCTACTGGAACTGGCAACGTTCCTGCGATCGGGGTGTTTAACAGCACTGACGTAGGTACCGTTATCAACGGAATTAAGCCCGCTTCCGTTGTAAATAATAATTACGCAGGCTTCAAGCCCTCGCCGGATGTGCAAACCGTTTACGGCAGTTTCTCTCCCGCCATGCAGACGCCGGCTGGGCTTGACGCAGCTTTGCAGCCTATTATTCAAAATGCGGATGTTGTGATCACGCCCTCAGGTACCCCTTTCGGTACCGCCACCGGAGCTGACTTGACGCCATTGGGAATGAATTCGGGCAACCTCCTCACTGTCGTCGTCAACGGAAATCTCGACATCAGCAACTGGAGCAACGATGGATACGGGCTTCTCCTGGTGACAGGCACGTTTACCTATGACCCGGACACGAACTGGTACGGAATCATTCTTGTGATCGGGCAAGGCGCAGTGAACAATGTAGAGCATAAGCAATACAAGCAAATCAATGGTGCGATGCTTGTTGCCAAAACACGGGACTCAAATAACCAAGTCTTGCCGGGCCCGGATCTCGCAGATTCATCGGGAGTAGCGGCGTCCGTAGAATTCGACGACAAGATGCAAGGCTACGGCATTCGATATAGCTCTTGCTGGGTCCAGAGGGCCCAGCCCACATCCTCCTACAGGATTCTCTCCTTCCACGAAATCGCGCAGTAGGAGATTCTTCGCCCGGAACTCAGTTCCTCCGACCGGATGTTTCTCAATTCGATAAGCGGAATTTCTTGATCGCACAAGTATCGCTGTTTGCCGCGTAGAGTGAGCAGAAGGACATCGGTTCCGGAGGTCTGCATGAAAACTCGCCTCTTCGTCACCCTCACTTTTGCGTTGCTTACGCTCGTGGCGGCTCGTGCGCAGGATGCTCCGGCGTCCGCCACGTCCGACGTGTGGCTGCCCGGGAAGGCTTGGGCGCTCGAACTTGACGGCACAGGCTTCACCACAAAGGCCAACGAAATCCAGCCTGACGGCCGCCGCTATTTTCTCGCGGAAAACACGAAGTCGCGCATCATCGTTTCCGTTTTTCTTGAAGCCTCCAAGGCGCCTGTACAGTCCGGCGAGTGCAAACATTCGCTGGAAGAGAAGGCCAAGCGCAATTCGTCGCTGGCGTCAGGTTCTTTGAAGGGAGTCGCTTATCGCGAAAACGGAGAGATGCAAATCCTTGAATTCACGCTGCCGGAAGTCGATGGGGCGCCGACGAACCAGAGGAACATTTTTGGCTGCCTGATCAAAGACGGAATTTTCGTGGACATTCACATCTCGAAGGTTTTCTTCAGGGCTGCGGACCAGCCGCTATTCGAGGCCCTTCTGCAGTCGTTCCACTTCGTGCCCAGAGAGGCCACCAGCGAACGCGTACCGACCGGGAACAGCATGCAGCTTTTCCGGGAAGGCAGCCGCTACTTCGTCGCGCATCAATACCGCGAAGCGATCGGCCCTTATCAAAAGGCATTCGATATCGAGAAGAGCACGCCCACGCTGAACAAAAATCTATGGCGCGTGCTCATCGATAATCTCAGCATCGCTTACGGAATCACAGGCGATTTGACTCGCGCCCGGGAAGCGCTTACCTATGGGGTATCGAAGGACTCCGATTACCCGTTGTTCTACTACAACCTGGCCTGCGTTGCCGCCGAGAAGGGCGATTTGCCCGACACCGAGAATTACCTGAAGCTGGCTATCGAACGCCGCGAAAACGTCATTCCAGGCGAGACTTTTCCAGACGCCCGTGTGGATGACTCCTTCCAGAAACTCCTGCTGCAAAAGGAATTTCGCCAGTTCCTCAATTCTCTTTACGGGCCGCCACAGTAGCCAACCGCACGAACGGTGTTTTGGCGCTGTCGCTCCGCGGGGCTATAATGTTCGGATGCCAAACAGCCGGAGAGGCACGCAGATGCACGGTACCACGGTTCTGTGCGTGCGCAAGGACAGCAAGGTCGTGCTGGTCGCCGACGGCCAGGTGACCATGGGCGAACACGTGATGAAGCACACGGCGCGCAAGACGCGCCGCCTCTTCAATGACCGAGTCGTAGCCGGCTTCGCCGGTTCCACGGCCGATGCCATCACGCTTTTTGAACGTTTCGAAGGCAAGCTCCAGGAGTTTTCCGGCAATTTGCAAAAATCCGCGGTCGAGCTGGCCAAGGAATGGCGCAAGGACCGCGCGCTTCGCCATCTGGAAGCGCTGCTGATCGTTGCCGATGCCAAAGGCACATTCGTCCTTTCCGGCAATGGCGACGTGATCGAGCCGGACGACGGTCTGGTGGCCATCGGCTCCGGCGGCACGTACGCGCTGGCCGCTGCCCGCGCGCTGCTGAAGCATTCGAAACTCAGCGCCAAGGATCTGGCCCTGGAGGCCATGCGCATCGCCAGCGAGATTTGCATTTTCACCAACGCCAATTTTACAGTCGAAGAGCTCTAGAGGTGGCGTGAGAACACACCAAGCTGTTTTCATGCATCAAAGGAACTGAGCAACTCATGACCAGCAAGTCCGAGAAAGAAGTGGTTTACCTCCCGGGAGGAAACGGCGCCGAGCCGGTCGAGGGACAGGAACTTCTCCCTGCCCTCGATGACATGACGCCGCGCGAAATCGTCCTGGAGCTCGACAAATACATTGTCGGACAAACTGCCGCAAAGCGCGCCGTCGCCGTAGCCCTGCGCAATCGCGTGCGCCGCCAGAAGCTTCCGCCAGAAATCGCCGAAGACGTTTTGCCGAAGAACATTCTGATGATTGGCCCCACCGGCGTAGGAAAAACGGAGATCGCGCGCCGCCTGGCGCGTCTCGCCGGGTGCCCATTCGTCAAGGTCGAAGCTTCGAAATACACGGAGGTTGGCTACGTCGGCCGCGACGTGGAGTCCATGGTGCGCGACCTCGTGGAGACTTCCATTGACATGATCCGCGAGGAAAAACTCGACGAAGTCGCGGACCGCGCCGAGCAAGCCGCGGAAGAACGGGTGCTCGACCTGCTGCTTCCGCCGGCTCCGCCTCCCGCGTCCGGCACTCCGGAAACCGAGGTTACCGCGCAACGCGAGCAAACGCAGCGCACACGCGAAAAACTCCGCGCGCAGCTCCGCGAAGGCAAGCTCGACCAGCGCATGGTGGACCTCGAAGTCCGCGAACGCGCCATTCCCTCGTTCGAAATCATCTCCAACCAGGGCGTCGAGGAGATGGACGTCAACATCAAGGACATGCTTTCCGGCATGTTCGGCCAGCAAAAGAAAAAACGCAAAATGAGCGTGGCCGACGCTTTCGAGTATTTGATCCAGGAAGAAGAGAACAAACTGCTGGACATGGACCAAGTGACACGCGTGGCAGTGGAGCGCGCCGAGCAAATGGGAATCATCTTCATCGACGAAATTGATAAGGTAGCTGGGCGCGAATCCGGGCACGGCCCGGACGTTTCGCGCGAAGGCGTGCAGCGCGACATTCTTCCGATTATTGAAGGAACGACGGTGAACACGCGCTACGGCATGATCCGCACCGATCACATCCTGTTCATCGCGGCGGGCGCGTTTCACGTGACCAAGCCGTCCGATTTGATCCCCGAGCTGCAGGGCCGCTTGCCCATCCGCGTCGAGCTGCAATCCTTGAAGGAAGAGGACTTCGTTCGCATTCTGACCGAGCCGAAGAACGCGCTCATCAAGCAGTACGTCGCGCTGCTCGAAACCGAAGGCGTCAAGCTCAACATCACCGAGGATGCGGTGGCCGCCGTCGCGCGCTTTGCCACCAACGTGAACGAGCAGACCGAAAACATCGGGGCCCGGCGCCTCCACACCATCCTCGAGAAAGTTCTGGACGAAATCTCATTCGAAGCACCCGACCTGAAGAAGAAGAACGTGAAAGTGGACGCCGCCTATGTTTCCAAGCAGCTTGCGGACATCGTCAAGAACCAGGATCTGAGCCGCTACATCCTGTAGTTCCTGAAATTGGAAAATGGAAAATAGAAAAGGGACGGCGCTTCACATCACAAAACGCCCCGCGCAAGTCTTTACGCTTTCCTGTTTTCTCTGTGGCGTTTTCTTGTTTTCGACCGGCTGCGGCGCTCCTGGCGATCCCGTTCCGCCTTCGCCGCCGGTTCCCGCCGCGATCAAGGATCTCGCCGGCCACCAGGCCGGCGACGGCGTGCAGCTTACGTTCACCCTACCGTCGAACTCCATCACCGGGGAAAAACTTTCGGCGCCGCCTGCGGTCGAAATCCTTCGGGGCACGGTTAAAGCAGACGGCTCGGCCGACGCGAAGTCTTTCCGTGTTGTATACACGATTCCTGGCGCCCTAGTGGAGAATTACCGCGCCGATGGCCGCGTTAGCTTCACCGATCCCATCGCGCCGGAAGAAACCAAAGCGCATCCCGGCGGCGCGGTTACATACGTCGTTCGAACGCGCGCTTCGCAGAAACGCGCTTCCGCCGATTCGAACGTGATCGCGGTGCGCGTTTTTCCGGTTCCGGCTCCCATCGCATCCGTCGAGGCTCGCTTCACCGAGACGGCGGTCGAATTGACCTGGGCGGCTCCAAGCGGTGCTGCCAGCGGAGAGCCTGTACCAACCATCAACAGCTACCGAATCCACCGCTCGGAAATTCATCCTGCCGCTCCCGCTTCGTCTCCGCAAGAGCTTCCGCCTGGCAAACCAGAATTACACGCGGCGCTGCTCGCTTCTTCTGAAACTAACAGCTACAGCGACACCTCCGTTGTTTTCGACCATACCTACGTCTACACAGTGCGCAGCGTCGTCCAGGTGGAAGGCAACGAGCTGGAGTCTTCTGACTCTCAGCCGGTTACGGTCACTCCGCGCGACATTTTCCCTCCCGCCGCTCCGCAGGGCCTCGTCGCCGCCCTGCTGCCCGGCACAGCTCCGGGCACGGTTCTTGTTGACTTGTCCTGGTCCATCAATCTTGAAACCAACCTGGCGGGATATCGCGTCTATAGAAGTGAACAGGATGGCACGAGGGGCGAGCTTCTCACTCCTGATCTATTGCCCACGCCTGCGGTTCGTGATAGGTCTGTAGAGCCCGGCCACCGCTATTGGTACACTGTGACCGCCGTCGATCGCGCCGGGAATGAAAGCGTGCCGAGCACGCCCGTCGCCGTCGAGGTCACGCAACCATCGCCGTAAATTCGGGTTAAACGATTGCTAGCAACTTGGGGGCCCAGCACTTCATGTTGGTACGTGCGCATCTGCCTGGTTATCGTTGGTTCCATGTTTTCCGCAACGCGGCGGTTCGCACCGGTGTTTACGTTGGCGTTTGTCTGACTCTCGTTTTCACCGCCTGGGTCGTGATTGCCAATCACGCTCCGTTCCTGGAGCGCTTTGCACTGGAGCGCAACATCGCCGCCGCCGCGATTCTCGCCTTCCTCGCCGCGGTTCCCATTTTTCGGTTTCTGCGCTTGCCGGGACACCTCATGGCATCGAGCCTTATCGCTTGGCTCATTTTCAGCCTGAGCTATCGCGTGCTCTGCGTGATCTTCAGGGGGCTCAGCAGTCGGCTTAGCACGCCCCAAGTTTTCATGCTGGGCGCTGTCGTGTATATGATTCTCACTACGCTTAGCTGGATTGTCGCCACGATCTGGAGAGCCCGTGAAGCGCATACTTCTCATCCAAACCACCGGGCGAGCTGAACACCAATGAAAATCTGCCGTTACCTGATGCGCGGCGCTTCCTCTTCGGACTCTGCTTCGCCGCGCTACGGACTGATCGAAGGAGAAAATGTCATCGAGATCTCCGGCCCGCCCTGGGCTGAGTGGTCGCGCGGCTCGCGTTCTTCACGCCTCGCCGATGTGCGGCTGCTCGCTCCGGTCGAGCCTTCGAAAATCGTCTGCATCGGCCGCAATTACGCTGCCCACGCCGCGGAGATGGGCAACGAAGTCCCGAAAGAGCCGCTGATGTTTCTCAAACCGCCCTCTTCCATTGTTGGTCCGGAAGAAGCAAT
>WNFD01030135.1_pt1 | contig 11918 bp, 11 predicted proteins | sample 5400491 | NCBI WGS metagenome assembly WNFD01 (sample SAMN13153343, study PRJNA577476) | soil metagenome | isolation source: 120 cm saprolite under Douglas fir tree site 2 hole 2 replicate 2 | place: USA:California | collected 2015-04-18 | reverse complement strand
CGTTGGAAGTCGTCCTTAGGCGAGAGCTTCTGGACATCTTCATAGAAATGGTCAGCCTCAGCCCTCATGGTGCGCGAGTCGAGCTTCTCAGACCGGAAAGCGCTGTCTGACCAGATCATATCGAGCCCGACCATGACGACGCTGCGCTCGAGATCACGGGCTTCCTTTGCCTGCGGTCCGTAGTGAGCCAGGACACGATCGAGTTGAACGATGTCGGCGGACATCTGAGTGACCTCGGTTCTCTGCGTATCGTAGGAACCCTTTGCCGACGCGATCAGCAGGCCGAGGACGAGGGCGGACATCGTCGCAATCAGGCCCATGCCGAGCTTTACGACATCCTTGGAATCCGCGTTCAAATGATGCTCGGGCAGAATGCGGCTAAGAAGCATCCCGAGGAGAGCGCCGCCGAAGAGACACGCGAATGCGATCCAACTGATTGCCATCGCGCTCAAAGTTCAATTCTCCAAAGTAGTTGACGAATCGGATCTCCGATCGCCCGCAATGCCGCGTCAGTTCCAGTGTTTGGGTTCATCACGCGACCAAAAGCTGGCATCCCGCTGCTTCAGTTTTTCCGTTCGGCCTTTTTTTTGGTCTCGGAATCGCGCGATGATGGATCATCCACAACATGACCCGCACTTTGGCTCATTTGCATCCCCACCAGCCGGGCAACCAGGATCGCCAGGTAAAACTGTCCGGCGATACCCTCGGCGACCGACGCGTAGCGGGCTTGCAGGGTCAGGGGAGTGATGTCGCCGTAGCCAACGGTCGCTATCGTGGTCAGACTGAAATAGACCAGAACAGGAGTTACTTGTTGTTCAGACGGAATCGGAGCACCCCCGAAGCTAAAGGCATGGGGCTGAAAGTCAAACAGCACGATGTAGAAAAGACCCCAGGTCAGCCCAAACAACAGGTAAACAGAAATCGACATGCTGATGGTTTCACGGGTGACGGTTCTTTGCTTCAGCACGGCGCGCAGCTCAGTAAGTGCCACAAAACCAAGGAATAGCAACAAGGAAATTGAACTCGCTGTGGCTAGTTGATGGCTTGGAGAAACGATGTCGCCCAGGCGAAAGATGACCGCGACGATTGCGAGCGTCCATCCGACGAGAGCACTCTTGCTTCGCTGCCGGAGGAGACGGTCCCGGTCGCCGAGTAATTCGTCGACCTGGATGGTGTATAGCGCGACTACGAGCACAAGCATGACCGAGACACTGAACACGGCATTGCCGGCACCCACGCCGCTGATCAACGGACGCACTCCTAACAAAGCTACGATCGTAACCAGAAGCGCAGTGTGTCTGTGCGGCAGGAGATAGCCGCCAATCGCGCTGCGCATTTGATCCGCGATGCTGTTGTCCGTTGGCATTGGTGTACGGTCCCCGAAACTACGGTTGCTTGCTGGCTTCCGCCCGGATCGCCGCGGCGATGTCGCCGCTCATCTTGGCGAGCGCGCGGCTGTGTGCGGCGGCAAGCGCGTCGTAGCCGTCACCCTGCGCAGCCTCCTGCGCGACCGTGCGGCCCGAGCGCGTCGCTCCACCCACGGTCTGGTGTACGGCCCATACCGCGTCGAGCAGCGCCCCCTCGCCCCGCGTCGACTCGAAACGCTGGACGTTAATCGTGACCGAGTAGGCCGGACTGAAGGTCGCCATCGGTGACGTCGCCACGTCCGGCGTGCCGAGCAGCACCACCAGGTCACCGGCGACCGCACGCGCGATGCTATCGTTCAGGGGCGCGGCCCAACGGTTGAACTCGTCGAGCTCGACGCGGTTAGAAGCTACCTGAACCACGAACTCGGGCTGGTCGACCGACCCCGGGACGCTGACCGGGCCGACCATGACAGCTGTATGTGCGGCCGGCGCGCCGACCGGGGCGGCAGTGGAGTCAAGCGTGTAGAATCGCGCCGGCTTTGTACTGCAACCGCACGTAACTACGGCGACGATCGCGATCGAGATCAGACGCGCTATTCGACCCACCATCACTTCGGCCCCCCCTTCTTGCCGCGAATGAGCGCCTCCGGATGGCGCTCAAGATAGTCCGCAAGCACGCGCACCGACCGCGCCGCACCGCTCACCTCCTGCAGCGTGCTGTCCAGTTGCTGAACTTGAGCCGAATTCGCCGAGGTCAGATTACTAGTGTTGCCGAGGGTGCCCTCAGCCGCCACCAACGTGCCGCGCGCGCTCACCAGCGTCAGATCGAGGTCGCCGAGCGCCTTCTGCAGGTTATCGCCAATCTGCTGCAATGGCATCTTGTCGAGCTTCTTGATGATGTTGTTGATGCTCGCCTCAGTCTGCTCGAGCTGCCCTGGAACCGTCGGCAACCGCACTGGCTGTTGCGACCAGTCCAGCGTCACCGGTGGCGAGCCGGGGAAAACGTCGAGCGCCACGTACACCGCCCCGGTCAGCAGATTCCCCGTCCGCAGTTGCGCTCGGACCCCGTGAGCCACCAACGAATCGATCAGCTTTCTGCGCACGGTCTCGAGATTCACGCCCGACGACGTGCCCAGAACCTTGACCCCGAGCCGCTGTGGATCGAGGTGGATCGTCACCGGCATCGAGAACTGGAAGGTCTGCAAGTCGATCTGCGCACGCACGTCCGCAACCTCGCCGATCGGGATGCCGCGGAACTCGACCGGCGCACCCGCAGCTAGGCCGCGCACCGATTGGTTGAAAATGAGTTGGTAGGTCTGCGGATTGCGTGCCGCCGGCTCGAAGGCCTGTGCCCGGTCGCCGTACAAAGTGAAGACGGTATTTGCATCGGCCGGTGGCAGGAGCGGACCGGTCGCGTCCGTCTCGAACGCGATGCCACCGATTAGGATCGACAACACCGACTGGGTCTGCACCTTCAGCCCACCCGCCGAGAGCGACACGTCGATTCCGCTCGCATGCCAGAAGCGCGTGTTCGGGTTGACGTACTGGTCATAGGGCGCCCGCACGAACACTTTCACGGTCAGCAACTTACCGTCCTGGTCAAGCGCGTACGACGACACCTGGCCGACTTGCAGCCGCCGGAAGAAGACCGGCGTGCCATCGTCCAGCGAACCCAGGTCGGGGGTCTTCAGCACGAATAGACGGCCCGGAACTTCGCTGGTTATCACCGGCGGTGTTTCGAGCCCCACGAAGTCGCGCTTGTGCTCCTTGGACGCTCCGATTTCGAGGCCGATGTAGGCCCCCGAGATAAGGGTGCCCAACCCTGTCACGTTAGCTCCCGAGATACGCGGCCGCACGACCCAGAACTTCGTGTCTTCGGCGAGAAATCCTTCCGTTTCGGGGGCCATCTGCACCTTGATGATCACCCGCTGATGGTCCTCCGAGAGCCGGATCGCCGTCGCCGTCCCGATGTCGACGCCGTTGTAGTGGACCTTGGTCTTGCCGGCTTCGAGCCCCTCCGCCGACTGGAAAACGATCGTGATCGCCGGCCCCTCGCTCAGGACCCTCGTCACGGCGACCCAGACGCCGACCAGCGCCGCCAGGATTGGGATGAACCACACCAGCGAGAGCCGCGTTCGGCTCTTCGGCAGCCCCTTCGATTCAGGCACCGGCGGCAGCGGCCGATCGCGATCAGGCATATTGAACCTCTTTCGAGCTGTCGGCATCCCAGATCAGTCGCGGATCGAAGGACTCGACCGCGAGCATCGTCAGCACCACCACTGCCGCGAAGAACAGCAGTCCGGGCGCGGGCGCCACCGACATCAGCGGCTGGAGCTGAATCAGGGCCGCGGTGAAGGTATCGACAAACACGTCCACCATCGACCAACGTCCGATGAACTCGACCATCCGGTAGAGCCGAACTCGCTGCTGATTGTTTTGAACCGAACCCCGCTGCGCCGTGATGAGTAGGTAGGCCAGCGCGAGGATCTTCGCGCTCGGGATCATGATACTTGCGACGAGGACGATCAGCGACAGCGGCCATCCCGTCGGCGACCAGAGCAAGACCACGCCTTGCAAGATGGTGTCAGAGTCGGTTCCGGTGGCTGTGGTCGTTTTCAACACCGGAAGCAGGTTTGCCGGGATGTAGCAGATCGCGGCTGAGATGAGATAGGCCCAGGTGCGCTGGATGCTAGCGCGCTTGCGATAAGCCAGATCCTCGTCGCAACGGGGGCAACGCCCTTCGTCCTCACCGGGCGCGGGACGTGAGATGAGGCCACAGACCTCGCAGCCGTGCAGCCCCTCCTGCATCGCGGTCGGGTAGATCGGGGCCGGGGCACTCGAACTCACGACGTCCCCCCAGGCATCCGGCCATCGTCTGCTGCATGCCGGGCTCCGTCCTCGGCCCACACGATCTTCTCCCAGACCTCGCGCGGGTCGAAACTCGCTTGCATCGCGGCCAGCACGAAGACCAGCGCTCCGAGCACAAACAGCGCTACTCCCGGGATCACCGTCGCGTAATCCGCGATCTTGACGAGAGCGATCAGCACGCCGAGCATCATCACTTCGATCATGCTCCAGGTGCCGGTGGTCGGGTGATGGCGCAGCAGCGTCCCAACCCATCGCGGTGCGGACGCACGCAGGGCCCCGAGCACGATCGCCAGCATCAGGCCGATTTGGAGAGCCGGCGCGAGGACGACCGTAAAAAACACCAGCACCGCGACGATCTCCTGCCCATCCTGCCAGAGGGTCTCGACACCGCCGAGTACGGTGGTGGAGGCGGCGCGTCCGACGATCGTGAGGCCGAGCATCGGAACGGAATTCGCAATTATGTAGAGCACCGCAGCGGCCAGCGACAGCGCAAGCGTCCGGTTGAGTGAGTCCTCACGGCGGCGCCACAACTCCTTGTTGCAGCGCGGACAACGAGCGGACGCGCCCGGCGCAAGCTCGGGAAGCCGCTGCAGCAGGTCGCAGTGCGGGCAGACGATGAGCGACGAGATTGAATGACCCTTGCGGCGCAGGAAGCCAGTTTGATTCTTTGTCCGTGCCGAGGTTCTCGTTCTGAGAATCGAGACAGATTGCATCCGAGGGGCGAGCTACGGGTCATCGTCCTCGAAGTCATCCGCGTCATTGACTGCCCATTCTGTATCGCTCGGTCGGAGCAAGGCTATTGTACCAAGGTACAATAGCGCCCAGCACCCAACTCGCGATTTAGTCAATCGTCACACACTCACGTCTGCGTCTATTGGCCGCCCAGGCCGTGCGCAGCGTCAGCACCATCCGCCCCTATAAAATCAATGCTCCTGATAAACGCCGCGGCGCTGCCGCCCCTTCCTGCTTTCGAGGTATCAATGCCAAAGCCGATCCCGGTGACCCCCGGTGTCTGATTCTTGTTAAAGTATCTTTTGAACGCTGCGTCGAGGTCGAATTCGGAGACTATCGTCTCATTGGGTTTGGGTTTGCCCAGGCAAACGAAGCGGCCGCTTGCATGGAAGTAGCGACCTTTATATGGAAAATCGATTTGCTCCTCCTGACAGAGAAACAAACCAATGAAATAAGGACTGTTGGGAATTAACACGTGGCCGCTGGATATCTTTTCGGTGCCGAAAAAGACGTAGAGCATCAGAGCCTCGTTGTTGATCTTGCGTTCGTAGGAAACGTCGGCAGGGTATTGGATAATGCCCCAGTTAATCCTGATCCTCGTTATCTGTTCGACATTAACCGCGTCATTGAGGAGAAAGCCGCTGAGACGTCCCTTGGCCTCGAGCGTAAGGGTATCGTTGGCGACGGAAAGCTGCAGAAGGCGGCGGTTCTTCGCGTCCTTTTCGAAGGAAAAATGCCTGGCGCGCAGCCAGTCATCGACAGAACCTCCCCTGTAGCCAGAAAAATCGAGGACGAAATCCTGCTTGACGCCTGCCGCATCACACGTGAGCACTGACAGATAGATGAGTGCGAAGGCTATGGCGCCTGAAAACAGCACATTTAAGGAGCGAGTGCCTGATAGGTGATTACGCGACATATTCACTCTCAAACCGTTTGGATGATCAGTCGGTAGAATTGGACATTCCGTCGTGTTGCCTTGGCGTGCTCAGTTTAGAGCTGAATATTGGGGAATAGCAACGTCAGGCCAAACCGGACGGTGTACATCGGCGTAATGTTTGAATATTGGCGGTAGGCGGTCCATTCGCCCGAAACCCAGGCATTGAGTTCGGGTCCCTCGAACTTCCACACGCGCCCACAGCCCAAGCTGATTGGAATTGTCGTCGAAGTACCATGGCGCAAGTTCACCGTCCACGTGGAGTCGGCAGACTTAATGTACCAGCCGTGGCCTAGCCTGTAAGAGATCAGCGGCTGAAACTGCAGTTGGCTTTGAGGAGTCGCCGAAGAGTTCGTATACGCAAACGAGATGGGGTTCTGGAACAGGAAACCCACCATCAGGTGTGGAATGCCCCGGTAAGCGGCGGCGGCCGCGGGTCCAGCCTGCCACGCGTGCCTGCCCGCCTTGGGAACTCTTCCGGTCGGGAATACAAACGTAGGCCCGAAGCCCCAGCCGAATCCCGTCTTACTTGGATCAGGCCAGTCGGAGACTAACAGATCGAGCAGTTCCATGTCAGCGAATTCGGTTATTGTTGAGCTACTACTCTGCGAAATGGCGATAGTTTGCACCTTGAGTGTTGGTCGTATGATTTGCTTGAAAGGCAAGAGCCAAAAGGGCTCTAGCGGGAGCACTACCTTCAGGTCAATCTGGTTGGTTTGCGCGGGCGTCTGGAAATTTCGCGGTGTATAGAGATCCTGAAACTTCAACTGCGTTAGAATCGCGGTTGGGTCGTCGACTTCCTCCGCCAACCGATCTTCCTCGGATTCGGTCGCAGCAGGATTGGCGGCGATGCTCTGACCTCGCGCGCTGCTCGCTAAAGTTAGAAGAGCGAACGCAATTAGCCAGACCGCGATGCATTTCGCACGCATCATTTGAACTAGAATTTCCAGATGATGTTGAGCACGGCGAAGTTAAGATAGTTGGTCGAATAGTGCCCTTGCAGCGTTCCAGCGAGCGGTCCGCGGCGATTACTGAACGGACCGGGCCCTGCGTCCATGAACTCCCACGCGGCGCCGGCGGTTACATCACGATTGATCTCATACTGGATACCGGTGCCGTATCGCAGCTGGCGATCGATAGGAAGGACCGCATTACGGTTCGCTTTCGAAACTGGCGAACTGTCATACGCAAATCCTGCCGACCACAGCCACCTCTCAGCGATCCGATATTGCTGCCCGATCGCGATCTGCCACGTGTTTGAGAAATGCAGATTTGCATTGACCGTCCGCTGGTTTCTTGCCGAGATCCCGACCGGGAACTCCCCGAACTCCGTCCAGTTCTGCCAGCCGACGTTACCCATCAGGCTGAAGTTCGGTACAACCTCGTAGACCGCACTCGCCATCACCTGCTGCGGCTCCGTTAGAGGGACGTTAAATTGCGCCCCGCCGATGAACTTGCTGATTGCGCCGAGGCCTGGACCGAGATGGGTGAGATGCGGTTTAAAGCCAAACTTGTAATATTCCGGTGACTGATAGGTGAGCCCGATGCGAAGTTTCTGAATCGGCCTGAGCAATATACCGGCCCTACCACCGAACGCTTCGTCCCAGGACTCGAGCGAGAAGCCGCCATCGCCCAGCCGCGGAAGAGCGTTGTTAACCTTTGATTGAAACGTCAACCGTCCGACCCCAAAGCTGAAACCCGCTCCCACTGACAGCCAGTCGTTCACCTCATAAGCAATTGAGGGGGCGATCTTGCCAGTGAAAAGTGCTGCGCGGGTTATGTAATAGCGTCCGACCCACTCTTTGCCGTAGTTTCCGGCAAGACCGTAATCCGAATAGAGCGCCACGCCCCTACGGGCATAAACACCCCGGCGTTGCCGCCACCACTGCCCTTGGTTGTCGTTTCCGGGGCAACGTCGAAGTTAGTCGACGGAAGGAGTGCGCCAGACGCACCTAGCAGTTGCGATCGGTCGAGTAGAGTCATCCCGGCGGGATTGGCAGCCGCAGTCGAAGCGTCCGCCGCCATCGCGGCTCGTCCGGCGCTCGCGGTACCGAGATCGGGCGCCCCCGTCTCATACAACTCCAGCGCGGCGCCTCGCGCAGCGGTGACGAACGCCAGTAGCATGACTGTTGCGAGAGATGTAGCCCTGCGAATCTTAGGTGATAAATGCACGGTCAGCTCCAAACGAGTCCACCTCGTCGTTCTTGGCCCCCGAAGAGAAGCGAGTTTCTTGCAGTTGAGAAAATGCGCCTTTGCGGTTTACCTATGAGCCTGCGGCGACGCGGGTGTTTACGTGTCAGGTTCAGCCGTGACTTGATGGGCAGACGCAGGGTTATGCACCACACGCACTTGGCTCGCACGAAGGTAAATTTCCGCCCTCCCTCGCTCTCGGTTTTTCTATCGACTTTCCAGGTTGCGTCCTCTAAGGACTCCCTAGTCCCCGAATAGATTTCCTTTTACGAGCGTGGGATCACCGGCACTGGCGACTATAAGAAAGCCAAAAACTGCGAGGATAATCACCTGTGCGTATCGATGGTTCATGGACCCGCTTTACAAATCGCTCGCGGACATCGTCACTCCGCTGACGCAATAGGCTTATGGCCTTGCGCGTTGGGCTCAACAACAGCTCAAGACCGCCGACTCTCGATGCCATCCATCCGCGAACAGGTCTCATTGAGAACCCGATCAACCTGGACTTGGCACCACGCGATAATAGACGCCGTTCGCACCGTAGGACGGCTGGAACCACGTATTACCGCACAAGTAGTAGGTTATGCCCCCGATGTTGGGTTGGGCGCACCCGGTAGGCACGGTCGGATAGATCGCTCCCATCGCATACGCAGTGTTAACGCTGCCGGCCGCATAGCCCGAGTTGTAGGCGTTCGCCGCGGCTGCATTGTTGTTCGCATTGGCCACTGTCGCCCCAACGGCCGCGCCGGCAACCGCACCGACCGCCAGTCCGGCGGCGGCAGCTCCCCCGGTGCTCCATCCCCCGCAATTGGAGCAACTGCTGCCGTAGTAGTTCACGGTCGTAGGTGGATGATAGGTGCTATAGCTGCCACCGTAATAGGCGCCGGAACTATTGTAAGTAGTTGAGGCGTAATGATTAGTGGTGTTATACGTATTCCCGCCGTATGCAGATGTCGTTGGGTAAGAGCCATTATACGTATTCCCGCCGTATGCAGATGTCGTTGGGTAAGAGCCATAATGGCTGCTAGAGGTCGTTGCACCATACCCGGTCTTGCCGTACGCAGACTGGCCATATTGGTTGGTCGCACCCCAGGTGCCACTTCCGCCCGATGCGGAGCCGCCCTGGGCGCCATGGGCGTTCCACGAGCCACTTCCGCCCGATGCAGTCCCGCCATTGCCACTATGACCGTTCCACGAGCCACTCCCGCCCGAAGCAGCGCCGCCATGGCCGCCGTTAGCCTTCCACGAACCGCCCCCGCCTGACGCGCTGCCACCAAAGGCCCCGCGGCCACTCCACGAGCCGCCTCCACCCGAGGCCGATCCTCCGAAGGTTCCAGAATGGTTCCATGAGCCGCCACCGCCAGATGAAGAGCCGCCATAGCGGCTCGCGTGCGACCAAGCAGCCGCAGGCCCAGTCGAGAGCGCCAAAATCAGTAAACCCGCAAAACCAATGAATCTGAGTTTCATAATCCGATCTCCTTATGGGGATTTGGAATGCTTGGCTCTCGCCGGACGCTTCATACCCTGTTGCAGCCATGGATCGGGGCGGGCGAACGCAATGCGTTTTGCGGCTGCTGCTTTACTCGAGGAGAAAGTGTCCGCTGGGATCTCAGGGTTGATCTTCCAGTCGGAGAGATCCAACTGGTTGCGCAGCCTGGAAGGATCATCACGAAACACGGCGCGGAGCATCCGCGGCAGCTTGTCGTCCGCTCCGATCCAAATCTGCAGGAAGACATTGTCGTTGACATACGCAACCATATCCGTGGTGGTTCCGCCGACAACAACAGATTGACCGATGTAGAATGCGACCCTTAGCCCCTCGGCGAGATCCTTGTAAGGATCGGCGACGATCACGTCGCTGAATGGAAAATAAATCGCGGCGGAGTGGTCGGCCTCCTCCAAGGCAGCGTCGATCGTGGGCGGAGCCGGTGCGATCGCGACGAGGTTCTCAATCGGCGCGAATGCCGTTACGGTCTTGCCGTCGTAGTAGAACTCGGAGCGAGGACCGTCGCCGAGCGTAATCACACGAAGCTTGTCGGGTCGCACCATGGTGACCTCCGACTTCGTGGTGTAGGCAAGCGGGGGACCGAGTCGGCTCGGATTCTCGTAGGTGACCACCGCCGTGAACTCCATCGAGTGCGCCGCTGCCAGGCGGTCGCATGCGGCCTTCAGAATGCCGAGTGCCTTGGGCTCGAGGCTGACGGCTGGGATGGCGGGCGCCGCGTTCTTACTCGACGCTTTGGCATGCTTCGAAGCCTGCGGTGTAGTTTGCGGCTGCTGGGCATTAGCAGTCGTCGTCAGAAGCACAAGAAGCACACCCAACATCAGCAGCAGCGCGCAGCCGATGAGCTCGGATCGGATATTCACTGCAAACGACGATGGACGAAATCGAGGTAACTTCCTCGCGGTGATCATGGTATTAGGCCGCATTCGAACATCTTGTTGGCGATGGGCGCCGCCACTCTATCGATGAACTCAGCGCGCATCTGTGGGTTGTTGCGCAAAGCCTGTACGGCCTCCTGCTCCCTCGGTGAATGGTGACCCCGCCGCTGCCACAACTGCTCGCACGACGAATTCTGGTATTTCTGGACGACCTTATTGGCGACCTCATCCAAGATTGGATGCTGCGCGCTGGCTACACCGCCCAAGCCCAGCAGTAGTCCAGATACGAGTGCGAACAGATAAAGACGCTTGCTCATGGCTTTCTCCTTGTCTCGATTGAAGGTGCCTTGCGGAAGCGAGCAACACCCATCGGAGGGCGCCCGCCGTTAAGGTCATTATCTATTCACTGGTCTTTTTACTGGCCAGTACCTTTGATCGCGTCAAGATTGAAACTCGCGCCGCGCTGCATCGGCGGGTATTCGAGGAAGGTTTGAATTTCTTTGCCCATCAACTGCTGGACGAACACAAAGCGCCAGAACTGGAACTTGAACCAATCGAAGTATTGCTGCGCACCGTCTTTCGTTCCATTGTTGGGCCAGCCAGTCCGCTCGAAGGGATCCAAGCGAAGGTTGGTGATATAAGGCACGTCCGGATGGGTCTTATCACCCAGCCAGCCATTGGGCTGGTCGATGAAACGATACTTATAGTCGTCAATGCGCACCGCACCGACTGTGCTTTCGCCGAGGTAGAAGATTTCGTGACGCGCGGACGGCCCTTTGCCGGTGATGGCCGCCATCTGGTTGTAGCCATCCAGATGGTTCTTATAAGTCCGGTCGCCGATCGTCTTGCCCTTGAGCAATTCTTCGGTGATGTTCGGGTTGCCGGCCGCTGCCACGAAGGTCGGAAGCCAGTCCAGGCCGGAGAAGATGCCGTTCTGCACGGAGTCCGCCGGCGCATGGCCAGGCCAGCGAAGGATCGCGGGCACGCGGAAACCGCCCTCGAGGACTGTTCCCTTGGACTGCGCGAACGGCGTCTGACCGCCATCGGGCCAGGTGAAGACTTCGGTGCCGTTGTCGGTGGTGAAGACCACGATGGTGTTGTCGTCGACGCCGATGTCCTTGAGTTTCTTCATCACCAAGCCGACGTCGTCATCGAGCTGGGCCATGCCGGCTTCCTCTTCCGACCAGCCATTTTCCGAGTTGCGCATCGCCTGATACTTCTGAGAGAGATGCGTGACGATGTGCATGCGCGTCGGGTTGAGCCAGACGAAGAACGGCTTGCCGTCCTTTTGGGCCTTGTCTATAAATTTGATCGCGTCAAGATTGAAACTCGCGCCGCGCTGCATCGGCGGGTATTCGAGGAAGGTTTGAATTTCTTTGCCCATCAACTGCTGGACGAACACAAAGCGCCAGAACTGGAACTTGAACCAATCGAAGTATTGCTGC
>WNFD01007364.1_pt1 | contig 11918 bp, 8 predicted proteins | sample 5400491 | NCBI WGS metagenome assembly WNFD01 (sample SAMN13153343, study PRJNA577476) | soil metagenome | isolation source: 120 cm saprolite under Douglas fir tree site 2 hole 2 replicate 2 | place: USA:California | collected 2015-04-18 | reverse complement strand
CGGGCTCTTCGGAAGCGCGGGGGCTCTGGTTGCGTACGACATTTTTCTCTCGGAACAACTGCGGCGCTTGCTTACACGCGGAAAAACGGGGGAATCCGGTGCGGAGGTGGGGGCGCTGGCTCGCCGCCCTTTCCGGCCGGTGCGCTGGCGGCCAGCGCTCCAACTGACAGCAGCGGGCGTCCTGGCGTTGCTGATCACGGAAAGCTTTGCGGTGATTCCCGATGGAGCGGCGGGCGTACGCGTCAGCGAGATCTGGGGCGCGCGCCGCGGTACGTTGTATCCCGGCATGCATTTCGTAATGCCGCTGGTGGATTCCATCGCGATCTACGATACGCGCGAGCAGGTGTATTCGACGGTGGCGGCCGAAAATCCGAAGCAAAAGGGTGACGTGTTGACGGTGCAGGCGCGGGAGGGGCTGAACTAACAGCCGCGCCGGCCGTGATGCAGGGAAAAGGGATACGCACCGCTAGGAATGGCTGTGCCAACGGGCTCCGCTAGCCAATACCCCTGTGGGTGGCCCGGGACGCGAAGTTGGAAAAGAGGACAGACTTTGGCCTTGGTGACCGCAAAGCGGTCAACGAGCACAAAGGCAAGCACCGCCGCGCTTGACCCTATTCGCCAAAGGTTGCTCCTCCCCCTAGCGACGCGTTCCGTGCCACCCGGCTGGCGGTCAAAAACTGGAAAAAGGGTTTCGAAACAGAGATGGGATTTAATTGGCCAGGGAAACGACCATGAAGACTGCGACACGAATTGCAAGCGAAGCACTCGTCAGAAGGATGGCAAGAAACTTTTGCAGGCGGATCCTTGCAACCACATTGCTTGCGGTCTGCGTGTTCGTCGCGCCGGCGATTGCTTCGGTGACGCACGCGCCGCTCAATAAAGTGCGAGTGCCCCGAATCGACTCACGGGCGATCGAGAATCTGCAGCGCTGGGCCGATGACGAGAAAGATTCGTGGTCCGAAGAGATCTAACTCTCAGTGTTAGCGATGACGAGGCACTGCCGGAGGCCCGTCCCGTTTGCGAAGAAAATTTTTCTCCTGGGTCGGCCGCTATTCCTTGACCACGGGATACTTGGGCCGCGGAGGAAGACCTTTGTAATTTTTCAATGCCTCCTTGGCCAACTCGATCGCTTTTTCGAGTTGCGGGTCATGGCCACTGACTACGAGATCCGGCCGTTGCGGCACAACGTAGTCAGGATCGACGCCGTGGTTTTCCACGATCCATTCGCCGCCGTTGTCCGTCGACCAAAACGCAAATTCCGGCGCGGTGACATTCCCGCCGTCGTGCAAAGGAATCCCACGGGAGATGCCGACGAGCCCGCCCCAGGTGCGCGTGCCCACGACGGGCCCGATCTTCTGCCGATGGAAGAACCAGGGGAAGGCGTCGCCGCCCGAGCCGGCGAGCTCGTTGACGATCATGACCTTGGGACCGTAAATCGCCACGGGCGGCCACGGGATATCTTTCCCCTCGCGTGGGGCGAGCGCGGAGAGGAGTTCGCGGCGGAGTTTCTCCGTGTAAAAGTCAGGAATTTGCCCGCCGGAATTGTACCGTTCATCGACGATGATGCCGTCCTTATCGAGCTGCGCGGTGAACTGTTTGTCGAAAGCGATGATGCCGGGGAACGTCGTGTCCGGCACGTGCATGTAGCCGATGCGGCCGCCGGTCGCTTCCGCGACTTTGCGCCGGTTTTCGTCCATCCAGTCGAGATAACGCGGACCGGCTTCGCCGTTCGTCGGCTTCACTGTAATTTCCCAGGCGCCATCGGGAGTGGATTTGGAATTGATTTTCAGCGTGACGAGTTTTCCGGCAAGGTCCTGAAAGTAGGAATAGACGTCCTGATTCGAATGCGCTTCCTGGCCGTCAACGGCGATCAGGTAGTCACCGGCTTTCACCTTCAATCCCGGTTCGGTCAGCGGCGAGCGCGTGGAATCATTCCAGTTTTCGCCGGGATAGATTTTCGTGATGCGGAAATAGCCGCCATCCGGTTCGAAATCGGCGCCGAGCATGCCGACGCTGACGTGAGGCTTCGCTGGCTGATCGCCGCCGCCCACGTACGTGTGCGAAGTGCTCAGCTCCGCGATCATTTCGCCGATGATGTAATTCAGGTCGCTGCGATGAGCGACCCAGGGAAGAAGCGCTTCATAGCGCTCGCCGATTTTCTTCCAATTGTGGCCGGTCATGTTCGGGTCCCAATAGAAATCGCGCTCGACCCGCCAGGCTTCGTGGAACACCTCTCGCCACTCTTCGCGGGGATCGATCTTCACTTGAAGTTCGCTGAGATTGAGCTTGCCTTCGCCGACCTTGGCTTTGCCGGGTGTGGCTTCCACAATGCCGTAGACCGGTCCGGCTTTATAGATGATTTTCTTTCCTTCCTTGTCGAGGTCGTAGCCATCAATGCCTTCAAGCAGCACTTTGTCTTCGCGCTTGGTCACGTCATACACATGGAGGACATTCTTCGGACTGCGGTCATTGGTGCCGAACTGTCGCGCTTCTTGCGGCGTGGCGATGTAGAAGAATTTGTCCTTGCGCCCCGCAAGATTGCTGAGGATTCCGGCGCTGATCGGTACAGGCGCGACGCGCGAGCTGATGCCTTCCAGATCGATCTGGATGGGCTTGACGGCTTCGGGTTTCTTTTCCTCCTTCTTTTCTTCTTTTTGCTCGTCCGGCTTTTTATCGCTGGGTTTGGCGTCGACGCCTTTCTTGTCATCCTTCTTTTCTTCCTTTTTCTCGTCCGCGGCTTTTTCTTCGTCGCTCTGGGGTTTGAAAGGCGAAGCTTCATCGGCCTTCAGTGTTACGGCAAAAACGCCATCGGTTGCGTAGTAGTTGAAGCGCTGATCGAGCTGGCCGACGCTTGGATAGAAGTAGCGCGTGGAAATGAAATAAAGATACTTTCCGTTGTCGTCGAACACGGGATTGTTGTCGCTATAGAAGCCGCCGGAAACCATCGTGATCTTCTTCGTGCCGAGGGAATAGAGAAAGACGTCGTTGGCGCCGCGGCGATGAGGCTTCGAGTAGGCGATCCAGAGGCTGTCCGGCGACCAGCCTCCGTCGGCGATATCGCCGTAGTCGGACTTGTCGACAAGGACAGGCTTTTTATCTTCGACGCTGGCATACCACAGCTGGTGCTCTTTGTCCCAGTAAAGAAGCTTCTTGCTGTCCGGCGACCACACCGGGCCGTAGCGATAAACGCCGCCATCGGTGGTGATGCGCGTTTCCTCGCCGCCCATTTGCGGGCGCGTGCAGAGCTCGTACTCGCCCGTTTTGTCCGAGAGGTACGCGATCCACTTTCCATCGGGCGACCAAGCGGGATTCAGTTCGTGAACGCCCGAATGATCCGTGGTCAATGTTCGAACGCTGCCGTGCTCGGCCGGAATGGTAAAGATGTTGCCGCGGGCTTCCACTAGAGCGCGAGCCGCCGAGGGAGAGAGCGAGAAGCTGCCGATGGATAGCGCAACGTTCTTGAATTCCGGACGCGCTTCGACGTCCTCGGCGCGTACCACAATCGGGAGATTGCGCGTCTTGCCGCTGGCGAGATTGAATTCGTAGAGCAGTCCGCCGTTTTCATAGACGATGGCGTCGGGCCCGAGGCTTGGCCACTTGATGTCGTATTCCTTGTAGTCGGTGAGCTTTTTCGTTTGCTTAGAGCCGAGGTCGTAGCTGAAGAGGTTCATCACGCCGTCGCGGTCGCTGATGAAGTAGATGGCGTTGCCGTGCCACATGGGGAAAAGGTCCATGCCTGCGGTTTTCGGCAACTCATCGTAGGAATTTTTCTTGAGGTCGAAGATGGCGATCGGCAGGCTCCAGCCGCCGCGGTAGCGCTTCCAGGTGCGGAATTCCTGGGAAGTTTCGAGGTAGGCGATCTTGGTGCCGTCGGGCGAAAAAGTGGTCAGGCTGGCGCGAGGAACCTGCAGTGGCTTCGCGGGGCCGCCTTCTGGAGAAACAAGAAAAAGTTTCGTGTAGCGGCCCGGCGGCGCGCTGAAGCGGTCCGACCGGAAGAGAATGTTCTTGCCGTCGGGAGTCCAGCCGAGGACGATGTCATTCGAAGGATGAGACGTGAGGCGCTTCGGTTCGCCGCCTTCGGCGGAGATGACGTAGACGTCCGGATTGCCGTCGTACTCGCCGGTGAAGGCGATCCATTTGCCGTCGGGCGAAAATTTCGGGTAGAGCTCGTCGCCTACGTGGGAAGTCAGCCGCCGCGCGGCGCCGCCTTCGCGTGAGGTGATCCATAGATCACCCGCGTAGGCAAAGACCACCTTATCTTTCGAAATGTCAGCGAAGCGGAGGAGCTTGGTGGGGCCGTCCGGCACTTGATCTGCGGCGGCTCGGGCGGGGGTCTTTGCAGGAATTGCCACCAAGCAAACTGCTAAAACCACACTCAGGCACAAGAGTAGAGGGGGACGCAAAGGCATGGGCTTCATCACGAACTCTCCTGAAGATTTTTTCTTGCCCGGGACAACAGACCTCTTACATGGACGGCTGACCCGGTGAAATCGTTCCGCTGTGATTCAGAATTACCTGCGGCCGGAATTGAATTCGACGCCGGGTTGCTGCGAGAACGCCGCGCTTTCAACGCGTACCCGGGGCGCACAATCCATTTCGTGCAGCCGTGATATCATCAACCCGTAACCACGTGTCCGCCAAGCAAAAACTGTCCCCGCTGCGCTCGCGCGGCTGGCTTTCCCTGCGTCTGCTGCTCATGGTTTTTCTCGTCGCCTTCCCGCGCTCCTCGCGCGCCGATTCGATTGAAGATGTTGCCCGGACGCTGGCGCGCAAGGCCGCAGCAGTTCCGCAGCGAGAGCGCCGTTTTTTCCTCTCCTGGCAGAATCATTCCTCGCTGGCAGATGAGCACTCCCAAGCGCTAAAAGCATCCTTCACAGATGAATTCGGCGCTGAGAGTCTTGTTGAGAAGCAAGAATCAGGCGCGCATGTACTCCAGGTTTCCATCGAAGAGACACCGGCATTCTATGTTTTGATTGCCAACGTACCAACCGCAACTGGAGAGGGAATTCGAATCAGCCGATTTGCTCGCGCGGCGCTGCCGACAGGGGGAACTTCCGGTGTCCAGCACCGCATATTGAAGGAATTGATCTGGCAGCAGCAAGAGCCAATCCTGGACGCGGTTGAGACGGGGGAAGACCCCAGCAAACTGGGCCCTCTGCTGATTCTCAATCGAGACAGCCTTTCGCTTTATCGCCGCGAGAACGATCGTTGGCAATTGCAGGATGCCCAGCGAATTCCCACATCCGAGCAAGCCATGCGAGCTCCGCGCGGGGAAATCCGGTTTTCACTTGGCGGTGAAAAGCAGGACAGCATTGTGCTTCCCGGTCAGAGCTGCGACGTAGCCATCGCTGAAAAGATCGAGTTGAATTGCCGAGCGGCTTCTCACGCGTGGAGGGAGGGAATGTTTCTCGCCTCACCCTGTGGCCGAGGTGTTTGGTGGCTTCGGGCGGAGCCGGCAGATTGGAGCGTGCCGGATCGGCTTTTGCTCGGGAATCCGTCAATGCCGAAATCCGCTCCGTCTGCAGCTGACCTTGACCTGCCGGGACCGTCACTGTCCATTTCGACGGGACGGCGCATGCAGAGCGATACGGCTGTAGTATTCAACCTTTTGACGGGAAAATATGAGGTTTATCGAATCACATTGGCATGCGCGAACTAGGCCGGTCGTTATTGCCATTCTCGCACTGACCCTGCTGCCATCCGCGCGCGGGTCGAGATGGCCGCAGTATGGCGGGACGCTGCGGGTGGAGCTGCGAGCAGCGTCGGTGTCGCTGGATCCGCGGGAGTGGAAGGCGGGAACGATGGAGTCGGCCACGAATGAAAAAATGGGCGCACTGGTGTTCGACCGGCTGGTGGCGCTGGACAATTACGGGAGATTCCAGCCGCAATTGGCGACGGAGTGGACGCACGACGGGGCGTTCAAGCGGTGGCAGTTTACACTGCGCGCGAACGTCAAATTTTCTGATGGCACGGCACTGAACACTGCTGACGTGGTGGCCGCGCTCCAGCCGTTGCTCCCCAATGGCCAGCAAATCCTCGCCACCGGGAACGGAGTCGCGATTCAATCGGCAGCGGCTATGCCGGATCTGCTCGAAGAATTGGCCTCCGGCAGCTTCTTTGTTTATCGGGTGCAGCCGGATGGAACGTTGATGGGCACGGGACCGTTTTTTGTTGCAGAGGCGGCCGGTGGCAGCCGCGGTCCATCTAGTTCAACAACTGCGGCAGGTGATTCGAGTTTGGCAGCATCATCACCCGGCGTGAATAAGCCGACTCATTTTCGATTCCGCGCGAATGAGAAAACCTGGTCGGGGCGGCCATTCCTCGATGCGATTGAGGTGATGCTGGGAGTGCCGCCGCTGCGGCAGCTTTTCGATCTGCAATTAGGTAAGGCCGATCTGGTCGAGCTGTCTCCCGAGTTGGTGCGCAGGGCCATGCAGGATAATCAGCGCGTGTGGGCTTCGGCACCGGTTACCTTTTATGGTTTGCGTTTTGACTCTGCGCAACCTTCGGCTGCGGCTGCGAAGTTGAGGGAGGCGCTGTCGCTCTCGCTCGACCGGCAGACCATGGCCAACATGTTGCTACAAAGGCAAGCCGAACCCGCATCAGCCCTTCTGCCACAGTGGCTCTCGGGATATGCTTTCCTCTTCACCATGGAGACGAACATCGACCGCGCGAAGGAAATTCGCGCCACGCTTCCCGCAAACATGGCAGCCGTCACGGAGCCGTTGCGGCTTCGCGTGGACGCGCCGGGTGACCTCGCAAAACTGCTGGGCGAACGCGTGGCGGTGAATGCGAGGCAGGCGGCGATTCTGGTACAGGTGGTGAATAGCGCCGCCCAACGCGGCGTGAGTAACGGGACGACCACTTCGAGCGATCCCGCCACCGGCATACATCTTTTTTCTTGGCGCTATTCGTCGCTTTCGCCTAGGGTGGAGCTGGAATCGATGGTGTCCACACTCAACTTCGGTGAATCTTCCGAGAATGCGGTGTCTTCAACCGATCCGGAACAGTTCTATGCGCGCGAGAAGAAATTGCTCGAGGAACGACGCGTTCTGCCATTGGTCACACTGCCGGAATATATCGGTCTCAGCCAGAATGTTCGCGACTGGATGCCTGCGCGATGGGGCGAATGGCATCTCGCCGACGTGTGGCTCGATCTTCCCGAACCTGGCGCTGCGCAGACGGGCGATCCAAGCGCCACGGCAAGTCCTGTCACTCAGCCACCTACCGCGTCCCCCGGAGCCAAACCATGAGCTTCCGAACGAAATTGTTATTCGTTGTACTGCTCACTATTTTCGCGTCTGTCTCCGTGGTTGCTTACGCCGTGACACATTACACGCAGGCCGCGTTCGAAGCGATGGACGCGGAGCGCACCGAAGCCCTCGTTGCGCAATTCAAGAAGGAGTTCGTCCAGCGCGGTGAGGAAATCGCCCATCAAGCAAAAAACATTGCGGAAGCCAACCTTACCGAGCGCATGGCGATCGACCTGTCCCGTCCCAATGCCGACCAGTCGCTTTATGTGCGAGACGCAGTCGGCACTGCTCAAGAACACGGGCTGGACTATGTGGAGTTTGTGAATTACGACGGTGTGCTTATTTCGTCGGCGCAGTTTCCAGCGCGTGTCGGGTATAAAAATGACTGGGTGACTGCCGTAAAGGATTGGAATGACACGCCTGCATTCTTGAAAAAGGAAGAACTGCCAGACGGCGTGTCGCTTTCCCTCAGCGTCGTTCGTACGAACAACACCGTGGCGGACAAGAGTTTGTACATCATCGGGGGGCACCGGCTGGATAAGAATTTCCTCGCCTCGCTGGTTTTGCCTGCCGGGATGCGGGCGATCATCTATACAAACCTCGAGCCTGCCTTTGTGCCTACGTCCCTGATGGGCGAGAAGATCGATGCGGAGCAAGCGGAACGGTTCGCTCCCCTTGTCGAGCAGTTGCAGAAGCAGCCGCAGCCCATGGAGCGAACGATTGATTGGACCAGAGATCCGGCCGATGCGGAAACGTTTCATGCCATCCCCTTGACCGGCCGCAACAATGAACTTCTTGGCATCTTTTTCGTCGGCAGCTCGCGAAAAGAGCTGGTGCTGTTAACCCGCCAAATCCTGAAAATTGCGGCCGCGGTTGCGGCTGCCGCCCTATTCATCGGATTGCTCGTCAGCTTCTGGATTTCCGCGCGGTTCACCAAGCCGGTCGAAGAGCTTGCCGAAGGCGCCCGTGAGGTCGCCAGCGGAAGATGGGATACGCGCATCGATGTTCATGGGCGGGATGAGATCGGCCAGCTTGCCGAAGCCTTCAATCATATGACGCAAACGCTTGCGGCCCAGAGGGAGCGCCTGGTGCAAACCGAGCGCGTTGCCGCGTGGAGGGAACTGGCGCGGCGCCTCGCGCACGAGCTGCGCAATCCGCTCTTTCCAATGCAGATCACGGTTGAAAATTTGCAGAAAGCCCGCCAACTCGACGCCAAACAGTTCCTTGAAGTCTTTCACGAATCGACGGCCACTTTGAAAGCGGAACTTGCCAATCTCAATACCATCGTTGGACGGTTCAGCGATTTTTCAAAGATGCCCGCTCCGCAGTTTGTGCGCGTGAATGTGAATGAGGCGCTGCGCAACGCAGTGCGCCTCTTCGAGCCGCAATTCAACGAAGTCGGCAAGCCCACAATCACCCCGGAATTGTTCCTGACCGAACCTCTGCCCGACATTGATGCGGACCCCGACTTGCTCCACCGCGCGTTTCAGAATCTGGTGCTGAATGCGCTGGACGCCATGCCTGCCGGCGGAATTCTGACCCTCAGAACCTCGGAAAAGGATGGCCATGTGCGCATTGAAGTGGCCGACACCGGGAAAGGCCTGACGCCGGAAGAGTGCTCGCGGCTGTTCACGCCGTATTACACGACGAAGTTGCAAGGGACGGGGTTGGGGCTCGCCATCGTGCAGTCGGTGGTCAGCGATCATCACGGCACCATTTCCGTTACGAGCGACGAGGGCCGCGGCACGGCTTTTCGAATCGATCTGCCACAGCGCCAAGCCGGGCGTGCCGCCACACCGCGCGAGGCGGCGCAAGAATCCAAGAGCACGCCGCCGACTTTGGCGGCGGCTTCCGACTAACGCTCCACAAAGGACCGAGGCTTGCCCCGCAAAGCTCATCTCCTCCTCGTCGATGATGATCCCAATACGCTGGCTTCGCTTTCCCGCGCCTTCCGGCTGGCGGGACATGAAGCCACCGTTTGCGACAACGCGGCCCGTGCGGTCGAACTCCTCCGCACGGAATCGTTCGACGTGATTCTTTCCGATGTGGTGATGCCCGGCAAGAGTGGCCTGGAGTTGCTCGAGGATTTGAAGAGGGCCGGTGTGAAAACGCCGATCGTTCTCATTTCCGGGCAAGCAAATATCGAAATGGCGGTGAAAGCCACGAAGCTGGGCGCGCTTGATTTTCTGGAGAAGCCGCTTTCCACCGAGAAACTGCTCGTGACGGTAGAAAATGCGCTGCGGTTGTCGCGGCTCGAAGATGAGAACCGCGAGCTGCGCCATCGCCTGGGAAAACACGAGCTAGTGGGTTCTGGTCCGGCAATGAAGAAGTTGGTTGCCCAGATCGATCGCGTCGCGGCGAGCGAGACGCGCGTCTGCATTCTTGGCGAGACCGGTACTGGCAAGGAGTTGGTCGCGCGCGCGATCCATGAAAAATCGCCGCGGCAAGAGAACTCGTTCATCACGCTGAATTGCGCGGCGGTACCCGCGGAATTGATCGAATCGGAACTCTTTGGCCACGAAAAGGGCGCGTTCACCGGCGCCGCGGCCAAACATCTGGGCAAATTCGAACAGGCGGACGGCGGGACGCTTTTCCTGGACGAAATCGGCGACATGCCGGTGGCGATGCAGGCAAAGTTGCTGCGCGTGCTGGAAGAAGGCGAGGTCGAGCGCGTCGGCGGTGACAAGCCCATCAAAGTGAACGTGCGCGTGGTGGTTGCCACGCATCGCAACCTGGAAGATCTTGTGAAGCAGAACGCCTTTCGCCGCGATCTTTTTCACCGCATTTATGTTTTTCCGCTGGCGCTGCCGCCCCTGCGCGAGCGCCCGGAAGATTTTCCCGAACTGGTTGCGCACTTCGCGCGCCAGGTGGCGGCGCAAAACGGCTGGAAAGAAAAAATCTTCGCTGAAGAAGCCATCGCGGAATTGCGCAAATACGGCTGGCCCGGAAATGTCCGCGAATTGCGCAACGTCGTGGAGCGTCTCATCCTGTTGGCATCGGACGAAAACGTCACAGCTGCCGATGTCAGCCTTGTTCTCCCTATCTCCGACTCTCCTTCTGTTGGCCTATCTGCCGCCTCCGCCGGAAATGCAACGGGCACTCTCGCCGAGCGCACGGAAGCATTCGAAAGGGAAGTGATGCTGGCGGAAATTCGGCGCCACAACTTTCATATGACGAATGTGGCTCGGGCGTTGGGCCTGGAGCGCAGTCATCTCTATAAGAAGTGCCAGCAACTGGGAATCGACCTGCAGTCGCTGCGGAAGCCGGAATAGATTTGGTTTGCGGCGTAGACTAGTTTGCGGCTTTGCATTTCCGGCGAAGGGACACCTAAACAATTTAAATTCATAGACATAGGGTAATGGAGGGAGGAGTACGAATTCGCTTGACAAATTACAGATTGCAATATACAGTTTGCATATTGCAATAGTCAGGATTCTCCCATGAAACTTGGCGACAAACTCCGCTCCCTCCGCGCCGTCGAAGGTTCGCTCCGCGGCCTGGGCCGTTCGATGACTCAGCAGGAACTGGCCGCCGCGATGAAGAGCGAGATTGGCCGCGGTTTGAGCCAGGCGTATCTCTCGCAGATCGAGAATGGCGCCCGGCCCCATCTGACACACACAACGCGCGAGCTGCTGGCGCGATTCTTCCGCGTCTATCCAGGATTTCTCGTGGACGACCCGGAAGGCTATACGCCGGGGCTCCAGTCTGAATTGCGTGCCATCGACGCGAAGGTCGATTCCTGGCTTTTTGCCGGCGCCGAACAGTTCACGGCGGATCCGGTGCTTCAGCGTGCGCTTCTGGCCATCGCGGAGCATGAAGACTCTCGCCGGGCGATTTTGCTCCTGGCGGAAATTCTCCGGACGCCCGACTTAGCCGAGCGCCTCGGAGAAGTATTGCGTCCGGGCAATCATCAGAACGGGGGACAACAGAAGGGCAGTGGCCATCCGCCGCCGTCTGCTTCTCACCGGAACTGAGCCGTATCGACCCCGATAGGGTCGAGGTAGGACGTGACAGGGACTACGTCTCGAATTCCAGCTCGCGCACAAAGTGCGCTCGAGGTGTGCCATGACCTGGTCTGATTTTTATCTTCTCTGCTTCCTTGTAGGCTTTTCGCTGAGCGTTCTTTCGTTTCTGGCCGGCGCGGTGCACCTTCATCTGCCGTTCAAGTGGCACCTGCCATTTCATGGCGCGCATCACGGGGGAGCCGGCGCTTCCCACGGCGGGTTCAGAGGCGGCACGCACATTTCCTGGTTCAACGCTTCGTCGGCATTGGCTTTCCTGGCGTGGTTCGGTGGAACGGGCTATCTGCTTACGCGGCATTCGCACCTGGTAGCTGTGATCAGCCTACTGCTTGCCACGATCGCCGGCTTGGCGGCTGGATGGGTCGTCTTCCGTTTCATGGTGAAACTCATGAATTCGACCGATGCACCGATGAAGAGCGAAGACTACCGGATGGAGGGTTCGCTCGGGACCATCAGCATGCCGATCCGGGAGAGCGCCACTGGCGAGATTATTTTCTCTTTGGCGGGAGTCCGCCGTTGCGCCGGAGCGCGCAGCGATGACGGCAAAGCCATCGAGAAAGGCGCCGAAGTGGTGATCGAACGCTACGAAAAAGGAATCGCCTATGTGAAAAAGTGGGAGGAGTTCACGAAGTAACGGTTTTCT
>WNFD01006264.1_pt1 | contig 11918 bp, 14 predicted proteins | sample 5400491 | NCBI WGS metagenome assembly WNFD01 (sample SAMN13153343, study PRJNA577476) | soil metagenome | isolation source: 120 cm saprolite under Douglas fir tree site 2 hole 2 replicate 2 | place: USA:California | collected 2015-04-18 | reverse complement strand
TGCTGCCTGGCGCGGAGGAGCCGGTAGTGACCGCGACATTCGAGCCGGTGCTTGCTCAGCTTGATCAGCAGCCGCTCGCCTAGGACCGAGCGGCCAGGGCAGGCGCCGAATGGGTAAAGACCGCCTCAGGACCGGACTAGCCGCGCGATCGCGTCGGATGCTTCCCGGACCTTGTCGGTCGCGGTGTCGCCGCCTTCGGCGACGGCCTCGACGACGCAGTGGCCGAGGTGTTCTTCGAGCAGGCCGAGTGCGACTGACTGGAGTGCCTTAGTCGCGGCTGCGACCTGGGTGAGGATGTCGATGCAGTACTTATCTTCCTCGACCATCCGCTGCAGGCCGCGGATCTGCCCTTCGATGCGGCGGAGCCGCTTGATGTAGCTGTCCTTGTCGTGCGTGTACCCGTACATGCTGCCCTCCGGCGCCGAGCAGGTCCGGCCGCGTTGCCCGCGCTCCAGGCTGCCAGGGTATGGCCTGCGCGCAAGCGGCAGGGCCGGGCGGCCAGCGATGGTGCTTTGGTCGTGATGTTGGCTCAACCTGATGATTCGAACTGGATGGGGACGCTGATGGTCTGGGCCTTCGTCCAGGTGGCGCGGCCCGGAAAGGCCTGCCAGATAGTCAGTCTGGTGCGGTGGACGGCCAGAGCGCTGATCGCCCCCTGGGGTCCCGCGGCTAGCGTAGCGGTGCCTGGCGGGAGGACCGGCAGCTTCCGCCATCGCTGGCCGGGGCCGGTGATCGTCTCGCCCTGGTCGCCGGTCAGCACGACTGCCGCCGTCCCGTCCGCGCCGAACGACGCTGAGGTCAGGGCCGCGCCGTGGAGCGGGAACGGCGGTGAGAGCGTCCAGTGTGCGCAATTGTCGGCGGACCAGGCGGTGACCAGGCTGGTGGCGGAGCCGCTGCCTGCCGCCAGCAGCGCCACCGTCTGCTGTGCGGTCCGGGTGAGCCTGAGCACCGTGATGTCCTGCCGGGCAAGAGGGGCGGGTATGGCGGGTCCCGCGGCCTGCCAGGTGCCGTGCGCGTCTGCGAAAATGCCCGCTGTGCCGGGGCGGGCGCAAGTGCCGCCGAGCAGGGGTGTCCGAGACCACGTAAATGATGCTGCGGTGAGGGCCTGCAGCCCGCAGTGCCGGCCGGGGGGCGTGGCGGCCAGGACCCGACGGCTGGTCAGGGTCGTCCAGGTGGTGTAACCGGGCGTCGCCTGCGTGACGGTGCCGCTGGCGAGCACCGCGAGCAGGCGCCCGCTGGCCGGGTCCATGGCGAGCGCGTCCGGGGCGCTGGCCATGGCGGCGCCGACGGGGCTGAGCGCGGACCATGCCTGCCCGGCGGTGCGGGTTTCGGTGAGCGGGGTGAAGGTGAGGTTCTGGCTCGGCCGGAAAGCGGTGATCAGCGACTGCCCGGCGGCGGCTAGGACGAGGCCGCCGTTGTCGGCGGTCCCGGGCGGGGTCACCAGCTTCCACCGGGTGCTCCCGCCTGGGCGGATGAACAGCTGCCAGAAATTGTTGTGCCGCGCAGCGGACCCGCCCATCACGGCGACGGCCCACGTCCCAGCGGCTGTGACCAGGGAGGTGTCCAGGGACGGCGTCGGCGGCGCTGCTCGGGTCGACTGCCGGGACGCGGGAGGCACGGCGGTCCCGCACCCGGCAGCGAGCATCGCGCCCGCGACGACAGCGGTCAGGGCGAGGGCGCGGTGGATCTTCCTGTTCATGGCCGCCCCAGTAGCTGCCGGGCGGCGTCGGCTAGCTCCGCGGCGAACGAGGACTGGGTGGCCGCCGTACCCGGGCCGGGATCGAAGTTCATCTCCTGGCGGACGTGACCGTTCTGGTCGATGACGAAGGCAATCTCGCTGTGCCCGATCATCGATCCGGCGGGCAGGATCTGCGCCGTGACGCCGTAGCGGGCCCACACCGGGCGAAGCTGGGCCGGGCTGCCGGTCAGGTACAGCCAGTTCGGGATGCCGCCGAGACGCTCCTGCCGGTCGAACGCGCGGATATAGCCCAGCTGGTAGTCGACGGGATTGGCGTTGATGGCCACCAGCTCGACGTGCCTGGTCTGCGTTCCGAGGAGCTGGCCAGCCAGCCGGAACTCCTGCGCCTCCAGCGGGCAGGTGCTCGTGCAGGTGTCGTCCAGGAAGGTCAGCAGCACCACTTTGCCGTGCAGGCTGGCCAAGGTGACGTTCCGGCCGTGCTGGTCGGTGAGGCTGAACGGCGGCGCCGGGTAGTTCGCCGGGGCGCTGGAGCCGCCGATGGCTTGGGCGAGGATGGGGTCGGCGACCGGGTTGGCCTGAGCGGCCGCCATGGGAGCCGCGCCCAGGATGATGAGGCCGATCGCCCAGGCGGCGGCGACCGAGCGGATGCTGGCTGCCGCCAGCGACCGGGGCGCAGCCGCGGCCCGGAGCCGGCTCGCCCAGCCGCCGGCGGGCACGGCGGGACTGGCCGGCTCCGCCGCGGGTGCGGGTGCCCGGGTCAGGGCGAGGTAGCCGGCGGCGGCAAGTAGCGCCATCGGGATCATGCTGTTGGGGTCGGTGCCGAGCCCGCCGAACGCGCCGATGTCCTCGATCAGCACCCAGTCGGCCAGGCACAGCACGGTGAACGCGATGACCGCGGGGCGGATCAGCCTCGGCTGCCCGCTCAGGAACAGGGCGCCGATCACCGCGAGCGCGACCACGGCGAACAGGTTGACCGCGAATCCGTGGGCCTTGTCAAACGCGGTGAACGCGCTGACCCAGGCGGACAGGAAATGCGGCTGCGGCGTGGGTGCCATCGACTGGGTCATGCCGGCCAGGGTGCCCGGCTGGCCGTGCGCGGTGCCTTGCCAGAACCCCCGCCCCGGCCAGGCCTGCAGGACAGCCATGCCGGTCAGGAACACCCCGAAACCGGCCACGGTGAGCCGGCCGAGGCGCCGGGTCCGCCAGGCCCGCTCGGGCAGCGCGATCAGAGCCCCAGCCACGACATAGATGAGCACGGCGCCCGGCGCTCCGAACAGCCAGGTCAGGCCCGGGGCGAAGATCCCGCCGAAGGACTCGCCGAACACCCAAACCACCAAGCCCCACGCGGCGCTGGCTAGCCCGGCGAGCCGGGACAATGGGCCGCGCACGGCGGCGAGCATCCAGATCCCGATCCCGGCCTGGATCCACACAGCGGCGGCGCCGGCCTGCAGCGGGTGATACGACCAGGACGTCCCGGCCCAGTTCACGACGTGCTGCACCCATGGTGGCGAGCTCACCGCGGTGGGCTCGATCACCTGCGATGGGAGGCCGATTGCCATCTGCGGCTGGGCCTGCAAGATCCCGTCCAGCAGCCAGAGGATGCCGAACCCGGTCCGCAGCAGCAGCCGCCAGGCGGGCTCAGCCACGGCGGGCGCGGGCGTGCCCGTTTTCGTCCCGGGGCCGTCGCTCGCCGCGGCCGGCAGCCACGCCCGGATGCTGACCCAGGCCAGCCCAAGCGTCCCGAAGATGAGCAGTGCGATGAGCCCCTGGTGCAGCAGCACGGCCTTAAAGGCTGCAATCACGGCCGGGTCATTGGCGTTCAGACCTGTGTTCATCCCGGGCATCACGCCACCTCCGCCGCTTGCTCAACGCGACGCTCAGCCCCGTCCGGTACCAGCAGGCAGGCCTCCGCCGCCCCCGCTGCGGCCAGTTCGCGCATCGCGTCTCCGGCATCGCGCCGGGCTCGCGCCTGCACGGGGCTCACCCTGCCCTGCCCGCGGTCCAGAACGAACATCGCGTACACCGACCAGCCGCACGCCGCCATGATGCCCAGCGACACCAGCGTGTCCATCGATGCGAGCCCGTGCCGCGCGTTCTTCAGCGCCGCCTGATGGAACGGCCACGCCGCCCACCCCGCGACCGGCGCTGCCAACGCAACTCGGACCCACTGCCAGCCCGGGAACCGGTACGCCGGAAACAGCGACAGCAGGACCGACACGTCGCTGAGCGGGACGAAGAACACCAGCGCCACGATCAGCCTGCGCCGCAGATAGGCAACACGAACCGCATCGGCGCCGACCCCAGGGCTCGCCACGCCGACGCCCGCGCCAGGCCGCTTCGCCTCGGCGCCATAGCCCGCCTGCTCCACCGCCTCGATGAGCTGAGCCACCGAATCCGACGGCGGCGCGGTGACGGCGGCCTTCCCGGTCGCGAAATTGACGCTGGCCGCTACACCGTCCACCGCGCTGAGCTTCTTCTCCATCCGCACTGCGCACGCCGCGCACGTCATCCCCTTGATCGACAGCTCAAGCTCGGTCTGAGGCAGCAACGCCGCGTTGCCCGTGACTGCGGCCGATGACATTCAGCCCTGCCTTCCAGCTGCCATGCCCGCACCAGCCCGCGGAGACCTGCGGTGGCTGGCGTGCGAGTGCGGCGGATACCACCGCACCGGGAATCTATCCGCCGCTGAAAGTAAGCCGCAACTTCAGCGGTGTGACAAATAAGTCATCATCCCGTCCGCCGATACCGGCCGGGGGTTCCTGAATACCCTGACCAGGTATTCATGCGTCACGAGAATACCCCTGATCGGTACAAGAAATACCCAGGCAGGGTACCCCAGAAATACCCCGCCGGGGTTCAAGAATGCCATGCGGACCTGAATTCGCCGTCCAAGAACAGTGATCACGCCCATTCGCCTTGGTTTAGCTTGCGACACCAACCAAGCGGAATTAGCCTGATGCCGTCATGCACAGCGGTGTAATCCCTCATCCTGCCCGGCAGGCAACTAGCCGGGCTGCTCCCGGCCAGATCAGGTACGGTCCTCGCGCCGGGCGGGCTCGCCAGGCGCTGACATGACCAGCCCGGGATGGCTCGACGGTGCCTTCGCGGCGCTGATGTTGCTCGTCGCCGTCTGCTGCGTGGCCCGGCTGGCTATGGGGCGCCTGCGCGACCGGGTCACCGAACTCGACGCCGATGGCCTGCATGTCCTGATGGGCGTCGCAATGGCCGGGATGTTCGAGCCGCTGCTGAACCCGTTTCCTGACGTCGCCTGGTGGGCCATTTTCGCTGCCGCGGCGGCCTGGTTCGCCTGGCAGGCGGTCCGCGCCCGCATGGGCAGCCGGCCGGGGGGCTCGAGGTCCACGCATCCGCTACCCCACGTGGTCGAATGCGGCGCCATGATCTACATGCTCCGGCCCTCCGGCCGCGTACCGGGAGTGACGATGCCCGGCATGAGCACGCCCGGCAGTGTCACGGCGGGCAACCCGGTTCTCGTCTTGATCCTGGCGCTGTTCATGCTCGGTTACGTCCTGTGGACCACCGACCGGCTCGCGTCGCTGTCGCGCGCTGGAGCCGCAGTACGCCGCGACGGGGATCAAGGCCGCCAGCCTGCGGCCGCAACTTTGCCCGCCAGCGCGATACAGCGCTCACCCGGCGCCGGTACGGCGGCGGGTGCCGACCCGGTAATCGGGCGAACCCTCGCGCCTCGGACCGCCGCCGGCTACAAGATCGCAATGAGCATCGCCATGGGCTACATGCTCGTGATGATGCTCTGAGCCAACGGACGCCAGTCATTGATCGCCCTCCGGACCGTGTAGCCGACCTTGGGCTCGACGCCTGAGTCCCGTAGACCTCCTGGTTGGTGGAGCTATGGGAATTCGAGTCCCCAGACCTCTTGCATGCCATACGACTCCGACCGGGGTCTGGGCGAGGCTGGATGAGACGGGGCATTGTCCCCAGCGCGGGCTCGTGGCCAGCTCCCGGAAGGCTCCGGCCCGGTGGTATGGTAACTGGTATGGCGACAAGGAAGGTCACCGTCACCCTCGACGAGGCCCAGCTGGATCAGATCCGTGCCCTGGTGCAGGCACGAACCGCGCCGAGCGTGTCCGGGTTCGTGCAGCACGCGGTCGCAGTCGCCCTGGATGACATCGCCGGCTGGGGCGCGATGCTCGCCGATGCGCTCCGGCAGACCGGCGGGCCGCTGTCCGACGACGAGCGCGCCTGGGCCGACGACGTTCTCGGCAGCAGCACGCGGCCAGCTGCCTGATGCCGGGCGTGACCATGGACGCGGGCGGCCTGATAGCCCTGGACCGGAACGACCGCCGCGTGGTGGTCCTGCTCGCCCGCGCGAGAGAGACAGGAGCCCGCGCAACGGTGCCAGCGACCATCCTGGCTCAGGCCATCCGCAAGCCCGACCGTCAGGTCCGGCTTTCACGGCTGATCCGCCAGCCGACGACCGACGTCATCGAGCTGGGCCGGGTGGATGCCACGTATGTCGGCCGGCTGCTGGCCGCCAGCGGAACCTCTGACATCGCCGACGCCCATCTGGTGATCTGCGCACGCCGCGCTAACCAGCCCGTCGTAACCTCCGATCCGGGCGACCTGCGCCAACTCGACCCCAACCTCCGGCTGATCGTTCTGTAACCCCGGCTGCCGAGCGCCAGGAACCGGCAACAAGTCCCGGCATGACAGCTCCTCACAATGGGTTACCAGTAGTCGATCCTGTCGGCGTCGCATGTGAATCGAAAACCGGTCGGGCTTTCGACAGGAAACCCGACCTCCGGGCCTTTGACCTGGGCGGCGACGGAGAAAGCCGCTGACGTGGTTGTCAGCGTCTACGAATTCGATGTGGCCATTGATGCCGAAGTCCCGCGCGATCGTATTCCCTACGTGCCTGGCGTCGGAGACTGCCTTATCGATAAACGCTTCGGCGCGGAAGCCGGCACGTTGCTGAACGCTCCGCGTCGGCATCGTCAGGCTCGCTCCCGTCCAACCGCCGGCAACGCCACTGGCGGGGCGGGCACGCTGGTCGGCCCGGCAGCGGCGTTCCTGACCGCGCCTCCCGGCTCAGCGGGTCCTGCTGGCTGGAGGATTCCGCAACCGGCGGGCCTGGCATTCAGTCGTAGGTAGTGCATCAGGTCCCTTGCGATACCTAGCGAAAGGGGACGCCATGCACCTTACCGCCTGTTTCCCCAGGCGACTGGTTGGCGTGATGGCGGTTGCCGTCGCGGCGGCGCTGATACCGGCGGCCGCGCTCGCCACCACGGCCTCGGGCGCTGCGGCTGGCCAGGCGGCCACGCCAAAGTGCACCACCGCCGGGCTCGTCGTGTGGATGGACACCAACGGCAACGGCGCCGCCGGCAGCATCTTCTACACCCTGAAGTTCACGAACCTGTCCGGGCACGCCTGCACCCTGTCCGGCCACCCCGGGGTCATCGCCGTCAGCCTTAATGGCGCCCGGATCGGTCACGCGGCACGCTGGGACCCGCCCGCGCCGAGCCTGGTCCGCCTCGCCAACGGCGCCACCGCGATCGCGGTGCTGCAGTACAGCGATGTCATCACGAGCAACAACCATTGCACGGCGGCCGCCGCGGGCCTGCGCGTCCGCCCGCCCGGCCAGACCGCGTCCAAGGTGATCCCGTTCCCGTTCACCGCCTGCGCGAGCCGCACGCTGGTCTACCTGGCGGTCCAGCCGGTGAAGGAAGGCTGAGCACAGCTTGCCTCCGAGCCTTTTCCCCTTGGCTCCGCCACCCCGCAGGCCGGGCCCAGACATATAGCGGCATGGCGGGTTAGCATAACGGCGAGCGGAAAGTTACAAGGTTCAACAATGAATACGTGGGGCATCAACGGACCGTACTTTTATTGTTGTACGCGGGGCTGACGATTGTCGCGTGGATCGTGGTGCTGGCCGCACGGCGGCGATCGCTGCCCCGGTCGGCCCGGCTGCCGTTCCGGGTCAGCCTGAGCTTGGCCTGTACGAGGTGGCGATGCTGAACAGGGCGGCCGGCTGGCCCTAGCGGCAGCCGCCTGCCGGCTGAAGCAAGCCCGCAGGCTCCGGTGCGTTTCCCGGGCACTGATCGAGTCGTGCGATCTGCCGCGCGCTGCCCGCGCAGGGCGTCAAGATCGCCCCGCGGACCTACTGGGCGCGGCGGTCCCAGCCGCCGTTCGAGGGCCGGTAGCAGACGGACACCTCCTGGCCTGTCGCGCGGTGAAGACGAGTGCCGAACCTGGTCGGGAACTCCACCGTCCGGGATCTGCCGCGCTAGTCAGTGCCGGCGCGCCCGCCGGTAGACCAGCGCGATCTGGCCTCCGTCGAAGCCGGTACTGGACACCAACTCAAGCTCGGCTGGCTTAGCTACCTCGGCGAACAGGGTCCGGCCGCTGCGCGCCACGAAAGGGAACACATTCAGCCGGTACTCATCGACCAGGTCGTGGCTGGCCAGTTGCTGTGCGAAGCTGAGGCCGCCGTGAGCGAGGATCTCGCCGTCGCCCTGCCGCCTGAGCTTGTCCAGTTCCTCGGGCATGTCGCCGCCGACGATCGTCGTGCCGGCCCAGTCCGCCGACCGGAGGGCCCGGGAGAAGACGGCCTTGGGCGCGCTGTTCATGACCTCGGCGATCGGGCCGGCGGCCGGCGGGAAGTGCCCGGCCATCCCCTGCTAGGTGACCCGGCCCATGATGGGCAGGCTGGCCCGCTGCAGCGAACTGACCAGCCTCTGCTCATAGACCGGGTCGTCAGGCAGGTCACGGCAGAACTGGAAGAACTCGGTGTCTTCCTCGCCGATGATTCCGTCCAGAGACAGCTCGACGACCTGTAGCACGACTGTGCGCATCGTCAGCTTGCCGTCTGCGCGGCGAGGTACTTGCCAAGGTTGTCGAGCAGCCACTCGGTGCCCTCGTGGCGAGCCTCCGGCTTGTCGATGCCGTCCAGGAACACGGCCTGCTCGGTGTAGGTGAGCTTGGTACCGTCTCCGGCTGGCCAGAACTCGACCGTGGCGACCGACACCGACATCCGCTCGCTGCCCGAGTACATCTCGTAGCAGTACACGATGCGCTGGTCCGGCACGATGTCGAAGTAGACCGCCTCGTAGCTGTAGCTGGTGCCCTCAGGCGTGAGCCCGCCGAACCGCTCGTGGCCGCCGACAGCGAACTCCAGCTCGTACTTGCTGTCATTGGACTGGTAGTCCGGGTCATCCATCCAGACATCCTTGGCCTTGGCATCTGCCCAGGCCGTGAAGGTGCGGGTCGGAGTGGCGGTGGGGTAAGTGCGTTCGATGACGAAGGTGGTGTGATTGGCGGAACGCTCAGTCATTGCTTCTCCTCCTGTGGCTGATCGGATTGCTGTTGCTGGTCTTGGGAGCCGGGATCGCGGGGCCGACCGCCCGCAGTGCGGGCGAGATAGTCGGCGAGCTACCCGAGGAGGCGTACCCACAGCGAGCGCCGGCCGGCGATCCACGATCCGACGGTCATGGGTTCTCCCCAGGGGTGTCGAGGAGGTAGTCGCCGAGGCGGTCCAGGCGGCGCTCCCAGAGTGAGCGGCGCTCGGAGATCCAGATCTCGGCTGACCGGAGTGCGGCCGGATCAATGCTGCAGGTCCTGGTCCGGCCGATCTTCTGCGTCCGGACCAGGCCGCTGGCTTCCAGTACTTGGACGTGCTGAACCACGGCGGCCAGCGACATCGCCAGCGGCTTGCCGAGTTCGCTGACCGAGGCGGGCCCGCGGCTGAGCCGCTCGACCATCATCCTGCGGCCCGGATCGGCCAGCGCCTGGAATACGCGGTCCAGGCTGGCGTCGCTCCGCTCGAGTGTTTGGTTAAGCATGTACTTGAGTATCCACCCGCGACGGCTCAATAGTCAAGTACGTACTTGAGTATCTTGGGCCAGCGGTGAGGCTGACTGTCGGTTTCCGCTCGACAGAGCCGCCGAGCAAGGCTGGCGTTACAGTGACGCCGACTGGGTGTGCGCGGCATCCCCATCGGGGTGGCTAGCGGCTCTAAGCACCGGGCCAGGCGGCGCTGGTCAGAGGGGTAGCCAGCGGCCGGTGGCCAGGCGCTGGCGATGCTTACTAGGTGCCGGGTCAGCGCACCGCACCGCACCGCAACGCTCCGGGCCGTCATGGTCCTTGTCATCTGGCGGCCGGGACGGCGTAGATCCCGGCGCTTGCCGCCGGGCGGGCCTGACCGCGCGGGCTCTTGGACCGCTTTAGCCGTCGTCGCGGTCGCTCCGTGGCGGCCGCTGGGGGAGCGCACAGGCCGCGTAAAACGCAGCAATCAAGATCCACACGACGGCAAGGGACCAGATCATCCCCTGGCCACTCAATCCATTCAGCCACAGGCTAACGAGGCTCAGCGGAATCGCGGCGCCAACCGAGCCGAGCGCCATGTACTTCAGCGCCAGCCGCCGCCTAGCCAACGTGGCCGCGTCCAACTGGCGGCGACGAGCCGGAGGCGAAGCAGCGAGACGCGCATCGACCCGCGCCTCTATGACCTTCTCAACCTTCGCAAGGAACGACTCCACCACGGCATCGTGGTACTCAGGGCCGAGTTCACGATGCGCCTCGGCGGCGGCGCGAATCTCCTGCGACGACAGGTTTGACGTACTCATGAATTTAGCGTAGCCATCTTTGCCTCGACCTATGCGCAATCACGGCCCGTTAAAGCCAAGGGGTCACTTCGGCACGCGGAGTTACGCTGGCTAGCGTGCGTCTCAGGGGACACAAGACAACACCGACCCTGAGGGAGGCACGGTGAAGGTTGAAGCGACCCTCTGGATCAACGGCGACGGCTTCCCCCAAGCAAACCCTGCACCTACCATCCGGGGACGTCATCCTTCAGATCCCAAGCAAGGATTCGAAGGGCAACGTGCGGGCCTCGAAGCCCTACCGCGCCGTGATGGAGGCCCTCGGCGGTAACGGGTCCGAGTGAACTGCATCCGTCAGAAGGGGATGAGCTAACTGAATCGTCTCCTGCCCATGAGGACAAGCCCGGTCAGCACAAGCGCGACGCCGATGATCCACATCGGGAGCTGGACCCAGTACCACCCAGGAGGCCAATAGATCAAATCCCACCTGCTGTACGACCCGAAAGGACCTGGGGAGTCACTGACAGCGTCCACATGCAGTGGCGCGAAGACCACGGCCAAAACGCCGACGATCGTCAGCGTCGCACCGATCACCCGTCGCCGCATGCGCACATTTAGCTGTCGTCGCGGTCGCTCCGTGGCGGCTGGAGGCCGAGAGCACAGAACGCGTAAACCACCCCGATGACGATCCACACGGCAACAAGGGACACGATCGTCCCCGTCCAGGGCCCAATGGGCGCGTTACCGGTGTTTCCGTGCGCCCAAAGAGCAACGAAGCTCAGCGGAATCGCGGCGGCTACCGCGCCGAGCGCCTTATGCTTCAGCGCCTGCCGCCGCTTGGCCAAGGTGGCCGCGTCCAACTGTCGCGGACGAGGCGGGCGCGAAGCAGCGAGACGCGGGTCGAGACGCGCGTCGATTTCCTTCGCAGCCTTCGCAAGGACCGACTCCAGTTCCGGATCGTGGTACGCATGGCCGAGTTCCTTGTGCGCATGGGCGGCGGCGTGGATCTCATGCGACGACAGTTGCGACGTACTCATGGATCTAAGAGTAGCCATTTTCGCCTCGACCGATACCTCTAAGCGCGGCCCGTGTAAGGGCCAGAGATCAGGTCAGCACTTGGAGCCGGTCACGGTCAGGTCTCAATGTTGAAAACCTAGATTGATCTGTCGAGTACCACCATGAACTGCGCCAGGCAGCACACTGCCAGCACGGCCCAGGCCGGCACCGCCCTTTTCGTCCGCTGGTCGCCGGCGACCGGGTGTCGTTTGCTGAGCAGAGTCATCGTGCGCTTCCTAGCGTCGGAGCCGTCGCCTTATGTAGGCGCTGCGGCGCCGGGGAAGTGGGCGCCGGCCGGCCGCCCAGTTCGCCGCTCGGCCGGCGCCTGTACAGGATGCAAGTGCGGCAAGGTGCGGGAAGAAGGTGACGTGAGGTGGTGGCAGCCGACCTGATCTCCAGGGCGCGGGCCGGCGACGGTGACGCGTTCGGGGAGCTGACCGAGCCGTACCGCCGGGAGCTCCGGGTGCACTGCTACCGGATGCTCGGATCCTTCGCCGATGCCGAGGACGCCCTGCAGAACACGCTGCTGACCGCCTGGCAAGGCCTCGGCGGGTTCGAGGGACGCGCCTCACTGCGCACCTGGCTGTACA
>WNFD01014579.1_pt1 | contig 11920 bp, 22 predicted proteins | sample 5400491 | NCBI WGS metagenome assembly WNFD01 (sample SAMN13153343, study PRJNA577476) | soil metagenome | isolation source: 120 cm saprolite under Douglas fir tree site 2 hole 2 replicate 2 | place: USA:California | collected 2015-04-18 | reverse complement strand
GCATAGTGACTTACGTCGTATCAGTATGGCGAAGAAGCAACGATCGTTGGAACTGCAGCAGCACTCCTTCCCGACGACGAGTGCGTTGTTCTCTCTCTAGACTTTATTTCACCAATTGCATGTCGCTTGGGACAGAGTACTTGGTAAGCTGAGGGAACTTTACGATCCATGTCTACGTGCGGCGCTAACTCGCTGGCAGGTCAGTATCGCGAATTAGGTGTTCTTCTATGGCGCGGTTGGGGAATCGATGCTGCCATGGCGCAATGCTTTGGAAATGAACAAGACATGTCAAGCAAAGGGCGGCAGATGCCAGTGGTAAATGCTTTTACCTCCGATCACTTCCCATTGCTCCCCTGACCGCAGCGGTATTCTATCTGTAGCATTGGGGTTCTCCCGAACACCACTTTCACACAATCTCATCCCCATTGGCCACACAGATTCCACAAGCCGCGGGGGTTGCTTACGCGCTTCGACGCGATCCTGCACGGCGGGGTAAAAACTGTGCGGTTGTTTATTTTGGCGAAGGGGCAGCGTCCGAGGGCGACTTCCATGCGGGAATGCTATTTGCCTCTACTATTGCCTCCCCGACCCTCTTCGTCGCTCGTAATAACGGATTTGCCATCTCGACGCCGTCGTCAGAACAGTATTTTGGTGATGGGATAGCGGCACGCGGCGCCGGCTACGGCATTGACACGATCCGAGTCGACGGGAATGACGTGTTGGCCGTGCTGAGCGCAACGCAAGAGGCGCGTCGTAGATGTGTTGAGAGTGGCAGAGGCGTCCTTATTGAGGCTATGACATATCGGTACGGTCTTTCACTCTCCCTCATCCCGCGATACGTGCAAACTCTGGTTTGGGACGTGCAGCGTCGGTCACCATTCCACATCGGACGATTCATTTGCCTATCGCGCACGGCAAGAAGTCGAGGATAGGAAACGCATAGATAACCCCATCGCCCGCTACAAGCTCTTCCTCCAAAATCGCGGATGGTGGTCCGATGCGGAGGAAGACGAGTTGAGGGAGTCGCTCAAGAAAGATGTGATGCGCTCGTTCAAGCATGCCGAGAGCTTGAAGCGCCATGAGCTGAAAGAAGTTTTTTCTGATGTGTATGGTGGCGAGGAGCCCCTGAACCTTGTGGGTATTCTCTGTTCTTTCCTCGCACCCCGCAGCTTCTAGCACGCTACGATATGCAAAACTCTGACACGGCCCTGTGCTTACAGAAGGAACAACGGGAAGAGCTAACTCGGCTTCTGAGGAAATACGGCACCGCATGGGAACCGTGGAAAGCGGAGCTAAAGAAGTTCAAGGACAATGGCGAGAGTCTCCTCGGGCGCGGGCGTACAGAATAAGCCGCTCGTGTGATGTTGATGCAAATACGTGGAGGGGAAGCACTGGATGATCGTCACTAGCACTGTATTTTGTTCGATCCGATCAGCATATGCCGCATGTACCCAGCTTCCCGCAACTTCTGTATCACAGCAGTATGATACTGGTCTGCCCCCCCCCCCTCCTTAGACAAACGGCTCGGTTAGGGTGAGACAGTAAGATGTGTGCCTGTACTGTACGGTTTACAAAAAAAGCCGGAAAGCGTCCGCCGCGCTACACGTAAACAGATAGGATAGGCTTCTTTATAGGCAAGAGAGCGGGGCGGTGTGATAGCGAAAAGATCGCGATTACCGATTCGTACCTCAGCGTGATGTAGGTGGGGGTCATGGAGGGATTGAAGACTGCGGCGTCGGAACTGACCAGTCTCGGACGTCCTGTCAGTTTTCGTACCATGAGGCTATCAGCTATGTCCGAGCCTATGGTCCCTCTATGCGCATTGGATGTGTCAGAATAAGGAACTGCTCACGCTGGTAAGCGCAGCATGTATAACTGAACCTGAACCGTCTGCCCCTGCCCCTGAGCGAAGAAATGTGAATATTAATCAGCTTAATCGTTCAACCGCGCAAGGCACGCATCCATGATCCTCACTTTGCGGTGCTGTTATGCAACCGTTTACGCGAACACGAAAGGGTCAAAATGAAACGTACTGTTGGATTAAGCATAGACGCCGACGAGCATCGGATTCCGATAAAGATATACGGTAGCTTAGTATGGCCACATGAATGTGAAATATGGACAGTAGTGCAACCTGAGAGCCTGCGGGGTTTACGCTACAGCGGTGCCACCCGCTAAGGTACCTTGCCCACGTTCAGGGTCTGACATACGATGTACCCGTACGGTAGGACCAACGTGGATATTTTGCATATTCTGCGGGGTGATAAGTACGTATTGCTTTCCGTCAGATGAATTGGCGGTATCAATCTAAAACAAAGTTGAGATGGACTAGGTCCCGGTGAGTTGTGAAGAAACCTTACCATCATCCTCATGCTGATGCGGCGGTTGACGGCATCCATGAACACGTCGAATTCATCTACTTTCCCATGAATTCGTATTCCTTTCGTAGTAGTTATGGGACGTACCAAGGCAGCGAATCGGACTTCCTATAGATTCCCACATAGCAAGAAGCAAGCAAATCGTTGCAAACGACTTCTCCCCACCGCTCAGCGCCCGGGGGTCTTTGTCGCGATTTCCGCCTTGAGTGTTGTTCTGGTCATCGGTTTGGACCTAAGTGTGGCGTCGGGTGAGTTGCTTAGTCTGGAGAGCGGGGAGGTTACTGTACCCTCAGCTGCAATGTTCCGTCGTGATGGTTGAAAAGAACCTTGCCAAAGTATCCACGATTCGAAAGATGGAACTGAAACACGACCTTGCAGCGGAATGCGATGTGGCGACGGAAGTCGTGCCATTTCTCCAACCGGAGACGAAGTGATTGCTTGAGAGCCTAGATGTTCGAGTTCATCCGATGGTCAGTACCGAGCGGCCGCATCCCACTAAGTGCTCACCCTGTTCAAAGATGCCATACTCTTCAGGTCTCTTTGTGCCGTCTCGAGCGCAGCTCGCGCCTTTGTGACTTCAGCCGTCATCTCCTCTACCGATGCGCCTTGCCTACAACATTGTAAGCGGTCGGACTGTGTTACGTGCAGACATACAACGTACCGTTTCTCGCGCTCTTTCAAGGCAGCCTGCACAGAATCTAGGTTGCGCTTGACGACTTGTACTTTCCGCGGGTTAGAAAAGCGAGCACAATACTGCTCTGCTCCTCTTGTCCAATCCTGAAAGCCAATTGTAAGAAGGCACGACGCAAGGTGCATCCATGACTTGCCTCAAACTCTTGTTGGACGACATTCAACTGCTCCTTGGCTAACTCGAGCCTGGAGCCCAAGGTAAGCAAATTTGATGCGGCGACATGGAGGGACACTTGCGAACCTGGGCCTCTTGTCGCTGTCCATCAAACGCTTCGATTTGTTTCTTGATCTCATTCAACTCCCTGAGTAAGGGTGCTTGCGCTTGGTCAATTACTGCCTTTTGTTCGGCAACGCTCGTATACTGGGCCATGAGAGACTCCTTCTCGGCCATCATTTCCTACATGGTAAAGTTAACGACATTAGAGTATATGAGCTAGTATTGAGTACAACATACTTTCAGTGCTTCGTCGAGCCCAGATGTTTCAACGAGCACACTGTCGTTGGCCTCCGTCTGTACGGAATCACGGGTAGCCCTCAAGTTACTCAGCCGTCGATGAATATTTTTGCATTGACGCTGAAAACATCTGTGAGGAAAAATCGAGTTAAAAATAAGATTTATTCATACCTCATGCGTTTCGATGTCGCGCTGGGCTTGCTTGAAGCGTTCACGCAACTCATTAAGCCGGGAAGTCAGTGTTTGCAACTTAGTATCCGCGGACGCCGCCTGTTCTTGCCAGTGTCTAAGGGACAGGAAAAGAAAATGAACTTGAACTTGAGGCGTGCAAGAACAAACCTGAGCTGAGTCTCAGCACCTCCAGCGTTGCACACGCCACATGTCTGCAGTTAGGCATTGTCCGCCTCTATCAATGCCCCTCAATAAGTCATCGGCCGCGCTGCGCGTTGGGGCCAAGAGAGTTCGTTCAATCTTGGCTTGGTTGATGAGTATGCGAAGGACAAATTCATCAGACACCTGCAAGATGGGTTGTATCGAGAATCACGGTCAACCAAGGGGTGAACATACGTTAATTACGCGAAGGATGGTGCGGAATTCAGGTGCAGGCTCCCCAGACTTGTAATCAAAGAGGTCGACCTCGGACACAAACACATTGATGTTCGGACTAAGGATCATCAGCACTCTGTGGAGGAAAAAATAGGGAGTAAAATCTACACACTTCCCGCTCTCCCTTAACAACTTCTTCAACACCGGAAGGTCCCTGCTGTCCGTCACGGCGAAGGACGACATATGAGAGCCGAGGACATTCACGATCCTTCACTTTCACATATACACCAAACGGGCCAAGCGGCTTCTGCCCATGCCATCTCATCCTCCCAATGCGCTCTAGGACATTCTTGAGGTCCTGCCCATATGGTGCGAGCGAATTGTTTTGTTGGTCAACACATCGCTTGATCTGCTCCCGTAAACCCATGACAGAGTTTCTCGCAGTTTGAATCTCGCGCTCCGTCTCATCACCTTGTGCGCGCAAAGTGCTGACCTCCTTTTTTTTCTCGAGAACTAGCGCTTCTGCTTCTTTCAGATCCTTCTCAGCCTCCTGGACATCGAGAATGGCTTGCTGTAGGCGCTGATTTAATTCGTCTTGCTTGGACTGTGAGAACTCGGCGATTCTAGCTTTCTCAGCCTCCATTCGGCTTTCCAACTGTTGCATTGCCTTTTTGGTCCCCTTCAAGTTCTCACTAATTAGGCGTTCGTCGTGCTGGTAATATGACGGGCTTTCAGCACAGCATATCCAAATAGTCGAGCTCGGAAAATACCTTCAGATCGTTGAGCTTAGTTCTATTGGCACGCATAGAGTCGGTTAAAGTTTTCTTCTTCTCCATAAGATGGTCGATATTGCCGAGATTTTCGTGCTCTCTTTCGTACGCCTCAACAGCGCCAGTAGCTGCGTTGAATTTTTCCTACGTCCAAGGTTTGAGTTGACTAGGGTTAACCTGGTCAAACAACGTACATCGGCTTCATCTAAACTGCGTTGGATCTTCGGTATGCGTTGCTCCAACTTATGAAGCTCCGTGGCTTTCTCTGTCACTTCCTGCCAAATATTCAATCTTAATGACATGTATGATTAAGTGGGTGACAAACTTCCTGCTTCGCGGCAACGTGAGCCCATGCCAGCTCCTTCTTAAGTTCATCAGCCTTATGTCTCTGCTCTCGGGCTTTGGATGCTTCCTCGAAGCGCGTCACGACCTCTTTATAGTGTGCTTGGAGGTCTGGGATCGCTTCCTTCTTGCGCATGAGAACCTTAGAAGTTTGGGAGATATTTTCGAGGCATGTTTCGTACTCTTCGCTCAGTTGACTAAGTTGGGTGCCACGAAGGAAGAACTAAGAGTACGTGAGACATTGACGGTACAGTTGAAGGACAGTCTTACTTTGTATTTGTCAGAAGGGTGGGAGGAGCTCAAAAACTGTCTGGCTGCATCTGAATGGGCACCGTCAGTTGATGTGACGACAAATGACAATCAAGTCCTTGACTTACCTTGCGTAAGGACATTCATAGGATTGTCAACTTGGATGTTCATATGGTCACATATGGAGGAGAGCTCTTCGCGCTTAGTCGAGACTAACTTGCCATCCTTACTCTTGATTTTATATGACGACGCCCCTTCCCTGGTGAAGTGGCGAGTGATGACGATACTATCTCCATAGAGGTCATGCTTGTAAGCTTCTTCGCCCTGGTTCTTAAGGTGAATCGTCACTTCTGCAGCACTAGCCTCGGCCACACGCGTCACCAACGGTGAAAGGGTCAAGTGGAGGAGCACATACGGTTGACCCTCTCGGATGAACGCCCTCAGACCATTCCCGCGGCCAGTGGCAGTGGCTTTTCCGCCTAATGCCACGGTGATTGCGGTAAGGACAGCACTCTTGCCACCTACACCGCAAGTTAAAGGGAAGCACGCATCATCAACAAGTCCTACTTACTTCCATTGTGACCTATATGAGCGTCATCAACACAATTGAAAGCGCAGAATAGGCCATGCTACGCACCAATGATGAAGTTAATCTGTGGGCCGAATTTGAAGGTAAGGAACTTGTGGCACATGAAATGGTGCATCTCGATGGCTTCAATAATGCCGAATTTGGCGGCGCCCTATCGAAGGGAGTCTGAGGACGAGGCGGCCGAGCATAGGGTAGAACCCACCCCCTGCTGCTTGTTTCTTTGACGTATGGACTCACGGATAGACTCTTCGTGCTCCTCCTCGAAGCGTTCCTGAGCACCCTCGTCTTCTTCAGCATGAGTATCTCGTATCGTGGCGATGTCATCGTCATCATCAACCCGTATATCGTTTAAGATGTCATTGTCATCTCTTGCTTTTCCCTTCCCTTTTGATTTCGAGGATCGGTGTTCTACCTGGTCTTCGTTATTGAGCCGAGTTCGCTTAGCGCCAGACGGGCTATGCTCTTTGGAGTCTTGTTCATCGTCACTGTCTATTACTGCTCTACGTTTAGCCATGAGCGTGGGACGCGACGCGATGGGTGAGTAAGAGTAACTGAAAGGCGCGTCACATCGTGGCACAGTTGTGGCACCTGCTGTCATAAATAAACAAGCCCAAATAAAAGTGACAGGATGTTAGTGTCAGTGTGTCAGTGTTCTATTATTATTATTAGTGAAAGGTGAGGCTGCCCATATCCTGTTGTACAGGCAGGAATTGAAGACCCCCCAAAACAAGGTCTATTGGCAATTGCTACGTAGTGAAAGAAGAGTCTGAAAGAAGGGAAGAAGGGAAAATGGAAACCATGGTTGGCATGGTGGTGTGGTGTTTGGTAAATTGGTAACTCGATTGGCCGGGGACTAACCGACGCCGGGCAGCGAGACAGACAGGCAGTCAAGGCCATTAATATTGCGACGAGGTGCCTTGTCTCGCTCTTGTTTCCGTACCCCCCACTCATCTGCCTCCAACGTTCGAGGGGTGTTCCCTCGTTTTCACCACACTCGTTTATTTATCTGAATGGCTCCTCTCGCTGGTCGACCACCTTTTGCTACAGACATACCTGACTCGGTCTACGCACAGTCCCAGCCTCAAGATCGGTATAGACAACCGCCAAGGGACGACCCAAATTCACGTACTTCTGCCTACAATCAGTGTGTTTTTTTCCCTTCCCTCGTCTTCCCGTATCATTTATCTTCCCCCGTAGCTACGATGCGTACTTTAATGGCGGACGTGGACGTGAGTCTCCTTAGAAATATCGTCAAAATGATATTTACGTATGGTTCCAGATGACAACTCCAATGGAACTTACACCAGCCATGCAGCGTTTGCAACTGTCGCCAAACCAGGCCCATCGCAGTTGCCAATACCTCTCGTCGCTCCAAAGCCGGGGTATGCTGCTCCGATTGACGTACTACAATCCCAGTCCTCCGATACCTCTCACTTTCCTTCCGGTATCGCCCCTGCTGTACGGATGAAGCAGCCTAGTCAGCATGGCGTTCCTCGCATGCCGCCTCCTGCCGCTCGGCCTCCTCCCCCTCCCTCTGCACCTGTTGCTGTCCCAAGTACCCCTCACCCTCTACCACCAACAATGACTCCCATACTTCCAGTCTTTGCGCGACCAGCGAGGGCCACCGAATCTCGTGACGTCAAATGGGGACCCGAGCCCATAATGCGCGGGAATTCTGAAGAGAAGCTGCTTCCTCGCCGAGGCGAGAGGGGCGACGACTTTTGGAGGCGCTTCAGCATGGTTGCCAGAGAAGAGAGCCGAAAACCCAAGTCGCAGAAGGAGAGGTAGGGTCGCTCTCATGCTTTCGTAACTAACACTTACCACGTCGATATCGCCTTTTTTTTATTAAAAAAAAGCGCGTGGCTCCGCGAGACCCAAAGCGGCGCAAATCGTATGTCCGTATGGGTCTGGATTATTGGTCTCATCTTTTTCTCCGTAAGTTCGATTCAATGATTTTTCGATGTGATCCACTCTCATGGCGTTGCTGTAGTGTGCTGGTCTCGGCATTGGGGTCGGGTGGTATTTTAGCCACAGGGCACCGAGTCATCAAGACCCCACCGCGATTGGCGGGGGTGCGGATAGTGGTGCTAACATAACCGCCTTGCAATCGAATGGCCCCACCCCCACCGCCGACATGGCTTCCTTTACTTCACCGCATGTGACCCCCACAAATACTGTCAATCGGCGCGCCGCTTTTCCCGACCCATTGCCAACTCCTACACCCGGCGCACCCATCCACGTCAAGCATGTATCCCACTCCCATGGCTCAAAGCACGGCTCGGCTCACTCGCATCGTCAACGTCGCCATCTCGAACATATTATTGTTTGATCAATTTACACTCACCTCTTTTTTTCTCGTACGTGTGGTTGGTGTTTTCCAAACCAGTTCCCGTCCACTCGTTTTTCTCCATTATCAATGGTCAGCATACCCTTAGCATAATTTTGCATTTCTCTTTCCTTGTTTTTTTTTTTCTATTCCGCAATTATTTTTTTCATGTCGGGTAACGCCCACAACCCCCCTTTTCTTTTTTTTTTAATACTTTTGAACAAACCCAGGGACGGTGCGCCGCTTGCTTTCCATTGGATGTTCACACTAGACGAGAGGACTAACCACCACACCTACGTAGTCTTGACATCAGCTATTTTTATTTCAACCAAACAAATGCTCTGGCTCATGTTTATGTTTCATTTTGGTTGTGGCCATCGCTGATCCCTTCGTATCTCATGTACTTATTCATTTGTGCTATGAATGCGTTGGGCACACGATGCATAGTGATCAGCAAAACAAGTATCTCCTGACACTAGTCTACAGTGGATTAAACATGTCAGTAAGTTGCGAGAGTTATACTGGTATACAGGTATGTGCAGGATAGGCCCGAGTAAACCCCAACGAAATGGACGGAGACACGACGAGGTGGTGTACATCATGCATGGGGTGGGCTCTAGAAAGATATGCTATGCTAGGAAAAGATTCTATGGGTTGTATTAAGGGTTTCCTGTTGGAATAATGGCATCATATATGCTGGCAGGGGGGATAAGTTATCCTCGGAGCCTAGCGGCAGATCCCCTCTTCGGCTCAGCCAGACCGCTATCTCTCCGCAGCGCCTTGGAGAGTGGGGATTTATGGGGGGAGCCCACTACCTCAATGTCAGAGTCGAAGTCGTCGTTCTCAGCCTTGGAGGAGACCGTGGGTGCCGGGTCCCAGCGGGGCTGCTCTTGTGGTGTCGCACCATCGGCCTGGTTCTTCGTGCCCGAATCCTGTTCGCCGCGTTGTTTCTTCCACTCCTCAGACATAGAGTGAATGCGAGCGGCCAGTTCTTCGCGATAGCTACCAACGGAAGCGCCGTCCCAATGCTCGTGGGGAACCCGACGGCCTTTCTGCGGCGACGTTCGCTACGTGGAAAGTTAGTACGCTGCGCGAGGAGCAATGGCGGTACACTCGGCTACGTACGCTGCGAATGATGTCCGACGAGAGCTTTGGGTCCTTCATGAATGTCTTGGCAAAGTGCAACAGATATATGCCGCAGTCACAGTAATTGGGCTGGGCGGGTACCTAAACAACAACTCAACCTCACGTACATCTCGTGGTGAATGAGTAAATACCCACGATCGCCTGCATACCCTTGGGTTCGGTAAGTGTGTCTTCTTCCCGCTGCTTTTTGTCATGAGCTTCCATGAGAAGGTATCTGCTAAGCCTCTTGACAGCCTGAGGGTGCTTCGACGCCAGTGAATCAAAGGTGTAGATGTAAGTCCTTGGATGCCTTGGAGAGCTCGTGAGTGATCATTCTGACGCCGGATGAAAGGAGCGCGCACTCGGCAACTTCCTCAGGCTCACTGTCAGGATTGCCCACTGTTTCATCTTCTATCTCAATTTCGGGCAGCAGCGCGGTGACATCGACAGGAGCAATTCGAGGGGGGGTGACGTCGCCTCGTCCTTGAGGCCTTGTGCCATAGAACGTAGAGGGAGGAATACTTGATGTCAGGACGGTATCCCCTTCACTCCCTCCCGCTGACGTCACATGGTCGGATTGTTCAGTACCGTCGCCTTGGGGATCCGAGGACGGCAGCGTTACGGGATGATAAGGAGGGGAGCTTTGAGGGTACTCAAGTGATGGCGACTCTGGGCAGTGGGTAACGAGGGCGTCCGTATTGGGCGTACCAACTTGCTCTTGCCCATCAACCGGTTTCGGCGCAGGCTCCACTGGCGTGAGGGCGGATTCTACCATTCGCTCAACGTCGATCTCATCCCTTTGGTCATCTGTTCTCGGAGTCTCCGGGTCGACGAGGGAAACAGAATCGGCGTGACCATTCGGCGGAGGATCAGAGTCAGGGGAAAGCGATTGTCTCGGCGCTGGTTCGGGCTGCGGGGCATCCGAAGAGTCATTGACGGCACCTAACCGACGCGTAGACCTGCGGCGGTGGGCGTTTGTCTGCTGAACAGGAGGCAGTAACAACGTGTATTCCGGGCAGTAGATGATGGCGAGGTACCAGTGCAAGCTACGGTCCGTTAAAGACTCGATCACGTCATCCGAGGAGATATAACGTACTTCTCGTTGATGGGAACAATGATGTACTTCTTCTGAAAAAGATCAAATTTGGACGTCCACTTTCTGACACTATTATAACCTTCCTCGGGGCTGTGAAACACGATATGAATTAGAATGATGATGAACGAGGGACTTGACCCACATTTTCGTGGAAAGTTTCTTATAAAAGAATGAACTAAAAACATGAACTTGACTTGCCAACTCCGGGTTGCTCTCTTGTAAGTCAGCTAGCCACAGCCTGCGGGAGTCAACACGATGAAAGACTCATGACAGAAATCAACTTACTTGAGGCCAAACTCGATTAAAGTGTCGTTCAAAAATTCACCAGGCTTCAAACGACCAACATCACCATTCGTGATATTAAAAGAGCCAGTACCGGAGCGATAGCCTAGAATACTGAAGGAAATAATTAACAAGGGGAAAAGGACCGTAGAAAGGGCGACATACACTTCATCCGGATCGGGCCTTGGGGAAAATCGCTTCTCTTCAGCTCCAGAGAGACGCGCCGAGCGGCGCACATAGGTCTCAATGCTTGCATTTGCACTGCTGCGTCTATGAAATTGAATTGGTCAGGAAGCAAGAAAGCCCGAGGGGATAACACTCACGGTTTCAGTCGCGCCCGGGGCTTAGAAGGTGGACTAGGGGGTTTTTCCTTGAGAATATCAAGGATCATAGGTTCTGCATCGCTCATCATCGGCGTGTCCTCACTGACACGCGTGACGGCCTCCCATACTGCCCTTGCTGCCGGTCCGCTGAATCACAATGTCAGCTTGGAAAGTGACTTGTAGAAGGGGACACGCACTCCAAGATTGATTTCCCATCCCTTGAAACCAGAAGCTCTACCAACTTTTGGACAACGTCCACATAGGCCTCATTATCCCAACCACTTGCGGACGTATCGAATTTGAACGTAAGAAGACCATCGGGGTCAGTCGAGCCTAAGAACATTGGCGCGGGAATGAGAACAACATTGTCAAGTCCAAAAAGATCGACCCATACCGGGCTTGAAGCTGAATGCAGTACGATTTTGTACAGTAGCCATTACGGATGGGTGGATTTGGATGAGGGGTTCTGAGGTAGTAGGTCTCTGCAGGATGCCTCAGAAATTGTCCATGCCAGACAGGAAGGGTTTCTAACCTTTATATCCACATACTTGACGTTGTCGATAGACCCTTTCTTGACTTGTAGCTCGAAAGGAGTTGAGCCATCCGCGTCGCGTACTCTGAGGAATCCTGACTCCCATGCGAGACTGGCGCGAAGCTCTGGTGTTGCGTCCTGCGAGGGGATGGCTGCTCCAATGGACCATTCTTTCAAAGGTAGCTGGATGGAAATTACAGTCGCTTTCCTTTTTGAGG
>WNFD01006258.1_pt1 | contig 11921 bp, 10 predicted proteins | sample 5400491 | NCBI WGS metagenome assembly WNFD01 (sample SAMN13153343, study PRJNA577476) | soil metagenome | isolation source: 120 cm saprolite under Douglas fir tree site 2 hole 2 replicate 2 | place: USA:California | collected 2015-04-18 | reverse complement strand
TGGGGCGAAAGCTTGAAGAGTTCAGAATTTATTACAACGGGAATCGCGTTCACCAGTCGCTCGGTGGCAGCACTCCAGGAGAAAGATCCGGAGAACCGCCGCCCGCCCATGCCGTCCTTGATCATTACGCTTGGCGGTACCATTGCCGCGGTCTGTTCCAGATGCCAATCGCAGCGTAATTACGAATTCGCCATGGACAGGTACGCGAAGCGTGCCGGCCTGGAGATGGTCGATTGGTTCTACGACCCGGCCGTGAGCGGCGCGGACCCCATCGAAACACGACCCGGCTTCTCTGCGCTGCTGGCTCGGATCGCCAACAACGGCGTGCGGACCATTATCGTCGAAACGGCCAGTCGCTTCGCACGCGATCTCATGGTGCAAGAGGTCGGGTTCGCCAAACTCCAAGGTCTCGGCGTCAAACTGGTCGCAGCGGACAGTCCGCAGTCGTTCCTCGATGACACGCCAACCTCCAAGCTGATCCGTCAAATACTCGGCGCAGTAAGTGAGTTCGACAGGGCAATGGTGGTCGCCAAGCTCAAGGGAGCCAGGGACCGCAAGCGCGCTCTGACCGGCAAGTGCGAGGGGCGCAAGAGTCATGCCGAATTGAATCCTGATCTCGTGCGCGAAGCGAAGCGTCTACGCCGCCGTTCCCCGAAAGGGCATCAACGGTCGCTGCGGGATGTCGCTGCCGAGCTTGCCCGTCTGGGCTACCTCAACATCAACGGTAAGCCATTCGCGGCGATGTCCGTCAAATCGATGCTGGGCGAATAGCGGCGTCTGCACGCGCGCTGCCGTCGACCGTCCAGCGCGAGGCCATCAGAATCGAGAGAGGGGACCCATTCGAGGCGGGCGAGTGGGGGCGGGACTCCAGCCCCCCAGGGGTAATGGACAAAAAAGGAACCGCTCCATTGACCCTTGGTGTCGATCCTCAACTGATCGATGCCCGGAAGAACAATCCGCTAAGGCTTATTGGATTTTGACGTGCCGCTGACCGGCTCCATTCCGGCTGCCATCCATGCCTCGCGCGCGGCTGGGCTCGAAAGCGCCTGGACGAACGAGGCGGCGGCCGTCGATGCAGCGTCGGAGGTAATCGCGGCGTCAAAGACGATATAGCTCTGAAATTCGGCCGGAAGCGGGCCGACCAGCGTCACGCCCTTTACCGGCAAAATCTCGCTGATGATGAACAGCCCGACATCCACCTTGCCATCGGCCACAAGGTTCACGCCCCCGGTGATGGCATAGGAGAGCGTCACCTTCGGTTTCACAACGTCGGCAATGCCCATCTGCTCAATCATGTGCGTGATCGCCTTTCCGACGACGGACTCCGGCTCCGAATAGGCGATCGCGGGCGCATCCACGAGCAGCTTGCGAATGGACGCGGGAGTCGCGACATCGGGCCGCGGCGCGCCTTCGCGCACCACGATGCCGATACCGACCCGCGCCACATTCACACTACTCCGGACCCGCAGTTTCCCTTCGTTTTCCAGCGCCGCGATGAGCGTGGTGGGCACTATGACGACATCCGCTTGTTCGCCGGCCGCGAGCTTTTGCTGAATGGCCGCCAGTTGTCCAACCGTGAAGGCGACGGTGTGGCCAGTTTCGGCCGAGAACTTCGCCGCGATTACCTTCGCGGCTGCGGAGGGCGCGCCGGTGCTAAAGACCCGGAGTTCCGCGGCCTCGGTCGCACGAGGCGCAATCACGGTCATAAGCATCAATGCGGCACTCGCCGCGCTGTGCCAGCGCCGAAAATGCGCCGCGGCCCGCCACTCGCGGATGCTCATCGGCATGGTGTTACCGACGACAAAGGCAAGGTTCGAGCCGTTTGGGCGGGCGCGCACGCGACGTAACAACATAGCGTATAAATAGTGCCGGGCCAGGGCGAGTCGAGTCGGGCTTGCCCATGAAAACCAAGACGCACTTCACCTTCCGCGTGGACATCTGGGACGACACCGGCGACAGCATCGTGGAGCACATCGCGGGCGTCGACGACTTCGAGGTGGCAGAGGCAACCTACCGGGCGGCGGTGGCGCGCTGGCCGACGGCCCGGATCACGCTGCGGCAGGGTGCGCGGGTCGTGCTTGAGAGCGAGCAGCGCCGATAAGAGAATGGGAGGGACTCCACCCCCTGGGGAGTAGCGGACAAAATAAGGAACCGCTCCATTGACCCTTGGTGTCTGTTTCTCCCTTCGGAACTGCATTTTCAAAAGGTGGTTGTGACCAAGAATCGATGAGACTCCGCTCATTTTTCGGGAGCGGGGGCTTCCGTTTCCACTCGACCCTCACCACATGCGCTTCGCCGCCCGGCCGACCCGATCCCAGGCGCGAGCGGTCTGGCCGAGGCCAGTGCGCACCACTCCGCCCCACACCACACCGCACCAATCAGGCGGATCGGACAGTTGCCGAGCGTGATCGGGGGCGCTGTCCATCCATCGTTCTTCAACATCGCAACGATGGAGTTTTCCCATGTCGATCATCGACTACTCCGTTTCCGACAGCCGTGCTCGTAGGGCTGCCCGCCGTGTGGGTCTCGTCGTCAAAAAGTCGCGCTGGCGTAAAGGCACGAATGACAATCACGGCGAGTTCATGCTGACCGACCCGATGAGGAACATCATTGTCGCGGGTCCCCGCTTTAACATGACGGCGGAGGAAGTCGTCGAGTTCTGCGAGAACGAGACGAACCGCCCCTTCCCGATTGCGTCTGTGTAGGCCCGCGGGTGCCGCGTGTGACACGAGACCTTGTGCTCGCCGCCCTCAGGATCACTCCGCGAAACGTGGTTTAGTTCTTGATCGGCAGCACCTCGTGCGCGTGCGGCGCCCTGCCGCGGGAGTAGCAGTGGCGAGCAAGTTTTGCACAAGATGTAATGACGAGTACGCGCACTGCTTTTGACAGCATGACGGAAAACTGCCAGCATGCGCGTCCCTTTGGGAACCACGGCAATCCACGCGCCCTACACTCGGTTGGGCGGAGGAGAATGCTGTGTCCAAGGGTTTCCTTTCTTTCAAAAAGACTGATCTCGCTCGCGCGCTTCGCGCCGCCAAGGAGGCTGGCCTGCGGGTCGAGCGTTACGAGATCGACCCGAAGACCGGCAAGTTTATCGTGGTGACGAAGCAGGTAACCGCGCCCCCCGATGATGACGAGCGCAACGAATGGGATGAGTGAAACTCAATGGCCCGGATCAAACTGAAATACGTCAACGGCTTCGCTAATAGCGCCCGCAAGAACAACCGGCAGCGCTACTACTTTCGGCGCCGCGGCTGCAAGGCGATCCCGCTTCCTGGGTTGCCCGGCTCGGAAGAGTTCATGGCCGCCTATGCCGCGGCTCTCGCCAGCATCCCCGATCAGCCTGCCGTCGAGATCGGCGCGAACCGAACACTACCAGGCACCATCAACGCACTCGTGATCGCCTACTACAGGTCGGATAAGTGGCAGAAAGGGCTTGCAGAAGAGACGCGAAAGACGCGCCGACGAATCATCGAGCGCTTCCGCGCTCAGCATGGGGACAAGCGCGTCGCGCTCCTAAAGTGCGAACACATCCTGAAAATGCTTGCTGCGATTGGGAAGCCGTCCGCGAAACGCCATTGGCTCAAAGCGATTCGTGGGCTCCTACAATCTGCCGTCCCGAGCATGCGAAAGGACGATCCGACCGAGGGCATCGCATCCATCAAGCTGCCCAAGAGCAAAGGGCATCACACCTGGACCGATGACGAAATCGCGCAATATCGCGCGTACTGGCCACTCGGCACCGAACAGCGCCTCGTCATGGTGTTTGCACTGGCGACCGTATCGCGGCGCGGGGAGGTCGTCCGCCTCGGCCCGCAGCACGTTAAGAACGGGCGCATCAGAATCGAGCGCACGCACGGCAGCGAAGACGTGGACATTCCGGTGTCGCCCGAGCTTCAAGCGGCTTTGGATGCTATGCCGAAGGGGCATCTCACCTACATCGTCACCGCCTACGGCAAACCGCGCTCGAAGTACGGGCTTGGTAACGACTTTGCCAGGTGGGCCACCGAAGCAGGCCTGCCGGCACATTGCCGGCTGCACGGGCTCAAAAAGGCCGGCATGCGCCGGCTCGCCGAAGTCGGCAGCACCGCGCACGAGTTGATGGCGATCTCCGGTCACAAGACGCTGACCGAGGTTCAGCGCTACTGCAAAGACGCGGATCGCAAGCGTCTCGCCGACTCCGGCATGGCCAAGCTCAGGGGCCAGAGCGAGAACGCCGATGTTACAAACAAGGCGGTGCTCGTGCACAAACATGCCGCCAACACTTTGAAAAAATAAGGACTGATGAAACGACTTGGCGGTCCCGAGAGGACTCGAACCTCCGACCTTCGGTTTAGGAAACCGCTGCTCTATCCAACTGAGCTACGGGACCAAAAAGAGAATTTCGGCGTAGGTTTCTTTGGTTGCGCGTTTCCGCTCTCTGAACATTGGTTCGTATAGCATATATCCATCGCGGCAGCCGTATTCTAGCATTTCGTCCGCACTCCCAAGACGCACAAGCCTTGGCCCGCGAGCGCGCCCGGCCTCACAGGCAAGCCTTAAGCAGCGCGCCATTGACGGGTGAATGCGAACGGGCGCAAAACATACGGCGGCATATGGCGTGTCATGCCCTACCGCAGCTTCAATGATCCCAAGCACTGGCGGGAACGCGCCGAGGAAGCGCGCGCCCACGCGCAGCAAATGACCGATCCCGAGGCCAAGCGCATGATGCTCGCAATTGCCGAGGACTACGAGAAATTGGCGAGGCGGGCGCAAGAGCGTTTGGTGTGGGAGCAAAGGAGCGGGCAGCCGACTTGAGACGCTGCCCATTGGTAGTGGGTCAGTTTGAATGTGGCGGCTGCTTTGGACGCTGCAGAAGGATTATGACCAGCGGGGCACCCGCCATAAAGGGACGAGGGCGGTGTCCTAATTCCGAGGTGGTCTTTGTCCTAATTCGAAAATCGGTCTGTCCTAATTTCGAGTAGTGTCTCAGTTTGAATTTTGCGCCGTATTCTGCTTGTCGCTCCGATGAGCTTCGATCCAAGCGACGGCATCGCTCGCACTAGGAAATGGAATGATGGTGAGGGCAAAAGGTAAACTGGTGACCCCGCCGCCATACATGCGTAACACCACAGAAGTCCCTATTACCGTGGCTGAGTAAGGCGGAATATGCCCTTGTCCTCTAAGATAGGGCTTCTCGTCAACAGCTATAGGCATCCAGACAATCATGATGCTGCTCCAGTTCTGTCGCCCCGCCTCATTGGCACAAGCATAGTCCATGGCCCATCAAAGTCGGGCTCCGCATAGTACATGAGCACGAGCACTGACACATACCCGCCGATAGAGCCGATCAATCAACCGGTAAAAATTTTCCGCTATGGTTTCATGCGGCGACATCACGCGCTCCGCCCGAAAAACCGGTTGCCGTCGGGAGCGATAAGCAGCATCGTTCGTTGCGGCGTCAGCGGGGGCGGAAAGGTATGGCTATGCAAACGCGCATCGCCGCAGTGGGCCTGGTCGCGGCGGTCCTGGCTGCTTCGCCACGGCTCGCCCTGGCGCAGGGCGCCGCGTTTTGCCTCAAGACGGCGTCGGGTGCGCTCAACTGCAGCTACCAGACCATGATCTTGTGCGAGCAGGCCAAGCAGCCCAACTCGCGCGACCAATGCGTTCCGCGCTTTGAGATGGACGGAACGACGGGCAGCTCGGCGGCGCCGCTCGGCAGCCCGCGACCGCTCGGCGCCGCGCCTGCCGCTACGCATCCATCGCTCTCGCGTTGACGAATTGCAGACCGCGCCGTTGCCGCGATCGCTCGTGCGCGCGGCCGCGCCGGCACGCACGGCCATGGGCGTTCGTGCCGGCTGACGCGCCATCCTCGAGGAGCTAATATGGCCGCAAGAAGCGGCTCGTCATGCCGCCGACCATCGGGAGGATGGCATGAAAGCATTGTGCGTTTTGGCGGTCGCGCTGCTCGCGGCGATGACCGCAAGGACAGCCTGCGCCGCCGACACCATCAAGATCGGGGTGATCTACCCGCTGACCGGCAACGCGGCCAGCGCCGGCTCGTCCGCCAAGGACGCGGTCGAGCTCGGAGCGGACATCGTCAACACCGCGCATCCCGAGCTCGCGGGCCTTCCGCTCGCCGCGACCGCCGGGCTGCCCAATCTCGGCGGCGCGAAAATCGAGCTCATCAACGTCGACCACCAGGGCAATCCGCAGGTCGGCCAGAACCAGACCTTGCGGCTGATCACGCAAGACAAGGTCGTGGCCATGCTCGGCGCCTACCATTCCTCCGTCGCACTGGTGGCGACGGCGGTCGCCGAGCGCCAGGGCATTCCTTTTCTCGTGGGAGATTCGGTCGCGCTCAATATTACCGGCCGCGGCTTCAAATGGATTTTCCGCACCGGACCGATCGCATCCGACTTCGCCAACGCCTACACCCAATTCCTCAACGACCTGAAGAAGGCCGGGCGCAAGATCGACACGATTGCCATCGTCAACGAAAACACGGATTACGGCACATCCGTCGCCGGCTCAATCGTCGAGGCGGCCAAGCGCGCCGGCATCAATGTCGGCGCGCAAATTCCCTACAACGCCAACAGCACGGACGTCTCCGGCCAGGTTCTCCAGCTCAAGCAATTGAAGCCCGACGCCGTCATCTTCATCAGCTACACCGCCGACACGATCCTCTATTTCAAGACGCTCAAGAATCTCGACTACCTGCCGCCCATCATCATCGGCGACGATGCCGGTTTCTCCGACCCGGCTTTCATCCCCAACGTCGGCGATCTCGCGCAGGGCGCGATCAATCGCAGCGCCTGGGACATCGGCCAGCCCGGAAGCAATACCTACAAGATCAACGAGATGTTCAAGGCCAGATTCGGCCGCGATCTCGACGATACCAGCGCGCGCTGGATGCAAGGCTTCCTGGTCCTGGCGGATGCCATCAACCGCGCGGGTTCCACGGAGCCGGCGAAGATCCAGGCGGCGCTGCGCGAGACCGACCTCAAGCCCGAGCAGCTCATGATCGGCTATCGCGGCGTGAAATTCGACGAGACCGGCCAGAATACGCTGTCGGCAACCTACCTCATCCAGCTCCAGGGCAAGGCGTATAAATCGGTGTGGCCGGAGAACCGGGCGACCGCCAAGCTCGAATGGCCGATGGCGGGCTGGCGGAAATAGGCCTGCGCCGTTCGCTCGGGCGTGCACTTATAATCCCGCTTTGTGTGCCGCCTCGATCTCCGGGCGGGCAACGACAAGCTGCAGTCCAAGTGCTTGCGCCGGTTTCGCTACATCGCTCGCGGCGCGCGCGCAGAAGACGGCAGCCGACGGCCTTCTGTCTAGCGCCTTAAATGAGTAGCATCGGCGACGGCCGCCTCCCGCCATGGCCGTGGTCGCGAGGCGCTGCTTTCCGGGAGGACGCCATGACCGAATTGACCCGTCGCCGCATCGTTGTCGCCGCCGCAACCGCCGCCGCCGGCGCACTCGCGCCGTTCGCCCCGCCCGCGCAAGCCGCCGCGCCGCTCGCCGGCAGACAGGCGGCGAGCTTCTATCGTTGCAAGGTCGGCGAGTTCGAAGTCACCGTCGTCAATGACGGCGCGCGTGCCATTCCGCTCCCCGCCCAGTTCGTGCGCAATGTCGCTAACGAACAGGTACTCGCGGCCGCCGAGGCCGCCTATATGCCGAAGGGCAGCATCATCGCGCCGTTCAATCCGATCGTGGTCAACACCGGCGCCAAGCTCGTGCTGATCGACACCGGCTATGGCCCCGGCCTCGGTCCGACGGTCGGGCTGCTGCCGTCGACCTTGGCCGCCGCCGGCTTCGATCCCAAGGCGATCGACATCGTCCTAATCTCGCACATGCACGGCGACCATATCCTCGGGCTCAAGACCCCCGACGGAGCGCTCGCCTTTCCCAACGCCGAGATCAAGGTGCCGGCCATCGACTGGGCGTTCTGGATGAACGACGACAACATGAGCCGGGCGCCGGAGGGCTTCACCAAGACCTCGTTCGGATTCAACCGCAAGATTTTCTCCAACCTCGCGGACAAGGTGACGCGTTATGAATGGGGCCGCGAGGTCGCTCCCGGCATCACCGCGGTCGAGACCAGCGGCCACACGCCCGGGCACACCTCCTTCGTCATCGCGTCGGCGGCGTCGCAGCTGTTCTTCCAAGGCGACGTCACTAACGTGCCCGACCTGTTCCTGCGCAACCCCGATTGGCAGGTCATGTTCGATCACGAGCCGGAGAAGGCCGTGGCGACACGCCGTCGCGTCTACGACATGGCTTCGGCCGACAAGCTCCTGGTCTCGGGCTATCACTTCCCGTTCCCCGGCCTCGGCTACATAGAGAAGGCCGGCAGCGGCTATCGGCTCATCCCGGCGGCGTGGAACCCGGTGATTTGAACGTGATGGTTCGATCAGGCTTATGTCTGCTTTGGGTCTGTCGCGACTGAGGCGGGCGAAGCCGCACGTCAATGCATGTCTGCTTCGCCCCAAAAGCGACCATCCGATGCGGAATAGATTCTGAGAAAGACGAAGTCGGGAAAGCGCCGAATTTCTCTGCAGAGGGTGGTGACTACCCTAACCTTTCTTTGGCGACCAACGATAGGCTTTGGCGCACGCGCCGCCCATGAGCATCGCTCGCTCACTGTCGCTCAGGCGGTCAGTCTCGAGGAAGGGCTCGACGGCCTGCTCGTAGTTGACGACGGCGTACGCGCGTGTCCAGTCCGTGCCCCACAGGCAGCGGTCGAAACCCCAGGCGTCGAACACGCGGGCGAGGGGATTCCAGATGTCCGGGAACGGATATGGCTCTCGGGACAGCGTGCAGGCGCCGCTCACCTTGATCACCGCGTTCTTGCGCTTGGCAAGGTCCAGCACCTTCGGCAGCTCGGCCCACGGCTGCGGCGGGGCCGGCGGTGTGCGGGGCTGCAGAATAGCCAGATGGTCGATGATGAAGCGCGTATCGGGGTGACGGTCGATCAACGCCGTGCCCGCATCCACGTTGCCCCAGCACAGGATGTTGACCGGAAAGTCGTGCTTTACGGCCGCGCGCAGGATGCGGTCAAGGCCCGGGTCATTCGGCTCGCGCTTCGCCTCCTTCGTCATCATGACGCGGATGCCGACCGCGCCCGGTGTCTGCCTCCAGTCGGCGATGACATCGCCCACGGCTGGGTCATCCGGGTCGACCGGCTTGACGATCGCGAGCCGACCGGGATGGGCCCGTTGCACTTCCACCGCATAACTCGCGTCGTAGCGGTACATGGAAAAGGCAGAGATGAAGATCGCGCCGTCGATGCCGACCTTGTCCATCGCCGCCACCATCTCGTCACCCGTAACGTGATCGGGCCAGTTCGGCACATTGTGCCAGGGTCGCTTCGGAGTGTTCGCCTCATAAGCGTGGACCTGGGAATCGATGATCGTCATCGGGAAGTTCCTCAATTGCTAAGAGGGTTCGGTTCGCAACAAGTCGCGCCAGCTGTGGCTGTCGTTTAGGCCATTGTTGCCGATCACTGGCCGATGTTCGCTTACTGGACCGCTTCCGCGCTTTCGACAAAGCTATAGCACATTACGCCCGGCAAGGAGGTCGCAGCACTGCCGAATTCTGATCTTGGTGATGTTCCTTTCGAGTCAGGAGCGCCGGAGACTGTACGAAACCGGATGTGCGAGGCGATGCCGAGCCAAATGGCTTGCGGCCGCTCTTAGCGACATTTAGTAACCTGTGCTGCAGAACCGGCGTTGCTTTCGTCGCATACTTGCTGCACGTCCAGCGCTGGAGGCCTAGGAGTCTTCTGATGCAGAAACTTTCATTCCGCGAAACGCGCCACGCAGGTGGCCTGTTTAGCTTGCTCACACGTGCTTTCGCGGTGCTGGTCGCGCTTGGATGTTTCATCGCGACTGCCTGGGCGCAGACTGCTGAGAAAAGAACAGATCTGGCAATTCGGCCAGAGTTTCGAGAACCGGTGGTGCTTGCGAGCAAGGAAGGCGTTCTTGAAGTTCGGCTCACCGCGCGACAGGGCCAGGCCACGCTCGATACAGCAGCGACGCCAGTCCAGAACTTTCTCCTTTTCGATTATGAGGTGATCCGAGGCACGGCGTCCGACGGACAGAGGTCGGGCGGCAATCTCTACCCGGCGCCCACCCTGCACGTATTTCCCGGCGAAACGCTGATCGTCCATTTCGAAAACGGCCTCACGGGCCTGACCATCCGGGACTACTTCAGTCCGCAGTACACGCCAAAGGGTCAGCCCATTCCGATCTACCCGGAGCAGATGACCTCCTCACCGATCAATCTCCACACCCACGGAGCTCATATCAGTCCGAGGGGAAATGCCGATAATGTGTTGCTGCACATCCCTGCAGGCATGTCCAACACGTACACCTACGACATTCCAAGGAACATGCCGCAGGGACTGTATTGGTATCACAGTCATCTTCATGGACTCACTTCGGCCCAGGTCTATACGGGTCTCGTCGGACTGCTGGCGATCGGACGAACCGACGGCAACCTGCCGCTCGTCACGGAGAAAAGCATTCCCATCCGGAACATGGCGCTTCAATACAACTTCGTCTTCGACCGTGCCGGCGGTCTGGCGCAACTCGACAATGTGAGCTGGTCCCAGTGGGTCAGCACGATAGCCCCGCCCAAGCCCGACGAGCTCGCGAACGGCACCTACCGTCCATTGCTCGCGCCGGTCAACTTCAACCAATCGAAGCCGGGAACGAAGTACTTCACGGTCTGGTACGCGGGGCCGCTTTCAATCCGCAATCGTCGCGGGAGCCTTCAGTTCATCCCCAGCAATCTGCAGCACTTCGTCGCCGCGGGCGGCAAAGCGGAGAACGATGTGCCTGCCGACCTGAGACTGCCGGATTACCAGCGGGATGTGCAATTCACGGTGAACGGCCAGTTTCAGCCGGTCATCAAGAGCAAGGCTGGCCAGACCGAGATCTGGGTGCTCGCGAACGTGAGCGACTTTGCCTACATGAACGTCCAGCTCACGGAAACGGCGACTGGGCGACATCCGCCGATCGCCATCGTTGGCCAGGATGGAAACCCCTATACCACGGTCCAATATCCGCCGACGGACAATGGCACGCGGCTGCTTATTCCACCGGCGAGCCGGTTCGCGATTGCAGTGACGATACCATCCGAAGGCGATCTCATTCTCGAGATGCCAGAGCGCGGAGGTGGCGCAAAGACGATTACTGAGCCCGGCGTGCTCTACACCAGCAATGGAACGGACAATCCTCCAGCCGTGCTGGGCAGCCTGGGCGTCCTGCCCTCGGCAGTCAGCTATGCCGACGGGTTCTTCGTCTTTCCAACCCAAGTGTTGGCGAGAGCCACGCCCTCCGAAGGGGGCGGCGTAACGACCCCTTTCATCGCAGGTCAGTCGCTCGGGGCCTACACGTCCTTTGTCGACCTCGCTAACACCATGCCCGACGTCAAGCGCCAGATCCTGATATCGGGCGGATTTCTCAACAACCTCGCGAGCACCGAGGACCCGAAAGCGTTCGTCTACGCATTCGACGGCGGCGCATTCCCTAACGTGCCGCTGATCCAGCCACGGCTCAACTCGGTCGAGGAATGGAGGTTCGTCAACCACAACAACGACGAGCATCCGATCCACGTCCACGTCAATGACTTTCAGGTGATCGAGTACTTCGATCCCACGACGGGTCTGCGCACCGGCCCCGACAAGTTTTCGATCGACAATGCCAATGCGCCGGCACCGACCATGCATGGTGACGAGAGCGTGATCCAACCCGGCATCCTTGCGATCCGCACCCGGTTCGACGAATACGCCGGGCTTTACGTGATGCATTGCCATCGCCTCAACCACGAAGACAACGGCCTGATGTCGCTCGTTAACGTCATACCAGCCGTCTCCACTTATGCGGTGGCCGTACCAGGCGCTCCCGGTAAGCCTGCCGAGGTCCGTCTGTACG
>WNFD01006257.1_pt1 | contig 11922 bp, 10 predicted proteins | sample 5400491 | NCBI WGS metagenome assembly WNFD01 (sample SAMN13153343, study PRJNA577476) | soil metagenome | isolation source: 120 cm saprolite under Douglas fir tree site 2 hole 2 replicate 2 | place: USA:California | collected 2015-04-18 | reverse complement strand
TCATCGGCATCACGGGCGTCCCGAACACCGGACCGGGCAAGGTCGGCGTCTTCTACTACCCGTGGTACGGGACCCCGACCTCGACGGCGAACGGGGGGTGGCGCCACTGGGACCAGGGCGGCCACACGCCGCCGTTCGACATCGGCGCCTCGTACTACCCGTTGCGAGGTGCCTACTCGAGCACCGACACCGCGATCGTCGATCCGCAGATGGCCGAGATCGCCGCCGCCGGCGTCAACCAGGTCATCGTGTCGTGGTGGGGTCAGGGCAGCTACGAGGACCAGGCCCTGCCGTTCATCCAGCGTGCTGCCGCCGCTCACGGGCTCGACGTTGCGATCCACTTCGAGCCCTACGGTTCCCGGAGCACGACGGGGCCTGCCGATGTCGCCTACCTGAAAGCCAGGGGGATCAGTGTCTTCTATGCCTACCGGGCGACCAACCTCAACTCCTCGTTCTGGGCGGCGATCCGGGCGCAGAACCCCACGATCACCATGTTCGCCAACGGCAGCCCGTCCTACATCAAGGCGGGCCAGGGCGGCCTGGTCAACTTCGCCCTCCTAGGCGGGTTCGACGGCATCTACACGTACGACCCCATCAACTTCTCGGGGTCGGACTTCGGCCCGCTCTGCGCCCTCGCCCGGGCGAACCGCCTGCAGTGCGCCCCGTCGGTGGCCCCCGGCTTCGACGGGACGAGGGCCACGTCCATCTCGACGGTCCGGGACCGGTTCGGGGGAGCGACCTACGACTCGATGTGGATCGGCGCCATCGCGGCGGCGCCCGAGATCGTGACGATCACGAGCTACAACGAATGGCACGAGGGCAGCCAGATCGAGCCCGCCAAGCCGTTCTGCAACCCCAACACGGGGCAGTGCTACTCCAACTACACCGGAGACTTCGGGATCGCCGACCCACAGATCGCCGAGGGTGGCTACCTGTCCCGGACAACGACCTGGACCGGGGTCTACCGCTCCACCCGCACCCCAGGCCTCCCGTAGGGCCTCCCGTAGGGCCTCCCGTAGGGCTTGTCCCAGGGACGCCGCTTCAGTACGAGTGGGCCTCGTCGGGGAAGGCCCCCGTCTCGACGTCGTGGCGGAACGAGGACACGGCGTCGATGATGGTCTGGCCCACGTTGGCGTAGCGCTTCACGAACTTGGGCCCGCCCTCGTGGCTCGGCCCGCCGTACCCGAGCAGGTCGTGGATCACGAGCACCTGGGCGTCGCAGCCCACCCCGGCTCCGATGCCGATCGTCGGGATGGCGAGGGCCCCGGTGACGGCCCAGGCCACCGCCGCGGGGACGGCCTCCAGCACCAGCGCGAAGGCCCCGGCCTTCTGCAGCTCCATCGCGTGGCCCGCCAGCAGGTGGGCGTCCTCCTCGCTGCGGGCCTGGACGCGGTAGCCCCCGAGCGCGTGGACGGACTGCGGCGTCAGGCCCAGGTGCGCCAACACCGGCACGCCCCGCTCGGTGAGGGCCTGCGTCAGCTCCAGGTTCGGCCCCTCGATCTTGACGGCGTGCATGCCGCCCTCCTTCAGGAAGCGGCTGGCGTTGCGGATGCCCTCCTCGACGGAGACCTGATAGCTGCCGAAAGGCATATCGCCGATCAGCAGGGCGTTGCGGGTGCCCCGCGCGACGGCCCGGCAGTGATGCAGCATCTCGTCCATCGTGACTGGCAGTGTCGTGTCGTAGCCGAGCACGACCTGGCCGAGCGAGTCGCCCACCAGCAGGACGGGGATGCCCGCCTCGTCGAGAAGCCGGGCGGTGGGGAAGTCGTACGCCGTCAGCATCGCGAACCGACGGCTCTCCGACTTGAAGCGAGCGAGGTCGCGCACCGTGGTCCGTGCGGGGCTCCGCGGGAGGTCGGGCATGACGCACTCCTTTCTGGTCCCGGGGATCCAAGCCTCCAGGCCTTCCCACCATTCTACGGCGGCCCACGGTCTAGGGCGGTCTACGGCGAGGTGAGCCTCCGACCATCTCCGGCCCTACGCGCGAGAGGAGAACCAAGGGCCGATCCGGCCGCCTGCCATACTCCAAGCGTGAGCGACCGCACCCTCGAGCTTGCGGCCATCGAACGGGGGGCCGGCCCTACCGTCACGCTGATCCACGGCGGGGTCTTCCATTCGGGGCCGGCGTGGGCCAAGAACCTCGGGCCCCTGGTGCAGGGCGGCTACCGGGTGATCGCCGTCGACCGGCGTGGCTACGGCCGCTCGCCCGGGGGAGACGCCGGCCTGGTCACCGTGGGCCTGCAGGCTCGGGACGTGGCAGGGACCCTGGATCTGCGGGAGGTCGGTGCCAGTCACCTCGTCGGCGTGTCCTACGGCGCCCTGGTGGCCCTCGAACTCGCGCTGCTCGACCCCGCCCGGATCCTGTCGATGACCCTGGTCGAGCCGACCATCTTCGCCTGGCTGCGCAACGATCCCGACTACGAGCCCTGGATGCAGCGCTTCACCGAGCTCGAATCCCTCGGTGTCGCGGGGGCGCCGCACGAGCTGTGGTTGGAGCCCTGGCTGAGCCTCATCGATCCGGCGATGGCGGCGGCCCTCCAGCCCGGCTCGCCGGCCTGGCCCCTCGTGGAGCGGGCGCTGCTCAGGGAGGCCAAGGAGGAGCGGGTGTCGGAGTACACCCCGGATCCCGACGCCCTCGAAGCGCTGGACATCCCGGCAATGATCGTCAACGGCGCGGACACCGAGCCGGCCCTCCGGGTGGTGGGGGAGCAGCTCACCGACCGTCTCCCCCGTGCGCAGCACGTCGAAGTGCCGGAGGCCGGGCACCAGCTCCATGCCGAGCGGTCCGGCCCGTTCAACAGTCTCCTGGCCACCTTCCTGGCCCGCGCGACGGCGGCCACCGCCCCGTAGCCGGCGGGCCGAACGCCTCAAACGTACGGTATCAACGATTTTGGCATTTCGCCCCTGTTTGACCCCCGACCGGCCCCCGGTAGGGCGAGGGCGCGCGATATCATCAATAGGCAGCACCGCACAACATGCAGCCTGTTCAAGCCAGTCAAGCCCGGGCAGCGGGGGCCGGGTTTTCCGCCTCGCGTGTCCTGAAGGACAAAGACGCCATGATTTCCAAGGTTGCCGTCCTCTGCTGGGAGGAAAGCCGTCCCTGGGTGAGCGCGCTCCGCCAGAACGGCTACAGCGTGCCCTGGGTCGAAGAGCCCAAAGGCGATGCCTACAAGCAGATTCCCCGCCTCGAGCCGGATCTCGTGCTGATCGACCTCACCCGGCTCCCGGAGCAGGGCAAGGCCATGGCGATCGGGCTGTCGGCCAACGAGGCCCTCAGCGGGATTCCGATCGTCGTCGTCAGCGAGAAGGAGTCAGCCATCCGGGGCCTGAAGGGCAAGGTGGAGAACCTGGTCCTCACCCACCCCTCCGACATCGTCACCGCCGTCAAGTCCGCCTTGTCCGGAAAGGACTGAGGGCCGCCGGACAGGGCCCGGGACGCAGGGAGATGCAGTACAGTCCCGGACCGTGAACGGCAAGAAGGTTCTGGTCACGGGGGGTGCCGGATTCCTGGGCAGCCACTTCGTGCGGCGCGCCCTTGCCGCCGGGGCGGGCCTGGTGGTCAATCTCGACAAGCTCTCCTATGCAGGCGACGTCCGCCGGCTGGATGACGTGGCGGTCGACCCGCGGTACTGCTTCGTGCGGGCCGACGTCGCCTCGCAGCCCGAGGTGGCGGCGGTGTTCGACACCTACCGCCCCCAGGTCGTCGTGCACTATGCGGCCGAGACACACGTGACCCGCAGCGAGTCCGATCCCGAGCTCTTCCACAGAACCAACGTGGAGGGGACCCGGACGATGCTGGAGACCGCGGCGGCCAACGGCGTCGAGTGCTTCGTGCACGTCTCCACCGACGAGGTTTACGGCCCCATCCTCCAGGGTGCCTTCTGCGAGGACGACAAGCCGGACGGGGAGGGACCGGCGACCAGTCCCTACGCCCGGTCGAAGGCCCTCGCCGACGACCTCGCCCGCTCGCTCGCCGGCCGGCTGCCCGTGGTGGTGGTCCGGCCGACCAACGCTTTCGGCCCCCACCAGTTCCCCGAGAAGGCATTCCCGCGCTGGATCGTTCGGGCGCTGCGCGGCGAACCGCTGCCGGTGTGGGGAGACGGGATGTACGTCCGGCAGTGGCTGTTCGCCGGCGATTTCGCCCAGGCGGTCGCCCTCGCGGCGGCGGCCGGCGTCCCGGGCTCCGTCTACAACGTGGGCCCGCGGCACGAGCCCGAGATCACGAACGTCGCCCTGGCCCGCTGGCTGGTCACGACGCTTGGTTTGCCCGAGGACCGGATCGTGATGACGGCCTACGACCGGCCGGACCACGACCGCCGCTACTGCGTCGATGCCTCGAGGATCACCGCCCTCGGCTGGCGGCCCGGCGACGTCTGGGAGCAGCTGGCCGCGACCGTCTCCTGGTACCGGGACAACGCCGCCTGGTGGGAGCCGCACCTCACCGAGGCCGAGTCCATCTATGCGGACGCCGCTGGTGCCACGCCGCAGGAGACGGGAGCCGCCCGGTGAAGCTGGAGCCGGTCGACGGCATCCCCGGCGCGGTGCTCGGCACCCCGCAGGTCTACGGCGACAACCGCGGGTCGTTCATGGAGATCTTCCGGGAGGACCTGCTCGGCGTCCCGTTCGTCCAGGCCAACCATTCCCGCTCGTCGAAGGGCGTCCTGCGGGGGCTGCACTACCACCGCAAACAGGCGGACGCCTGGTACGTGATCGGCGGCGAGGCGCAGGCGATGCTGGCCGACCTCCGCACCCACACCGACACGCCGGCGGTCCGGCCGGTGGACCTGGTCGCCGAGCAGCCGCAGGTGCTGTACATCCCCCCGGGCGTCGCCCACGGGTTCCTCGCCACCACCGACGTCGACCTCATCTACTGGGTCACCCACTACTACGACGCCACCGACGAGTTCGGCATTGCCTGGGACGACCCGACCCTCAAGGCGCCGTGGAAGATGGGGGACCCGATCCTCTCCGGGCGCGACCTCAACAACCCAAGGCTCGAGTGGAGCACCATCCCCGGCTGGTCGTAACCGGCGGCCGCGGCCAGCTCGGCCGGGCGCTGGGGGCACGGGTACCCGAGGCGGTCCTGCTCGACATCGACGAGGTCGACCTGACCGACCGGGAGGCGGTCGTACGCACCATCACCGGGATCCACCCCGACGTCATCATCCACGGGGGCGCCTACACAGCGGTGGACGCCGCCGAGAGCGACCCCGAGGGGGCCCGGGCGGTCAACGCCGGGGGGACGGAGGCGGTTGCCGAGGCGGCGGCCGTGCTCGGGGCGGCGATGGTCTACGTCTCCACCGACTACGTCTTCGGTGGCGAGGCGACCCTGCCCTACCCCGAGGACCACGACACCGCTCCCATCTCGGTCTACGGAGTGACGAAGCTCGAGGGGGAGCGGGCCACCGCCGGGGTGGACCGGCACCTCATCGTCCGGACGTCGTGGGTCTTCGGTGAGGGAAAGAACTTCATCGGGGCGGTTCTCGGTGCCGCGGCGACCCGCGACGAGCTGTCGGTCGTGGACGACCAGCGAGGCCGGCCGACGTACGCCGTCGACCTGGCCGGCGGCATTCTCGACCTGCTGGATCGGCAGGCCCGCGGCGTGTACCACCTCCAGGGCGGCGGGGAGCCGGGGACGTGGGCGGACGTTGCCGAGGCCGCCCTCGCCGCAGCCGGGTCCGCAACGAGGGTGCGCCGCGTCACGACCGCCGAGTACGATGCGGGTCGAGGCCAGTCCGCGCCGGGACGAGTCGCCCCGCGTCCCGCCTACAGCGTTCTGGACTGCACGAAGGCAGCGGCGCTCGGGGTGGCACTCCGACCGTGGCGCGACGCAGTGTTCGAGTACGTCCGCGAGTACGTCAGGGGGATTACATGAAGGGGGTTGTGCTCGCTGGGGGTCTCGGGACCCGCTTCCACCCGGTCACCAGGGTGGTCAACAAGCACCTGCTCGACGTGTTCGACGAGCCGATGGTGTTCTACCCCATCCGCACGCTCGCCCAGGCCGGCATCCGCGACGTCACGCTCGTGACCGGGGAGGACATCTCGCAGTTCAAGCGGCTGCTCGGCGACGGCTCCGACCTCGGCGTGCGCCTCAGCTATTCGTTCCAGGAGGGGGAGCGGGGCATCGCCGACGCGCTCTCCCGCGCGGAGGCCCTGGTACACGGCCACCCCGTCGTCGTGATCCTCGGGGACAACCTCTTCCAGGAGGACCTCACGCCGTTCGTGCAGGCGTTCCGCGAGCAGGGCAAGGGGGCCCGCATCCTGCTGAAGCCGGTGTCACCGGAGGACGCCCGCCGCTTCGGCGTCGCCGAGGTGGCCGATGGGAAGATCCTGGGGATCGAGGAGAAGCCCCAGGCCCCCCGCTCCGACCTCGTGGTGACCGGCTGCTACATGTACGACGACAGGGTGTTCGAGCTGATCCGGACCCTCGTGCCGTCGCCCCGGGGCGAGTTGGAGGTCACCGATCTGAACAATGTCTACATCCAGGAGCACACGATGACCTACGACACGCTCCAGGGATGGTGGACCGATGCCGGGACGCCCGCGAGCAAACTGAAGGCGTCGATCCTCGTGGCGCTGGAGAAGGGTGTGACCTTCCACCGCTGAGCCCGCCCAGAGCCTGCCGGCGGGGTTAGAAAGCCGGCCGGTAGCGGTTGGTGATGGGCGGGCGGCGGTCACGGCCGAACGCCCGGCGGGTGATCTTCACGCCCGGCGGAGCCTGCCGGCGCTTGTACTCGGCCCGGTCCACCATGTCCACCACCCGGCGGACGACGCCGGGCGGGAAGCCATCCGCCACGATCTCCTCGGGGCTGCGGTCGCCTTCGACGTAGGCCTGCAGCACGGAGTCGAGGACCTCATACGGCGGCAGCGAATCCGAGTCGAGCTGGTTCGCCCGCAGCTCCGCGGTCGGGGGACGGTCGATGACCTCCTGCGGGATGACCTCGGTCTCGAGGTTGCGCCAGCGGCTCAAGTCGTAGACCAGCATCTTGGGGACGTCCTTCAGCACGGCGAAGCCTCCGGCCATGTCGCCGTAGAGCGTCGCGTAGCCCGTCGACATCTCCGACTTGTTGCCGGTGGAGAGCACGAGGCGCCCGGTCTTGTTCGAGATGGCCATCAGCAGGTTGCCCCGGATCCGGGACTGGAGGTTCTCCTCGGCCAGGCCGGGCTCGGTGCCGGCGAACACCGGGTCGAGCGTCTTGCCCATGGCCTCGTAGGCGTCGTGGATCGGGAGCGTGACGGTGGCGATGTCGAGGGCGCGGGCAAGCCGCTCCGCGCCCGTCAGGCTCTCGCTGCTGGTGAACTCGCTCGGCATCAGCACCCCCAGGACGTTGGCGGAGCCGAGGGCATCGGCGGCGATGGCGGCGGTGAGCGAGGAATCGATGCCCCCGGAAAGGCCGAGGCAGGCCCCGCGGAAGCCGTTCTTCGTGAAGTAGTCCCGGACGCCCATGACGAGGGCGGCGTACACCTCCTCGGCCGAGCCCATCTCCCGCGCCACCGGTCCGCCGGTCTCCAGGTCGTAGACGAGCAGGTCCCCGGCGAACTGGGGGGCCCGGGCGAGCAGCGTGCCCCCGGGCCCGACGGCGCACGACTGCCCGTCGAAGACAAGCTCGTCCTGGCCCCCGACCATGTTCACGTAGGCGAACGCCACCCGGTTCTCGAGCGCCCTCCTCCCGAGGAGGCGCTGGCGCTCCCGGCCCTTGCCCATGTGGTAGGGGGAGCCGTTGATGTTGACGATCAGCTCCGCCCCGGCTGCGGCGCAGGCGGCGTGCGGCCCGTCGGGCACCCACAGGTCCTCGCAGATCGTCACCCCGAAGGTGACCCTGCCCACCTGGCGGAGCAGGATCCCGGCGCCCGGGGTGAAGTACCGCTTCTCGTCGAAGACGCCGTAGTTGGGGAGGAGGTGCTTGTGGTAGATCGCCTGGACCCGGCCCCCCTCGATGACGGCCGCGGCGTTGTAGATCCGGTCGGCGTCCCGGTCCACGAACCCGACGACCGCCGTGATGCCGGTGGCGGCCGGGGCGAGTGCCTCGAGGGTGGCGATATTGTCCCTGACGAAGGACCGCCGGAGCACGAGGTCCTCGGGCGGGTACCCGGTGACGGCCAGCTCGGGCAGGGCGACCAGCCCGGCGCCCGCCCCCCTGGCGTCCGCGATCGCGCGCTCGATCAGGCGTCGGTTGCCGTCGAGGTCGCCGACCGTGGGGTTGATCTGCGCCAGCGCTATCCGGAGGTTCGCCAATGTGTGCCTTGCTCGCCGGAGGTTAGGTAAAAAAGGGCTGCTCTATCGGTGACATTTTTACCTACGTCGCCGGCAGACCATCACCCGCCCTCCCTTGGCCCGGCTGGTACTCTGGCAACCAAATGGGAGACAGGCTTGTTCTCGTCACGGGCGGAGCGGGGTTCATCGGTTCCACTATCGCGCGCGTCCTCATCGCCGAGGGGACGCCGGTAAGGGTCTTCGACAGCCTCATCGCCGGCTTCCGCGAGGTGGTCCCGCCCGAGGCCGAGTTCCAGCTTGGCGACCTCCGGGATCCGGAGGCCATCGGCAAGGCCTGCGAAGGCGTCGACGTCGTCTACCACCAGGCCGCCCTGCGCAGCGTGGCGAAGTCGGTGGACGAGCCCCTCATCACCGAGGAGTGCAACGTCATGGGGACGCTGAACCTCCTGAATGCGGCTGTCCAGGCAGGCGTCCGGCGGGTCGTCTACGCCGCCAGCTCCAGCGCCTACGGGGAGACCACGGAAGGCATCAACCACGAGGACGCCCCCCCCAACCCGCTCTCGCCCTACGCCGTGAGCAAGCTGGCCGCCGAGTACTACTGCAAGCTCTGGACCAACCTGCACGGCCTGTCGACGGTGTCGCTCAGGTACTTCAACGTCTTCGGCCCCGGCCAGCACCCCGAGTCGAAGTACGCCGCCCTGTTCCCGGGCCTCATCTCCGCCCTGACGGCGGGCCGGGCCCCCGAGGTCCACTGGGACGGCGAGCAGACCCGGGACTTCACCTACGTCGAGGACGTCGCCCGGGCCAACCTGCTGGCGGCGGCTGCCGACAGCCGGGTGGACGGCAGGGTCATCAACATCGGGGCTGGCCGCGCGAAGAGCGTCAACGAAACGCTCGCGACGATCTCGAAGGTCATGGACCTCTGGATCGAGCCGGTCCGGACCCCCAAGCGCCAGGGCGACGTCCGCAGCACCCTCGCGGACATCAGCCGGGCAAAGGAGCTGCTCGGATGGGAGCCCCAGGCCGACTGGGAGGAAGCGATCGCCGCAACCGTCGCCTGGTTCACCACCGGCGCCAGGAAGATCCAACCCAGCGCCTAGAGAGCTTGCGCTGATGTGCGGCATCGCGGGCTACGCGGGCCGCAACCCCCCGGATGCGCTCGCCCTGCGGCGGATGTGCGATGCACTCGTCCACCGGGGTCCCGACGAGGACGGCTACCACCTCGGCGACGGGGTCGCCCTGGGCATGCGGCGGCTCGCGATCATCGACGTGGCCACCGGCCGCCAGCCCGTGTTCAACGAGGACCGCACCGTCGCCATCGTCTACAACGGGGAGGTCTACAACTTCGGGGAGCTGCGGGCCGAGCTCGAGGGCAAGGGCCACCGCTTCGAGACCGGCAGCGACACCGAGTGCATCGTGCACCTCTACGAGGAGCACGGCGAGCGCTGCGTCGAGCACCTGCGGGGGATGTTCGCCTTCGCGCTCTGGGACGAACGGCAGCGCCGCCTCCTGCTCGCCCGGGACCGGGCCGGCAAGAAGCCCCTCTTCTACCGGGCCACCGCGGACGGGATCTGGTTCGCCTCGGAGCTGAAGGCCCTGCTGCTCGAAGACCGGCTTCCCCGTGCCGTCGATCCCCTGGCGCTGCACTACTACCTGACCTTCGGCTACGTGCCCGCCCCGCAGTCGATCATCGCCGGCGTCCACAAGCTGCCCCCGGCCCACACCCTGTCCTGGTGCGACGGCACAATGAGCGAGCGCCGGTACTGGCGCCTCGCCTACGAGCCCAAGCACGACCTCGCCGAGGCCGACGCCGTCGAAGCGGTGCGGGACATCATCCGGGAGGCCACGCGGATCCGCCTCGTCTCGGAGCGGCCCCTTGGGGCATTCCTGTCGGGTGGGATCGACTCCTCGCTCGTCGTCGCCGCCATGGCCGAGGAGGGCGCCCAGCCCGTCAAGACCTTCTCGATCGGCTTCGAGGACGCCCGCTACGACGAACGGTCGTTCGCCCGCCTCGTCGCGCAGCGTTTCGCAACCGACCACGAGGAGCTGGTGGTCTCGCCCGACATTGCGGACCTGCTCCCCCGGCTCACCTGGCACTACGACGAGCCGTTCGCCGACTCGTCGGCCATCCCGAGCTTCTACCTGGCCGAGATGGCACGCCGCCACGTGGTCGTGGCGCTCAACGGCGACGGAGGCGACGAGTCCTTCGGGGGCTACGACCGTTACGTGGCCCAGCGCCTCGCCGCCCGGATCAGCGTGGGGGAGCCCCTGGCCAAGGTGGGCCGCCGGGCGGTCGGGGCGCTGCCGTCGGGCCGGCACCGTTCCCCGATGCGGCGGATGAAGCGGTTCCTCGCCTTCAGCCTCACGCCGCCGGCGACGCGGTATGCCGAGGTCATGTCCGCCTTCACCAACACCGACAAGGAGCAGCTCTACTCCGACGAGATGCGGGAGGCCGTTGGGGACGTGGACGCCTACGACCTCGTGGCCTCGGCGCTCGACGCATCGGGGGCGAACGACCCGGCGGAGGCGGCCATGGACGTCGACGTGCAGACCTACCTTCCCGGCGACCTCCTCGTGAAGATGGACATCGCCACCATGGCCAACTCCCTCGAGGCCCGCTCCCCGCTGCTGGACCACAAGGTGATGGAGTTCGCGGCAGGCCTGCCGGCCGGCATGAAGATCCGGGGCCGCACCGGCAAATGGCTGCTGAAGCAAGCCGGGCGGGGCTGGCTCCCCGACGCCGTGCTGGACCGACCCAAGATGGGCTTCGGCGTGCCGGTCGAGCACTGGCTTCGCCACGACCTGCGGGATGTCGTCCACGACGCGCTCACCGACACGACGGCCCGCAGCCGGCCATACTTCGAGGCCGCAATGGTGGACCGGCTCCTCGACGAGCACGAGTCCGGGCTCGATCACGGCCGCAAGATCTGGACGCTGTTGTGCTTCGAGCTCTGGCACCGGACGTTCGTGGACCACCGGGCCGTGCCTCCTGTCTGGGAACCTTAAGCCGTGAAGATCCTTCGGGTCATCACCCGGCTGAACATCGGCGGCCCGGCCCGCCAGGCCCTCATGCTCCACCGGGTCCTCCAGGAGCGGGGCTATGCCTGCGAGCTGGTCTCGGGAGCCCCGCAGCAGGAGGAGGGGGCTTTCCCGCCCCCCGCCGAGCGCTACACGCTGGTCGAGCACCTCCGGCGGGAGACGGACTTCCTCGCCGACGCCCGCGCCATCCAGACCCTGACCCGCCTGATGCGAAGCTCGCAGCCCGACCTGGTGCACACCCACACGACGACGGCGGGGGGGCTCGGCCGCATCGCCGCCCGCCGGGCGAAGGTCCCGGTCACGGTGCACACCTTCCATGGTCACGTCCTCTCGGGCTACCTCTCGGGAGCGCAGACCAAGGCGCTGGGGGCGGCGGAACGTGCCCTGGCGAAGCGCACCGACGCCCTGATCTCGGTGTCCGAGCGCGTCCGCGACGAACTGCTCGCGCTCGGCATCGGCAAGCCCGAACAGTGGCGGGTCGTGCCCCTCGGCCTCGAGCTCGGCGAACTCCTTGCCGCAAGCTGGGGCCCGGCGGACTGGGCCAAAGCCCGGGCGCAGCTGGGCCTCCCCACGGAGGGGAAGGTGGTGGGCATCGTGGGTCGCCTGGCCGCCATCAAGGACCACGATACGTTTCTCGCCATGGCCGCCAACCTGGCGGCGACCCGCCC
>WNFD01006256.1_pt1 | contig 11922 bp, 13 predicted proteins | sample 5400491 | NCBI WGS metagenome assembly WNFD01 (sample SAMN13153343, study PRJNA577476) | soil metagenome | isolation source: 120 cm saprolite under Douglas fir tree site 2 hole 2 replicate 2 | place: USA:California | collected 2015-04-18 | reverse complement strand
CCGCCCGCGCCCGTACTTCATGACTTCGACGATGCCGCTCTCGGCCGCGGCGCCCGCTTCGGGCCGCAATTGCTCGAGCAGGGACTGCGGCGCCCCGCGGGCCGTCTCGGCGCGATCCTGCATGCGCAAGCCTTTCCCACAATCGTCCGCATGCTCCTCGTATTGGCGAACCTCGCGCCGCGCAACCCGAAACCGGCTATGCTAAGAGGCGCGACAGCCCGTGCCGGAAGCCGTGGGGTCCGCGGGCTCGCCTTGGCGATCGGAGCATTCATGTTGCAGGGCTGGTTCGTCGTCGCCGTTGCGCTCGCCTACATCGGCCTGCTGTTCCTCATTGCGAGCTACGGCGACCGCACCAAGTCCCGCCGCCGCCAGAGACGCTCGCGGATACTGATCTATCCGCTGTCGCTGGCGATCTACTGCACGTCGTGGACATTCTTCGGATCGGTGGGCTTCGCATCCCGCAACGGGTGGGGGTTTCTGGCGATCTATATCGGCCCAATGCTGATGATGGGGCTGTGCTATCCGCTGGTGTTGCGCATCGTGCGCCTGGCCAAAGCCCAGAATATCACTTCGATCGCGGATTTCATCGCGGCCCGCTACGGCAAGCATCAGGCCGTGGCGGCGACCGTGGCGTTGATCGCCATCATCGGCACGGTTCCCTATATCGCGCTGCAGCTCAAGGCCGTTTCCGGCTCGCTCGGCACCATCCTGGCCCACATCGAATCCAGCACCGGCCGCTATCAACCGGAAATGGGGGATCTCGCGTTCTTCGTCGCGCTGGCGATGGCGGCGTTCGCGGTGTTGTTCGGCACCCGGCAGATCGATGCCACCGAACATCAGGATGGATTGATCCTGGCGATCGCCACCGAATCGATCGTCAAGCTGGTCGCCTTCATCGCGGTCGGCCTGTTCGTGACGTTCGTCCTGTTCGGCGGACCGATCGCGCTGTTCGAACGGGCCTTGGAGCAGCCCGACACCGCCGCTCTGCTCGCCCACGAGCCCAACCCGGCCACCGTCTTCACCATGACGATGCTGTCGCTGTTCGCCATCGTGCTGCTGCCCCGGCAGTTCCACGTGACCGTCGTGGAGAACCAGGGCGAGGCGGAGATTCGCCGCGCCGCGTGGATGTTTCCGCTCTATCTGGTTGTGATCAATCTGTTCGTGGTGCCGGTCGCAATCGGCGGGTTGCTCACCTTTCCGCACGGCAGCGTCGACACCGACATGTTCGTGCTGGCTCTGCCGCTCGCCGCGGGCGCGGATGCGCTGGCGCTTGCCGCCTTCGTCGGCGGATTGTCGGCCGCGACCGCGATGGTCATCGTCGAATGCGTCGCGCTCGCCATCATGGTCTCCAACGATATCTTCATTCCCCTGGTATTACGCCGGCGCGGGGCGCTGCTCGCCAGGCAACGCGACATCGGCACGCTGCTGCTCACGGTGCGCCGGATCGCCATTCTGATCATCCTATCGCTGGCCTACCTCTATTACCGGTCCGCCGGCGACGCGCAGCTTGCCTCGATCGGCCTGTTGTCGTTCGCCGCCATCGCCCAGCTCGCGCCGGCATTCTTCGGCGGGCTGATCTGGCGCCACGCCACGGCCCGGGGCGCGCTCGCCGGCATGATCGCCGGAATCCTGGTGTGGGCCTATACGCTGCTGCTGCCGAGCATCGTGGAATCCGGCATTATCGATCATCAGCTCCTCGCCGAGGGTCCCTTGGGGCTGGCGCTGCTGCGGCCGCAGGCACTGCTCGGCCTCGAGTTGCCGCCCCTGGTCCACGGCGTGCTCTGGAGCCTGGCGCTGAACGTCGCCGCCTACATTGCGTTCTCGCTGCAGCGCAAGCCGGTGGGCATCGAGCAGCTGCAAGCGAATCTGTTCGTGCCGCCTGCGCTCGCGCCGGCCACCCCGAGCTTCCGGCTGTGGCGCTCGGCAATCAGCGTCGAGGAATTGACCACGACGGTCGCGCGCTACATCGGCGAGGAGCGCACCAAGAGCTCGTTCGAAAGCTTTGCCGCGACGCAGCGCAGCTCGCTCGATCCGCAGCGCGAGGCGGATTTCCACCTGCTGCGTCATGCCGAGCACCTACTGGCGTCCGCCATCGGCACCGCGTCCTCGCGGCTGGTGCTCTCGCTGCTGTTGCGCAAGCGCACGGTCTCGACGCAGGCGGCGCTCAAGCTGCTCGACGACGCCAATGCGGCGATCCAGTACAATCGCGAAATCCTGCAGACGGCGCTCGACCACGTCGGCCAGGGCATTGCCGTGTTCGACAAGAGCCTGCACCTGATTTGCTGGAACCGGCGTTTCGGCGAAATCTCGGACCTGCCGCCGGACCTGGTTCGGGTCGGAACCGGACTCGACGAAATCGTGGGCTTCAACGTCGAGCGCGACGAACTCGGCCGGGATCGCCAGCAAGAACTCGTTGCCGAGCGCGTCGCGAGATACGTATCGGGGAGTGCCCCGATCCTGGAACGCAGCCGCGGTCTCGTCGTGGAGGTGCGCTCCAATCGCATGCCGGACGGCGGCCTGGTGACGACGCTCACCGACATCACTCCCAGCGTCGAGGCCGCCGAGGCCCTGGAGCGAGCCAACGAGACGCTGGAGCGGCGCGTGCGGGAGCGCACCGAGGAACTCACCCGGCTCAATGCGGCGCTGGCGCGCGCCAAGGCCGAGGCCGACAAGGCCAACATCTCCAAGACGCATTTTCTCGCCGCCGCCAGCCACGACATCCTGCAGCCGCTCAATGCGGCGCGGCTCTATGTCACCAGCCTGATCGAGCGCAACGGCAATGGCGAAGTTTCGCCGCTCATCGCCAATCTCGATGCCTCGCTGGAATCGGTCGAGGAAATCCTGGGGGCGCTGTTGGACATTTCGCGGCTCGACGCCGGGGCGATGAAGCCGGAACTCACCGCATTCCGCGTCGACGAGCTGTTCCGCCAGCTCGAGGTCGAGTTTGCTCCGCTTGCCCGCGAAAAAGGCCTTGCACTCGAGTTCGCGCCGTCCACCCTCGCGGTGCGCTCCGACCGCCGTCTGCTGCGCCGGTTGTTGCAGAACCTGGTCTCCAACGCGGTCAAATATACGCCGCAAGGCCGGGTGCTGATCGGTTGCCGCAGGCGAGGCACACGGCTGCGCATCGACGTCTACGACACCGGAATCGGAATTCCTGCCTCGAAGACCAAAGCGATCTTCCGGGAGTTTCACCGCCTGCAGGAGGGCGCCCAGATTGCGCGCGGACTGGGACTCGGCTTATCCATCGTCGAGCGCATTGCCCGGGTGCTCGATCACAGGATCGAGCTCGATTCGCTGCTCGGCCGAGGCTCGCATTTCGCGGTGCAGGTCCCGCTCGCGCCGGCACTGCCCGGCGATCTGCCGCAACCGCAGCTCGATCGCGTCGAGCTCAGCCGGCTCGCCGGCATGACGATCCTGTGCATCGACAACGATGCCAACGTCCTCGACGGGATGGAGACCTTGCTGGCGGGCTGGGGCTGCCACGTGCTCAAGGCGACCGACCTCGAGGGCGCGCAGCAAGCCGCATTGGACAGCAAGGCGCGACCCGCCGGGCTGCTGATCGATTATCATCTCGATTCAGGCAACGGTCTCGACGCCATCGTCGAGCTGCGATGGCGGCTCGGCGATCTGCCGGCGATCCTCATTACCGCCGATCGCAGCCCGCGCGTGCGCAACGCCGCGCGCGCGCACAACGTCAGGCTGCTGCAGAAGCCGCTGAAGCCGGCTTCGCTGCGCGCGCTGCTGGCGCAATGGCGCATGCAGGTCGCGGCGGAGTGATCGTACTACGGTAGGATGGGTTGAGCACTGCGAAACCCATCAGAAACCGATCGGTGGGTTTTGCTTCGCTCAACCTACCCTACAATCTGCCATTTCAGTGTCCCGACTCAGCGGCCTGTTGCCATTGCTCCGGGTCGATCTTGGAGGCGATGATCACCGCCTGGGTGCGGCTGTCGACCCCGAGCTTTTGCAGAATCGCCGAGACGTGGGCCTTCACGGTCGCTTCCGAGACGCCGAGCGCATAGGCGATCTGTTTGTTGAGCAGGCCCTCGGAAAGCATCATCAGCACCCGCACCTGCTGCGGAGTGAGGCCCGCAAGTCGCGAGACCAGCTGCCGCGTTTCCGAATCGGCGCCAAGCGCCGGATCGACATCCGACGGATACCACACCGCACCATCGAGCACCTTGCCGATCGCCTCGCGGATCATCTCGACCGGCAGCGTCTTGGGGATGAAGCCCGATGCGCCGAACTCCATGCAGCGACGAACCACCGTCAGGTCCTGATTGCCCGACACGACCACCACCGGCACGCCGGGATATTGGGCGCGCAAGTACAGGAGTCCGGAAAAGCCCCGCACGCCCGGCATCGCCAGATCGAGCAGCACGAGGTCGACTTCGCCGTGGCGATCGATCAATTTCGAGACCTCGTCGAAACAGCCGGCTTCGGCAATATCCGCATTGTCGAACGATCCCGCCACCGCCTCCCGCAGCGCGCCGCGGAACAGCGGATGATCATCGGCGATGACGAAGCGGTAAAGCGGCTGTTTCAAATTTTGCCCCGACATTCCATCGCGCCCGCGACGCTCGACGGGGGCATCTTCTGACGCTCACCTGCAGCGCGCAAGCCCGGTCCATGACGCGTTTGGTGCGTTGCAGCATGACGCCGCATCCGGGCCGATGCCGGCTGCCGACCAAAGCCTTCGGGGCAACGATTAACGTCCTATTAACCATAGCGGGTCGAAACTTCGCGCGGGGCGCAGCGGGCGAGGGACGCCGCCGATGTTGGAAGCCAAGGACCATGTCGACTGGTTGGGCATCCGCAATCCGCTGTTCGTGCTGCTCGGGTTGTGGATCGTCTTCTTCCTGATCATTCATGGGTTCATCCACGCGCTGAACAAGCTGACGGTGCCTTTCGTCGGGCTTCGATTCGGATATTACATGGCGGCGCAGGGTTCGCTCATCGTCTTGCTGGCGCTGCTGTACTTGCTCGCGAAGAAACCGCACAATTCGTGAGGGGCCGCTGAACCGGACCGATTGCGCGCCGAACGGGGAATCGCGCGCGTCGCAAATCCGGGACTTGGCGCCGATGCGCCGCGCCTCGCCCTAGGGAAACGCCGGCGAGGGGGCCCGCCGCAGCTTCAATGCGCGAAGAAATACCCGTAGACGATCGCGAAGGCGACGATGACGCCCGCAAGCCCGAACAAGAGCATGTAGCGGACGTTATGGCCGACCACGCCCTCTCTGGCCTCGTTCGCCGATTTCTCGATCGGCTTCCCAGTACCTGAGCTCTGCTCCGCAGATCGAGGTTCCATCGCAGCATCCTGGTGCAGAACAGGGAAGCAGTCGCGCAACGCGATCGTCGGAGTTAACGCCGAGCTCCGATCGGCGGTTCCTGATCATCTTCCCGCCGTCACGGCTCCCGGATCAAGCCGAACTCCTCTGCGCCCCGACGAATTGCAGAAGAACCTCGCGCGCATGGGGTCGGCTGCGGTGCTCGGCAACAAAGATGCCCTGCCACGTGCCGAGTCCGAGCGCGCCGGCGATGACGGGCACATGGAGCGAGACGCCGGTGAGCATGGCCTTGACGTGCGAGGGCATGTCGTCGGGACCTTCGCTGTCGTGGATCCAGCCGGCATTCTCGGGCGCCAGCCGGTCGAGCGCCTTCACCAAATCGGAACGCACGTCGGGATCGGCATTTTCCTGGATCACTAGGGAAGCCGAAGTGTGCCGCAGATACGCGAACACGATCCCCTCCTCGGCCGCGATCTCCTGGATGAACCGCTGTACTTCGCGGGTGATCTCGACCAAGCCGCGAGGCCGGGTATCGACCGAGAGCGCGGCCGTTGCCAGCAACCCGGCGGGCAGCCGGCGGACATCATGGAGGCGGACCGACATGGCTCTCTGGCTTGCAATCGGATCCGTCGCGCTTGGCCGATGGGCGCTCGGCCGGTTCAGCTCTTCTTGTCGGGCCCACCTTTGTCCAGCTGCTTCTTGCCTTTTTCGCTCTCCATTTCCCGCTGCAGGTTTTGCACCATCTCGACCAGCCGGCGCCAGGCCCGTTCCAGGAACGACAGGGCGCGGTCGAGATCGGCATCGCTCGGCAGTTTGAGATCCTGATCGGGTCTGGCGGTAGCGGGCGGCCCCTTGGTGCCGTCCGGCAGCGGCACACCGCGGGCGACGAGCTCGCGTTTGAGCGCGGCGTTCTCGCCCTGCAATCGCGCGATCTCGTTCTCGAGCGCGGTCCGATCCTCCGGCAGCGCCTGGCAGGCCCAACCCACGGCCCGTTTGCCGCACAGGGCCACCTCGCCGGTTCGCGCATCGAGCCGCAACAGCCCGTCGGACACCTGCTTGAACGTGAATCTGCCGTGCTCGGTCTCGGGCGTCGATTCTTGCGCCTGTGCAACGGGCGCGAGGCCGAGGAAGAATGCGAACGCGGCAACGGCGGATTTCATGCGGCACCCCCGGCTTCGGGAAGCTTGCAGCGGACTCAGGCGTCCGAGCGATAGGGCGGTCGGCCGCAGGCAAGCGCGTCATCGAGCAGCTCGAGCCGATCCTGCCCCCAAAACACTTCGCCGTCGAGCACATAGCAGGGCGATCCGAAGGCATCGGCCGCGATGGCGTCGCGCACATTGGCTTCGTATCGCTTCTGCGCCGCGTCGGCCTTGGCGGCGGCCAGAAGCTCCGCCCCCGGAAGATCCGCCGCACGGGCAATGTCGATCAAAGTTTGCTCTTCGCCGAGATTTCGCTCGTGTTCCCATATCCCGGCAAAACCTCCGCGCAAAAAACGATCGGGATCATGCTCACGGGCGGCGGCGATCACGAAGCGATCCGCAAGATTCCCATCGAACGGCCAGAACTTGGGATGAAGATGCAAGGCAAGGCCGCGCTTCTCGCGCCAGCGCTGCAGCTCGAACATGCGGTATCGCTGCCGCGCCGGGTGACGCTTGGGGAGCGGCAGTCCGCCGGTGTCCGCAAAGACCTGGGCGAGCGCGACCGGCTTGTAATTCACCGTGACACGATGGCGGCGCACGATGTCCATGAAGAGCGCATGGCCGATATAGGCCCAGGGTGAAAGCAGCGAGAAATAATAATCGACGGTGCGGGGCATGGGGGCTCTCGACTGGATGTGACGGTCGGCAGGCTAGCATTCAGGGTGATCGCAATGCCACCGCGGCGCGATCGCAAAGCGCCGCCGCACGTCGCAGGACCGCGCAATTCGGAAACAACATCAGGTATTTGAAGCACGGGCGCGGATTCTTGACAGGGGGGTACCCCGTCAGTATGGTCCGCGCGGCTTTGGGGGTGGCTGAAATACCGGGAATTTCCTGCACTTGCGGGTGTGGCAATCATGGGCTCTCGCGACCAGGATCCCGGCTCTCGATCCACCGACGAGGCTGCTCTCTCTGCGAGGCTGAGGCGCCTCGGCGAACGGCTCGACCACACCGGAGCGAGCCGGGCGAACGATAGGGATCCGGCCCCTCGACCGAGGGCCGACACTTCCGGGCTTGCCCGCGGGTTCCGGCTTTCGACCGAGTTTGTCGCGGGCGTGCTCCTTGGAGCTTTGGTGGGCTGGCTGCTCGATCGCTGGCTCCACATCTCGCCGTGGGGGCTGATCGTGTTCCTGCTGCTCGGCTTCGCCGCGGGCGTGCTCAACGTGATGCGCGCCGCGGGCCTCGCTGCCAGCCCCAGCGGCGGAGAGAACTGATTTTTGCATCCATCGGCACCGCTCCGGCGGGAACGAGCCGACGAGGACCGCAGCAGCGATGGCCGACCCGATCCATCAATTCCAGATCACCAAGCTGTTCACGATCGCAAAGGTCGGTTCGGTCGAGATCGCGTTCACGAACTCGGCGCTCTACATGGTGCTCGCGGTGACCGTGATCTGCGCGTTTTTGATCGGTTCGACTCGAGCCCGCGCGCTGGTGCCCGGAAGGTTGCAGTCGGTATCGGAAACGCTCTACGAATTCGTGGCCGACATGATCCGGGGCGCGACCGGCCCGGAGGGGATGCAATTTTTCCCGCTGGTGTTTTCGCTGTTCGCCTTCATTCTCGTCGCCAACGTGTTGGGATTGATCCCGTTCGCCTTCACGGTGACGAGCCATCTCATCATCACGGTGGCCCTCGCCCTGCTGGTGTTCCTGACGGTGATCGTCGTCGGGTTCTGGAAACACGGACTGCATTTCCTGAGGATCTTCGTGCCGAGCGGCATTCCGATGTATATCCTGCCGCTGATCACGGTGATGGAAGTGTTCTCGTTCTTCGTGCGGCCGGTCTCCCACAGCGTGCGGCTGTTCGCGAACATGCTCGCCGGCCATATCACGCTCAAGGTGTTCGCGGGCTTCGTCATCATGCTGGGTGCGGCGGGTGTGCTGGGCATGTTTGGCGCGATCCTGCCGCTCGCGCTCACCATCGCGCTCACCGCGCTGGAGTTGCTGGTCGCGGTGCTCCAAGCCTACGTGTTCGCCATTCTCACCTGCATCTACCTCAACGATGCGCTGCATCCGGGCCACTAACGGCTCATCCATTCAGGGATCAACCAAGAGGAGCTCTCGTCATGGATCCAATTGCTGCGAAATACATCGGTGCCGGCATCGCCTGCATCGGCATGGGCGGCGCCGGCGTCGGCGTCGGCACCATCTTCGGCCATTATCTCGCGGCGGCGGTCCGCAATCCTTCCGCGGCCGACGGCCAGTTCCCGCGACTGATCTTCGGCTTCGCGGTGACCGAGGCGCTCGCCATCTTCTCGCTGCTGATCGCCCTGCTGCTGCTCTATGCCGTGTGAGCGGCGGATCGGGACGACGGCGGCCGGACGGCGGTTCCGCGTGGTGGATCGGAGCGGATAATGGCCGAAACCAACGCGCATACCGAGGTGCCTGCGGGCGGCAAGGTGATGTTCCCGCCGTTCCAGAAGGACACCTTCCCGTCTCAGCTGTTCTGGCTGGCGATTACCTTCATCGCACTCTACGTGGTCATGGCGAGGATCGCGCTGCCGCGAATCGGCGCGATCTTTCAGGCGCGGCGCGACCGCATCAGCGGCGACCTCGCCGAGGCGCAAACGCTCAAGAACGAAGCCGAAACCGCTCTTGCGGCTTACGAGAAAGCGCTGACCGAGGCCCGGAGCCGGGCGCAGAGCATCGCGGACGAGGCGAGCCGTCGGCTCAATGCCGAAGCGGAGGAGCGCCGCAAGGCACTCGAATCGCAGCTCAACGCCAAGCTCGCCGAGGCGGAACGGACCATCGCGGCGACCAAGTCGGCGGCCATGGCCAATGTGCACGCCATCGCCGCCGAAGCGGCCGCAGCGATCGTCGAGCGGCTGATCGGGGCCGTGCCGGCGGATTCCGCGATCAAGGCCGCGGTCGAGGACGCGCTCGAGGGATAGCCATGTTCGAAGCCGAGTTCTGGGTCGGCGTCGCCTTCTTCGTGTTCGTGGCGTTGCTCGGCTACGTCGGGGCGCATCGCATGATCCTCGCCTCGCTCGATCAGCGCCGCGACAAGATCAAGAGCGAGCTCGACGAGGCGCGGCGGCTGCGGGAGGAGGCGGAGAAATTGCTCGCGGAATATCGGCGCAGGCAGCAGGAGGCCGAAAGCGAAGCTCAGACCATCATCCGCAGCGCGCAAGCCGAAGCCGAGCGCATCGCCGAGGAGGCGCATGCGAGGATGGCAGAGCTGATCGCGCGGCGCACCGCCATCGCCCAGACCAAGATCGCCCAGGCCGAGGCGCAGGCGCTCGCCGACGTGCGCGCCGCCGCCGCCGATGCCGCCGTTGCGGCGGCGGAGAAGATCCTCAGGCAAACCGCCAAGGGCAAGGTTGCCGACGATCTCATCGCCAAGGGCATCGAGGACGTCAAAGCCAAGCTGCACTGAGTGCTGAGTGGTCATTCCGGGGCGCGGGCGTCAGTCCGCGAGCCCGGAACCCATGAACACCGTTTCTGCAAAATCGCTTCCATCGTGGTCATGGATCCCGGGTACCCTCGCTTCGCTCGGGCCCGGGATGACGGGACTCCTACTGTTCGTTCAACCGCGGCGGCGGCCTCGTCCACCGGAGCACCGGCCGGCGGGCGGCGCGGGTCTCGTCGAGCCGGCCGCGGGGAGCGTGCCGCGGCGCATTGACGAAACGTGCCTTCTCGCCGCGCTTCGCGGCCATGGCGAGATCGCGCAGCGTGGCGATGAACAGGTCGAGCGAGGCCTTGCTCTCGGATTCGGTCGGCTCGATCAGCATGGCGCCGTGCACAACCAGCGGGAAATACACCGTCATCGGATGATAGCCCTCGTCGATCATCGCCTTGGCGAAGTCGAGCGTGGTGATGCCGCAGCCCTCGAGCCAGCGGTCGTCGAACAGCACCTCGTGCATGCAGGCGCGCTCGCCGAACGGCAGCGACATCAGGTCCTGCAGGCCGGCGCGGACATAATTGGCGTTGAGCACGGCGTCCTCGGATGCCTGGCGCATGCCGTCGCCGCCGTGCGCGAGCATGTAACTCATGGCCCGCACGAACATGCCCATCTGGCCGTGAAACGCGGTGAGCCGCCCGAACGGCTCGGCGCCCGGCTCGGCCTCGCCGGCGTGCTCGACATAGCGCAGCCCGCCGGCGTCGCTGATGAGGTAGGGCACCGGCGCGAACGGCGCGAGCGCGGCGGAGAACACCACGGGACCCGAGCCGGGCCCCCCGCCGCCGTGCGGCGTCGAGAAGGTCTTGTGCAGATTGAGATGCATCGCGTCGATGCCGAGATCGCCGGGCCTCGACTTTCCGGCGATCGCATTGAAATTGGCGCCGTCGGCATAGAAGAACGCGCCCGCCCGGTGCACCGCCTCGGCGATGGCGACCACGTCGCGCTCGAACAGCCCGCAGGTGTTCGGGTTGGTCAGCATGATGGCGGCGACCTCGGCGGAGAGATGTTTCTCGACCTCGGCGGCATCCACCGTGCCGTCGCTCCGCGCCGGCACGGCCTCGACCCGATAGCCCAGCAGCGCCGCGCTCGCCGGATTGGTGCCGTGGGCGGATTCCGGCACCAGCACGATCGAGCGTGCTTCCCCGCGCGCGGCAAGCGCCGCCTTGATCGCCATCAGGCCGCACAATTCGCCATGCGCGCCGGCTTTTGGGCTCAGTGCCACCGCCGCCGTGCCGGTGAGCTCGCGCAGCCAGTGCCCGAGCTCGGCCAGAAGCGCGAGCGCGCCCGGAACCGTCGAGAGCGGCTGCAGCGGATGGATGTCGGCAAAGCCGGGAAGCCGCGCCATCTTCTCGTTGAGGCGCGGGTTGTGCTTCATGGTGCAGGAGCCGAGCGGAAACATGCCGGTGTCGATGCCGTAGTTCTTGCGCGAGAGCCGCACGTAATGGCGCAAAGCTTCGGGCTCCGACAATCCGGGAAGTCCGATCCCGCGTTTGCGCTCGAGCGAACCTAGACGCGGCGAGAAATCCGCCGGCGTCTCGATGTCGACGCCGGTCACCTCCGGCCGGCCGATCTCGAAGACGAGCGCTTCCTCGATGTCGAGCGCGCGATTCCCCGTGAACGTGTCGGCGGGAATCGAGCCGCCGAACTCGGCCGGGCGGGTTTGCCGGTTCATCGCAACACCTCCCGCAAGGCCGCCGCATAGGCGGAGATGTCCGCCGCGGTCGTGGTCTCGGTCGCGGCGACGACAATGAGATCGGCAAGCTCCGGCCACTGCGGCTCGAGCCGCGACACCGGCACACCGCCGAGCACGCCCTTTCTCGCCAGCGCTTCGATCACCGCCGCGGCACTCCCCGGCACGCGAATGGTGAACTCGTTGAAGAAATGCCCGTTGAGAACCGCAACGCCCGGGACCGCCGCCAGCTTGTCCGCAAGCTCGACCGCGTGCGCGTGGTTGAGGCGGGCCAGCCGCGCGAGGCCTGCCTCGCCGAGCAGGCTGAGATGAATGGTGAACGCGAGCGCGCACAGACCGGCGCTGGTG
>WNFD01042594.1_pt1 | contig 11923 bp, 9 predicted proteins | sample 5400491 | NCBI WGS metagenome assembly WNFD01 (sample SAMN13153343, study PRJNA577476) | soil metagenome | isolation source: 120 cm saprolite under Douglas fir tree site 2 hole 2 replicate 2 | place: USA:California | collected 2015-04-18 | reverse complement strand
GCTGATCATCTTCGGCGCGAAAGCACACCAGCCCGTCGCTTTCTTTGTCTGGGCTTACGCCGCGTCCTTCCTTTTCACGATCGCCTATTCGCTGGTCGTCATCCGGGTCTTCAAGCTCGGCCGGATCCGCCTCGGCCTCGATCTCAACCTCGTGCGCCGCTGGTTCCCACTGGCGCTGCCTTTTGCCTTCACGTTCTTTCTCACCAACCTTTATTTCCGGGCCGACGTGCCGATCCTCCAGCACTTCCGCTCGTTTGCCGAAGTCGGCTGGTATACGTTCGCCTACAAGCCGTTCGAGGCCCTTCAGTTCATTCCGCTCGCGATCCAGGCCGTCGTCTACCCGCTGCTCGGCGTCTACTTCGTGAGCGACATCTCGCGCCTGAAGCTCGCCTATGGGCGTTTCTTCAAGGTCCTGGTCCTGCTCGGGTGGCCGTTGACGGTAGGGACATTCGTGCTGGTGCATCCGATCGGACGCCTGTTCTCTCTGTTCACCAAGTCCGAGGCGTCACTCCGCATCCTCGCCTTCGCGATCGTCTTTCTATTCGCGAACTCGGCCTTCTACGCGATGCTCAACGCGACCAACCGGCAGCACATGAACGCGTGGGCGACCGGGCTCGCAGCGGCGATCAACATCGTCCTCAATCTGATCCTCATCCCGTTCTACGGCTACCTCGCCGCCAGCGCGACCACCGTGATCACCGAAGCATCGCTGTGCGTCTTCGGATGGTGGTTCGTGCAGCGCCAGCGGCCCGACCTGCGGCTGCCCGTCATCCGGGTGAGCTGGCGCATCCTCCTGGCAGGTGCGGTCATGGGCGTCGTGCTCTATCCGCTGGCTCGGTTTCCGATCTACGTCAGCCTGCCCGCAGGGAGTCTGGCGTATGCCGTGGCGATCTACCTGATCCGGGCGATCGACCCTGACGAGTGGCGGCTGGCACGCCAGGGGTTGCTCGGCCGCTTGAGGCCCAACCGAGCCGCGTAACCGACTCCCGCCCCGGGCCGTTTGGGGGAGTGGGAAACCGTAGAATCAACGGGCCTCCAAACATGTCTCGAAACGTTCCTGAGAAGATCCTGACCAAGGGAGGGCATCGCCCTCGAGCCCGCATCCACGCGGCGTGGTCGCCGATCGGGCAGAAGTTGCGCCGCACCGCGATGGTTCGCGGCCTCGGCGCAGTGCTGGCGATCCTCCTCGTGATCGGCTTCGCGGCCGACGCTTACGCGCAGTCTTTCTTTGACAGCCTGCCCTCGATCCAGGGTCTGGACAGCGCCGGGTTCGCCGGCGACACGATCATCACGGACCGCAACGGGGTTCTCCTCGCCGACGTCGGTAACCATGGCGACCATCGCCTTGCCGTGAAGCTGAAGGACGTCTCGCCGATCATGGTCCAGGCCACCATCGCGATCGAAGACAAGGGCTTCTATACGAACCCTGGAATCGACTTCGGCGGTGTCCTCCGCGCCTTCTACGACAACCTTCGCGCGGGCAAGGTCGTCGGCGGCGGCAGCACCATCACGCAGCAGCTCGCCAAGCAGCAGTTCCTCACGCCCGACCGGACCTACGGCCGAAAGGTCAAGGAGCTCGCGCTCGCGTTCGAGCTGGCCCAGACCTACAGCAAAGACCAGATCATGGAGCTCTATCTCAACAAGAGCTTCTACGGCTCGCAGTCATATGGGATCGAGGCGGCCTCCGAAAGCTACTTCCACATCCCCGCCTCCAAGCTCAGCCTCGCTCAATCCGCCGTCCTCGCGGGCTTGCCGCAGGCGCCGACCGAATGGAACCCGGTGCTACATCCCGACAACGCCAAGCTGCGCCAGACCGAGGTCCTGCGGGCCATGGTGCGCTCGAACATGATCTCCCAGGACGACATGGACAAGGCGGTGGCCGAGAAGCTCAACTACATGGCGCCCATCAACAGCTTCGTCGCGCCCCACTTCGTCGACTACGTTCTGGCCGAGCTCCGCCAGCTTGGATACCAGCCTGGAATCCAGCAGCTGAACGTGAAGAGCACGCTCGACCTGCACATGCAGCAGATCGGCGAGGGCATCGTGAGCGGCAACCTGCAAGCCAACCTCTGGCGCGATCGCTACGGCCAGCTGTCCTCAGGGATGGCCGCGGAGGATCCGAAAACGGGCGAGATCCTGGTCATGGTCGGATCGCCCAACTACAACTCTGTCGGCGGCCAGATCAACTTCACGACCACCGTCCGCAACATGGGCTCTTCGATGAAGCCCTACACCTATGGGGCGGTGATCAACGCTCGGGCGGCAACGGTCGACACGCCGGTTTACGATGGCCCGAGCCCGCTGGTTTACAAGGACGCGTTCAGCACGACGAACATCTACAACTACGACGGCAAGACGCATGGCGTGCTGCCGCTGAAGAAGGCGATGGGCAACTCGCTGAACATCGCGGCCGTCAAGGTCGAGCTCTCGATCGGCGTGCCCGCCGTCCTTACTTATATGCGCAACCTCGGGGTCAACCCGATGGTCCCGATACCTGATCAAAACGGCCAGTACAGGGTCGGCAACCTGGACGAGTACGGTCCGTCACTGACCCTGGGTGGCTATCCGATCACCCTGCTCGAACACGTCAGCGGCATCTCGGTTTACGCGGACCAGGGCATTTACCACTCTCCGGAAGCGATCCTGTCCGTGACGGACTCGCACGGCCAGAGCCTCTACAAGACGCGCGCCGAGCTGCGGGCACGGCCCGCCCTGTCGCCTTCGGTTGCTTACATCATGGCCGAGATCATGGCCGACGACGGCAACCGCTGCATGATCTTCGGCTGCAACAGCCAGCTTCATTGGGCGGACCGCACCGTCGCCGCCAAGACCGGTACCACGGACAACTTCAAGGACGCCGTGACGATCGCCTTCACGCCAGACCTGGCGGTCGGCCTGTGGGTCGGCGACATCCTGAGCAACAGGTACACGATGGTCAACAACTCCGACGGCATCTTCGTCGCCTCTCCGGCGGTGCATGCATTCGTGTCGCAGGCGCTTGCGGGCGTGCCGGGCAACCGCTGGTATACGCCGCCGCCAGGCGTCGTGCGCGCCGGAGACAGCTGGTTCCTCACCGACGCCACGAGCATCGCCAAGCTTCCGGGCGACAATCCGCCTAGCCCGACGCCCACGCCGGTCAACTACACGGTCCCGCCCGACCCGGGCACTGGACCTGTTCTTGCCAGTCCCAGTCCTACACCTAAAGTCTGTCCTTCGCCGCCCATCCTGCCCTCACCCTGTCCCTGAGGCCCTCGACAAAGCTGGAATCAGCACGTCCGTAGACTTGCGCTGATGCCAGAGCCCCTCTCCGTTGTCACGGAGCAGCTGCCCAAGAGCCAGGTCGGAATGACCATCGAGGTTCCGACCGAGACTGTCGACGCGACCTACGAGCGCGTGCTCAACCGCCTGGTGTCGCGCGCCAAGATCGAGGGCTTCCGTCCTTGTCGAGTCGCGCCTGGGCCCCGCGGCAGTGCGGGAGGAGGTCGTCGAGGCGATGGTGCCTGAGGTCATCCGCCAGGCCCTCGCGGAAAAATCGATCGATCCCATCGACAACCCGGACGTCGAGGTCCTGGTGCTGGAGCGCGGCAGCCCGGCGAAGCTCAAGGCGACGATCACCGTCATGCCCGAGGTCACGCTCGCGGACGTGGCGACTCTTCATCCTGACCTTCACGGTCACGAAGTCACCGACGAGATGCTCAAGCGCCGCCTCGACGACGTTCGCGAGCCGATGGCGGAGATCACGCCAGTGGAGCGCGAGGTGCGTTTGGGCGACCTCGCTGTCATCGACGTCGAGGTCGAGGTGGACGGTGAGCTTGTCGAGTCGGAGTCGCGCAAGGCGATGGAGGCAGAGCTCAAGGAAGGAGTGCTCCTCCCCGAACTGCTCGCCGTTTTGCCTGGAACGTTCGTGGACGAGCCTCGCGAGGCGAATGTCACTTTCCCAGAGACGTACTCGGATCCAAAGCTGGCAGGCAAGAACGCGACGATCAGGGTCACCGTGCGTGGCGTCAAGGAGAAACTCCTCCCTCCGCTCGACGACGCCCTGGCGAAGGTCCTGAGCAACGGCGCGCACGAGACCGTCGACTCCTATCGCGAGTCGGTCCGCCAGGAGCTGGAGGAGTCCGTGCGAGCGATGGAGAAGCTCGAGCGCGAGCAGGAAGTCGTTCGAGCGTTGGTCGAAGCATCTTCGGTCGAGGTGCCCCAGACCCTGGTCGATCGCGAGCTCACCAGCCAGCTGGAGTCGATGGAGCGCAGCCTCAACCGCCAGGGACTAAAGCTCGACCGCTACCTCGAGTACCTGGGCAAGACGCTTGACGAGTGGATTGCCGAACAGAGGCCGGACGCCGAGGCACGATTGAAGATCGACCTGGTGCTGGCTGAATATGCCAGGCGCGAGAACCTGGAGCCGACCGACGAGGAGGCGACCGGGTTCCTCGAGGAGCAGGCCGCCCAGGACGAGGAGCTGAAGAGCCAGGTGGACGAACTCAAGAAGAGCCCAAGCGCGCGGCGCTACTTCGCCTCCAGGCTTCGCCGCCAGAGAGTGCTCGAGCGCCTGGTCCAAGTAGCAGAATCGCGGACTTGACGGAACCCGATGATCTGCTGTCTAGAATGAACCGTGTGCGGGACATGAGACAGACGCAGCAGCCGTCCGGATACCTCGTCCCGATGGTGGTCGAGAACACTGGCCGCGGTGAGCGGGCCTTCGATATCTACTCCAGGCTCTTGAAGGAGCGCATCGTCTTCATCGGCACGCCGATCGACGACCAGGTTGCGAACCTCGTCGTGGCGCAGCTGCTCTTTCTCCAGTCCGAAGATCCTGAAAAGGAAATCGCCCTCTACATCAACAGCCCCGGCGGCCAGGTGACCGCGGGGCTCGCCATCTACGACACCATGCAGTACATCCGTCCTCCGGTCTCGACGATCTGCATCGGCATGGCGTACTCCATGGCCGCGGTTCTGCTCGCTGGCGGCGCGCACGGCCAGCGCTTTGCGCTGCCACACGCCAACATCCTCATCCACCAGCCGTGGGGCGGCATGCAGGGGCAGGCCAGTGACATCCAGATCCACGCCAAAGAGATTTTGCGCACGCGCGAGCAGCTCAACCAGATCCTCGCGAAGCACACAAGGCAGAAGATCGAGAGGGTGACGCAGGACACGGAGCGTGACTACTTCCTGACCTCGGAGGCAGCCAAGGAATACGGGCTGATCGACGACATCATCCTCAGCGCGAACAAGCCGGTCGAAAAAGAGAAGGCGAAAGACAAGGAAAGCGAGAAGGAGAAAGTCGCCGCCGGATGATCTTCCGACGCAAGAGCAAGAGTGGTGAGGTAAAAAGGCATCGGCCGAAATGCTCGTTCTGCGGCAAGCTGCAGGGAGAGCACGGTGTCAGGCTTGTCGCCGGCTCAGGCGTTTTCATCTGCAGTGAGTGCATCAGTCTTGCCAACGAGATTCTGTGGGGCCATAATCCCCCGGCGCCGGCGTCCTCGTGATGGATACAGGTAGAGACTAGGCATGAACGAACGGGAAGACCGCCGCCGCTATACGCGCTGCTCCTTCTGCGGGAAGGGCCAGGACCAGGTGCGCAAGCTGGTCGCCGGCCCGGGCGTCTTCATCTGCGATCAGTGCATCGACCTCTGCCAGGAGGTCCTCGAGGACGACAATCGCTCAGCCGGCACGAAGAAGCAGAAGACCGGCTTCATCCCCAACCCCAAGACGATCTGCGCCGCTCTCGATCAGTACGTGATCGGCCAGGACCGCGCCAAGAAGGTGCTCTCGGTTCAGGTCTACAACCACTACAAGCGAATCTCCGCCTCGAAGTCCGTGGGCGACGTCGAGCTGACCAAGTCGAACGTGCTGCTCGTCGGACCGACCGGCTGTGGGAAGACCTACCTCGCGCAGACGCTCGCGAAGATCCTCGACGTGCCGTTCGCGATCGCCGACGCTACCAGCCTCACCGAGGCCGGGTACGTGGGCGAGGACGTCGAGAACATCCTGCTCCGGCTGATCCAGGCCGCCGACTTCGACATCAGCCGCGCCGAGCGCGGAATCATCTACATCGACGAGATCGACAAGATCGCGCGCAAGTCGGACAACCCGTCGATCACGCGCGATGTCAGCGGCGAGGGTGTCCAGCAGGCCCTGCTGAAGATCCTCGAGGGTACTGTCGCCAACGTTCCGCCACAGGGTGGGCGCAAGCACCCGCACCAGGATTTCATCCAGATCAACACCACCAACATCCTGTTCATCTGCGGCGGCGCGTTCGACGGACTCGAGAAGGTGGTCGAGCAGCGCATCGGCAAGCGGGCGATCGGGTTCGGGGCGCCGCATCACAAGATCGAGCGCAAGGCGGTGTCCGAGACGCTCAAGCAGCTGCAGCCCCAGGACCTGTTGAAGTACGGGTTCATCCCCGAGTTCATCGGCCGGCTGCCGATCATCGTCACGCTGCACCACCTGGACCAGCAGGACATCGTGCGCATCCTCACCGAGCCCAAGAACGCGCTGGTCAAGCAGTATCAGAAGTTCTTCTCGCTCGACAACGTCGAGCTCGTGTTCCAAAAAGGAAGCCTCGATGCGATTGCGGAGCTTGCGTTGCTTCGAGGCACAGGTGCGCGCGCTTTGAAGTCGATCATCGAAGAGGCGCTCCTCAACTCGATGTTCGAGATCCCGTCCCGACCCGACATCAAGCGCTGCCTGATCTCCGAGCGCGCGATTCGCGAGGCGCTCGAGCCGGAGTTCGAGCTGGGTGAGGAAGGCGAGGGGCCGGCGCGACTCGTGGGAGAGTCGGCCTAAGCCACGTTCGCCCGGGACACGCACATCTGGGCCAAACTGGGGCTATCAACGGGGCCTCGATGCCCCATCTGTGCACGAATGGCCCAAATCCCGGGGCCAACCGTAAGGGCCCGATAATTAGCCCGTGGAAGACCTTCGCGGAAAGACCGTACTGCTGACTGGGGCGTCGACGGGTCTTGGGCCATACATCGCTCGGCGATTGCACAAGGCGGGCGCGAAGTTCGTCCTGTCCGCGCGCAACGAGGAAGCGCTGAAGGAGCTGGCCGAAGAGCTGGGCGACGCTCGCGTCATAGTGGCCGATCTTGCACGGCTGGGTGAGCCCGAGCGCCTGGCGAGAGAGGCCGGGGACGTGGACGTGCTGGTCTCCAACGCGGGGGTGCCGGCGAGCGGGCGGCTTGCCACCTTCAAAGTCACGGAGCTGGACCGCGCCATCGCCGTGAACTTGCGTGCCGGTATGGTGCTCGCGCATCAGCTGGTTCCGGCGATGCTGAACAGAAAAGGCGGACACCTGGTGTTCATGTCATCGGTCGCGGGCATCGTGCCCCAGGCAGGCAACAGCGTTTACAACGCCACCAAGTTCGCCCTGCGCGGATTCGCCCTGGCGCTGCGTGAGGAGCTGCTGGACACGCGCGTCGGTGTCTCGGTGATCTGCCTCTGGTACGCGATCACCCGGAACCGGGCCGAGGTCGACGTGGCGCCACTGCAGCTGAAGGCGAGCTTGAAGTTCCAGGCCCTTGCACCTGGCCTGTTCGCGACGATCGCGCGAGCGGCCGGCGCGACGAAGCCGAGCGAGGAGCTGGGCGAGCGCCAGCGGAATAAACGCTAAGATTCGGAACAACATGAGCCGAGACGAGCGCGTATCCGTACCCTCGCCGGCTCAGTCGCGCTAAAGCGACCTTCGCGCCGGCGCCCTTGATTCCCACCGAGAGATCAAACACGCCTCCATGAACATGAACACGAACGAGATGCCGAAAGCTTTCGACCCAAAGGCCATCGAGGCCGGCTGGTACGCGCGCTGGGAAGAGGCGGGTCTATTCGTCGCCGACCCATCGAGCGACAAACCCAAGTTCACGATGTGTTTCCCGCCGCCGAACATCACGGGTGAGCTGCACATGGGCCACGCCCTCCAAACCGCGCTTTACGACTTGCTGGCGCGGTACAAGCGGATGGCCGGGTACGAGGTGCTCTTCCTTCCTGGTTATGACCACGCCGCGATCGCGACGCAGAACGTGATCGAGAAGCAGCTGGCGGCGGAGGGGACGACCAAGGAGCAGCTAGGTCGCGAGGCTTTTGCCGCGCGCGTGGACGCGTGGTACGAGTCGGTCGGCGCGACCATCATCAACCAGCTCCGGCTGCTCGGGGCCTCGATGGACTGGACCCGGCTGCGGTTCACCATGGACGCGCGATACGTCCGCTCGGTCATGACGGCCTTCGTCACCTTCTACGAGCGGGGATGGATCTATCGCGCGCCGCGCATCGTGAACTGGTGCCCGCGAGACAAATCAGCCATCTCCGACCTCGAGATCGAGTGGGAGGAGCATCACGACACCCTGTTCTACATCCGCTACCCGGTGGAGGGCGGTGGAGAGGTGATCATCGCCACGGTGCGGCCCGAAACGATGCTCGCGGACACCGGCGTCGCTGTGAACCCGACAGACGATCGCTACAAGAACCTGATCGGCAAGACAGCCATCCTCCCGCTGGTCGGACGCAAGCTTCCGATCGTGGCCGACGAGGCTGTCGAGAAGGACTTCGGCACAGGAGCGCTCAAGGTCACGCCGGGACATGACCCGATGGACTACGACATCGGGCAGCGCCACTCGCTCGAGATCATCAACGCGATGCACCCCGACGGGCGGATGAACGTCCCAGGTCTGCCGTACGACGGGATGCCCGCGCTGGAGGCGCGCGAGAAGGTGGTCGCCGACCTGAAGGCCCAGGGATTCCTCGTCAAGGACGAGCCCTACACGCACGACGTCGGCCACTGCGACCGCTGTCACGCGGTCATCGAACCGCTGATCAGCGAGCAGTGGTGGCTGCGCATGGAGGTCATGCGTGACAAGGCATTGGCGGCCTCTGCCGCGGGCAAGGTGACATGGCATCCCGACCGCTACGAGCGCACTTATCTCGACTGGCTGCGCGGGCTGAGGGACTGGAACATCGGCCGGCAGCTGTGGCTCGGGCACCGCGTCCCCGTCTACTACTGCGAAAACGGGCATCAGATCGTCGCCGTGGACCGGCCGCGTGAATGCGGCGAGTGTGGCAGTGCACAGCTGACGCAGGACCCCGACGTGCTCGACACGTGGTTCTCCTCCGCGCTGTGGCCCTTCGCGACGTTGGGTTGGCCGGAGGAGACCGAAGACCTGAAGGCTTTCTATCCGACCGACCTCAACAGCACGGCGCGGGAGATCATCAACCTGTGGGTGAGCTGGGCGAGGCCCCGTTCCGCGACGTGGCGATCCACTGCGTCGTGCAGGCCTCTGACGGCCGCCGCATGTCGAAGTCCCTGGGCACCGGCGTCGACCCGCGCGACCTCATGACGAAGTACGGTTCTGATGCGCTGCGCGCGTGGGCCGATTCGGTCGCGATGTCCAGCCAGGACGTCCGGTTCGACGAGAGCCGCGTCGAGGGCTATCGCCGCTTTTGCAACAAGCTGTGGAACGCGGTCCGCCTGGTCTTGAGCTCACCGGGCACACCGCCGGCCGGAGCACCGGGAACGCTCGAGATCCACGAGCACCTGGAAGACCGCTGGATCCTTTCGCGGCTGTCCTACGCGGGCTCCACGGTCACGGCCGGCATCGAGGCCTTCACGTTCCAGGAGTCGATCGCGGCCGCTTACGCATTCGCGTGGAATGAATTCTGCGACTGGTATCTCGAAGCGGCGAAGGAGCGCCTGCGAGCGGGCGACGCGGCTGCCCAGGACGTCGCTTACCTGTGCCTCGACAACGTGTTGCGGCTGCTGCATCCGTTCATGCCCTTCGTGACCGAGGAGCTGTGGTCCCGTTTGCCCGGTCATTCCGACTTCGTGATGCGCGCCCCGTGGCCGCAGCTGCAGGACAAGTTCGTGGACCCGGCGGCCGAGGAGTCTTTTGCCCAGGTGATGCGCATCGTCGAGGAGGTGCGCGCGCACAGGCAGGCAGCCGGCGCTCCGCCACGGGGCGGCACTCTGACCCTCGAGGACCCGATCGATCACTCGATCGCCACGCTCGCGGCCCGGCTCGCATGGGTCGAGCTGGTCGATGAGGTGAAAGGCGGTGTTCCACTTGCCGCCACTCCCGGCCGAGTTGCGTTTCCCTCCGGAGTTGCGTTTCCCTCCGGAGGAGAAGGAGACGCCCGCCGCAAAGCGGAGCTCAAGCGCCTCAAGGAAGAGCTAGCGAAGACCGAGGCGAAATTGGCGAACCCGGAGTTTCGAGCCAAGGCGCCACCCGAGATCGTCAGGAAGCTGGAGGAGCGGGCCGCCGAGCTTCGCGCCGCAATCGACCGCCTAGAGTAAGCAGGCAGTTGGAAGCGGCCGACGAGAGATTCGGTGACCAGGTGGCTGCAGTGCTAGGCGCCGCCGAGCACCGCAACAAACGTATTCGTCGATACGTGTCGTGAGGAGCGCAGGCGGCAACAACGCAATGCGGCCGCATGGGCGCCGAAGATCCGTCGGCAAGCTTCCGACGGCCTGCTGGTAGGGCTTAATGCCCTCCTTCGTGCTGCTGGCGCCGGTGCTCCTGCCGCTCATCGCGGCGGGTATCATCACCGCTTTCGGGCTCAGCGGATTCGATCTCGGGCCACTGCTCGTCGGCGCGGGCGTATGGGCCGCGGTGCTTGCGTTGCTGGTCATCTGGCTCCCGCTGCGCGCGACCCAGGAGCTCAACCTCGGGCCGCTCGGCTACGGTTCCAACTTCCAGCTGCGCATCGACGCGGTGGCGTTCGGCTTCGGCCTGATGGTCCTGCTCCCCGCTGCACTGGTGCTGACGCTGCAGCCGCGAACGTGGCAAGAGTCGACAGTAGGTCTGCTCGGGGTTGCCGCGGCGATGGGAGCGATCGAGGCGGGAGGCGTCGTGCTGACCGCGCTCGCGGGGGGCACCGCCGCGACCCTGGCGGTCGTCCAGCTCGACACCGAGGACATTCGCGCGCCGCGACCGGGCTGGGGCATGCTGCTGGCCGCCTGGCTGGCCCTCAGCTGGGCCGGCGCGATACTGCAAATCCTCGGCGGGACCGCGTCCTACGCCGCCGTGCCCGTGTCCGCTCTGACCGTCCCGGTCTTCTCCTTGATCGCGTTCGCGGGGCTCATGGCATCGGGGCTGGTTCCATGGCGATCGTGGCCCGCGCAAGTGTGGTCGCGGCCTTCGCTCCGAGCGGCCGGCCTCGTCGTCGCAACGCTCTACCCCCTTGGGCTCTACCTCCTCGTCCGAGCGTATGACATGGGTGGCGGCAGGTACCCGCACGCAGCCTTGAACGCAATCCTGGCGTCGCTTGGCGTGGCCGTCGCGCTTGGTGCAGCGGCGCGTGCGCAATCGGCCGCCACGCGGCGTGAGTTTCTCGGTGAGGTGATTCCAGGCATTGGTGGATTTGCCTTGATGTCTGTGGCGCTCGGAACTCCGCTGGGCCTGGTCGTGGGACTGATCACGCTTGCCGCAGCAGCCGCCATGACCGCCTGCTTGTCGCTGCTGCCCGACCGCGCCGGACCGGCGTCGCTGGTGGCCATCGCCGCGGCAATCGGGCTGCCGCCTGGGCTGGTGTTTGGAGCACGCATCCTCGGCATCGAATCCACCTTCGAGGCGGGAGACTTTTACGGCCTGATCGGCATCGCCGGAGCGGTCACCTGGGTGCTGTGGATAGTCGCGGGCGCCCGCGCTATCGGTCTTCCCGGCGGCCGTGGGCGTCCGATCACTGAAAGCTTCCCGCGCGTGGCGATGGTGATCGCCGCGATAACGCTGGCCGCCGGTCCGGCGCTGGCCGCCCTCCAGTACTCGTTCGCTCGCGCGCAATCCGATGTGATGCCCAACGTCGGGGGTTCTTTCAGCGGCGGGTTCACGTCGGTGGTCACGGTGTCGACGGTGCTCCCGGTGGTTGCGCTCTTCGTGCCGCTGCTGATCATCGGAGTGGTTGCCTACGGTGCGGCCAACACGGCGGTGATTCGAACGCA
>WNFD01011479.1_pt1 | contig 11926 bp, 7 predicted proteins | sample 5400491 | NCBI WGS metagenome assembly WNFD01 (sample SAMN13153343, study PRJNA577476) | soil metagenome | isolation source: 120 cm saprolite under Douglas fir tree site 2 hole 2 replicate 2 | place: USA:California | collected 2015-04-18 | reverse complement strand
CCGGCCAAGGTCACCGCCGCCGAGGCCGCGGGCCGGCTGGCGCTGCAGGTCTTCGAGCAGGACATCCGGCCGTCGCAGATCCTCACGCGACGAGCGTTCGACAACGCGATCGCGGCAGTCGCCGCAAGCGGCGGCTCGACCAACGCGGTGCTGCATCTGCTGGCCATGGCCCGCACAGTCGGCGTCGACCTGAACATCGATGACATCGACCGCATAAGCCGGCGGACGCCGCTGCTGTGCGACTTGAAGCCGGGCGGCCGCTTCGCGGCGGTGGAGCTGCACAAGGCGGGCGGCATCGCATTGCTGACGAAGCGCCTGATCGAGGGCGGATACATCGATGGCGACGCGTTGACCGTGACGGGCCGCTCGTTGGGCGAGGAGTGCGAGTCAGTGGTCGAAACTTCAGGCCAGGAAGTGGTTCTGCCCCTGTCGTCGCCGCTGCGGGACGAGGGCGGGCTTGTCATCCTGCGCGGCAACCTGGCCCCCGACGGGGCGGTGGTGAAGGTGACGCATCACACGCCGACATCGCACCGTGGGCCGGCGCGTGTGTTCAACCGCGAGGAGGACGCGTTCGCGGCAGTCGCGAACAAGCAGATCAAGCCTGGCCGTTTTTCCGGCGCCACGCGCGGGCTGATGATCGGGCACGTGGCGCCTGAGGCTGCCGTGCGCGGGCCGCTGGCCGCGCTGCGCGACGGCGACATCATCACCATCGACGTGCCGAGCCGGTCGCTGGCGCTGGAGGGAGTCGACATCGAGTCGCGACTGATGGACTGGTCCGCGCCCGAGCCGCAGTACCGAACCGGGGTGATGGCGCGCTATGCGTTGCTGGTGGGCTCGGCGTCGGAGGGGGCGATCCTCAAGCCTTAGGCGCACTCGCCGTTTGTATACAGACGCGCTATTCAACGCTCTGTTTTTGCTGCGTTTGTATACAAACGCGGGTATTACTTGACCGCGGGCAGCCACTCCGGCCGGCGCGATTCATAATCCGCGATCGCCGCCGCGTGGCGCTCGACCAGGCCGATCTCGTCCAGTCCCTTCAGCAGGCACTCGCGCACGAACGGGTCGATCTCGAACCGGTAGGCGAAGCCCTCGCCGCGCACCTCCTGCGCCTGGAGGTCGATCTCGATCGACGCGGTTGGATCCTCGCTCGCCAGGTCGATGAGATGCCGCACCTGGCTCTCCGGAAGCGAGACCGCCAGGATGCCCGTCTTGAAGCTGTTGGCGCGGAAGATGTCGCCAAAGCTCGGCGCGATCATGGCGCGAAACCCCGCGTCGCGGATCGCCCACGGCGCGTGCTCGCGCGAGGAGCCGCACCCGAAGTTGGCGCCGGCCACCAGTACGGCGGCGCCCTGATGCTCGGGCCGGTTCAGGACGAAATCCGGCTGCCGCCGCCAGTCATAGAAGAGGAAGGGCCCGTAGCCCGTCCGCTCGACGCGCTTCAGGAACTGCTTGGGGATGATCTGGTCGGTGTCCACGTCGGCGCGGTCGAGGGGCGCCATCCGGCCGGAAACCCTGACGACCGGTTCCATTTCTAGACCAGCTCCCGCACGTCGACCAGGTGGCCGGTGATCGCGGCCGCCGCGGCCATCGGCGGGCTGACCAGGTGCGTCCGCCCGCCCGCACCCTGCCGGCCCTCGAAGTTGCGGTTGCTCGTTGAGGCGCATCGCTCGCCGGGCGCAAGGATGTCCGGGTTCATGCCCAGGCACATCGAACAGCCGGCGCTGCGCCACTCAAAGCCCGCCGCCTTGAACACCAGGTCGAGGCCTTCGCCTTCAGCAGCGCGCTTCACGGTCGTCGAGCCCGGCACCACCAGCGCGCGAACGTTCGGATGCACGTGGCGGCCATGGATGATCCCCGCCGCGGCGCGCAGGTCCTCGATCCGCGCGTTCGTGCACGAGCCGATGAAGACACGGTCGATCGTGATGTCCGCCATCGCGGTCCCCGGCTTGAGGTCCATGTAGCGCAGCGCCCGCTCGTCGGTGTCGGAGCCCGGGTTCGGCACGCGTCCGGTGATGGGCACCACCTGGCCTGGGTTCGTTCCCCACGTCACGAACGGCGAGAGCCGCGTGGCGTCGAGCTCGATCTCATGGTCGAACGTCGTGTCCGCGTCGGTTGGCAGCGAGCGCCAGTAGTCCAGCGCGGTTTCCCACGCCGATCCGCGTGGCGCGTGCGGCCGCCGCTCCATGTACTTGAAAGTGGTGTCGTCAGGCGCAACCATGCCTGCCTTGGCGCCCCACTCGATGCTCATGTTGCAGAGGGTCATCCGGCCTTCCATGGTCAGCGCGCGAACCGTTGACCCGCGGTACTCGACCAGGTGGCCCACGCCGCCGGACGTGCCGACGCGGCCGATGAGCCCGAGCGCGATGTCCTTTGCAGTGACGCCGATCGGCAGCTCGCCATCGATGTTGACGGCAAGATCGCGGAGCCGCCGCTGGGGCAGGCACTGGGTGGCCAGCACCAGCTCCACCTCCGACGTGCCGATGCCAAAAGCGAGCGCACCGAAAGCGCCATGCGTCGACGTATGCGAGTCGCCGCAGACGATCACCATCCCGGGCTGGGTCAGGCCGAGCTCCGGGCCGATGATGTGCACGATGCCCTGACGCCGGCTGCCGATCTGGTGGAGGGGGATTCCCTCGCGCTCGCAGTTCTCGGCCAGGACCTCCATCTGCTTGCGCGAGAGGTCGTCGGCCGCGCGCGCCCCGCCACGCGTGGGGACGTTGTGGTCCATCGTCGCCACCGTCAGATCGGGCCGGCGCACGTGACGCCCGGACAAGCGCAGGCCTTCGAAAGCCTGCGGCGAGGTCACCTCGTGGACGAGGTGGAGGTCGACGTACAGAAGGTCGGGCTCGTCACCGGCGTCCCCGGTTCCGACCAAATGCGAGTCCCACAGCTTTTGAGCGAGAGTGCGGGCGGGCATCGGGGCCCATCACTGTACCGGCCGGCCTGGCGCCGGATTTGTACTCGAATCACAAGCGCCTGGGCGGTCGTGCTGGTAAGCTGCCGCCAGATATGAACTCGTCGGCGCGCTCGCTGGTACTCATTTCCGGCCTCATCGGCCTCCTTGCCATTGTGCAGGCGGGGGCGCGCGCGACCTGAAGCCAAGCTCAGAGATCGCAAAGCCCCCGCCCTCGAGGCGGGGGCTTTCTTGTTTCTACGGAGGAGTCGAGATGAACGCGAAAGAAAGTAAAGACGGCAAGCGGCGAGCCGAGTCGAATCGCGTCTTCATTCTTGACACGACGCTGCGCGATGGCGAGCAGTCGCCTGGTTTCCACCTGAACGCCGCCTCCAAGCTGCGCATCGCCAGGCAACTCGAAAAGCTGGGCGTGGACGTCATCGAAGCCGGTTTCCCGAGCTCCTCGGCCGGCGAGTTCGACGCTTGCCGGCGCATCGCGCGCGAGATCCGCAGCGTCGCTGTGACCGCGCTGGGGCGGGCCGATCGAGACGAGATCGACGCCGTCTGGCGTGCGATCAAGGACGCCCAGACCCCGCAGATCCACGTCGTCGTGCCCGTCTCCGACCTGCACATCGAGCGCAAGCTCGGGCTGTCGCGCGAGGAGGTCTTGAAGAAGGGCGCCGAAGCCATCGCGTACGCGCGCTCCCTCTGCGAGAACGTCCAGTACTCGGCGGAGGACGCGGGCCGTGCCGACCCCGACTACCTGATCGAGTCGGTCGAGACGATGATCGCCCTCGGGGCCAACGTCATCAACATCGCCGACTCGACCGGCTACTGCGTTCCGTCCGAGTTCGGCGAGATCGTCGAGCAGGTGATCGGCCGGGCTCGCGGAGCGGACCGCGTCCTCTTCTCGGTCCACTGCCACAACGATCTGGGCCTTGCGACCGCCAACGCGAAGGCCGGGATCATGGCCGGCGCCCGGCGGGTTGAGTGCACGGTCAACGGCATCGGTGAGCGCGCAGGCAACACCTCGCTAGAAGAGATCGTGATGCTGCTGCGCGTCCGCAAGGCGCGTCTCGGCTTCGAGACCGGCATCAACACCACCGAGATCACGCGCACCTCGCGCCTGGTTGCCGAGCTGACTGGCACCCCCGTCCAGCCCAACAAGGCGGTGGTCGGCGCCAACGCCTTCGCGCACGCGGCCGCGATGCAGCAGGACGGAGTCCTGAAGGACCGCGCGAGCTACGAGATCATGAAGCCGGAGGACGTCGGCCTGGCCGAGTCCCGGCTCGTGCTGACGTCGCGATCCAGCCGCGGCGCGTTCCGCCACCGGCTCGCCAAGCTCGGGCTGAAGACCACGCACGTCACGGACGACGCTGCCTGGGAGCGGTTCCAGGAGGTCGCGGGGACGAAGAAGGAGGTCACCGACGAGGACCTGCACCAGATCGTGGCTGCGGTCGAGACGCCGTCGGGCGCGCCCGCCCGCCGCGACGACAGCGACGTCGCCGACGCGCTCCGCCACCTGATCTTCGGCTAGCGGGAGCCGCAGACCCGACGTCCCCATCCGGCCGGCCGCTACGCGGCGGGCCACCTTCCCCGCCAAGCGGGGAAGTCCGCTCTGGCTTTATGAAGCCGTAAAGCATAGCCTTAACGCCGGCCGGCGCCGGCGGCGTCGCCAAGGCAGGTGATTGAACGTTATGCGCAAGTTCGGATTCAGTGTCGTGTTCGCAACGATCCTGACGATGGCGGCGATGGTGCTGATGGCCCTCCCGGTGGGAGCCGGCGGGTCACCGCCCTGCTGCTTCTCGTAGCTGAAAAGATCGTTTCAAACCGTGCTGTTTATGCGGTGGCGTCATTAAGCGATTTGAGCTAAGCTGGCCGTCGTGTTCAAGACCGGCGAAGGCCGGAGTCGGGGTGCGCCCAGCCAGCTGACTGAAGCACGCCCGTCCGCGCGCAGGCGCCTGCCCGGCGTGAACCTCAGGCAGGGCGCCGTCAAGCAGGCGCGACTCGAGTCCGGTTTGAGCCTCGCCCAGCTCGGAAAAGGCCACGTGACCGCGCCGGCGATCTACCTCATCGAGACCGGCCGTACGCGTCCGTCGCTGCCGACGCTCGAGCACATCGCGCGGCGCACAGGCAAGCCGGTCGAGTACTTCCTCGCGGATCCCGGCGGGGCCACCGACGAGACGCATGCGGGACTTCTGCAGCTCGAGACGCTGTGTGCCGCGGGCCGGTTTACGGACGCGGCCGCCCTCGGCCGGAAGCTGCTGGACGGAAGCGCCTCGGCGCATCGGCTCGGCCGCATCCGCTTCTTCCTGGCTCACGCGCTGCTGAACCTCGGCCAGGCCGAAGAAGCCCAAGCGCTGCTTGCCGCGGCGCACGCGCACTTCGAGGCGATCGACGACCAGCTGATGCTCGCCGAATGCCTCGGCTCCGAGGCGTCGCTGGCGTACCTGACGCAGCGGCCCGGCGCCGCCGAGATGGCGGAGCGCGCGCTGGCGATCTGCCGCCGGTTCAAGCCGGTGCCGCAGCCGGCCGAGGCTCGGTTGCTGGCGATCCTCGCCACGGTGCACCTCGCCAACAAAGAGTGGGACCAGGCGATCTCCACGTACCAGGAGGCGATCGACGCGGCCGGCTCGCTGTACGACCTGCGCCGGCTGGCGCTCATGTACAGCGGCTTGAGCGATGCCTACCGCGAGACCGGCCAGGTGGACGCGGCGGCCCGATTCGCCAACCGGTCCATCGCCCTGCTCGAGGTTCTGCGTGACCGGCTGTCGCTGGCGCGAGCCGAGAACAACCTCGGGCTGATCATGCTGGCGCGCGGTGATCGCACCCAGGCCCGCGAGCACCTCGACCGGTCGCTCGGCCTTTTCGAGGAGACCGAGGTGGAGATCGGGCGCAGCAAGGTGATGCTGAGCCTGTGCGAGCTGAGCCTGCAGGAAGGCTTCACCGCCAACGCGCGGGAGCTCGCGGAGCAGGCGCTTGACCTGGCGACGCGGCTGGACGAGCGGCCGAACGTGGCCGAGGCTCACGTCTGGCTCGGGATGGTGGCCGACAAGGATGGGGACCACGCGGGCACCGACCGCGAGTTCAACGTCGCGTTCGCCGAGCTGGCCAAGCTGGACCTGGACGAGAGGGCGCTCCGCAGCCACGGGATCTACGCCGAGGTGCTCGAGCGCCGCGGGGACATGGAGCAGGCGTACATCCACATGAAGAAGGCCTTCGCGGCCAGCCGGCCGGGGCTCCTGCAGCAGCACGGCGAGGAGATCGCGGACAGCGCCAGCCTCGCGTAGGCGTCGTTTCGGCGTCTGGCTGGTACTGTAGGTCTGGCGGGGGCCGAGCGCCTCCGAGCAAAACCGCGGGAGGGACATCGACTGGCGAAGACGCTGCCGAACTCGAAGCTGCCCCTATCCGCCGAAAGAGTCGTCGCCGACTACCGCCTGGCCTACAGCAGCAGGCGCGCCAGCATCATCGGACGCGCAGAGGTGCTGCGCGGGAATGCAACGTTCGGCATCTTCGGCGACGGCAAGGAACTCGCCAACATCGCCATGGCGAAAGCTTTCCGTCCTGGCGACTGGCGCGCGGGCTACTACCGAGACCAGACGTTCATGTGGGCGACCGGCATGTCCAACGTGCGTGAGTTCTTCGCGCAGCTCTACGGCAACCCCGACGTCGAGGCCGAGCCTGCGTCGGGCGGCAGGCAGATGGGCAACCACTTCGCCACGCGGTTTCTCGATGAGGCCGGAGAGTATCGGCGCTCGGTCGACATGGCCAACTCGAGCGCGGACGTCTCCAACGTCGCGGGCTGGATGCCGCGGCTCATCGGCCTCGCATATGCGTCGAAGCTCTATCGCGACAACCCGCAGCTGAGGTCGGCGCAGGACGGTTTCTCGATCAGCGGCAACGAGGTTGCCTTCGGGACGATCGGCGATGCTTCGACAAGCGAAGGACTGTTCTGGGAATCGGTCAACGCCGCGGGCGTGCTGCAGGTGCCGATGGCTCTGTCCGTGTGGGACGACGGATACGGGATCTCGGTGCCGATCTCCATGGCCACGACCAAGTCGTCGATCTCGGACGTTCTGCGGGGCTTCATGCCTGACGATCGCCCTGGGATCGACATACACGTTCTGCGCGGTTGGGACTACGCGGGCCTGGTGGAGGGATACATGCGCGGGGTCGAACGCGTGCGGTCCGGACACAAGCCGGCCCTCTTCCATGTGATCGAGATCACCCAGCCGCAGGGCCACTCGACCAGCGGCAGCCACGAGCGGTACAAGTCGAAGGAGAGGCTGAAGTTCGAGAAGGACTTCGACTGCATCGCGAGGATGCGCGAGTTCCTGATCGAGCTAGGGATCGCGAGCGAGTCGCAGATCGATGGTTGGGAGGCCGCCGACAAGGAGGCCGTGGAGGCGGCGAGGGACCTCGCGTGGGAGGCGTACCAGTCGCCCGTCCGTGAGGAGCGCGACCGCCTGGTCGCTCTCCTTGGTCAGGCCGGAACGCACGAGACGCAGACCATCGCGGCCAACCTTGCCGAGAGCTCGAAGGTGACTCGGTCGATGGTCATGGGCGCGGCGTCGCGGGCGCTCGCCACCCTTCGTGGGCTCGAGTCGCCGGCCCGGGATGAGCTGGCGCGATTCGTCGAGGCCTACGGTCGCGAAAATCGCGAGCGGTACAACTCGCACGTCTACAGCGTGTCGACCGAGTCGCCGCTGAACGTGCCCGTGGTGCCGGCCGAGTACTCGGACTCGTCGCCGATGGTGGACGGCCGCATGGTGCTGCTGCGCAACTTCGACGCGAACTTCGCCCGCGACTCGCGAATCTTCGTGATCGGCGAGGACGTCGGCAAGCTTGGAGACGTCAACCTCGTGTTCGAGGGGCTGCAGGCAAAGTACGGCGACCTGCGGCTGACCGACACCGGGATCCGCGAGGCGACGATCCTCGGGCAGGCGACGGGCAGCGCGATGCGGGGGCTCAGGCCGATCTGCGACATCCAGTACCTCGACTACCTTTTCTATGCGCTCGAGCAGGCGTCGGACGACCTGGCTACGCTGCACTGGCGGACGGTCGGCGGCCAGAAGGCGCCGGTCATCATCCGCACCAAGGGCCACCGGCTCGTCGGCATCTGGCACTCGGGCTCGCCGATGGCGGTGCTGCTGCACGCGCTGCGCGGCATCTACATCGCGGTGCCGCGCAACATGACGCAGGCCGCGGGCATGTACAACGCCCTGTTCCGCGGCGACAACCCGGCGGTCGTGGTCGAGGTGCTGAACGGATACCGCTTGAAGGAGCGGCTGCCCGACAACGTGGGCGAGTTCACCGTGCCGCTGGGCGTGCCCGAGGTGCTGCGCGAGGGCCGCGATGTCACGGTGGTCACGTACGGCGCGTGCTGCGCGATCGCGATGGAGGCCGCTCGCGACCTCGACGAGCTGGGCGTGTCGACCGAGATCATCGACGTGCAGTGGCTGAACCCATTCGACGTCCGCCGCACGATTTCGCGATCGCTCGACAAGACGCACGCGGTGCTGTTCCTGGACGAGGACATGCCCGGAGCGGCTTCGGCTTTCATGATGCAGCAGGTCCTGGAAGCCCAGAACGGCTGGTGGTCGCTGGATGCGGCTCCGCGGACTCTCACGGCGTCACCGAACCGGCCGGCCTATGGGCCGGACGGCGACTACTTCACGAAGCCGAACCGCGAGGCGATCGTGTCGCGCGTCTACGAGATCATGCGCGAGCGCCGGCCGGAGCAGTTCCCGGCCCTGGGGTTCTGACCTGATTCCCCGCGTTTGTATACAAACGCGGCCTATTTACTCGGGTTTTTCCTGCTTTTGTATACAAACGGTTGCATCGCCGGGGGTCGGCCGTTATGCCGTGCGACCCGGCAGGACCTCCATCAAGGCGTGCACAGGAGTCCGGTTGAAGAGCGACACACCCTCGAGCAGGTAGCCGGCCAGCCCTGCGGTGGTCGGGAGGGTCTGGGGCGCGAGGGCTCGCTTGGATGGATGCACCTCGAGCGCCGGTGTCGTGCCGTACGTGCGGTCGATCATCGACTGCACGATCTGCCGCTCCTCCGCCGTGTAAGGCTTCTCGTCGCCCTCCATCACCGCGTGCCGGCCCTCAGCGACCGTCTCGCGATTGATCAGCAGCTTCGCCCAGAGACCACCTGTGATGAGCTTTCCGGTAAGCACGCCTATCGAGCCGGTCAGCGTGCCCGGCCGCGCGACGATCCAGCGACCGGGCGTCGCGACCCAGTAGCCGCCCGACCCGGCCACCGGGCCCATGGCGGTGACCACTGGTTTCTTGGCCGCCACCACCGCGAGCGCCTGCCGCATCGCCTCCGACGCCGTCGCCGAACCGCCTCGCGAATCGATGTAGACCACGGCCGCGGCGGCGCGGCGGTCGGCCGCCACCTGGCGCGCAACCTGCACGACCGTGAGGTCGCCCGCTCGCGGATCGCCGACGATGGGAACCTCGACGGGCGGCGCCACAGGGGGCCGCCCCGAGCGGCCGTCGATGATCGTGCCCTCGATGCGGATGATGGCGACGTAGCTGCCGAGCCGCAGCCGAGGCGCTGGCCGGCTCATGCGTCTGCGCGCCTGGTCCCAGTCGCCGATGCGCACCTCGGCAGCGCTGCTCAGGCGCTGCGGCAGCTGCTCCTCCGAAAGCACCGCGTCGACCACCTTTCGCGCCAGCGCCTGCTCATCCGTGTAGGGCGAGCCGTCGATGACCTGCAGAGCAGCATCCGCATCGAGCTTGCGGCCGTCCTTGATCGCCTCGACCAGCTGCTCGTGCTGGGACTTCAGCAGCCATCGGATCTGCTCGCGCATCTCATCCGACATCTTCGACTTGGTCAGGACGTCTGCCGCCGTCTTGTACGGCGACACCTGGACAAAGTCGGCCTGGACGCCTACTCGCGCGAGACCCTGCGCCAGGAACATCCCGGTCGACGACAGGCCGAGCGGCTGCACGATCCCGGTCGGCAACAGAAGGATTTCGTCGCACGCACACGCGAGGTAGTACGTGCCGGTCGTGTAGAACGGCGCCCACGCGATCACCCGCTTGCCGGACTTCCGCAGTCGCGCCACCAGCTCGCGGAAGTCCTGCAGCACGGCAAGTGACATCGGCACCGGACGCAGGTGCAGCACCACGCCTTTGACGCGCGGATCCTTCTGGATGGTCTCGAAGCGCCGGCCCAGCTCGCGCACGCTCAGGCGCTGCCGCCGGAAGAAACGCTGCCACTGGGGAGCCGGCGGATCCGGCAGTACAGGCATGTCCTCTTCGATGAGGAACGTGACGTAGTCGGGCGGCCGTCCGAGCCTTGCCCGCAGGCTGCCGATCAGCCACCACAGGTACCGGAACGGGAAGAGCAACACCCCGCCGCGGAATGCTACGCGGCCGTCTGCCTAGACGACCTTCGACACCTCGACGTGCTCGTCCAGGTCCTCGCTCAATCGCGATGCGCCGTACACGTGCCCGAGGTGCTGGTGGTACGGCACGCCGCTGAAGAGGTGATGGCTGCGCGTCGGGATGTCGGCGCCGTTCGCCCACTCCTTGCGCTGCAGAGCCATGTATCCCTCTTCCTGCTGATGCTTCAGGTCGTTCAGCAGCATCGACATGCCGTGGCCGGCCGCATGCTGCAGCGCCAGCCCGCGGTCGATCGCGAGCTGGATGCCGCGCTTCGACTCAGGCGCCTCGGTGGCGGACACGCCGTCGGTGCGGGCGATGATCACGAAGTCCTTATGACCGAGGTCGTCGGCCGTGGCTCGCATCATGCGCAGCTTGCCCACGAACTCGTCGGCGGGGATCAGGGCCTTGCCCGCGATGTGGCCGCATCGCTTCGGCATGACCTGGTCCTCGATGTGCGCCGCGGCGATGCCGGCCCTGACGTACAGGTCGGTCGTGCGCTGGACGTTGAAGAGGTTGCCGTAGCCGGCGTCCATGTCGACCACGACGGGAGGAATCTCGAGGTGGACCGGCGCCGTGTGCTTTTCGGGGTCGCCCATGGCCATCGTCAGTTGGAACTTCCGCAGCGCAGCAACGGTGCGGCGCGCGCCGTCGGCGATCTCGACCGAAGAGTAGAGGTCCATGTCGGTGGTGCCGAGGTGACCGATGGCGAACGAGTAGCCGCTGAAGTACACGGCGTCGAAGCCGTGATACATCACGAGCTCGGCGCCGAGTGGGTCGTATACGCCAGGCCCGAACACGTATGGCTTGGACGCGAGGAGCCTCCGCAGCCGCTTGCTGGGATCCTCGTTTCGAGATGCCGGGACCGTATAACCCTCCGGTAGGAGGGGCGTGGCGACTAGATCCATCAAGACCTCCAGATTCACATCCTTAACGGGCCGCGGGCAGTTCTACTCGTTCTCGTGATCGCAGTTGCAGGGATCCGGGCACTCGCACTCGTGATCTGACGGCTCACCGGAGGCCTGGATCTCCGCTTTCTGCTCCTGCTTGTCCATGTGGCGACAGTACTGAGGCGTCCGCCATCAGTCAAATCAATTGATTTGATCGTTGCTATAGGGTCGGTCGATAGCGGCTCGGCTTTGGCTAGTGGCCGTCCCTGGCGCCGAGCAGGCTCATGAAGGCGGCCACCACACCCTCGGGCTTGCCCGAGTCGCGCCGCCGGAATGCGGCGATGTGGTTGTACATGTGGGGCGCGCCGCGCAGGCGCACACGGCTCATCGTCGCGGCCTCGACCTCGCGCGCCACTGAGGTCCTGGGCAGAAGCGCCACGCCCAGCCCGCGCTCGACCATCTTCTTGGCGGCCTCGATCGAATCCATCTCCATATAGCGCCGCAGCCTGACGCCCGACGAGATGAAGGCTGACTGAGTGATCTCGTAGTAGCTCGACGTGCGGTCGAACATGATGAGCTTCTCGCTGGTGACCTCGGGCAGGGTCACGGACTTGCGCCGGACGAATGGGTGGTCGGGCGCGCAAACGAGGACCAGCTCCTCGCGGTGGAAGGGCCGCAGCTCCAGGTCGGGGTGGTTGATCGCGCGCCCGAGGCCGATCTGCACCTCGTCACGCAGCACGAGCTC
>WNFD01006253.1_pt1 | contig 11926 bp, 9 predicted proteins | sample 5400491 | NCBI WGS metagenome assembly WNFD01 (sample SAMN13153343, study PRJNA577476) | soil metagenome | isolation source: 120 cm saprolite under Douglas fir tree site 2 hole 2 replicate 2 | place: USA:California | collected 2015-04-18 | reverse complement strand
CCAAACCGATCCGGTCGAACTGATCGCCTGAATAAGTGAGGCCGCGATGAGCCTTCATGCAGAACCGGAAATCGCCTGGTGTGCCGTCACGCCACTTGACCATCGTGGTCTCGGGCGGGGTCCGATAGAAACTGCCGTTCAGCTCCACGCCGTGCAGCTTCTCGGCGTAGTAGGACAGCATCCGAGCCCCCGGCAATCCGGCCGGATAGAACTTTCCTTTCCACGTTGCGTAGCTGAAACCGGACGTGCCGGTGTAGAGACGGCTTATGACGCGGTGACCGTCTGACGTTCACGCATCACGCGTTCGTGGAGCTGCCCGCACGCCGCGTCGGCATCGCGACCGCGCGTGTCTCGCACAGTGACGTTCAAGCCTTCCGCTTGCACCAGCTCCTTGAACCTGCGCACGCTCGCGCGGTCGGGCGCCTCATAAGGCGTGTCCTCCACCGGGTTGAACGGAATGAGGTTGACGTGCGCGAGCTTACCGCGCAGCAGGACGCCAAGCTCTCTAGCGTCGCGCTCGGTGTCGTTCACCCCGGCGAGCAGCACCCACTCATAGCTCACGCGCCGGCCCGTCTTTACTCCATACGCCTGCGCTGAAGCGACAAGCTCCGCGACCGGGTACTTGCGGTTGATCGGCACCAGCACGTCGCGAAGATCGTCGCGAGCGGCGTGCAATGAGATGGCCAGAGTCACCGCCAGCTTTTCATCGCCGAGCTGAGCGATTCTTGGAATCAAGCCGCTCGTGGAAACGACGATGCGCCGCGGGCTGATACCGAGCAGATCCACGTCGGAGATCCGTCGCACCGACTCGACCACCGCCTGATAGTTGGCCATCGGCTCCCCCATGCCCATGAACACGACGTGCGACAAACGCCGGCCTTCGGCGGGCAGCATGCGCGCGGCATCCAGCGCCTGCTCGACGATCTCGTGCGCTTTCAAGTTGCGGCCGAAAGGAAACTTGCCGGTGGCGCAGAAGGGGCATCCGATCGGGCACCCCGCCTGGGATGAGATGCACAGAGTCGACCGGTCGGCATAACGCATGACCACCGACTCCACCGAGTGCCCGCCGTCCAGCTCGTACAGCGTTTTGGTCGTCAGGCCGCTATCCGCCTGCGACACGGCCACCTGTCGCAGCGAGGTGATGCGGAACTCTCGGTCCAGGTCCGTCCGCAGCGGCTTCGGGATGTCCCGCATCTCGTCGAACGACGCCGCGCCGCGCGCCATCCAGCCCCACACCTGCTTGCGACGGTAGGCGGGCGCGCCATGTTCCGCCAGCCACTCTTCGAGCGCCTTTGCGGACAACGACAGAATCGCGGGACGCTCGGTCACGGGCCCGTTCACTGGTTGCTGGGACACGCAGTGGAGACTACGTCAGATAAAGCGTGGCCTGTAGGCCGGGTTTATCCCGGCCGTCACCTAGCGTGCAACTTCCAGACGCCTGCCAGTCGTGGCCGGGAGTACACGGCGGAAATCGCAGATTTCCGCCGTATTCATACGGATCTCTCGTACACCTCTTCGCCCTTGACGTTGCGCACTTTTACGTTGCGGTCGTCGATGAGCTTCTTGAGATGAGCGCGCAGCGTCATCTCGGCCGCACGGAACAGCTCGCCTCCAAGTTCGGTGCCGTAGACGCGGCGTGTCAGGTCCGGGGCGGTGCCTCGGCCGCGTTTCTTCAGCTCCGCGAGCACCTGGGCCTCGCGAGCGAGCCTGTGGGTCCGGTACTCCTCGAGCTTCGCCATCGCATCAGTCACCGGCTCCCAATGGCCGGGAAAAAGCAGCCTGGGATTCAGCGCCTCGAGGCGCTCCAGGGAACGCAGGTAGGCGGCGACGTCGCCTTCGGGAAAGGTGACCATCGAGCTGCCACGTCCAAGAACAAGGTCGCCAGTGAACAGGACGCGGTCACCCTCGATCCAGAAGCTCAAGTGGTCCGCGCTGTGGCCGGGCGTATGGAGAGCGGTCACGTTGAGGTTTCCCACCCGTACGACGTCTCCATCCCCGAGCTCCGGGTAGCGCTTGACCGCAGCGCGGTTACGTGCCGCCAGGCGCTCCGCCAGCGGCAGATGGTCGGGATGGGAGTGCGTCACCAGCACGACGCCTACCGCGGTCGACCCCAGCCTCTTCTCGATCGCATCGAGATGCGCATCGTCATCAGGACCTGGGTCGATGACGATCGCCACCGGACCGGCGTCGACGATCCACGTGTTCGTGCCCGGCCCCGTGTACGGACCGGGATTAGGTGCGACGACGCGACTGACTTCCGTCAACGGGAAGGCTGGGCGGGTAGATACACGTCCGCGCCATCCGGCCGGCTCGCGTCCAGCCAGCCGTCGAGTCGCGTGTCGACGATAAGCCGTATCAATGGCTCGCCCATCTCAGGTACCGGCAACGGGCGTCGCTCGGCGCCGGGCGCCACGCTGATCTTCCACCACGAGCCCACCTGCTCGGCGGCGATGGTCATGCCTGGTCCGCCCATCCACTCCTGGATGCGCGTGAACGCCTCCACAAGCGCTGGTTCCGACCCGAGCACGACCGCCCCGGAGGGAAGCTCGCGGGCGGCAATGGGCAACGCGAGGTTGAGGACCGCGCCAAGGACAACCCCGCGTGGAGCGTCTTTGGGCTGGATGGCGGCCGCCTCGACCGCGGCCGCTCGCCGGCCCACCTCCTGGGCCTGCTCGAAAACCGCCTCGAGCAGCTCGGGACGTCCGAACGCGGCCTGGCGTGCGGACTCCTGCAGAGCAAGGACCGCTGACCGGAGCTTGTGACCGAGGCGTCCCAGCAGGTACCCGCGCTGGTCTTCCGCGAGCTTCTCGCCGATCTCCGCGCTTCGACGCGCCTGGGCCAGGCCTCCCGACTCGGCCCAACCCACCAGGCGGCCGTTCAGCGTCAGGGCTTCCCACGGGCCACCGGGCGGCGGGAATTCCCGATCGGCCGGTCCATGCCGCGCATGATCGGGGATCGATTCCATCCCCCCACCGACCCTTACCCACATGGGCGCGGTTGATGACGGGCGCCGTCCGCCGGCCCCATTGCGTCGAACCACTACCTACTAGTGCTGACGGATTCGCCTGTACGAGTCTTGCCAATTGGCGCCGAGACGGAGGGGACTGTGAACCTGAACGTCGTCCCTCCACGGTCGCTGGAGGCAACCCAGATCCGGCCGCCGAAGCTGCGCTCGACGACGAGCCGGCAGAGATAGAGACCGAGGCCCAGGCCGCCCTGGGATCGGTTGCGCCCGGCGGGGCCGGTCTTCTCGAAGAGACCTTCCAGGCTGCCGGGAGGCAGACCAGGACCGCGGTCGGCCACCGTTACCTCGAGCCAGCCGCGCGACGCCGCTCGCGCTTGTACCGACACCGCACCCGACGTGTATTCGAGCGCGTTGCTGATGAGATTGGTCAGGACCTGAGCCACGTGTGCGGGCTCGCAGTACGCAAGGGGTAGACCATCGCGCAGGTCGATCTCGACCGCCAGCGCGCGTTCGGCGTAGCGGTGGCGGATGACACCCATCACGCCCTCGAGCACGGACGGCAGGTCCACAGGCTCTGGCGTCGGCTCGAAGTGCCGCGTTTCGAGCTTGGCGATGATCAGCTGGCTTTCGACGAGGCTCAGCAGGCGGTCCGAGGATTCATATGCCTCCTGCAAAAGCTCGCGCCGCCCCTTGGCGTCGATCGTGGTGTCCCACTGCATGATGCCGGCGAGTGTGTTCTTCATCGCCGCTGCCGGGCTGCGGACCTCGTGACCGATAGCGCGCAGCATCAGGTCCTTGGCTTCCAGAGCCAGCCTCTGGGCGGTCACGTCCTCGTGGAGCGTGAGGATGCCGGCAGGCTCGCCCTCGAGCCCAGGGATGACCACGCGCCGCACGTGCACAATGCGCACAGGCTCGCCCATGCGCAGCTCGAGGGTGCCGTCGGCCTGGTCTTCGTCGCCGCGCACCGCCCCCGCCGCAGAATAGATGTCGGAGAGCTTCTTGCCCGGCATCTCTGCAGCCTGGAGCTGATAGATGGCCTCGACCTCGGGGTTGGCGTACACGACGCTGCCGGTCGCGTCCTCGAGCATCACGCCCACCGGCGAATGCCGGAGGATGGCGTTCATCATCTGCCGCTCGCGCTCGAGCGCGTCGACGAGCTCGAGCTGCCCGATGAGCACGGAGGCCTGGCCCGCCAGGACGGTCGCAAGACGCCGCGTCTCGGATGCGCCGGCCGTCATCCTCGCCACGAGCAAGCCGACGAGCCGGCCTTCGACCTGGATGGGAAGGCCGAAGGCGTCGGCCGACGCGCCCAGCAGATCCAACAAAGCGCGCATGCGTCTCGCGCCGGTGGGCGAGGTCAGCGCACGGAGCAGCTGCACCGGTTCGTCGACCGGCACCCTGGGCGTGACCTCGCCGTCAGGCGCGCGGCGCACGAGATGCCCGTCTTCGAGCAGCCACAGCTCTCCGTGCGTACTTACAAGCGCGCGGCCGACGAGCCTGCCCATCTCGGAGCGCGCGCGATCAGGCTCCGTGGGCGTGAGCTCGGTGAACGCCGCGACCGCTTCGAGCGTATGGATGCGACCGCGGGTCTCCGCCACGAGGCGCGAGTTTTCGATGGCGACAGCCGCATGGCGCGCGAAGTCGAGCGCGGGTGCTGGCTCGGCCATGTGCGTTGCCGCATGGACGGAACCGATCGCTCCCACCAGTCGATCGCCGTACCAGAGGGGGATCAGGCTCCAGGCCTGGCCGCCGGCGATGCCCGATAGAACCCCGGTGGGAGCGTCGCGCCAGCTGTCCTCGGAGTTCAGGCCGGCCCACGCGAGAACCGATTCCGCGGCCGGTTCGCCGCTGGCCCGAGTCGCGGAGATGCGACCCTCCGTGTCGAATGCCCAGCACGCAACGCCGGCCGATTCGAGCATGGTGCGCGCCTGGTCCGCGATGTTTGAAACCACACTCATAAGCTCATGACCGGCAAGGGCGGCCAGCTCCTGGATGCGCACTGACTGCGCGAGGGCGAGCTCGTTGGCGTGGTGGAGTCGCATGGTTCGAAGCGCGATCCCGACCACAGGCGCGGCCGCTTCCAGAAGCTTCAAGTGCGCGGGCACGAACTTGCCACCGTCATCACGCAGCGCGGAAATACCTGCCACGACTCGCTCGCCTTGCATGATCGGCACCCACACGACTGCGCTTGGCTTGCGCGAAAAGATGTATTTGCCGATCGGTCCATCGAGGTCGTGAGCGACCGGCTCCACGGAATCGAGGGCCTTGTCGCCTGCGGCCATCAAACGCCGGAACAGCGGCGCCTCGGAGATCGGCACCGGACCGACCATTCCGGTCCCGCCGCCTCGTGCGCCGGTGAATCCCACGACGTTGCCCGCCGCGTCGAGGTACACCAGCACGACGTCCGTCGCGTCGGTGTAGTCACTGACGGCGCCGAACACAGCGTCGGCGATCTGGCTTTCGTCTGACGCGCCAGCCACGCCCATCTCGAGAACGTGAAGCGCCTCCAGCCGGGCGCGCTCGGCCTGCGCTTCCGCGAAGTGATCCGCATTGGCGAGGGCCAGGCTGACGTGCGCGGCCACGTCCAGGAGCAGCTTCACATGCCAGTCGTCAAATGCCGCCTCGTGATACGACTGAAGCGAAAGCATGGCTGTGATGCGATCGCCGCTCACCACGGGCACCCAGACGAACGAGCGCGAGATGAGTCGAGGGTCGCCCGGCGGGCCCGACGGAAAGATGGCCGCTCCTTTGGCGACATTCCATCGCTCTCTCTCCACGCCTTTGCGGGCGAACGCCTGCGCCCATGGGTTCTTGCGTACGAGCACGGGCTGCCCGGTTTCGTATGCCTCTCGCGAAGGGCCGGTCACGGCAAGGGCGACCGGCGGCGCCACCTCTTCGACACCGGCCACGTACTGATAGCCCTCTGCGACCGGGCCTTCCATTGATTGCGTGATGGTGGCGAGGATGAAGCCGTCGAAATCGAGGAAGTTCGCGAGCTCCTCGCGGAGGGTGCGCACGATCGACCAGCGGTCGAGGCTGGACGCAAGCCTGCGGCCGATGGCGTTGACGACCTCCAACCGGCGCCGCTGGCCTTCGATCGCCTCGTAGCTGCGAGCGTTGCGGAGCGCGAGTGTGACCTCGTCCGCAACCAGCTCCAGGAATGCCGCCGTCGACGCCTCGTATGCGTACGACTTCGTGGTCTGGATTCCCAGCGCCCCCCGGACGGCGCCGCCTTCCTTTATCGGCACCCACAAAGCCGAGGTCGGTTCGTGGGTGAGCAGCGGCTTCTGGTCGCGAATCATCGCGCGCACGGGACCGGCCTGCGAAGACTTGATCGTCAGCCAGCGCGATGTCGGTGCGGAGTCGGCCTGCACGTTCAAAAGGCGAACCCGGTCCGGCTCGTCATGTTCCATCGCCGCCATATGCAGCACGTCCACCGGCAGCAGCTGGCTCAGCGTCGTGTGCAGGGCGGTCAGCACGCTGGCCTCGTCGAGGGTCGACGCCATGGCGCGGGCGATGCTGTTGAGCGCTTCGAGGCGCCGTGCCTGGTTGCGTGTCAGCTCGTTGAGGTAAGCGTTCGCCAGCATGACCCCGAGGTGGCGGTGGACATCGTCCAGGAAGGTGATCTCCTCTGGCGGCACGCGACGGCTGCGGAGGGACTGATAGATGACGCTGCCGATCACCTCGCCCTGGTGTTCGATCGGGATCCAGATCGCGAACTTGGTGTGGCGCCCGGCGCCGGGTCCCTTGGCCGACTCCTGCGTCTTGGGGTCGAGAGGAATCACAACGCTGCGAGGATTTGCGTACTGCTTGTTGAACACAGACCCGCTGAGAGGGCGTCGCCTGACGTCCTGGAGCACGCCTGAGTCAACCGAGAGTGAGTGGTACCACCCCTCACGTTCGAGCACGTGGAGGTTGATGACGTCGTATCCGTAGGGGGGGTGTAGGCCTCGGTACAGGACCTGCACCAGGTCGGCTTCCGTCACGCAGGTGCTGAGCTCGTGAACCAGCGCGGCGGGGTTCAACGCGGCCACCTCTGGATGCGGCCGGCGGCCCGCGGCCGGCTTCGCGTGCCGGCTCCCGTTCAAATCCGCACTTTCGACTGGGCGGGGCGCCCGGCGACCCCTGAACTTGCTACGAGCCGGACTCGCCATTGCCACCGATATACTGCGCCAGATTCCAATTGCCGTTTACTCCGCCCAAGCCGATCGCCCCAACTCCCGAAGATCTGCGCGGCTCGACGATCCTGGTGGTCGACGACGAGCGAGCGTGGCGGGTGATCCTCGAGACGGATCTGCGCATGCTCGGATACCGCGTTTCGATGGCAGAAGACGCCGACCAGGCACTAGAGAAGGCCAAGTCTGACCAACCTGAGGTCGCGATCATCGATTTGATGCTGCCTGAGCCGATGGACGGGTGGGGGCTGCTCAGCGAGCTGCGGGCGCGCGGGCAGAAGTTGCCGGTGATTTTTTATACCGCGTACCCGGTTTTCCCGTCGGGAACTGACGATCCCGACGTTGTGGGATACATGAGCAAGGCGGTCGACCGCGCCGACCTGTACGCCCTGCTACCGCCTGCGATCCGGCGCTCACGCGAGCGCCGGGGTGAGGACGGTTAGTTGCTTACCCGATTAGAAGAAGTAAGCGAAGACTTCGTCGGACCAATCTGCGGCCAGCGCCAGGCCCAGCGTGCCTACAAGCGCAAGCCCGAAGGCGATTCGTACTAACTTGAGTTTCCAGGTCATCCCCATATTACCCCTTGGTTTTACCAACTACTGCCAGGCTCGGGCCAAAGTATGCACTGGGCCCGTCGAGATTGATTGTTCACACCCCGCCAATAATCGTTAAGAGTAATGTAGGTCAGACCTTGGAAAACCACAGCCTTAGACGCGAACGCAACAAAAGTCGTGAGGTTCGTCTGCCCCCGCTTCCGCCGGGCCTTGAGGTCTTCAGACCGGCGGAGGTCCTTGGCTCGGCGGTTTTGGTGGTCGAAGACGAAGCGGCCATGCAGCAGCAGCTGAGGATCGACCTCCACGACCTTGGCTACCGGCCCTCGGGTTCGTCGTCGGCGCCCGAGGCGATGGAGCTCCTGTCTCGAGAGCGCGTCGCGGCCGTCCTCCTCGACCTGGTCCTCGATGAGGGCGAGGATTCCGGCTTCGAGCTGCTCACGTGGATCCGAGAGCATCACCCCGGCCTGCCGGTGATCGTGCTCTCCGCGGCCCAGGTCAACTCGGCCGCGATCCGCAAGGCTTATGAGCTCGGGGCGAGCTCGTACTTCGTCAAGGGCAATGTCCCGATGGCCCACATCTACTCCGACCTGGCCGCCCGGCTCGTCGAGCGGGGCACGGGCCGTCCAGGGAGCTACAAGTTCGGCCGCCTGGAGTTCGACCCGACCCGGCGCACCGTAAAGCTCGGAGAGCGTGAGATCCGCCTCACGCCTCAGCAGACCGCTCTGGTGCTGCACCTCGCCCAGGGCTCAAAACCGGCGACAGCGCGCGACCTGATCCAGGCCGGGCTGTTTCGAACCGACGCAGCGCATTCGACCGTGCATTCGGCGCTGCTCACGTTGCGGCGCCGCCTCGACGAGCTCGAACAAGGGCTAGGGCCGAACTTCGTCCGGGCGACGGCACGGGGATACAACCTGGTCGCCGTTCAGTGAGCGACGAAGCCCGCACTGCCCCACTCCCCAGCCGCTCGGTGATCGAAGAGGTGATCGAGCTGCGACGCCACTTCCACCGTCACCCGGAGGTGAGCTTCAGCGAGCACGAGACGAGCACGTACCTGGGCGATCGCTTGAAGGAGCTGGGCCTCGAGCTCAAGCCGTGTCCGACCGAGACAGGGGTAGTGGCGATGCTCGACACGGGCAAGCCCGGCAAGACCGTCATGCTTCGGGCGGACATCGACGCCCTTCCGATCGAAGAGGAATCGGGCGTCGACTTCAAATCCGGTGCGGACGGCCGCATGCACGCTTGCGGGCACGACGCGCACATGGGGATCATGGTCGGCGTCGCGCGCACGCTGGTGGACCGAATCTGGGATGTCGGTGGGCGATACCTCTTCGTATTTCAGCCCGCCGAAGAGATCGTGAGCGGCGCCAAGGCGATGATCGCCCATGGCCTGCTCGACGACCATCACCCTGATTCAGTGATCGGCCTGCACGTGACCAGCTTCACCGAGTCAGGGACCGTGATCACGAGGCCGGGGCTCATGTGGGCAGGCTCGGACGCCTACGAGATCACGTTCGCCGGGCCCGGCGGACACGGCGGCATGATGGGCCGGCGGGGCAACGTGCTGTCCGCCCAGGCGTTTCTCATCGAAAGGCTCCACACCGTGGTCGAAGGACTCGAGCACGAGGGCGTTCAGTGCCACACCACTGTGGGCAACGTCTACAGCGACGGCGCATGGAACATCGTGCCGCGTGGCGTCTCGGTCAAGGGCAGCTTGCGCACGTTCACCTCCGAGCTCCGCGACGAGGCGTTGCTGCGCCTGCGTGATCTGCTGGCGGCAGTGGACGCGGAGTTCGAGGTGCGCTCGAACCTCGAGCTGGTGCATGGAACTGTGCCGCTCATGAACGAACCGAACGTGACACGCACCGTGCTCGACGTGGCGAAGGAGCTCATCGGCGACAAAGCCAGCGTGCTCGGCCGGCCCCTCACCGTCAGCGACGATTTCGCCGAGTTCCTGACGCGGATCCCAGGTTGTTATTTCATGCTCGGGGCGATGCCGCCGGGAGAAACGCCGCCCGCGCACCACTCGCCTGGCTTCCGCATCGACGAGAGCGCACTCGAAACCGGCGTCAAGGTTCTGGCCGGTACGGCGTCGCGACTCGCGGCCGAATAACCAAGCGTCACTCTTGCTCGTTCTGGTTCCGCTCGTCGCCGCGCTGCTGATCGGCCTCGCCACGGGCGGCCACATCGGCAACCTCGCGCAAATGCGGTTTCGATGGCCGTGGTTCGTGCTCGCCGTGCTCGTGATCAGAGAGGCCGTGCTCTTGACACCGCTCAACCGAATCGAAGGCGTGCAGTACGTGTACGTCGCCGCGCTCGCCGCGCTGATCGCGTGGACGGCGTGGCACATCAGGCTCGTGCCAGGGGTCTGGGTCGTCACGGCCGGCGCTGCATTGAACCTGGTCGTGATCCTGGCCAACGGCGCGCGCATGCCGGTGGCACCGGCCCTGGCGGGCGTTCTGGTCCAGCGCGGCCACGTCGGCCAGTACGTACTCATGAGCTCGAACACGAACCTGAACTGGCTCGCCGACTGGATCGGTTTTCCCTGGCCGGTGAGAGGTGCCTACAGCCCAGGCGACCTGCTGATCGCATTTGGGATCGGGATCGTTACCCTGCTGGCGGTGGTCCACCCGCCCATTCGAGACACTAAGCTGGAGTGAAACTACACCCGGTATAGGGGGATACCCGCCGTGATCATCTTCTGGATCTTCACCCTTTTCGTCGGCGCTTCGGCGTTCGCATTCGCCTACATCTTCCTTCAGCTCGGTACGTTGTACTCGCTGGGCTACGCGCTCCTGGTGATGCTCCTGTGCCGCGGAATTCTGAGCATGGTCCGGCGCTCACTGATCCTGCGCGAACGCATGTCTCCGGAGAGCGACTCGCTCACCCGGACCGTGGAGACCAATCGCGCCATCTTCTGGCGCCGCGCTCTTTTCCTGGCCGCGATACCGATCCTCTACTTCGCCGGCGCGTACTACCTGGGGGGCCTTGCGCCACAGGACGCGCTCGACGCGCTTCCGCAAGCCATCGTGGCCGGGCTCACGAACCTGCTCTACGTCCTCTTCCTGCTGGCGGCCAACTTCGCGCTCTTCCTCGGACCCTTCTATATCTACACGCGCATCGGCAAGACGATGATCAACCCCGACGACGCGAACTTCGGGGTGAATATGGAGGACGTCCGAGGCCAGAGGGGTGCCGTCATCGAGATGCGCAGGATCCTCCGGCTCATCGAGCACGGACGGCTCTACGTCAAGGCCGGTGGCAAGCGCGAGCGAGGCGTCCTGATGGTCGGACCTCCTGGCACGGGCAAGACGATGCTGGCGAAGGCCATCGCGTCGACGCTCCACGTTCCCATCTACATCGCCGCCGGCGGATCGTTCGCCGGCATGTTCCTTGGCATCGACGCCCTCAGCGTCTATTTGATGGTGCGGGCCGCGCGCAAGAAGGCGAAGGTGTGGGGCGGCTGCATCGTGTTCATCGACGAGATCGATGCCCTGGGCCAGAAGCGCTCGGGAACCGGCGGCGCCGGCCCAGCGATGGGCGGCATGGGTGGGATGTTCGGAGGTGGGCAGCTCGGGCTGAACATGCTGCTGGTGTTGATGGACGGCATCGACAACCCGGGCATGATCATCAGGCAGCTGCGCGGGCTCGTGAACCTCACCCTGGACGGGCTGTTCCTGCCGCGGGTCATCGCCTTCAACGGCACACGTATCAATCTGCGCATCCCGGCTCTGAAGGCACCCAACTACAACATGCTGTTCATCGGCGCCACCAACAGACCTTCCGTCCTCGACGAAGCCCTCACGAGGCCAGGACGGTTCGGACGGCAGATCGTGTTCCGACTGCCGAACCGCGAGGACCGCAAGGACATCGCGGCGCTCTACTTCGACAAGAAGCAGCACGACCCCACCCTTGATACACCGGATCGGCGCGAGGAATTCGCTCGCATCACCGATGGCTACTCGCCGGCCGACATCGAGCAGGTCCTGTCGCTGGCGCTCCTGTACGCATTTGAAGATGGTCGCGACTCCCTGTACTGGAAGGACATCCGCGAGGCGATGGGCAACGTAGAAGCGGGTCTTGCGATTCCAGTCGAGTACACCGAGCGTGACAAGATCGCCGTCGCGCGCCACGAGCTTGGACATGCCATCGCATCGCATTTCTTCCAGAAGGACCACTCGCATGTTCGTCTTTCAATTCGCAGGCGAGCCAACCCTCAGATTGGAGAAATCGGC
>WNFD01006251.1_pt1 | contig 11927 bp, 9 predicted proteins | sample 5400491 | NCBI WGS metagenome assembly WNFD01 (sample SAMN13153343, study PRJNA577476) | soil metagenome | isolation source: 120 cm saprolite under Douglas fir tree site 2 hole 2 replicate 2 | place: USA:California | collected 2015-04-18 | reverse complement strand
GAAAAAAATCGACCAGCTTTCCAGGAAACACATGAACCCCAACGTTGCTTAGCTGAGTGCTGAGTGCTGAGTGCTGAGTGCTGAGTGCTGAGTGCTGAGTGCTGAGTGCTGAGTGCTGAGTGCTGAATGAGTGCTGAATGCCGTTTTGTGCTTAGATATAGAGAGCAATGATCCAGCTTACCGACGCCGGCAAACGATTCGGCCCGAAAATCCTTTTCCAGAACCTGAACTGGCTGATCACCCCGCGTGACCGGGTCGGGCTGGTGGGGGCCAACGGGACGGGCAAGACCACGCTGCTCAAGGTACTCGCCGGCATGGAAGGCCTCGACTATGGCACGCTGACCCGTCAGCGCGGCACCAATTTCGGCTACCTGCCTCAGGATGGCCTTTCTCTTTCCGGGCGCACCGTCTTTGCCGAATGCCTTTCGGTTTTCAGCGAAGTCCATCAGATGCAGCGTGAGATGGAAGAACTGGCCCAGCGCATGGCCGAGGTTGATCACGCCGGCCCCGAATACACACAGATCTCCGAGCGCTTCCACCATATTCAGGCCGAGATGCAGTCCCGCGACGGCTACACCATTGAGGCCGAAGTGGGCGCGGTGCTCAACGGGCTGGGCTTCAAAAAAGAGGACTGGGAGCGGCGCACCGAAGAGTTCTCCGGCGGATGGCAGATGCGCATCGCCCTGGCCAAACTGCTGCTGCAAAAACCCAACCTGCTGCTGCTCGATGAACCCACCAACCATCTCGATCTGGAATCGAGAAACTGGCTGGAGCAATACCTCACCGATTATCCCTTTGCCTATGTGCTGATCTCGCACGACCGCTATTTTCTCGATGTCACTGTAAATAAGACGGTGGAGATCTGGAACAGGCAGGTGCATTTCTATTCCGGCAACTATGAGAAGTATCTGGCGCAAAAGGCCGAGCGCCGCGCGCAGCTTGAGGCCGCATACCGCAATCAGCACGAAAAAATCGAACAGCTTGAGGCCTTCATCAACCGCTTCCGCGCCCAGGCCACCAAGGCCAAACAGGTGCAGAGCCGGATCAAAGAGCTGGAGCGGATGGAAAAGGTGGAAATTCCGCCCGATGAAAAGGCCATCCACTTTTCATTCCCGCAGCCTCCGCCCAGCGGACGCACGGTGGTCGAGGCCAAAGACCTCGGCAAAAGCTACGGCGAGAAGAAAGTTTTCGGGGGCGCGAACTTCGTGATCGAGCGCGGCGACCGCATTGCCTTGGTGGGCGTGAACGGAGCGGGCAAATCGACGCTGATCCGGCTGCTGGCCCATCTGGACCGGCCCAGCGAAGGCGAAGCTCGCCTTGGGCACAACGTGGAAGTCGATTACTTTGCCCAGGACCAGTACAAGGCGCTGAATCCTCAGGCCCGCATGCTTGACGATCTCTACGAGGCCGCTCCGCGCCATACGCAGACCGAACTGCGCAACCTGCTGGGTTGTTTTCTGTTCTCGGAAGACGATGTTTTCAAGACCATCCAGGTGCTCTCCGGCGGCGAGCGCAATCGCTACGCGCTGGCGCGGATGCTGCTGCATCCTTCGAACTTTCTGCTGCTCGACGAGCCCACCAACCATCTCGACCTGCGCGCCAAAGACGTGTTGCTCGACTCGCTGCAGAAATTCACCGGCACGGTGGTCTTCGTCTCCCACGACCGCTACTTCATCGACAAACTGGCGACCCGCATCTTCGAAATCGGCAGCGGACAGGTTGAGGTTTTCCCCGGCAACTACGAAGACTACCTGTGGCGCAAACAGGGGTTGGAAACAGCGGCGAACGGCCCGGCGGGGAATGGCGTGTCGGGGAAAAAGCCCGCCGAAGTTTCAATCGCTGCGCCCGTACAGCCACAAGAGTCAGCCTCCGCGGATTCGCAGCAGAAGCGTTTGAACCCCATCAAGCTCCGCCAGATGAAAGAGCGCTGCGTGGAGGTGGAAGAAGAGATCGCCCGCCTTGAGGCCGGCATCGCCGTCACCGAAAACGCATTGCAGAATTTCGTCAGCGCCGAGGAGACGCGACTTCAGTCGGAATTGCTGGAGCAATACAGGGCCGACCTGGCCGCGCGCATGGCGGAGTGGGAAGACCTGGCGCAGGTTTTGGAAGCGACCGACTGAACAAGAGCTTTGCCGCTGATTTACGCTGATAAACGCGGATTGGCCCCAACCGAGGTATTTATGGATGCAAGCACGACCAGACTGACGTTCCGCGAGTTCGAAAGACTGCCAGAGCCGGAAGGACCACCATATGAGTTGGACGAGGGGCAACTCATGGTGACGCCATCCCCTGCTGTTCAGCACAACCGCATTCGCGATCGGATTGCGCGGCGTCTCAGCGCATTCGTTGAAACCCGCAATCTCGGCGAGATCATGATTGAGGTTGATTTCCGGCTGGGTCCCGATACAGTGCGCAATCCGGACGTGGCTTTTGTCGGCAGCGATCACCTCCGGCGAATCGACGTTGAGCGCTCCCATGTGGAGGGAGCGCCGATTTTGGCGGTGGAGGTCATCTCGCCCGCCAACAGCGCCCAGGATACGGTGAAAAAAATCCATCAATATCTGCGTTCGGGCTGCACATCGGTTTGGATTGTCTATCCTTCTCTGCGGCTCGTTGAAATTCATTCCGGAACGGGTACTCGCAAAGTCGAAGAACCCGAAACCCTCAGGGATGAGAAGTTGTTTCCCGGCTTAACCTTATCTCTTCGATATATCTTCGACGGTGTCAGGGAGTAACGAGACCCTCGCCGCGAGAACGCACGAATGCTCCAGGGAAAACCAAACCGGTCAGTCCAGTTTTTCAATGAATTGTTCGAGATCGATCGCTTCCACCCGGGGAGCGATGGCGGTGGTTGAATGCGACGTCCCTGACCTGCGGTGGACCACCACCATTTTGTCGGGCGGCTTCGGCAAGGCCCGGCTCAGGGCAAGAACGGACGAGGCCATTGCGGTACGCACCGTCCTGCCGGCTTTGGCTTCAATCAGCCAGAGTCCGGCATTGGCGCGGGGCAGAATGAAATCGACTTCCAAACCCTGCTGGTCACGGAAATAGTAAAGTTCCTTCCGCAGGCCGCGATTGGTCTGTGCCTTGAGTATCTCCGAAGCCACCAGACCTTCAAATAACGCCCCGAGAAAAGGCGAGCGTTCCAGCTCCGCGGCTGAATGGATACCCAGCAGATGGCAGGCCAGTCCGGAGTCACTCCAGTAGATTTTTGGCGATTTGATGAGCCGCTTGCCGAAATTCTCAAAATACGGTGGCACCAGAATAATCTGACCGGTCATTTCGAGAATCCGCAGCCACTCACTTAGCGTGGGATGGGAGATACCCAGCGGCGCGGCAAGGTCGCTCTTGTTGAGCACCTGTCCGTGGCGGCTGGCGAGCAGAGCGAGGAAACGCCGGAAGGTGACGAGGTCGCGAACGTTGGTGATCGACCGGACGTCACGCTCCAGGTAGGTTTGCAGGTAGGAAGAGAACCACAGTCCGCGGATTTTTGGGCGCGCCAGGACTTCAGGAAAGCCTCCATACAACAGGCTGACTTTGGAAGTTTCGGCCATGCTCAAGGGCATTAGCTGAAGGACCGCGGCACGGCCCGCCATGGATTCGGTAATCCCCTGCATCAGGGCCGCTTCCTGGGAGCCGGTGAAAAGCCACTGTCCCTTGCGGGAGGGTTTGCGGTCGATGAGAGTGCGTACATAGTTCAGAAGCTCGGGTGTGTTCTGAATCTCGTCGAAGATTACCGGCGGTTTTAGTTGCTCCAGAAAAGTGCGCGGATCGCTGCGCACCCGGGCCTGTATATCCGGGTCCTCCAGCAGAATGTAGCCGGCCTTCGGGAACAGCCGTCGCAACAGAGTGGTCTTGCCCGCCCTGCGGGGGCCGGTGAGGACCACCGAGGCGAAACTCCCGGCGGCTTCGACAACCACTTTTTCGAGCTTTCGAGGCACGTAACGCATTTGAGTAATTTAAAGTGTAAGTTTAAATTACTCAATAGTCCAGCGGAAGGGAGTTTTTAAATTTCAAATTCAAAATTTTAAATTTAAAATCTCCTGCATGAAGTACTACGCAATCGCCGAACTGGATGTCACCGACCGCGGCTGGGTGAAGGCCTACATCGAAAACGTCACGCCCATGATCGCCCGCTTTGGCGGGCGCTACCTGTCGCGAACCAACCGCATTGAAAAGCTGGAGGGCGAGCGCAGGGTTCCGCAGGTGATGGTGCTCGTCGAGTGGCCGTCGAAAGAGGCCGCCGAAGCTTTCTATCACAGCGAGGAGTACCGGCCCTATCTCCAGAGCCGCAAGGCGGGCGCGACGAACCATTTCGTGCTGGTGCCGGGGGAAGATATCAATAAGGCGGCGCAGATCGCGGACTGATCCCGTCCCTTTGCATCGATGTCCGGGCAAAGGCGATCCGTTTTTTGTAAGATTTAGCTGCAATTCCGGAGGTGCTGCCTGGCACTCGAAGGTGTACGTTCTTATCAGTCGCGCATTGTGGCGTATTGCAGCGATTTTTGCCTCTCGTGTGAGTCGCCACGCCGCGCGCACGAGATCAGAAGCTTTAAGGCTTACCACATATTTTTTATTCCCGTGCTGCCGCTGGGCTTTTGGCGCGAATGGCAATGCTCGGAATGTGGGAGGGATCCACACTTGTATCAAGGATCACTCAGACGAGTTGCATGGGTCGTGGTTGCCTTCTTTGGAGTCTGCGCAATCGCCGGCATTCGAGAGAGTTTTGACGACCAGATATCCATGGCAACTGTGTGGCTGCTGCGTCTTGCCTTACCGGCTGTATTTTTTATCGCGTTGTGGCTTACGCTCAGGCACAAGCCCGACCGGGCTCTTGCAGAGAAGCTTGAAAAGATCGGTCCCTATGAGGACACCATCTGCGCACTGTGCCACGGAACGCTTGTGCTCGCCGATGGATGGCGCTGCTCCGAATGCGGCGTGGAAAGAAAAGAAGCGCCGCGATAGCGTTCGCCTGCCTGCGGTTCCGGCCACGAGCTGCCGGTTTCTACACCCGCATCGGCTCCAATCCGAAGTCGCGCAGCATCGCCTCGTCATCATCCGGGGCGGGGTTGGGAGTGGTTAGCAGTTTTTCTCCGCAGAAGATCGAGTTGGCTCCGGCCTGGAAGCACAGCAGCACGGCTTCGCGGGACATCTGTTTGCGCCCGGCGGCCAGACGGACCATGGAGCGGGGCATGAGGACGCGGGCGGTGGCGATCGTGCGCACCATGTGCAGAGGATCGAGATCGGCCTCCCCGGCCAGCGGCGTGCCGGGCGCGCGCACCAGCATATTGATCGGAACGCTTTCGGGATGCGGATTCAGCGTGGCCAGTTGATGGAGCAGGCCGATGCGGTCTGCTTCGGTTTCGCCCATGCCGAGAATGCCTCCGCAGCAAACGGTGATTCCCGCCTGGCGGACGGCAGCGATAGTGTCGAGGCGTTCTTGATATACCCGTGTACTGATGATGCCGCCGTAGAACTCGGGGGAAGAGTCCAGATTGTGGTTGTAGGCGGTGAGTCCGGCAGACTTTAACTGCGCGGCCTGATCGGGTGTAAGCATGCCCAGAGTGCAGCAGACCTCCATGCCCAGCGCGGCCACTCCGCGCACAGACTCCAGCACGGAATCGAACTCGCGGCCCTGCGGCGCCTGACGCCACGCCGCGCCCATGCAGAAACGTGTCGCCCCCTCGGCCTTCGCCCGGCGCGCGGACTGAAGAATCTCTTCGGTCGCCAGCAGCGGCTCCCGCTCCACTCCAGCGGAATAGTGCGCACTCTGCGGACAGTAAGCGCAATCCTCGGGACATCCTCCGGTCTTGATGGAGAGCAGGCGGCACATCTGCACCTGGTTGGCGGGATGAAACTCGCGATGGACCTGCTGGGCATTCCAAAGCAGATCGAGCAGAGGCTGATGATAAAGAGCGGAGATTTCGGGGCGGGTCCAGTCCGTTCGCATGGCGAGGTAATTATAAATAAAAAGAAAAACCAAAAACTTTGCCGCTGATTTACGCAGATGAACGCTGATTTTCATAAAGAAGTGATATCGATCTTTTCTTTATTTCCTTATCAGCGTCTATCTGCGAAATCAGCGGCGAGTTTTTTTCTCCGTTGTTTACTGGGCCTGCGGCGATTTAGCCACGTCTCCGACTTTGGCGGGGCCTGTGCCGGTGAAGCTTACGGTGGCTGAGTCGGTGTCGACTTCGGTCACGGTGGCGTCACCGATTTTGCTGGTGACGGTTTTAATCACCTTGCCGCTGGCCGGGTCTTTTACGGTGCGGATTGCGCGGCTGATCTCCAGCATGTCGCCCACACGCAGACCGGACCTGCTGCCTACGTTGATGATCAGGGTTCCGCCGCTTACGTCGGCCACCAGGCCGGAAACTTCGGCCTTGTGCGTGGGAACGTTCGCGGAGGCCGCGTCAAGCTGGGCGCCCATGGAGTCCACCGCCTGATTGGTGGCTTCTCCCAAAATGGTGGCGCCGAAATTCTTGCTGCTCATGTCGAAAGCGCCGCCGCCCCCGCCGCCCCCGCCACCGCCCGCGCCGAGAAGCGACAGACCGCCGCGCTTGGATTCGCCCGCTCCGGTCACTGCCGCCAGGATTTCGCCCGTGGTGGTGTCCACCATGCGTCCGCTGACTTTGACCACTGCTTTGGAGTCGCGCTTCTGCACTCCGCCGAGGCCGAACTTGCCCAGTCCGTAGCCGCCGCCACCGCCGCCGATGCTCTTGTCGTCACGGCCGAACTGCGTGATGGAGCCGATGATGATGGCGTCCACGCCCAGGATCTTGCCGATTTTGGCCGCCGAGGTCGGGTCGGCGCGGTCGCTGTTGTTGAAATTCTGCTCAGCGATGATCTTGTCGAGGGCCTTGCGCTCGATGACGGAAAATTTGCCGTCCTGGACCAGTTTTTGCACCAGCAGATCGGCGATGCCTTTGCCCACGTCCTGATTGGTGCCAAAGATGGCGGCCACCGAAGATGAGACGGTCCCATATTCAAAATCGAGTACGGCAACGCGCTTTTTCTTGACCGGCGGCTGGGTCTGCGGAAGGGCCGCGGCGCACATGAAAAGGAAAAACAACGAGACGAATCCTATGCGGATAATGCGTGACATCCTTATGCTCCTGTTTACAGGGGGTATCAGGGGGAGATACTTCAGGAAAACGTTAGCAGAATTGAAAGGGGGGTACAAGGACTTCGCAACGGCTGGCTGCTTTTTTTACCGCGGAGGCGCGGAGATGCGCAGGGGTGCGCAGAGAAAACCCAAAAAACATTTGCCGCAGATCTCGCAGATAAACGTTTTTTTAGGATTTTTCTTATCGGCGTTCATCTGCGAAAATCTGCGGCAATTATTTATTCCCCCCTCTGCGAATCTCTGCGTCTTTCTGCGCCTCTGCGGTAAAAAGCGGGTAGTGGAGCAAAATCCCCGTTTATTTCACCGTCACACTCGTGTTCATGGTCCCCAGCATGTCCGTGGTCCGGTCAACCACTCCGAGTTTGAGGTTGTAGCTGCCGGGCTTCAGGCTGAGGGCCCGCTGGCAGGGGAAGTAGCTCTTCATCATCTGCGTATATTCGTCGGGCTTGAGGGCGGCATTGCTGGAGTTGCTTTCCGACATGATCGGGTTTTTTTTGCCCGCCGGATACGCCCATACCACGCAACTGACCGAGGCGTGCTGAAGATCGTCGGCCTGTCTCTGGAAGGCCACGGTGTGCGGATCGATGCCGAAGTTCACCAGCAACTTGCTCTGCGTCTTTTCCGAGGGCTGGACCACCGCCGCCTGAAACAGGACGCCGGTCGCGTTGGGCGCTTCCGGCAGCAGGGCGTTGCTGAAGGTTTTGGCGGCCGTATCCACGCTTTCTCCGCGCGCGGGATTGTTGGGCAGCGCGAAATAGCCTTCGCGGTATTGCAGCTTCACGTCGGGACGCGATACTTTGACCTGAATTCTGCGGAATTTGGCGTCTATGCCGCGATCGGTGGGATAGTAGGAAAGGCTGTAATAAGTCGATCCGTCGTCGATGCTGGTGCGCACCCCCACTTCGATATCGTTGCGATTGTAAAAAGTCCTGCCTCCGGTGCGGCTCGACATGCTGACCATGGACACCCGCGGATTAAAGCGGTCGTTGATGCTGACTCCGGCGGCATCAATGGGATACAGCGCAACCTGGGCGTTCATCAGTTCATTGGCAATCTGGTCCGCGGCCTGCGCCGTATCCTGGCTGATAAGCGAGCCGTCTCCCAGCGGATCTTCGGCGGAGACCGAGAAGGGGAAGCCCTCGGAGATCCAGATCAGGTTTTTGCGTCCCGGATAGCCGGCGAGAGCGCGGGCGATAAAACGCATGGACTGATATGTGACCTCAGTGCTCTGACTGGTCACGTGGAAGGATCCCCCCCGGGTGCCGAAGGGCGAAGCGGCGGCGTCCACGGTGGGAATGTGGGTGGGGCCCTGCGGTTTGAAACCCGCGACCACATCGCGCAGGACTTTGGTGTCGGTGGTGAAGTCGTGCAGCAGAAGGAGCCGGCCTTGCATGGCGTAGACCGCGGTCGGCTGAATGTCAGGATTGGTTTCGAGATATTTGATCAGCGAATCCTGGGCGTAGGCGTGCGAAGAGAAGTCGGTGTTGATCGCATCGAGCAGGATGACGTTAAAGGAAGTTGCCGTCTTGTAAGCGGGAAAGTTGGAGATGACGCCCGGCGGAAGCTGTTGCGGCACAGCCTGAGGATGGGCCGCGGGTTTCGAAAAGGTAAACGTGGCGATCTTCTGCGGAACGCCGTTTTCCGTAACGGTGAAGTCCTCCTGTTTGAGATCGGTCACCGCGCCGCCCTTCGCGCTGGTGGCCACCAGGTCCACGACCACCAGCCGGGTGGTGGCGCGGATGACGGTCTGCGACTTGTATTCAGGGGCCGTTGGGGTGTCCTGCCCGAATGCATCTGAATTGTTGAAGGCAAAGATGAAAAAGAAAAGAAGAGTGCAGACAGCGGCACGTACCCTTACGCCATAGTTTTTCATGAGCAGAGTCTCCGGGAAATTTCAATTTCACTCAACCCTTAGGTTCCAGGCCAGAAGCCAGTAGCCAGCAGCCAGCAGCCAGAAGCTAATTCACCGTCACATGCGTCAGCAGCGTGCCGATTGCGTGCCCGGTGCGGTCGGCGGCGCCGAGGCGCAGAACATACTTCCCGGGCTTGAGTTCAAACTCACGCTTGCAGGGATAGTATCCCTTCTGCAGTTTCTGATACTGCGCTCCGTCGAGTTTTGCGGGCAGAGTGGCAACATCCACGGTAAAGCCCTTGACGGCGTCGCCCTTTTCACTGAATGCGGCAACCGCGCAGCTCACAGATCCATGTTCCATTCCGTCCTCCTGATGCTCGAAGAGGACTGTGTGAGGATCAACGGCGAAGTTAACTGTAACTTTTCGGCTGCCGGCGGCCGGAGGGATGACGGAGGCCTGGAAACGCAGGGCCGCCAGGGGCGGGGCGTCGTACGTCATGGCGTAAGCAAATTCGTCACCCAGTTCGGCTGCTTCCCGTTTGGCCGCGGCTGCCGGATCAAGAGCGTAATAGCCGGTGCGATAGTGCAGATTCACTCCGGCGCGGGCGGACTTCACTTCGATTTTGCGGAAGTGGCCGTTCCAGGTGCGATTGTCGGGGTAGTAAGAGAGAGCATAGTAGGTGGAACCGTCCTTGATGCTTTTGGCGACTCCGATTTCGATGTCATTGCGATTGTAAAAGGCGACGCCGCCGGTGTGGTCGGCCATGTCGCGCATGTTGGACTGGGCCGCGAGGCGGTTGGCCGATCCCATGCCTCCGGCATCGATGGGGTAGAGGGCGATATGAGCGTCCATCAGCGCGTCGGCGAGTCTGGCCATTTCGGCGGCGTAGCTGTGGTCCGCTCCCGGCCCAAGTCTGTCAGGCGCGCCATCGGTCAGATTGTCGGTGATGCTGCCGGTGCTGTTTGGCGGGATTGCGGTCTCGGTGGATGGCGTGGGCAGGGAGGATGTGACCGGCGATGCTCCCGTTGCTCCGGTTCGCGCGATGATGGCCGCGTTGGGACTCGCGTCCTGCGGAATGCCTTCGATGGTCAGGTTGACCGGAAAGGCCTCGGAAACCCACAGCAGATTTTTACGCCCCGGATAGCCTTTCAGCGTTCGGGCAAGCTGCCGGAGCGCGCTCAGCGTAATCTCAATGCTCTTTTCGTCGGTGTGAAAATCGCCTTTGGTAGCGTAGGGCGAGGCAGCGATGTCGACCGTCGACATACGGGACACGCCGCCGGGACGCACGGCGTTCAACGCGTCTTTCAGCGCCTTATTGTCAGAGGTGAAATCGTGGATCACGCTGAGCTTCTGATCGAGCACATAAACGGCGGTGGGCTGAATGGCCGCGCCGCTCTCCAGATACTTAACGATGCGGTCCTGGGCATAGATATGGCTGCTCGATACGCCGTTAATGCGGTCCAGCAGAATCACGTTCATGCTGGTGGTCGCCTTGCGCGGCACGTTGGAGATGACGTTGGGCGGCAGCGGGACGGGTTGCTCTACCGGCGTGGAGGGGTTCTGGAAGCTGAAGGACCCGATTCTCTGCGGCCGCCCGGACTCCAGCACGGTGAAATCTTTTTCCGTGAGATCGGTGACGGGGTTGCCGTTGTTGTCGGTGGCCACCACATCGACAATCACCAGGCGCGTGTTCGAACGGATTACATTCGGAGACTGAGCCGGCTGCGCCTGCGTCTGTTCGACCGAAGGATAAGCGAGCAGTACCAGAAAGAGGGCGATGCTGAAATGGAATGTGAAGGTCTTCATAGTTGCCTCTGTGCGGCTTTCCGGCCGATTCTTGCCCGCGAAACAATCTTACAGTGTCGGTCGCCAAATGGCACGGAATGCTCTGATTTTCGAGAGCTTTGATTTTAAAGATAAGGCTGGCTAAAGCCGGTACGCGGAACCCTTTCGCACGCACACGCTCAAGGCGTTCCAGGCCGGAAGTAAGCAACCGGCAGCCAGCAGCTAATTCACCGTTACATTCGTCAGCAGTGTGCCGATTGCGTGTCCGGTGCGGTCCGCGGCTCCCAGGCGCAGAACATACTTTCCGGGTTTAAGTTCAAACTCGCGCTTACAGGGATAGTATCCCCTTTGCAGTTTCTGAAACTGCTCTCCCGTCAGTTTTGCGGGTTGCGTGGCCACATCCACCGTGAATCCTTTGACCACGTCGCCTTTTTCATTGAAGGCGGCGACCGCGCAGCTGACCGCCCCGTGTTCCAGCCCGTCATCCTGATGTTCAAAGACCACGGTGTGCGGGTCAATGGCGAAATTGACGGTTACCTTCCGGCTGCCGGAGGGAGGCGGGATGACGGAGGCCTGAAAGCGCAGTGCCGCGAAAGGCGGAGAGTCATAGCTCAAAGCGCGGGCGAATTCGTCATTGAGTTCGCTCGCGTCTCGTTTGGCCGCGATTTCCGGATCGAGAGCGTAATAGCCGGTGCGATAGTGCAGGTTCACTCCGGCGCGGGCCGATTTGACTTCGATTTTTCGCAGGTGGCCGTTCCAGATGCGATTGTCGGGATAGTAAGACAGAGCATAGTAACTGGAGCCGTGGGCGATGCCCTTCGCGAGTCCGACTTCAACATCGTTGCGATTGTAAAAGGCGACGCCGCCGGTGCGGTCGGCCATGTCGCGCATGTTGGACTGAGCGGCGAGACGGTTGGCCGATCCCATGCCGCCGGCATCGATGGGGTAAAGCGAGATATGGGCGTCCATCAGCTCGTCGGTGAGCCTGGCGATTTCCGCGTCGAAGCTGCCTGCGGGGCCTTTGGCCGGGCTGCCATCGGCTGACGTACGATCCGGATTGACGGCAGTGATGCTGGATACAAGCGGGAACGGGCTGGACACCGAAGGCTGTCCCTGGTTGCGCGCGATGATGGCGGCATTGGGGGTAACGTCCTGCGGAATGC
>WNFD01006249.1_pt1 | contig 11927 bp, 10 predicted proteins | sample 5400491 | NCBI WGS metagenome assembly WNFD01 (sample SAMN13153343, study PRJNA577476) | soil metagenome | isolation source: 120 cm saprolite under Douglas fir tree site 2 hole 2 replicate 2 | place: USA:California | collected 2015-04-18 | reverse complement strand
GCATGATCAGAACGCGCACGCCCGCGGGCAATGTCCGATGGGCGGGCGCCGGTTCTTTCGAAACAGACCAGGCTCGAACTGCGTGAGGCGTTCTTGTAGCCCCGCTCGGCCGGGGTCAGCACGATGTCATGACGGCGCGGGAGACGCTTCCGGCGGCAAGGTGATTTTTGTTGCCTACGGGCGAGGAACCGCGCACCCTCAAACGGACTTGTGATTAAGCTCGCAGCTGCGGGCCGCACAAATGCCCTTAACCCGGCAAAGGCTCATAGCTTACTGTCCACTTTGATAGAGGCCTGCGCCTCCTAGGAGCATGATCGGGAAGATCGGGTCACCGGTGTTCTCGCGACAAACACGAAGCCGTTTGCCCGGGGATCGTGCTCGAACAGAATGTGGAGCCGTGGGTTTGCTATCTCGAACGAGGAGCAATCCAATGTGTGACTATAGCCTGCACGCCATGGCAACACGCCCCGCTGAAGTCGGGGAGACGGTTGTCACAACGACCTTCCGCGGGACATCGACCCGCGGCTTTGCATCAGAAAAAAATCTTTCCGTTGCCGTTTGCATGCTTCCTGGGACCGAGCTCGCGTTTGCCGATGACGTCAAGTACGACAGCCGCTGGATTTGGACCCGCACCATCAATTGCCGCGTGGGAAAATTCGGCAAGGTCGACCCGCATGTGCCGGATCGCCACCACGATGCGATCGAGTTTCCGAATGGAAGCTATGTGCTGGTGACGCAACTCCGCGAGGGCCAGCGCGCCACCGTTCTGCAATTGCCGGTCACGCATCCCGTCAGCGCGCCCGGACGAACGGCGGCCGAAACGCCGATCCCGACAAGGTCGCTTCCGGTCGACTGATCTCCTGTATCGATGGTCCCGCCGGCTTCGGCCGACGGGACCATAGGTCGCGTAAGGAGTAGGCCATCCGTGGTCAACAAGATCTCCTGGGAGAAGGCCGGCAGGGTCACCGAGCCCGGCCGCTACATGTTCACATTCGGCTGGCTCACGGTGACGGCCGAGGACCTCGCGGTCTGGAAGCAATATCCGCATGCGATGTTCACGCTGGTCAAATTGCCGGCGACCGGCGATGCCGACATCGACGGTGCCGCAGAGGAATTTCATCTGGGCGCATTCGAGCTGCCGGCAACCCCGTCGCACAGCGAATCCTGAGCGACGCACGTTCGCGCCACAAGGCTCAGCAGAGCCTAGTCTTCCGACTGCAAATCAGATTCCGACGGCGTTGCGTCCTGCGCGCGCGGCGCGGCCGGGCGGGCGACGAGAGGGACATCGCCGTCTGCGTCGCCTGGAGCCGGCGACCACGGACGGTCGAAGCCTCTCGGCTTGACGGGCTCGGCTACGAATTCGTTCCCCCTTCGCCACAGCGCCAGGGTGCCCTGCCGCCGCAGCCGGCCCTGGTCGATCACGGCCGCCGCGCAAGTGGGCGGCGCCTGTCGCGCGGTGACGATCAGGAGGGCGCGCGCACAATCATCCGCGAACGCGTCCATCCGCAGCGCCTGTGCGACCAGGCTGCCATCCGCCATCGGCACGACACAGCCTGTGTCGTCGCAGGATACGCCATCGGAGAGCGATGAATCCGTGGCCGACCTTGAATCGGCGTCGGCGGCGAGCCACTCCTTCACCAGGAAGGCGTCCTTGCCGGTTCGCATCAGATGCAGCCGCCCGTCTTTGCCCCGCGCCGCGACGTTGTGCCCGTCGCCGGAAATCAGGATGTCGGGTTGCCTCGCTGCGACTGCCCACGCGGCACCGAGCGCCAGCACGAGCGCGCCCGACCAGCGCAGCGGCGTGCGCAGCAGGCCCATCAGAATGACGCCCAAACTCGCAGCGATCAGCGGACCGATGCCGAACGCCGGCATGCGGCCGATCGCGCCGGGCAGGTTCGCGACCCATCGCGAGACCACGATCATCCAGTCGATCCCGATCCCCATCAGCCACCAGAAGAAGCCGTCGCAGCCGAACGGCATCGCCAGCAGCCCCAAGATACCGGCGGGCATCACCAGCGCGGAGACCACCGGCATCGCCGCGAGATTGGCGAGCACGCCATAGGGCGCGATCCGATGGAAATGAAAGGCCGCGTAGGGCGTGGTCGCAAATCCCGCGATCAGCGACGCCAGCGTCAAGGTGACAAGCTCGCGCCCGCCCCACAGCGCGACCTTGGCGGTGGTCGAACTGTCGGGGGTAGCGAACAGGCGCGGCATGCCGATCTGCACCAGCGCCACCAGTCCCAGGGTCGCGGCGAACGACATCTGAAAGCTCGGATGCACCAGCGCCTCCGGCGCGATCGCAAGCACGATCAGAGCTGCGACCGCGAGCGTCCGGAAGGTGACGGCGCGGCGGTCGACCATGACCGCGATCAGCACCACAGCAGTCATCAAAAACGAGCGCTGGGTCGCGACCTCGGCTCCCGACAGCAGAAGATAGAAGGTCGCGGCAAACAGCGCCGCCATGGCCGCCGATTTCTTGATCGGAAAACTCACCGTCAAGCCTGGGATCAAGGCAAGCAGCGCGCGCACCGCAAAGAACACGACACCGGCGACAACAGCCATGTGATAGCCGGAGATCGACAGCACGTGGCCGAGCCCGGAAATGAACATCGCATCGTTCACCGGCTCGGAGATCGCGTCGCGGCGGCCGGTCAAGAGCGCGGTAGCGATCGCCCGCTCGTCGCCGTCGAGGCGGGCGCGGATGCGCGCGTCGATCGCGTCGCGCAAGCCCTGCATGAAGCTGGCGTAGCGCAGCGCAAGCCCGCCGCCCTCCGGCGCCTCCACGGTCTTGATCGCGCCCATCGCGAAGCCTGAGGCGCCGATGCCCTGAAAGAACATGTCGCGCGAGAAATCATAGGCGCCGGGCCGCAAGGGCGCGAGCGGCGGCAGCAGGCGCGCCTTCAATTCGACGAAGCTGCCGACGTCAGGCGCGGTCCCCTTCTTCACCGATAACCGCACGCGCTCCAGCTTGACCTGGTCGCGCGCGCTGTCCATCCGCGTCACGCGCAGCACGAAGCGATCGGTGCGGTCGCGGATATCGCGCGTTTCGACAAAGCCCGACAGCGACACCGAATAGATCGGCCGGGCCAACACCGTATGCGAGACGCGGGCGGTCTTCGATGTCGCGGTGGCAAAGCCCGCGGCAACCGCGGCGATCATCACCAGGACAGGAAAGAACCGGCTTCGCCGCAGGAGGAACGCGGTGGCGCAAAGCCCGATCGCCAGCGCGGCGGCCACGGAGAGCACCGGCTCGCGATCGACGGTAAAATAAAGCGCGATCCCCGCGCCGAACGCCACCGGCACCCAGGGCAGAAGCCGCCCTGCTCCCGCTTCCGCCCGCGCCCATGCGCGCAAGGTCTCCGCGAGCGGCGCCCATAGGCCAGCGCCGGATGGCATGAACCCGCCGGCCTGCGCGGCCCCGCGCGGCGGCCACAGTCCGGCGACCGCGCCCGCGATCCCTCCTGCAACCCCTTGCGTCCGGCGGGGCGGCTCGTCCCGCACGGCCATGTGGCACTCACTCTTACTGACTTACTGATACTGACTTGATCCCTGCACTTCGCCAAGCCAACGAACTGCAAGCCAGCGAACTGCAAGCCAGCGAACTGAACACCCCGTCGGCGCGGCGTCGCCTTGTGCGCCGCTCGCGCCATCGAAGCCGCCGCCGTTAAGGGCCGATTTACCATAGTCAAGCAGGTTGAAATCGTCGGAGCAAGGTCGGGGCCTTGCTCGCTATTTCCTCGGGGACAAGAATGCCTGGCATCGCGCCTCCGGCCATTTCGCTGAAAGGCGCCGGAGCACTGCTATTGTTGATCGCCTGCACGGCCGAGGTTTCGGGCCGCGCGAGTGCCGCCGATCTCACCCTTCGGATCGCGCCCAAGACGCAACACGAGGCTCCGGCCGCGGCGGGCGGACAGCCCAAAAGCCTCTATGAACAGTTCCTGCGCTGGAAAAGAAGCCTGTTTCACTGAGCTGGCGGAACGCGCGCAACTCTGTTTGATCGCGCCGGGACCGTAGGCTGAGCAGGGCTGCCAGGGCCTTTGCTGTCCGTCGAACGGCGACCAGCCGACCGCTTGGCGTGAGAGCGGCGATCCGATGGCCCGACCGTCGCGGCCGCGTTCGGTGGCAGGGGTGCCGAGTCCGGTATCGTACCAACCTGTTCGGGGTCCGTATTCCGCGGCGCGGATTGATCCTTTGACCCTGCATCGTCGACAGTAGCGGCCTTGGCCGCCGGTTCTCTTGCGGCCGGCTCCGTCGGCGCGGGGGTTTTCGCAGGCTCCTTGGGAGCGGCCGTAATATCCGCGGAAACCGGCCCACGCTCGCGCTCGATGATTTCCCGGCATTCCCAGGGAAAAACCAACTCGCCTCCTGCGGTCAATCCAATCGGCATGCAACTGACGCCCGATGGGCTGGGCGGCGCTGGCTGGTTCATCTGCGCGACGCGCTGGCCTTCCAGGGTCGCTTCTCCGGCACCGGCGTGGCCGATCGCGGCTGCCGAAAACATCAACACTAAAGCCGTTTTTTTCATTGGTTGTTTGCAGCTTGGAGGGTTGGTCGCGGCGACGCCCGGGATGGCTCGCCGGGCACGATGCGGACACCAGAATTATGACCTCGACATGTCTTTCTTGAGAAGAAATCGCGAACCGCCGCAAACCAGACGCAACTCGAGCGGCGCAGTCACTTCCGCGCCACAGTCATTAGATTGAATCGGAGATTGCGAAGGGATTCCCGGCACGATCATGCGCAGTTCGCGAGCTCCGCATTTGCCCATTCCCACCAAAAAGATCGCCCCGGACCAGCGCGGGCGGCGAGACGGAGCCAAATGCAATGAACCGGCTTTCTGTGGCCCTTTTCGTCGTGACGGGGTTGATGCTCACCGCCTATTTCGGCACCGCCGCCTGGCGGCTCTCCACGGTCAGCAACACCGACATCCTCGACGGCCTGCCGTCGGTCCCCCACACCGGCTGGAGCACGACCGCGACCCGGAGATGAAGCCGCGCATGCGGCAGCCGAAAAATCCAGGCTCGGCTCGCCTTTCGAAGGCCGGTTTATGCCCGATAGCTGTCGGCCGGGACGGATAGCCGGACAGCCGGACGCTCGGGTCGAATCAGCTCGGGTCGAGTCAGATGTGTCTTCTGCGCGCGGGTCGAGGCGTGCTTGCGCCGGACCGTCTCGACGGCACCAGCAGAGAACGACGGGCCCAGCAGGCATATGATCGATAGGATGGCGAGCATCTTCATGGCGGCCTCCTGCGGTCGGGAAAGCCGCGACCATGAACCGCCGGGCCGCCGCGGCGTGTGATCCAGATCACGCCGACGGCCGCCACATCAGCCCTTATCAGCCCTTGGCGACCTCTTTCGCGAACGTATCGCGCAGCCCGATGGTGCGATTGAACACCAGCCGGCCCGGCGTTGTGTCCTTGTCGCGCACGAAATAGCCCTGCCGTTCGAACTGCATCGGTTCGGCCGAATTGCTCTCCGCAATCGCAGGCTCGATCCGCGCATCCTTCAAGATCTCGAGCGACTGCGGATTGAGATCGGCTGCGAAATTCGACGCGTCCGGACTGGGCTTGGCGAACAGCTGGTTGTAGATGCGGATTTCCGCCGGCTTCGACTGCGCCGCAGGCAGCCAATGCATGGTGGCCTTGACCTTGCGCCCGTCGGGCGCGTTGCCGCCCTTGGTCGCGGGATCGTAGGTGCAGCGCAATTCGACCACCTCGCCGGCCGCGTTCTTGATCGCTTCCCGGCACTTGATGAAATAGGCGTAGCGCAGCCGCACCTCGGTGCCCGGCGACAGGCGGAAGAATTTCTTCGGCGGGTTCTCCATGAAATCGTCCTGCTCGATATAGAGCTCGCGGCCGAAGGCGATGCGCCGCGTGCCGGCGGCCGGATCGTCGGGGTGATTGACCGCTTCGATCTCCTCGACCTGCCCTTCCGGATAATTCTCGATCACGACCTTCAACGGCCGCAGCACCGCCATGCGCCGCAGCGCCGTCCGGTTGAGCTCCTCGCGAATGCAGAACTCCAGCATGCCGACATCGACCACGCTATTGGCCTTGGCGACCCCGATGCGCTTGACGAATTCGCGCACCGCGGCCGGCGGCACGCCGCGCCGCTTCAGCCCTGCGATCGTCGGCATGCGCGGATCATCCCAGGCCGAGACGTGGCCGTCGCGCACGAGCTGAGTCAGCACGCGCTTGGACAACAGCGTATAGGTGAGATTGAGCCGCGCCATTTCGTACTGGCGCGGCTTTGACGGCACCGGCAGCTTGTCCAGCAGCCACTCGTAAAGCGGCCGATGGTCCTCGAATTCCAGCGTGCAGATCGAATGCGTGATGCCCTCGATCGCATCCGACTGGCCATGCGCATAATCGTAGCTCGGATAGATCGACCATTTGTCGCCGGTGCGCGGATGGTGCGCATGCAGGATGCGGTAGAGCACGGGATCGCGCAGATTGATGTTGCCCGACGCCATATCGATCTTGGCGCGCAGCACGCGCGCGCCGTTTGGAAATTCGCCGGCTTTCATGCGGCGAAACAGGTCGAGATTGTCCTCGATCGAGCGGTTGCGGAACGGGCTGTTCTTGCCGGGCTCCGTCAGCGTGCCGCGGCTCGCGCGGATCTCTTCCTGCGACTGGTCGTCGACATAGGCGAGCCCGGCGCGGATCAGGCCCTCCGCCCAGTCGTACAGCCGCTCGAAATAATCCGAAGCATAGAACAGGTTGTTGCCCCAATCGTAGCCGAGCCAATGCACGTCGGCCTGGATCGAGTCGATATACTCCTGCTCTTCCTTGGTCGGATTGGTGTCGTCGAAACGCAGGTGGCAGCGCCCGGAAAATTCCTGCGCGATGCCGAAATTCAGCGCGATCGACTTGGCGTGGCCGATATGCAGATAGCCGTTCGGCTCCGGCGGGAACCGGGTCACGATCACCTTGTGTCTGCCTGCGTCGAGATCGGCCTGGATGATGTCGCGAATGAAGTCGCGCCCCGCTTCCGCCGTTACCGGTTCAGTCGTCATTCCCTTTTTCCCATCTGGAAATCACAGCATGATCCGGAAAAAGCCTGCCCCGCACGCATAGGCGGGGTGGGTACCGGTTTTCCGAAAGAAGATCATGCTCAAACAACAAGCTGGAGCGCGATAGCGATCCGTCCCGACGGCACCGCGCCCCAGCGGCCCTTCTGCCAAATTCGCCAAGCCCCGCCAAGCCCGCTTTATGGAGCCGAGGCTTTAGTTATGTAACGTACCTGCTATACACCAGCCGCCCGCCATGCCTACGACGAGCCGCTTCCGATAATGACCGAACCCATCGTCACGCGCTTTGCCCCCTCGCCGACCGGCTTCCTCCATATCGGAGGAGCGCGAACCGCGCTGTTCAATTGGCTGTACGCAAAAAAGCGCAGCGGCAGGATGCTGCTTCGAATCGAGGACACCGATCGCGAGCGCTCGACCAAGGAGGCGATCGACGCCATCCTGGACGGACTGAAATGGCTCGAGCTCGATTGGGACGGCGACGTCATCTACCAGTTCAGCCGCGCCGCCCGCCACCGCGAGATCGCCGAGCAGCTGCTCGCCGGCGGCAAGGCCTATCGCTGCTACGCCACATCAGAGGAACTGACGGCGATGCGCGAAAAAGCCCGCGCCGAGGGCCGCACCCGCCTCTATGACGGGATGTGGCGGGACCGCGATCCGGCGACGGCGCCGGACGGCATAAAACCCACGATCCGGCTCCGGGCGCCCCTGACCGGGGAGACCGTGATCGAGGACCAGGTCCAGGGCCGCGTGGTCTGGCAGAACGAAAATCTCGACGACCTCGTGCTGTTGCGCGGCGACGGGACGCCGACCTACATGCTTGCCGTGGTGGTCGACGACCACGACATGGACGTTACGCACATCATTCGCGGCGACGATCATCTGATCAACGCCGCTCGCCAGAAGCAGATCTATGACGCGCTGGAATGGAACGTTCCAAGCATGTCGCATATCCCGCTGATCCACGGCCCCGACGGCTCGAAACTGTCGAAGCGCCACGGCGCGCTTGGCGTCGACGCCTACCGCGCGATGGGATATCTGCCGGCGGCCTTGCGCAACTACCTGGTCCGACTCGGCTGGAGCCATGGCGACCAGGAGATCTTCACGACCGAAGAAATGATCGCGGCCTTCGACCTGTCGGGCATCGGCCGCTCCGCCGCCCGCTTCGATTTCGCCAAACTGGAAAACCTGAACGGACACTATATCCGGAATGCCGCCGATCAATCCCTGGTGACCATGTTCGAACGCGTGCTCGATTATGTCCCCATTGGGGCGGAGCTGAAGCCGAAGCTCAATGATACCACCCGCGCCCAGTTGTTGAGGGCGATGCCGAGCCTGAAAGAACGCGCCAAGACCCTGATCGAGCTGATCGACGGCGCCGCCTTCATCTTTGCCGACCGGCCGCTGCCGATCGAGCCGAAGGCGCAGACCCTGCTGACCCCGGACAGCCGCGCCTTGATCGGCCAACTTTGCGCGGCGCTGGAGGCGGTTTCGCCCTGGAGCGGGGAGACGACAGAGGCCGCCATGCGCGCTTTTGCGGAAGCCAATAACCTCAAACTCGGCGGGGTGGCCCAGCCGCTCCGCGTCGCCCTGACGGGACGCACCACATCACCGGGGATTTTCGACGTTCTGGCGGTCCTTGGCCGGGAGGAATGTCTGGCCAGGCTCGCAGACCAGGCTGCCGCATAAAGAGGCTGTTAGCCCTACCGGGGGCAGGCCATCTTGCAGCGCACACGGCAATAAGCTACGCATTTAAGTCATGCTTATGGACGACTAGGCACCCGGCGCCATTGCGCATTTGGGCGCCGGTCGCCGCCGGCTTCCACAACGATTTCGTCGGGGACCACGATGGACGCAACATCAAACACAAAAATCGCCACGCTGACCGTCGGCAATAAGACCTACGATTTTCCGATCCTGAGCGGCACCGTCGGGCCTGATGTCATCGACATCGCCAAGCTCTACGCCCAGTCCGGGATGTTTACCTACGATCCGGGCTTCACCTCGACCGGCAGCTGCCAGTCGAAGATCACCTATATCGACGGCGATGCCGGGGTCCTGGAATATCGCGGCTATCCGATCGAGCAGCTCGCCGAGCACGGCGACTTCCTGGAGACCTGCTATCTCCTGCTGTACGGGGAGCTTCCGACCCCGGCCAAGAAGAAGGATTTCGACTATCGCGTGATCCATCACACGATGGTGCACGAGCAGATGGCCCGCTTCTTCCAGGGCTTCCGCCGCGACGCCCATCCGATGGCGATCATGGTCGCCGCCGTCGGCGCGCTGGCCGCGTTCTATCACGACAGCACCGACATCAACGATCCGCAGCAGCGCATGATCGCCTCGATGCGGATGATCGCGAAAGTCCCGACGCTGGCGGCGATGGCCTACAAATACACCATCGGCCAGCCGTTCGTGTATCCGAAGAACTCGCTCTCCTTCGCCGAGAACTTCCTCCACATGTGCTTCGCGGTGCCGTGCGAGGAGTACAAGATCAACCGGGTGCTTGCGGATGCACTCGACAAGATCTTCATCCTGCATGCCGATCACGAGCAGAACGCGTCGACCTCGACGGTGCGCATCGCCGGCTCCTCCGGCGCCAACCCGTTCGCCTGCATCGCCGCCGGCATCGCCTGCCTGTGGGGTCCGGCGCATGGCGGCGCCAATGAAGCCGCGCTCAACATGCTCTACGGCATCGGCAAGGTCGAAAATATTCCCGACTTCATCAAGAGGGTGAAGGACAAGAACAGCGACGTCCGCCTGATGGGTTTCGGACATCGCGTCTACAAGAACTACGACCCGCGCGCCAAGATCATGCAGAAGATGTGTCACGCGGTGCTGGCGGAAAGCGGACACGGCGACGATCCGATGCTGAAGGTCGCGCTGGAGCTGGAAAAGATCGCGCTCAACGATCCTTATTTCATCGATCGCAAGCTCTATCCGAACGTCGACTTCTATTCGGGCATCACGCTGAAGGCGATGGGCTTCCCGACCTCGATGTTCACCGTGCTGTTCGCGGTCGCCCGCACCGTCGGCTGGATCAGCCAGTGGAGCGAAATGATCGAGGACCCGCAGCAGAAGATCGGCCGCCCGCGCCAGCTCTATACCGGCTTGACCCACCGCGATTACGTACCGATGGACCAGCGCAAGTAAGCTCCACGAAGTAAGCTCCACTTTGTAAAGCTCGAAACGGCGCCATCATTTCTGTTGGCGCCGTTTTCGTTTGCCGCGAGCAACTTCAGTCGCCAGCGCGTCGAGGCGCGGCAACCAAAATGCCCTGAACCTGTCGAGCCAGTCGTCGACTTCGCGAAGCCGGCCGGACTGCACAGCGTAGACCGCGCGCAAAGATCGACACCGCATCGATCGCAAGCTTCAATCGAAGGCCGGCTCCATTCGAGCACCGCGCTCAAAGCAATGGGCTTCCCCGATCTCGATATTTACCGTGCCGTTCGATCCGGTATCCTGGATGGAGTTGTCATTTGCGCCGGAGGGGAATGATGCTGACCGGAAGCTGCTTATGTGGGAGCGTGGCGTATGAGGTCGATGCCGAGCTTGGACCGATCGTTCATTGCCACTGCGTCACATGCCGGAAAACCCATGGCTCGGCGTTCTCGACGGTGGGCAGGGTTCCGCGCGACCGGTTTCGCTGGACGAGCGGCGAGAGCCTGTTGAAGGGCTTCGAATCCTCGCCCGGCAAGACACGCCATTTCTGCTCGCAATGCGGCTCGCATATCGTCGCCGAACGCGCCGGCACCGGCACGATCCTGCTGCGCATGGGGTGCCTGGACAGCGGAATCGCGGATCGGCCCAGGATGCACATTTGGCGATCGGACGCCGCGTCCTGGTACGACCCGAAGGATCAGCTTCCGGAATGTCCAGAAGACCCGCGGCCAAAAGCCTAGCGTATTATGCGCTAAGCGACTCGTCGCGACCGGCGCATCGTCTCGAGCACGATGTCGGCGGCACGCACGCTCGGCGACGCATTGCCGGTGGACATGATTGCGTCGAGCTTGGCGAAGGCCTCGATCTGGCGGCGGCGCGCGGCCGACTCCGTCAGCACGTCCGCCAGCGCCGGCGTCAGTTTCTCAGCGGTGCAGTTCTCCTGCAGGAATTCCGGGATGACCTCCTCGCCGAGCACGAGATTGGCGAGGATCACCGATTTCACTTCAATGGCCCGCCGCAGGATCCAGGCCTCCGCCGATCCGACCCGATAGGCGGTCACCATCGGCACGCCGGCAAGCGCGAGCTCCAGCGTCACCGTGCCGGACTTGGCAAGCGCCGCGCGGGCGATCCTGAAGGCCGCGCGCTTGTCCGCCTCGCCGGTCACGATCCGCGGCGCGACCGGCCAGTCTGCGACGCCCTCGCGCACGATCTCCATCAGATGCGGCGTGGTCGGCAGAATGAGTTCGAACGCGGTCCCCGCCGTCCGAAGACGGCCCAGCGCCTCGCCGAAAACACCGAGATGATGCCTGATTTCGCCGCGGCGGCTGCCGGGCAGCACCAGCAGAACCGGCGGCTCCGCGTCGCGCCGCTGCTGCTCCGTGGCACTGGGGCGAAGGGTTGCGAGCTGCTCGATCAGGGGATGGCCGACATAGCTGCAGGGCGGTCCGTGCAATCTGCGATAGGCCGCCGGCTCGAAGGGCAGCAGCGCCAGCACGTGGTCGACATAGCCGCGCATCGTGCGCGCCCTGCCCGGCCGCCACGCCCAGACCGACGGCGAGACGTAGTCGACCACCGGGATCGATGAAACGCGGGCGCGGACGCGGCGCGCCACGCGGTGGGTGAAATCGGGACTGTCGATGATCACGACAATGTCGGGCTCAGCCTGCGTCACCGCGTCGACGGTTTGCCGGATCAACCGCAGGATTTTCGGGAGCTGCTTCACCACCCCCGTAAAGCCC
>WNFD01006248.1_pt2 | contig 11927 bp, 10 predicted proteins | sample 5400491 | NCBI WGS metagenome assembly WNFD01 (sample SAMN13153343, study PRJNA577476) | soil metagenome | isolation source: 120 cm saprolite under Douglas fir tree site 2 hole 2 replicate 2 | place: USA:California | collected 2015-04-18 | reverse complement strand
GAGTGCAGCGGTCTCCTACTGGCTGTCAACTACCACGCCTAGCGGAATGGAATTAACGCTCTGTTACCTCTCCCTATTTCTCTTTTTGGCGGCAGCTATTAGCTCTTATTTTTCGCTGGCCCTTCCCGCTAATAAGCAGATATTTGCTTATCCGTTGTTGCAGCATCGAGGAGAGGTCGGGGCCAGCCCTCGTCGGGTAGCTTCGTAGGCCCCTGCCGGCCCATATCTGCTTATATTGCGTGGGTTTGTGTCCGGTTCCGGCAGCCTCCGCTCGAAAAGAAGGAGAAGAGTGACGCGCGATTGCAATCAGCCGTCGCTCGTTCGCCAGGGCTGTGGGCCGGTCCCATTCACGAATCGTTAGGCGCTCCAGCCTGTCTTTTTCCGGAAATGGACAAGAGCAGATGACAGGCTGGAAAGCCTGTCCCGCTGAAGAATTCTGATCCGCTTCGCTCAGCCGCTCACGCCTGATATCAACAGGGTTGGAGCCGAGCTAACGATTGCGGCCCTTGATGGTCCGTTCGATTTCTCGGCGATGGGCTTTGCGGGCAATCGCTTCGCGTTTGTCGTAGAGCTTTTTGCCTTTGGCCAGGGCGATTTCCACCTTCGCGCGGCCGTCCTTGAAATAAATCTTGAGCGGCACCAGCGAATAACCCCGTTCGCGCACCCTGCCCCACAGACGATTAATCTCGCGGCGATGCATCAACAATTTGCGCGGCCGCGTCTCCCGATGACTGAACTGGCCAGCAGGTGCGTAGGCGCCAATATGGACGCCGTGCAAAAAGGCCTCGCCGTTTTTTATCCGTGCATAGCTGTCACGCAGATTGATGCGATGGTCGCGCAGCGACTTGACTTCGGTGCCGAGCAGCGCGAGTCCGGCCTCCAGCGATTCCTCAATAAAGAAATCGTGGCGCGCTTTGCGATTGTCAGCGACGAGTTGGCTGCCGTTTTTGGCGGCCTGTTTCTGGTGGGCGCGCGCCATCTTTTCTGTCATCCTGAGCCGGTCGCGCAGCGCGCGACCGTGTCGCACCAGGCGGAACGAAGTGAAGCCGAGCAAACGAGACCGCGAGGTGCGTTCCACAAGGATCTAGGCGGAGCGATTCTCTTCTCCAGCAACCCCGGCCCCGCGCATCCATCTGCCCGTAACATCTTTTTTAGATGCATTGGGTGAGCGATGAGTTTTCAGGACCGCCACAATTCCTGCGATGCGAGTTTGGCGCCCTGGGCCATCGCTTTGAATTTTGCCCAGGCAATTTCGCTATCGACGCGCGAGGAGCCCGCAATCGTCGCGAAGCCGCAATCGGTGCCGGCGATTACGTTCTCACGGCCAACCAGCCGCGCCACATTGCCGATTCGCTGGGCGACGAGTTCCGGGTGTTCGATAAAATTCGTCACCGAGTCAATCACGCCCGGAATCAGGATCATGCCGTCGGGCAGCTTGATGTCCTTGAAGACGGCCCATTCGTGCTCGTGACGAGGATTTGATGCCTCGTACGAAATCGCACCCACCCGCGCCTTCAGCACGATATCGAGAATATCACGCAGAGGCACGTCATGATGATGCGGGCCTTCGTAGTTGCCCCAGCACAAATGCAGGCGGACACGGTCGGGCGGTATATTCGCAAGCGCATGATTCAGCACGTCGATATGCAGTTCAATGGTTTTGCGAAATTCTGCCAGGCCGACGTCCTTGAACTGCACGTGCCGGCTCATCGCGAGGTCCGGGCAGTCGACCTGCAGGATAAAGCCGGCGGCGCAAATCGCCTCATACTCGGCACGCATCGCCTCGGCCAATGCGCGTAGATAAGCCTCGTGCGTCGGATAATGCTTGTTGGTCAGAAAAAACGTGACAACGCCGGGCGAAGCCGCGGTCATGAAAGCCTCGACCGGATGTACCATGGACACCGCTGCCCGCAAATTTTCCACATCGACCCGAACCGCATCGCGATCGCGGTATGCGATCGGCCCGTCGCAGGCCGGGCGTTTCAAAACCGCGACGCCCGTCTCGCTGGCACCCCGCCGCGCGAAATCGCGAAATTCGGCCAGGTCGGTGGCCCGCAGCGGCGCACTCTTCTCGCTGCCCCCAAAGCCGCTCAGCCGATCCTTGACGTAAGTCGAATAAGAGGGCTTACCCATTTCGCCGTCGTTGACGATATCGACGCCCGCATCCATTTGCTTCCGGACAATTTCCGTTACTGCCGATTTGACTCGGGCGGCGAGCGTCGCCCGCTCAAACGCTTCACCGGACTCTTTGTGCTGCAGCATCGTCAGTAGCTCGTGGGGCCGCGGGAGACTCCCCGTATGGGTAGTCAGAATCCGATCGGTGCTGCGCTTCATGGGCGCCTCCTCAAACTAACCGCCATAAAATCGAGCCCAAGTTAGCGCGCCGCCTTGAAAAAACATAGCGGAAACAGGTTTCCCGCCTCCGCAATATTTTGAGCTGCTCACTCCGTGAAGCCGAGTTCTCTCAGCCGCGAACGGGCTTCCTCGACGCAGTCGGCATGTACCATCAGCCGTGCCTCGATTGCCGAGGTGCTGCCCAGCATGCGCGAGGATTCGTCATCGAAGATAAATGCCTCGATCCCGCCCTGCTGCAACAGATCATAGGCCATTCGGAGCCGAACTGGATCGATGCTCTGAAATACTGTCTCCAGCGCGGGCGGTCCCTTGCTATCGAAATCAACCATTACGGTCTCGCTTGTATGGGGTAGTGTTGACGTGGTCGCGGCTGCTAATTCGATTGTAAATCAGCCATGAGCCGGCCGCGAATATCACGAACGCGACCAGCCCGTCGAAGCGGTGGAAATAAGGGCCGAGCGCGACCCAATGTTGGCCCAATTGCATGCCAACGTACGCCAGCCCCAAGCACCACAGGTAAGAACCGGCGAGCGTGTAAAGCGTAAAGGGTAGCAGTCTCATCCGCGCCACGCCCGCCGGAAAGGCGATGAAGGTGCGTACCACCGGAAGTAGCCGGCTGAAGAAGACCGCTGGCGCGCCCCATCGTTCGAAGAACTGCTCGGCCGTTTCAAGCTCATGTGATGCGATCAGAACGTAGCGGCCGTAACGCTCCAGCACCCAACGGCCGCCACTCGCGCCCAGATAATATCCCACCCAGGAACCCAGCAGGCATCCGAGCGCCCCCGCCATCGCAACCAGGTTGAGGCTGAAACGTCCGCCAGCCACCAGATAGCCCGAGAACGGCATGATCACTTCTGAGGGCAACGGGACGCACGCGCTCTCGATCGCCATCAGCAGAACGATTCCGCCATAGCCCATCGACGCAATTACGGCGACGATCAAAGCGGATATTCCGGTCATAATCCGATCGATCACGAGTTGATGCCCTCATTCTCCTTGCGAGCCGCTCGGCTGCCAACAATCGCGCAGTCGGAATCGAAACGGTCATCTTTATCGGTTCAATATGACCCCAGTAATACCCAAGCAGACAGCAACAGACCAATGCTAAATCATTGCTGATTGGAGCCGAAAGATGAAGGAAGGCGGCTATGCGGTTCCTTCATTGCTCGCTCTTTTCTTTTCTTGAGCGGTTGCGTTTCACACCTAAAATGGTGAAAACTGTATAACTGTATATATGTTGATTCATCAAAGGTTCGGCCGCCGGCGTTTCCGCCCAACAGAAGTGGGCACAGACTTTAGCCTGCGCGACAGGCTAAAGGCCTGCCCCCGCGAGGCGAAATCAATCCGGTCGGACCGTAACCACCTGTGTTTGCCATAATCGGCGTAAGGAGCAAGAGAAACCAATGGCCAAGAACTCATTGTCGATTACCGACAACCGCACCGGCAAGCAATATGAGATTCCGATCGAGGATGGCGGGGTGGTCCGCGCCAACTATCTGCGCAACATCAAGGCAGCGGCCGATGATTTCGGCCTCATGTCCTACGATCCTGCTTTCACCAACACCGCGTCGTGCCGCAGCAAGATCACCTTTATTGACGGCGAGCAGGGAATACTGCGCTATCGTGGTTATCCGATCGAAGAGCTGGCCGAACGGAGCAATTATCTGGAAGTGGCCTACCTGATCGTCAAGGGCGAGCTGCCGGACCGTAAGCACTACTCGGCCTGGGAACACAACATCAAAATCCACACGATGGTGCATGAGAGCATCAAGAATTTTATGCAGGGTTTCCGTTATGACGCCCATCCGATGGGCATGCTGGTCGGTACCGTGGGAGCGCTCTCGACTTTCTATCCTGACGCCAACAACATCCATGACCTCGAATCGCGCCGGCTGCAGACGCGGCGGCTGATCGGCAAGCTGCCGACCATCGCCGCCTTTGCCTACCGGCATGCGCTGGGGTTCCCGTACGTTTATCCCGACAACGAGCTGAGTTATACCGGCAACTTCCTGTCGATGCTGTTCAAGATGACGGAGCTCAAATACAAGCCGAATCCGACACTCGAAAAAGCGCTTGACGTGCTCTTCATCCTGCACGCCGACCATGAACAGAACTGTTCTGCGAACGCGATGCGCGCGGTTGGTAGTTCACAGGTCGATCCGTATTCTGCGGTTGCGGCTGCGACCGCCGCACTCTACGGGCCTTTGCACGGTGGCGCGAATGAAGCCGTGATCCGGATGTTGATGGAGATCGGCTCACCCGGAAACGTTTCGGATTTCATCAAGGGGGTGAAGAAAGGCGAGCGCCGCTTAATGGGCTTCGGCCATCGCGTTTACAAGAGCTACGATCCACGCGCGAAAATCGTCAAGCGAATCGCGTATGAAGTCTTCGATGTGATGGGGCGCAACCCGTTGATCGATATTTCGCTCGAGCTCGAACGGATTGCGTTGGAGGACGATTATTTCGTTACGCGCAAGCTATATCCCAACGTCGACTTTTACACCGGCGTTACTTATCAGGCGATGGGTTTCCCGATGACGATGTTCCCAGTGCTATTCGCGATTCCGCGGACTTCCGGATGGATGGCACAGTGGGCGGAAATGGTGCGCGACCCGGAACAGAAAATCGCGCGTCCACGCCAAGTCTACACTGGTGAGATTTTGCGCCATTGGGCGGCAATCGATGACCGCGCGGAACCGCTGATGCGCGAAGACGCGGTGAGCGATCGCATTTGACGTCACCCAGGTGTCGGTTTGAAGAACCGGCACCTGGCTCGATTTAGTAAATACCCTGGTTGATAGGGCTTCTCCTGTTAACGGTTCTACAAGGTTTGATCCCGCTCCACATGGACTTCGCCTTATGTGCCATTCGCGCGCGTGGCTGCCGCGCGCCACAAGAATCTAGTGCGACTGCGGCGGTGGAATTATCAGAGTGGGTGCCAAATCCAACGGAGGCCGGATCGCGATAGCGATTGTGCTGTCCCGCAGCGGGGCCCACGGGGCAGCCGTAAAGACAAAGCGGATCGCGCGCGCCGGGGTTAACGTAGTTAAGGCCGGTTCCCAGCTTTCTTCGAGGTCAACCACGGAGCGGGTTTCGAGCGCCGCATCCTGGTCAGTGGTGGGGGCCGGATTAGGATTGATGACCAAATCGGCCAGCTCGGCGGCGCTGGTGGAGCGGAAGTCGCGAAGATACCAGCGTAAGGACGGTTGCCAAAGTCCGACATTGAAAACCGTCCCGCCCTCCTCGGGAAAGCGCCGGCGGATTTCAGTCAAATCCGCCCGCGCCTCGATAGTGGTAGCACCTTCGCGCCAGTAGAGATTGGCGTGACGCGCCCATGGCGTTTCATTCGGGTCGGGCGCGGTGTAGATGAAGTTCGCTAAAACCTGCACGTAGACCGTGAGCGCACCGAGCGCCACCAGCATCCCCCTCGCGAAGGGCCATGCCTTCGTGTGGTGCAAATAATCAATTCCGAGCGCGCCTACTACCACGAGCGGCAGCAGCATAAGGAGGAGCCGTTCCGAGTCACGCTGGCGGCTGCCGAGGAAGTAACCGAAACTCATCACCAGCCACAGCAAAGAGAACAGCGCTAGACGCGACCATGCGCGCAACGAAACGATCGCGATCAAGCCCGTAATGCCCGTCAGAGTTATGAGAAACTCGTAGAGCAGAATTCCGGGGGCGTAGTATTGCGCACCTCCCGGATAATTCCGCGCGCCGACGCCGTTCCAGAGTTTCTCGACGTTCTTTGGCATATCGGCAAGACTGAACAGACTCATCTCCGAAGCACACCAGGAGAGCGTCGCCGCGATAATCGACACAACCAGCAGCGATGCGTGGCGCTCCAACCATATGCGCGCACTGAGATAGACCCTGGCGCTGACAATCAGTTGATAGACCCCCAACAACGCCAGCGCCGCGAGGAAAATTCCACTGGTCGCCAGCCCGGCTGCATCGGTGGCGCATAATAATCCACTCGCACAGCCAAGCCAGATCGCTCCTGGAAAGCTTGGCCGCTGAGTTAACGCCATCAACGCCTCAATCACTACCATCGCCATCGCGGCCGCCACGATCGCGGTCGCGCTGGTCCGCGAAAAATACGTGAATGTCGGCGAAGTTATGATCAAGCCGGCAACGGCGAGAGCACCGGCGCGCCCGATGTACGGGCGCATCAGGAAGGCTGTCCCAAGCATCAAAAGACCGGCCAGCACGAAAATCAGCCGCGCGGCAAAGTCGTTTGCCCCACCCGCCGCAAATATCCCTGCTTCCAGCAAATGGACCCATCCGGCCCACGCTGCATGGTAACCGGTTGCCGATGCCCAGTCGGTCCGATTGACCAGATCATATTCAAAGAGGGCGTGGCGGGCCTCGGTTGGCGTCAACGGAGCGGTGCCGAGCTCCAGAAATCTGGTGATTACCGCCCATATTGCAAGCCCGGTCCATGCCAGGTGCTCGACGGTTACGACCTGAACATGACGCGCCAGGCGTTCAGCACTAAGGTCGGCCTTCGGTTCCCTATCAATTAGCTGCTCAAGTTCTTCGTCCGCTCGGGGTTCAGGGCCGAGTTGCCATTCATCGCTTGCAGGGACCCGCCGTGCCGGCATATTCAACAAATCTCGCATCGGGACGTGTCTTGAATCGGTGTGAGGGAGAATTCACTGCGGCGTGATAGTTTTCGTGGACATACCCGTTTGCGCGCAAACGCTGAGCCGCTATTCTAGCAGGCTGCGGAAAATCCTATGTGCTTATGAACAGTCTTTCGGCACCCTGCAATAAAACTGGCTTCCTTCCCTTAGTTCTCCCCCTGTGGGGCTCACAGAGAGGGAAAAGCAGGGGGCTGAAGGCCTTTCCCCGCAGCTTGCTTGAAAAGTTCCTCTCATGCCTCGCATACGCGCGCGCCATCTGATCAATGGCACACTTTCGTTCCTGGCGCTGGCGGCAATCCTCGCGTTATTTTTCGCCTACCGCAGGCACGCGGTGCTGCTCCCCAAACCGCGTCTAAGCGTATCGATTAGGCGCCTGCCGTATTATGCCTTTTGTTCGTACTACCGGATGCTGGCGGCGTATACGGTCGCACTAATTTTCTCACTGATTTACGGACCGACGGCAGCCTCCAGCCGAACTGCCGAGCGTGTGCTGCTGCCGGCGATCGATATCGCTCAGTCTGTACCGGTCGTGGGGTTTTTCCCGGCCGCGATCTATTTCTTCGTCGCTATCGCTCACGGCGGACGGCTGGGAGTTGAGCTGGCGGCAATTTTTCTCATTTTCACCAGTATGGCGTGGAATATGGCGCTGGGCGTCTATGAGTCAGTGCGGACCATCCCGGCCGATTCACTGGAAGCGCTTGAAGCCTTCGGCGCGACCCGCTGGCTGAGACTACGCCGCCTGATTCTGCCCGCGTGCGTCCCCAAGCTAGTGTACAACTCGATCCTTTCCTGGATGGCGGGATGGTACTTCCTGATCGCCTGCGAGATAATCACCGCCGGTCCGGCTCACTCCTATCAGTTGCCTGGGCTCGGCAGTTTTCTCATGTCGGCGGCTGACAAGGGCCGCTCGGGAGAACTGGTGGCAGGCTTGCTGGTACTGTTGGCGATCATCGTACTGATGGACGCTACGGTCTGGCAGCCATTGTCCAATTGGGCCGAGAAATTCCGCTACGAATTTGCCGCGTCGAGCGAACCGATGCGCTCGCTGGGGATGCTCGATGCGTTGAACGCTGTCGGGCCGGCGATTACGCGGATGATGCGTTCGTTGATGCGTCCGCTATTCAGGAGTATGCGGCGGGCATTGAGTTCGACGCCACCATTCAATCCGGCGGCTCATCCGGGGATGGTGCGCGCAGCCAATTTTGCCCAAATTGCGGCGCTGGCAGGCTTCGCCGTGCTGCTGGCGTATGCGGTAACCGAGGGCATGGTTGCCCTGGTGCGGACGCTGCTCGAGCCGTGGCCGGCGGTCACCAAGTTAATACCGGCGGCGACTGGCGTTTCCCTCCTGCGTTTGTCGGCCGCTTATCTGATCTCGCTGGCGTGGACGGTGCCCTGCGCGATCGCGGCAAGTGAAAGCCAGCGCTTCGCGCGGCGTCTCACGCCAATCGCGGAGATAATCGGCTCGATTCCGGCGACCGCACTCTTTCCGCTCATCGTGGTATTCGTAATCCGGATCACGGGGGGAATGAATCTGGCGTCTATCCTGCTGATTCTCACCGGGATGCAATGGTATCTGCTATTCAACCTGCTCGCGGGGGTAAGCCAGATTCCGGCCGACCTCAAGGAAGCAGCTCGTGCCTTTGGCCTCAGCCGCCTGGCGACCTGGCGGAAGCTGACTATTCCGGCCATGATTCCTTCTTTATTGACCGGCAGCATTACCGCGTGGGGCGGGGGATGGAATGCGCTGATTCTATCGGAATATTTTGTCTATCGCGGGCGAACGTATCGAGTGTTTGGGCTCGGAGCTCTGCTGGACGATGCGACCTATCAGGCCGGCAGTGGCGTAATGATTCTGCTGACCCTGCTCTCGATGGTTTTGGTCGTGGTACTGTTGAATCGATTGGTTTGGCGTCGCTTCTACGATGTTGCGACAGAGCGTTATAAGGTCGACTATTAGAGACCATGCCACGAGGGGCCGGCTGCTGTGTAATTGATTGCTGGCCGGGAGCTGGCAAGAGAAGCGCTATCCTTCCAAGTAATTCGTCATGCATGAACCGGATCCCGCTGACCCATGTCCCTGCTTGAGCTGCGTCATGTCTCCAAGAGCTTCAAGCATGCCAAGGGGAGCCTGCGCGTGCTCGAAGATATAAACTTCAGCGTCGAAGAAGGAGAATTTATCGCGATCGTCGGTCCCTCGGGTTGCGGCAAGTCGACTATGCTGCGGATCATGAATGGTCTGATAGCGCCCAGTGCGGGTCAGGTACGTTACAAGGCCAAACAGGTCGACGGCATCAATCCGGAATGCGCGCTGGTGTTTCAGTCGTTCGCCCTGCTCCCATGGCTGACGGTCAAGGCCAACGTCGAATTGGGACTGGAAGCGCGCGGCCTCGCCCCTGCCGAGCGAGAGAAGCGCGCCAGTGTGTATATCGACAAGGTGGGGCTTGACGGTTTTGAGGAGGCCTATCCGCGTGAACTCTCGGGGGGCATGAAGCAGCGGGTCGGGTTCGCCCGGGCGCTGGCGGTCGAGCCGCGCGTGCTGCTGATGGACGAGCCGTTCTCCGCGCTCGACGCACTGACGGCAATTACCTTGCGCGAGGAATTGCTTGATCTCTGGCAATCGCCCGATATGCCGGTGCATACCATTGTTATCGTCACGCATGTAATCGAGGAAGCGGTCGAACTGGCGGGTCGCATCGTGGTGATGTCGGCGTCGCCGGGGCGGATAGCGGCAGAGCTCCAAGTGGACCTGGCGCGCCCGCGCGACCGCCGCCACGAAGCATTCAACGCGCTTTCCGACAAGGTCTTTTCGCTGATTGAGGAGCGCGCTTGATGCCCGCCGCTGGAATTAATCCGATTCCAGACTGCCAATTAACCTGGGTCTTCGGACTGCTCGAGACGCTGGACGACCGCGGCGGCCGCGACGACGGTTACAAAATTGCCCGCGAGTTACAATTCAAATTTACCGACCTGCTTAAAGTGATGAAAACCGCTGAGATCCTCGAGTTTGTTTCCACCCCGACTGGCGACGTCGTACTCGAACCGCTCGGCAAGCAATTTCTCGAAAGTGACATGAACCAACGCAAGCTAATCGTCCGCGAGCAGTTGTAGAAGCTTGGACTGTTCGCCTATTTTATGCGTTTGCTACGCGCTCAGGAGGATCGCTCGGTGCAGAAGGAACTGGTCCTCGAACATCTGGCGATGCTGCTGCCGAATGAAGCGCCGGAGAAAGTCTTCTCGACCATCGTGAATTGGGGGCGCTTCGCCGAACTGTTCGGCTACAACAAGGACGAGGATCGCTTTTATCTCGACCAGGAATGAAACGTCGCTCGCCTCTTACGAGTCTCATCGACGTGCCCGCAGTTGCTCTTCCGTCATTCCAGCAAGGCCGAGGAATCTATGGGGAGCGATGCAGGACAGGACGCGCGCGTATGGTGGGACCCCGTTTGAACTTTAGCCAACTCTCGCGGCGCGAAGACCAGGCGAACCGTTTTCGCATACAAAAACGCACAAGGACGGAGGTTAAGAGCCATGTCGAACGAAGCCGAAAATATCATCAGCGAATTCTGTAAAGCGTGGGCGCGTCTGAATCTCGACCAGGTAATGGATTTCTTTACCGAAGACGCCGTCTATCACAACATTCCGCTGAAGCCGGCCAGCGGCAAGGCAGCGATCCGCAAAACTATCGAAGGATTGCTCAAGGGGACCACCTGGCTGGAGTTCAAAATTCTCCATAGCGCCTCGTCCGGCGAGCTGGTCTTCAACGAGCGGGTCGATTCCTTTGAGGTCAACGGCAAGCGCATGTCACTACCGGTCGCTGGCGTATTCGAAACCGCCCCTAACGGCAAGATCAAGGCGTGGCGCGACTATTTCGACATGAAAATGTTTAACGACCAGATGAAAAGCTGAGCACCGCGTTTTCTACCTGCTTCCCCTCCCCACTATTTGACGTTGGGGAGGGCCAGGGAGAAAGTAAAGACCGGCTGCAACGAGACTCCCTGGCACTGAGTGCGATCGTGCCTTGGTAAAATGCCGTCTCAGGTGACTCATGCGATTGTCGGCACTGCCGGCCATATTGATCACGGCAAGACTGCATTGATCCGTGCTCTTACCGGCCAGGAAACTGACCGGCTGAAGGAGGAGCAGGAGCGGGGAATTTCGATCGACCTCGGCTTCGCCTACTTTACTCTGCCTGACGGCACTCGCACCGGTATCGTCGATGTGCCCGGCCACGAGCGGTTCATCCGCAATATGCTGGCGGGTGCTCATGGAATTGACCTGGTGTTATTCACTGTGGCCGCCGACGATGGTGTCATGCCGCAAAGCGAGGAGCATCTGGACATCCTCCACCTGCTGGGCGTTGCCCGCGGCATCTTCGTCATCACCAAGGCCGACCTGGCGGATGAAAAACGTCTGAATGAAGTGCGCGAGGAGATCGAACTGCTGGCCGATGGTACTGTGCTCGAGGGCTCGCCGGTCATTGCGGCCTCATCGCTCACCGGCGTCGGCCTGGATGATCTGCGAGCCGAGATGACGAGGCAACTCGACGGCTTCCAGGCGCGCCGTGCGACCGGCCTCTTCCGGTTGCCCCTCGACCGTGTATTCGTGATCAAAGGTCACGGCACGGTCGTAACCGGAACCGCGATGGGGGCGTCGGTGCGCGTGGGGCAGAAGCTTCGAGTGCTGCCGGCCGACGAGGAAGTGCGAGTACGTTCGATCCAAGTGCACGGCGAATCGGTCGAAACTGCCGGCCTTTGTCAGCGCGTCGCCCTGAATCTGACCGGCGCGGAAAAGGTTGAGCTGAAACGCGGCGATCTGCTGGCTGACGAGCGCCTGCAACTGGTGACCGCACGGCTCGACGCGCGGCTCGAAATTCGTCCTGCGGCCAAGCGGGCGCTGAAGAACAACCAACGCGTACGCTTTTACATCGGG
>WNFD01010134.1_pt1 | contig 11928 bp, 8 predicted proteins | sample 5400491 | NCBI WGS metagenome assembly WNFD01 (sample SAMN13153343, study PRJNA577476) | soil metagenome | isolation source: 120 cm saprolite under Douglas fir tree site 2 hole 2 replicate 2 | place: USA:California | collected 2015-04-18 | reverse complement strand
GGCGTGGCCGGGGTGGCGCAGGAAGAAGGAATCGGCTTTCGCTGTGTCAAAGCGATTTCCGATGAGGCCGATTTCCCCATGCCGCCCATGAACAGGTTTGTAAGTCCGGAAGGCAGATTCAACGTCTCCGGGTTTGCCGCGTGGGCGGTTGTTCGCCCGGCGGTGTGGTCCCCGGTCATCGCGCTGGCGCGCAACAGCAGTCGCGCTTCGCGGGCCCTTTGTGCATGGCTTCAGGAAAAGTCAGCGGGCGGGATTCAGCCCGCACAAGTGGTCAGGGTGGCTGGATGAAGACAGAAAGTTTTCGAGACAACAACTGAATGCAGACAGCGACCAGAACACAGGCTGAAACGGCGCAGTTTGCCGTGCCAAAATCGATGACGGCCGCAGTGTATTACGGCCGCGAAGACGTGCGCCTTGAGACCGTTCCGGTGCCGAAGATCGGCCCCGGTGAACTTCTGGTGCGCGTGCATCCCATTCCGCGCCCCGGATTTTCGGCCACGAAACCTCCGGCCGGGTGGTTGCCGTGGGCGAGGGCGTCTCGAATTTCAAGCTCGGCGACCGGGTCATGGCGTTTCACCACATCCCCTGCGGCCAGTGCTATTACTGCCGGCACGGGGTGTTCGCCCAGTGCCCGGTTTATAAGAAAGTGGGAACCACCGCCGGATTCGAGCCCAGCGGCGGAGGATTCGCACAGTACATTCGTGTCATGGATTGGATCGTCCAAAAGGGTGTGGTGAGGCTGCCCGATGGTGTTTCGTGGGAACAGGCGTCATTCATCGAACCCGTGAATACCTGCATGAAAGGCATCGAAACCCTCGATATTCAGCCCGGGGACACGGTCCTGGTGATGGGGCAGGGCCCCATAGGTATCATCCTGGCGGTCCTGGCCAAAAGACGGGGTGCGACCGTGGTAACTTCCGATTTGTATCCCCAACGCCTTACAATGAGTAACAGCTACAAGCTTGAACATAATGTGGACGCCTCCACCGGAGACCCGGCAGCCAAAGTGCGTGAGTTGACCGGGGGGCGGGGCGCGGATGCCGTCATTCTGGCGGTAGCCGGCAACGGGCTGATTCGCGCGGCCATGGACGCCGCACGGCCCGGCGGCAAGGTTATGTTGTTCGCGCAGACACAGCGTGGCGAGGCCGTGATCGACCCGGCGGCCATCTGTGTGGACGAGAAGATGCTGTTGGGTTCCTACAGCGCTTCAGTGGACCTGCAGGATGAGAACGTGGATCTGGTCTTCAACGGGGGCATCGATCTGGCCCGGCTGATCAGTCACCGGTTTTCACTGGGCCGGTCGCTCGAAGCTCTGCATTTAGCTGCGCATCCCGGCCCCGATTCGATGAAGATTGTGATTCAACCTGGAATGGAGTGGGAGAAAGCTTAGTGAAAAGACAAATGACAGCTGCTGTCCTCTATGGCAAAGAGGACGTCAAAATCGAAAAGGTCCCGATACCGTATCTGGAAGCCGGCGAAGTGCTGGTGAAGGTCAATGTGGCTCTGACCTGCGGTACCGACCTTAAGGTGTTCCGTCGCGGGTACCATGCGCGGATGATCGTGCCCCCGGCCCTTTTTGGCCATGAGCTTTCCGGAGTGATTGAAGAAGTCGGCCCCGGCGTCCGCGACTTTCGTCGCGGCATGAAGGTGGTCGCCCTGAACTCCGCTCCCTGCGGCTCGTGCTTTTATTGCATGAAGCATCAGGAAAATCTGTGCGAAGACCTGCTGTTCAACAACGGCGCGTACGCCGAATACATCAAGATTCCCCGGCGCATCGTCGAATCGAACATGCTGGCCCTGCCCGATGACGTGAGCTTCGAGGCGGCGGCTATGACCGAGCCTCTGGCCTGCGCTCTGCGCGGCCTGCAGGAAACCGGCGCCGATATCGGCGACACGGTGACCGTGGTGGGCGCGGGACCGCTGGGTCTGATGCTCATGCAGGTGGCGAAGCTGAGTGGTTGCGACGTGATCGCGGTGGTCAAGCGCGAAGAGCAGGCGTTCGCCGCCAAGCGCTTTGGCGCCGACGACGTGGTGCAGATCGACAAGAGCCGCGACCCGATCAAAGACGTAATTTACCTGACCGAAGGCCGCGGTTCCGACGTGGTCATCGAGGCCGTGGGACGTCCCCAGGCCTGGCAGTGGGCGGTGGAAATGGTACGCCGCGGCGGCGCCGTCAATTTCTTCGGCGGATGCGCCAACGGCACCAAAGTCGAACTCGATACCAACCGGCTGCATTACTCCGAGCTGACGCTGAAAGCCACGTTCCATCACACGCCTGAAACCGTGCGCAAGGCCTTCTCTCTGATTACCGAGAAGAAGATCCGCAGCACGGACTACGTGACCGGCGAAGCGCCGCTTTCCAAGCTGAAGCAGGTGTTGCAGCAGATGCTCGACCGCGGCAGCCAGATCAAGACCGCCATTATTCCCGGCCACTAACTCGATGACTCGATGCCATCGCCGGCACACACAGGTAGCTCCCTGATTTCGATGCAACCGATCGGCTGGAATGCGCTGCCCGACTCCTATCGTATTCCGGAGTCGGCGCCCTCGCTCGCCGAAGCGCGGGCCTATTGCGAGCGTCTGGCCAAATCCCACTACGAAAATTTCTCCGTGGCCACCTGGTTTCTTCCCGCCCGCCTGCGTCAGCATTTCTACAATGTTTACTCGTACTGCCGCATCTCCGACGATCTGGGGGATGAGGTAGGCGACGCGCAGCAGTCGCTAAAGCACGAGTTCTCCGACCTGCTGGTGGCCTTCCGCCAGGACCAGACTGTGACCCGCTTTGAAACCTTCAACGACGTTCTCGATTACTGCCGGTATTCCGCGAACCCGGTAGGGCACCTCGTGCTCTACCTCGGCGGATACAACGACGCCGAACGTCAGGAGCTGTCCGATTCCACCTGCACCGCGCTGCAACTGGCGAATTTCTGGCAGGATGTAACCGTAGACTTTCAGAAAGAACGTCTCTACCTGCCGCTCGAAGACCTGCGCCGCTTCGGCGTGACCGTCGAAAACATCGCCGCCCGTCGGTGCACGCCGCAATTCATCGAGATGATGAAGTTCGAAGTGGAGCGCGCCCGCGACTGGTTCCGGCGAGGGCTGCCGCTGATTAAGATGGTCGGCCGCGAGCTGGCGGTTGATCTCGAACTCTTCAGCCGGGGCGGACAGGAAATTCTGACCGCCATCGAGCGTCAGGGATACGACGTTTTGAAGCAGCGTCCGGTCATTTCCAAACCGCGCAAGCTGCTGCTGGTGGCGCGCGCCGCGGCGGGCAGGCTCCTGTGACTTCCCAGCTCACCCATGCTTACGCCGTCTGTCGCGGCATCGCCCGGCGGGCGGCCCGCAATTTTTACTACGGCTTTCTGGTGCTGCCCTCAGACAAGCGCAACGCGCTATGCGCCGTCTACGCCTTCATGCGTCACGCCGACGATATCTCCGACGAACCCGGCGCGGAGATCGACGTGAAACGCCGAAAGCTCGCCGAGTGGATGGACTCGGCCACCGCCGTCTTCAACGGCAAACCCACCGACGATCCGGTGCTGATGGCTCTGGCCGATGCTCAGGCGCGCTTCAAAATTCCGCCCGTGCTCTTTGAACGGCTGGTCTACGGCACCGGACTCGACCTGGAGATCGCCACGAGTGCCGATGGAGCGGTGGTCCTCAACCGTACCTTTGAAGAGCTGCGGCGATACTGCTATTACGTGGCCTCGGTGGTCGGTTTGGTGTGCATCAAAATCTTCGGATACACGGACCCGAAAGCCGAAATCCTGGCCGAAGACTGCGGACTGGCTTTTCAACTGACCAATATCATTCGCGATGTGAAAGAAGACGCCGGGATCGGGCGCATCTATCTGCCCGAGGAAGATCTGGTCCGCTTCGGCGTCGCGCCTGAGCATCTGGACGCGAAAAACAGCTCCGCCGCGCCGTCGGTCGAGTTGAAATCGGTACTGGAATTCGAAGCCGAACGCGCCCGCCGCTATTACGAATCGGCCAGGTGGCTGCTGGAACTGGTGGAAGAAGACAGCCGCGCCGCCCTCTGGGTCATGGTCGAAATCTACAGCCGGCTGCTCAACAGAATCACGGAACGCAATTATGATGTCTTTACCGAGCGAGTGCAGTTGAGCGTGTGGGAAAAGCTGCGGGTTTTGTCGCGCGGATTTTTGCTGAGGATTGCGTAAGGGAAGGCAGCGAAGGCGGCTTGTGAGGGGGACGAACAGGCTTGGGCGACGTGGAACTGGCTTTAGCCGCTGCAGGTAACAGGGCACGACTTCAGTCGTGCCGCTAAGGGCCAAAAAGAATCGGGCTTTAGCCCCTGCGGGCACTTTAGTGCCCCGTGATTTTTATGGAATTAAAAAAGATGCGGGGCACTAAAGTGCGCAGGGCCTGAAGGCCTCATTAAGAGGACGCTTGACGGCACGGCTGAAAGCCGTGCCCTGTTACCTGCAGAGGCTAAAGCCCGGACTCTTGAATCTGATCGCCGCCTCGCCATCTTCCAGCGTTTGTTTTTTTGAACGTTCGACCGAGTTAACTTTTTGACCACCGCACCCCAAAAAACAGTCGCCATCATCGGCGGAGGCCTCGCAGGCCTCGCGGCCGGGTGCGCCCTTGCCGACTCGGGCTGCAACGTAACCCTCTTCGAACGCCGCCCCTACGTGGGCGGACGCGCCTCCTCCTACGAACACCCCGGCACCGGCGAGGTCGTGGACAACTGCCAGCACGTCCTGCTGGGGTGCTGCACCAATCTGATTCATTTCTATGAGCAGCTGGGCGTGCAGGAAAAAATCGAGTGGTTCGACCGCCTCACCTTCATCGAACCCGGCGGACGCGCCAGCGAGATTCATCCCTCGTTGCTGCCCGCGCCGCTGCACAGCATGCCGTCGTTCTTCGGCGCGAGCTTTCTTTCCCTGGCCGACAAGCTGGCCATCGGGCACGCGCTGCGGGCGATGATGTTTTCCCTCCCGCCCGACTCGCAGGAAAACTTTCTCGACTGGCTGCGCCGCCACCATCAGACCGAGCGCGCCATCGAGCGCTTCTGGAAGGTGGTGCTGGTGAGCGCCCTCAACGAAGATCTGGAACGCACCTCGGTCCATTACGCCGTGCAGGTCTTTCGCGAGAGCTTCCTGAAATCGGCGGAGGCGGGAAGAATGGGCGTCCCCAGGATTCCGTTGTCGGACCTCTATGGCGCGGCCATCGAATACATCGCGCGGCGCGGAGGCCAGGTATTGCTGAGGAATTCCGTGTCGGCTATCGTCTCTGAGGCCAACGGAATAAAAGTCACCACGGCCGCCGGCGAGCGGCGATTCGAGCAGGCGGTGCTGGCCGTTCCTTTCCAAAACGCCGCCGCCCTGCTGCCTTCCGATGGGCTGGCCGATCCGCTGAAACAAAAGCTCGAAAAATTCGCGGCCTCGCCCATCACCGGAATTCATTTGTGGTTCGATCGCGAGATTACTCCGCTGCCCCACGCCGTGCTGCTCGACCGCACCATCCAGTGGATGTTTCAGAAGAGCAGGCTTCACGAAGATCGAGCCGCTGAAAATACCGGAAGCTACCTGGAACTGGTGGTCAGCGCATCGCGCAGCCTGGTGGAGAAGGCCCGCCAGGAAATCATCGACCTGGCGCTGGCCGAACTGGCCGAGTTTTTCCCCGCAGTAAAGGAAGCAAAGCTGCTCAAGGCCACGGTGATCAAAGAAATCTTCGCGACCTACTCCATCGTGCCCGGCCTCGATCGGATTCGTCCTGAAGCATCGACGCCATGGCCCGGAATATTTCTGGCGGGCGACTGGACGGCCACCGGCTGGCCCGCAACCATGGAAGGGGCCATCCGCAGCGGCTATCTGGCGGCGGAGGCCATGATGCAGACGAAAGTTATGTCGCCCAATCTGAAAGCAAAAGGCCTGATGCGGGTTTTTAAATAGCCGGGAAGTTGAACCACAAAGGACACGAAGTAACACGAAGGAAGGCGGGAGTACAGCAGATTTGGTAATTGAGTAATTTGGTAATTGTGTAATTGAAATCCGGATTCCGGCCTCAATTACACAATTACCAAATTACTCAATTACTAAATCCGGCTTATGGTTTTTTGCCCGCGCCCACCAGACTCTTCACATCCAGCTTATGCCTGTAAATCTCCATCAGTTTGCCTATGTTGGGGTCCAGCGCGTTATGCAGAATCACAATCCCCACATTGGACTGCGATTCAAAGTGGGCCGATGAAACGTACCCGGCTACACCGCCGTCGTGACCGATAAAAATCGCCTTGGAATCCGGCGTGGCGACCGTGTCGACCGTGAAACCGATGCCGTATCCGCTTGTAAGATCCGCGCCGCTCGCCACCATGCGCTGGAAATTCTCGGCCAGGTCTTTGTGGGGCAACACGGTTTCCGGCCCGTTGCGCATCTCGAACTGTTCGAAGCGGGCCAGGTCGCCGACCGTGGAGAAAAGCGCGCCGTTTGGCACTTTGTAGCCCCGTCCGGTTTTGAGTTCGGTTTCCGCGTCGGTCGAATCCGGTTTTTTGTCGTCGTTGTACACGTAGCCGGTTGCCAGCGTCTTGCGGATCGCGGGTGTCGCCTCGAAATCGGAGTGGGTCATGCCCAGGGGCAGCAGAATCTTCTCGCGCACGTAATCGGTGAAGGGCTGTTTTGCGGCCCGGCTCAGCGTGGCCCCCAGAATGGCATACCCGATGTTCGAATAGGAGAAGTGCGTCCCCGGTTCGAGCGCGTATTTCACATGCGGCAGTGCCGCGATCAGGGTCTTCTCCCATTGCGAGACCGGGCCTTTGACGTAAGTGTCCATGTCTTCGGGTTCCCGAGAAAGTCCCGCCGTGTGCGTCGCCAGTTGCATCAGCGTGATGGGCGGCGCGCCGGGAAAGCGTCCCGTGACCAGGTTGATCTCTGGAAAATATTTCTCCACGGGATCGGAAAGATGCACTTTACCGTCGTGCACCAGTTGCAGCAGCATGACCGCCGTGAACTGCTTGGTAATGGACCCGATGCGATAGATGGAATCGGGGGTCGCCGGGACTTTGTTCTCAATGTTGGCGAAGCCGTAGGCCTTGCTCCAGACCAGGCCATCCTTGGTGGCGATCCCGATGCTGAAGCTCGCGGCGTTGGGGTCTTTGACCATCTCCGTGGCGGTCTTGTCGAGTTCCTGCACCAGCGGTTGCAGGGCGGGTGGCAGGTTTTGGGCGTGGGAACCGCCGATAAGGATGAGGGAGAGAAAGAGGAAACTGATCGTTGCTTTTCTGATGGACATTTGCCGCTCCTGTGAGCTTCCGGCTGACCAGGACATGCTAATACAGGGAAAGGCAAAACCCTCAATCGAAGTTTTATCGATGCTCCGGCGGTTTGCGATCAGGCCCGCCGCGCGAGGCACTCTCTTTTGTCATTCCGAACCGCGCAGCGAAGAGGAATCTGCTGACACTCGCCCGGCCGGCTCTCGTGGTTCCAACGTCGCGGCGACATGCCAAAATTCACCAGAGCCGTAATTGCAGCCATGTATATGTCGTATCATGAGCGACTGTAGGGAGTGGCTTTCATGAAAGCTCGAATTGTGAAGTGGGGAAACAGCCTGGCGGTGCGCATACCAAAGCCGGTGGCTGAAGCAGCCCTGCTCAGGGAGGGCGACTTGCTGGAGATTGAAACACTGGCGGACCATATCAAGCTTCACAGAGTTAGCAGGATTCCGTCCTTCGCCAAACTGATTGCTGAGATTACGCCGGAGAATCGTTATGAAGAGATTCTCTCGGGTGCTGAGACCGGAAAGGAAAAAATTGAATGGTAGCCGGCCACGCGGACTCACCAGAGCCGACAATGCCGACAGACAGCAGGTTCCTCTCCGCTGCGCGGTTCGGAATGACAAAAAGAGAGCGCGTTCTGACCCTTTTCTGCTCCTCCGACCCTATGCTTCTCTTATGTTCAGAATCAAATAAATCGATGATGCCCGGCGCCCAATCCGCGATAGAATTCGTGGCGCTATGCCTAACTACTCTTCGCGTCATTTCCGCCTGCTGTTGATTGCAGTATTCTGTTTCGCTCTGAACCTGGCCGCGCAGACCACCATTCTCCAGCCTCTGGCCGACAAGCCGACTCCGGGCGCATCGGTGAAGCTCAAGTCCGACTTTTATGTGCCGGTTACCCCGGATTCAATCCGCTGGGGCTACCTTCCCGATAACGCGGCCAAGCCGATTCTCACCGTCAACTCGGGCGCGACCGTCACCTTCGATACGCTTTCGCACGAAGGGATACTCGAAGACCAGGGCCGCGATCCGGTGAAATACTTTGGCGGCTTCGGTGTTCCGGCGGGCCAGGTGCTCAGCGATGCGCAGGCTGTTACGTCTTCCAGTCTCGTCCATGATTTCGCGAAAGACGGTCCGCACATTGTGATCGGACCTGTCTCCGTGGAGAACGCGCAGCCGGGGGACGTGCTAAAGGTGGAGATGATCTCGCTGACGCCGCGGGTGCCCTACGGGGTCATCAGCAACCGTCACGGCAAGGGAGCGCTGCCCGGCGAATTCCCTGAGAACCCGGGGCCGCAGCCCGGAGCCGGCGCGCAAAATCCGGGTCTCTACAACAATGTTTCCCGCTTCGTCCCCATTCGGCTGATCGAAGGGAAGTGGTACGGCATTCTGACTTCGTCGAAAGGCGTGGAAGCGCGCATCCCGGTCGCGCCTTTCATGGGCACCATGGGGGTCGCTCCCAACGTAAGCGGAAAACCCAACTCCATTCCGCCCGGCGACTACGGCGGCAACCTGGACATCCACCATCTGACTGCGGGCTCGACGCTTTACATACCCGTGCAGGTTCCGGGTGCGATGTTCTTTCTCGCCGATCCGCACTTCGCCCAGGGCAACGGCGAGGTCGCGCTGACTGCCATTGAAGGTTCGCTGCGGACCACGGTACGCCTTACGATCCTGAAGGCCGGAGACAAGGCGATTCCCGCCAACGGCAAACTCGCCGGTCCGTTCGCCGAAACCCCGGACTACTGGATCGCCATCGGCCTCGATCCCGACCTGAATGAGGCCATGAAAAAAGCCACCCGTGAAGCGGTGCGCTTCGTGTCAGAGAGGCTGGGGATGGACCGCGCAACCGCGTTCGCCTATCTGAGCGCGGCGGCCGATTTCGAAGTTTCGCAGGTGGTGGACAGGACTAAGGGCGTTCACGCACTGATCCGAAAGAAGGACTTCAAACCGTAGAGACGTAGCTTGCTACGTCTAAAAATCGGCGGACTCCAACGGCTTTCCCGGCGCACCTCAGATTTGGCGGTGTGTCGTCTCGAACTTTATGATCATTGCGGCCTATGGATTTCCATAGTTCCCCTCTCACGCTGCTCAAGCCCGCGACTTTTAGACGTAGCAAGCTACGTCTCTACGGGTTGTTCATCGGGCATCCTTCGCGCGCGTCCCCTTGTGCCCGATTCCGGACATTGACATTCATCATTCATAAATGATATTTACTCAGTCCTTGTGGATCGGTGTGTCCGGATGCAGCCTTGTGCGGATCGTGCCGCAGTTCTTCTGGCTGGTCGATATTCCGGAGACTGGCCGGCCCATCCAGGCGGCTGAATTGATTCAGCGATGTCCCGACGTTGGAGGAGATACCCCCAGTGAAGTCATACAGCTTTGTTTTCTCTGTCCTGATTGTTGCTCTTTTATTGATCGCCCAACCGTCTATGGGTCAGATTGACTCTTCCACGGCCACCCTGCGGGGCACGGTCGTCGATCCCAATGGCGCTGTCATTGCCGGGGCGGTTGTTACCGCCACCAACACCAGCACCGGCCTCGCCAGGACCTCCAAAACGGACGCCGAGGGTTCTTATCGTTTCGCCGCGCTTTCGCCCGGTACCTACCAGGTCACGACGGAAGCGCAGGGTTTTTCGAAGGAAGCCTTCAAGGGCCTGGAACTGACGGTGGGCCAGACCGCCGCGTATGATGTCCATCTGAAAGTGGGCAAAGCCTCAGAGGTCGTGGAAGTCAGCGCCGACAGTGCGCCTCTGATTCAGACCGACCAGAGTCAGCAGGCCAATACCATCAATTATCTTCAGGTGAATGAGCTGCCCAATATCAATCGCACCTTCACCAACGACGTTTACACCGTTCCCGGCGTGACCAACTCCGAAGCCACGCGCTCCCAGAACCCCGGTTTCACCGGATATCTGACTACCGGCTTTTCCATCGGCGGCAGCAACGGCCGCAACAATCTCTCCACCATCGACGGCGGCGAGAATGAATACGGCACCGGACAGTACCGCGTGACCAACCTGCCGGTGGACGGCATCCAGGAGTATCAGATCAACCGCAACGCCTTCGCCGCCGAATACGGCTTTACCGACGGCAGCGCCATCAACATCATCACCAGAAGCGGCGGCAACAAGTGGCATGGCGACGCCTTCGGCTACTTCCGGAACCAGAGCACCGAGGCCTCCAATTTCTTCAATTCGTTTGTGACCAGCGGTTCCTCGAAGCCCTCCAGCCAGCATGTTTATACCGGTGGCTCGCTCGGCGGGCCGGTGGTTGCGAACAAGCTGTTTTTCTTTGTTTCCTACGAGTATGTGAAAACCGACACTCCGAACTTCGGGAACGCCAACATCATCAACGCTCCCACCGTCCTGGGTATCGGTGCGCCGGGCCTGGGGGGCAACTGTGCCGGGCAGTTCGCCAGCAAGACTCCCGATCAGCTCTGCTATGTCAATGCGCTGAAGGCCTCGGGCAATCCTTTTCTGGTGGGCTTCGCCAACGGAATCACTCCGGGCCTCTCTCCTCTGAACAATCCGGCCCTGGCGAAAATCATCAATCGCGACAACGGGATTTTCAATAACCCCGACCGGCTCAGCAACGCCTTCGCGCGGCTCGATTACCACCCGAGCGAAAAAGATTCATTCAATCTGCGCGTCGGCTATGCCCACAATAACTTTTTTTCGCCTCCGGATGGCATTCCCAACGGCACGCCCGACAGCTATGGCCTGTTTGTCCGCGACTTCAGCATTCTGGGCACGTGGACCCGCACCATCAACGCCGATCTGCTCAATCAGGTCCTGATTCAAGTGGTTCCGCGCAATCGCTCCAGCGCGATTCCTCTCCATGAAAACGGAGTCAATTTCAGCCTCGGCACCCTGGGCGCGGCCGGCCCGGGAGGAACCTCCACCTTCGGCGGCCCCGCGCTGCTGCCTTATCTTGCCCATCAGCAGCGTTATCAATTTGAAGACAACATCACCTGGAACAAAGGCAGGCATACCTTCAAGGTCGGCGCGTCGTACCGGCCCGCCAATTACACCATCGAAAACGATCTGTGGTTCAACCCGGAATTTGACTTCAAAGACGGCATTATTCCCCTGATCTCTCTTGCGCCCCCCGCTGTACAGGGGCAACTGGTGGGATTCAATCTCAGCCACGGACTTCCTGCCACCGGCCCGGTGACCACCAACCTTTCGGGCCCTCAGTCGTTCGCCTTCAACATACCTGCGGACGTGATCGCGGGATTCAATAACCCGGTCTGGAAGGGCTGGGGACACTATTTCGGCAGCTACCTGCAGGATAGCTGGAAGGCGAACTCGCGCCTGACCATCAACGGCGGCGTTCGTCTGGATTTTGACGGCGAGCCTTCGCCGCTGGGCGGCAATTTCTATGCGTCGCCGCGGCTGGGATTTGCCTGGGACGTTGCCGGGGACCATAAGACGGTCGTCCGGGGCGGCTCCGGCATCTATGTCGCTCCCATCGACGTTCTGATTCCTTCGTACGGCTCGCTGCTCGATGGCACAGGCAGATACATCAATGAGGTGCTGGTTCCTCTGAGTCCCACCGACCCAAGGGTGGCCCAGCTTTGGGGTCTGGGAATCGCCAAGGGCGAGTTGCCCTTCGGTCATCTGACACCGGCCGATTATGCCGCGGTCGGCATCAACATTACCGCACCCGGCGCCACGGTCGGCTACGGTGTC
>WNFD01017820.1_pt1 | contig 11929 bp, 8 predicted proteins | sample 5400491 | NCBI WGS metagenome assembly WNFD01 (sample SAMN13153343, study PRJNA577476) | soil metagenome | isolation source: 120 cm saprolite under Douglas fir tree site 2 hole 2 replicate 2 | place: USA:California | collected 2015-04-18 | reverse complement strand
GCTGGTTCCCATCGTGGCGCTCCTCTTGTCGGCCTCCCGCGGGGGCATCGTCAGCTTCGCCGTCCAGATGGTGATTCTCTTCTCGCTGTTGCTGGTCAGGCGCCTTCAGAGCAAATACATGCTGGTCGGCGGGGTTCTTGTTCTCTGTGCGATCCTGGCGGTTTCCTGGATCGGCGTCCAGGAGGTACTACAGCGGTTTTCCAACTATCAGAGCCTGGACGTCTCCATGGGCAAAAGGGCGTCCATGCGTCATGACACCTGGCGGATCTTCCTGGACCACCCAATCCTGGGGACTGGCCTCGGAACGGTGCAACTGGTCTTTCCGCCCTACGAGTCCTTGTATGACGCGAAGGTTGTGAACCATTCGCACAACGACTATCTGGAAGCCCTTGCGGAAACAGGGATTGCGGGCGGGATATGTTGCCTCTGGTTCCTGGGAATTCTGTTCGTGGAGTCGGTCAAGGGGCTTAAGGAGTTGGGAAGTTCGTTTGGAGCGGCGCTGAACTTGTCTGGGCTTGTTGGTTGTTGTGGGCTACTGGTGCATAGTTTAGTAGACTTTAATCTTCATATCCCGGCGAACGCCCTGCTCTTTTTCGTGTCGGCCCATTTGGCAACCGCCCGCCTGCAGACGGCGACTCCGGGAACGCCGGAAAGCTCCCCGCCCCGCCGGAAAATACGAAAAGTAGAGGCGAGTTAATGGTGTCAGACTGTATAATGCACGCGGGGGGTCACCCATTCTGATGGTCCCATTTTCAACCATGGGACGGCGCTGTCTGTTTCTCTGCGTCGTTGCCACAAGTTTGCTCAGTGTGCCCGCCATTGCGCCGGCGCAGCAGAATGTCACCGTCGGTGAAACGCCCCAACAGGTAAACGATCGCATTCGAACCCTCACGATGGGTTCAAAGAGTTCCGCTCCGCACGACTACGTGATTGGCAGTGGGGACCTGCTGGACATCACGGTGTTCGACGTTCCGGAGCTTTCGAAAGAAGTGCGCGTAAGCCAGACCGGCACGATCAGCATTCCGTTGATTCCCGTTCGTCTCCACGTTGCGGGACTCAGTGAATCGCAAGCGGAAGAAAAGATCGTAGAACTGCTCGAAGCCAACGGATTGGTTTCTCATCCTGAGGTCGGGGTGGCAGTCAAGGAACATCGCAGCCAGCCAATCACCGTGGTCGGCGCGGTTTTGCACCCGATGGTTTATCAAGCCGACCGCGATGTGACTTTACTGGAAGTGCTTGCCGAAGCGGGCGGCATTTCCAACGATGCGGGAGACACCGTAATTGTGACCCGCCGCCGGGTGATGAGCTTCATCGAAGTTGCCAATCCGCAGACCGTTCCCCCAACTGCCGCGCCTGGCTCCGGCGAACCGCCGCCACTCGATCCACCAGTCACGACCGGGCCTGCGGAGAAAAACGCCGAACCATCTCCAAAAGCGCCTTCTTTTCCGTCCGCGGACGAAATGGCGCATGCCAGCCCGCCGGCCACGCCGGCAACTACTGACGCGAATTCCAATCCGTCAAATCCGGACTCCACGTCCATCACCATTAACCTGAACGATCTGCTGGAGACTGGCGACACGCGCAACAACATCCTGCTTCACGCCGGCGATGTGGTCACCGTGCCGCATGCCGGCATCGTTTATGTCCTGGGCGCAGTCACTCGTCCGGGCGGGTTTGTCGTTTCCAACGACCGCACACAGCTCACAACCTTGAAAGTGCTTTCGCTCGCCGGCGGGCTCACGAATATTGCCAAGACCCAGCATGCGGTCATCATCCGCAAAGACGACACCGGCAAACAGACCGAGACACAGGTGGACCTGAAGAAGGTGCTGAACCGGCAGTCCGAGGACATCACCATGCATGCCAGCGACATTCTTTTTATTCCCGATGACCGGACCAAGCAAGCCTTGATAAAGGCGGCGGAGATTGCCCTCGGTATCGGCGCAGCCGTGGCTGTTTTTCGGCTGGCGTACCACTAAGAACGGACTATGATCGAAGACTCCAAGCTGATTCCACGGACTCCCGGAAGCAACGGGTCGGTGGACGTTATTTCGGCCTCCGCGCGCGTGCCGGCGATTGATCTCTCCCCGCGGGAGCCGCATCTTTACGACTACCTGCTGATTCTTCGCAAGCACCAGTGGCTGATCCTGTCGTTCCTGCTGACCGTGGTCACCATCGTGAGTATCGCCACGTTTCGCATGCGCCCGGTTTATATCGCCAAAGCCACCATCGAGATCGATCGCGAGAACAACAACATTCTGCCGTTTCAGGGCACCGATCCCTACGATTCGATGATGGATCTCGACAACTATATCGAGACTCAATCCAAGGTTCTCACCAGCGAAACCCTGGCGCTGCAGACCATTCGCAATACCGGCCTTGCCGCGAATCCTGAATTCTCGGCGGGCGGCATTCCCTCGGAAGCGATCGCTACCGGCTCTCTGGCGAACCAGAAGCGCCCCCCGGAAGTCGCGGCATTTTTGGGGAGCTTAAGCGTGAAGCGCGTGCCCTCCAGCCGCCTGATGGAAGTGAGCTACGAGTCCACCGATCCCGTGCTGGCGGCCCGGATTCTCAACGCCCACCTCGACAATTTCAAGGCCCAAAATATCCAGAGCCGGTATGAGGCGACGCTGGAAGCAACCCGTTTTCTCACCTCGCAGCTCAACGAACTCAAGCTCACGGTGAAGCAATCCGAGGACGCCCGCATCAATTACGAGCGGCAGAACCAGATCTGGAGCGTCGACGACAAGTCCAACATCACCACCCAGCGGCTGGCGGATCTGGACAAGCAACTTACCGATGCGCAGGGCGAAACTCTGAAAAAACAGGCCCTCTATGAGTACGCGAAGGCGGGCGATATTGATGCCGTGCCGGAAATTCGCGCCGATCCCCTCTTACAGGATTTGCAGAAAAAACGGGCAGACCTCGCCGTTCAATATACGGAATCCGTCAACCAGTACGGCCCCAACTTCCCCAAGGTGCTGCGCTTGCAAGCGCAGATGAAGGAAGTGGACGATCAGATCGCCCGAGAGAGCAAAGGCATTGTTCTCCAGCTGGAAAGCGACTATCGCGAAGCGAAACAGCGGGAAGAGCTCATCCGCCAGGCGCTTGAACTGCAAAAGGCCGAAACCAATAACATGGCCGAGAAAATGGTGCAGTACAACATCCTCAAACGAGAGTCGGAAGCGGACAAGACCCTCTATGAGGGCCTGTTGACCAAACTGAAGGAAGCGGGCATCTCCGAAGGGTTGAAATCTTCCAACCTCCGTGTCGTCGACCCGGCGATGATTCCTTCTTATCCCGCGCGCCCCGCCAAGGCCCGCAATATTGCTCTCGCTTTTCTGGTTGGTTTGGTCGGAGGCATCGGCCTGGCGCTCCTGCGCGAATACCTCGACAACACTGTGAAGACTCCAGATGACATCGAGACGCTCACGCGGTTGCCCAGCCTTGCGGTCGTGCCTGCTTTTGGGGATGGCGGGAGCCACAAGCGTCGAATGGGAATATTTGGCAGCGCTTCCACGAATGGCCATGAGAAGCGCATCGAGCTCGTTGCCCAGCACCTCCCGAAATCGCAAATGTCAGAAGCATTCCGCGCCCTGCGCACGGCGCTCCTGCTCTCTCAGCCGGACCACCCGCCTCAAGTTATCCTGGTCACCAGCGCCCTTCCGCGCGAAGGCAAAACTACCGCGGCCGCCAACCTCGCCGTTACCTTGGCCCAACTCGGCGATAAGACCGTCCTGGTGGATGCCGACCTTCGCAAACCCGGGGTTGGAAGATTGCTGAATCTTGGCTCCGGCAAGTACGCCGGTTTGAGTTCTTATCTGGCTGGCGTTTCGACTCTGGATCTGGTGACCGTACCCCATCCGGCCATTCCGAATCTGGCTGCGATCCCCACGGGCCCCCTGCCGCCCAATCCCGCGGACCTGCTCTCTTCGCATAAGCTCGCGGACGCGATTGTCGAGCTCCGCACCAAGTTCAAATTTGTTGTGATTGACTCGCCGCCGATTATGGCGGCAACGGACGCGGACCTGCTTACCAGCGTGAAAAGCCGGATCCTGGGTGTGGTCCTCAACGCCGTGGATGCCAACGCCCCGGACTACTACTATTCTTACCGCTATTATCCCTATTCCTATGGCTACGGCCCTCAGGAAGCCATGGAAATGGGTCACGAAGAAGCTCCCGAGCACGTTCCATCCAAGCCCTCGGATCCGGACGATTCGGACAAACTCTAGGAGGTGGTGTGCGATATCTGATCACGGGCGGCGCTGGATTCATCGGTTCCCATCTTGCCGAGCGATTGCTGGAAAAAGGCGAGCAGGTGGTGCTGCTCGATAACCTTTCCACCGGCAGCATGGAGAATATCCGCCACCTGAAAGGCTCCGACCGGCTCGAATATCATCTCGACGGAATCGAAAACCGGCAGATGCTGGCGGAGTTGGTGGATGACGCCGATGTCATCGTTCACCTGGCGGCCGCGGTCGGCGTGAAACTGATTGTGGAGAGTCCCGTCCGGACAATTGAAACCAACGTAAACGGGACCCAGATGGTTCTGGAAGCGGCTTCCAAAAAAAAGAAGCTCGTGCTGATCGCCTCCACTTCCGAAGTTTACGGCAAAAACACCAACGTGCCGTTTCACGAAGATGCGGATCTGGTGCTCGGCGCCACCACGAAGGGGCGTTGGAGTTACGCCGCATCCAAAGCGCTCGATGAATTTCTGGCTCTTTCCTACTGGAAAGAAAAGAAGCAACCCGTGATCGTTGTCCGTTTTTTCAACACCGTCGGCCCGCGGCAGACCGGGCGCTATGGAATGGTTCTCCCCAACTTCGTGAAACGGGCGCTCGATGGGGAACCCATCGAAGTTTACGGCAATGGCCAGCAGTCCCGCTGCTTCTGCGACGTCCGCGATACCGTGGAAGCCTTGCTACGGTTGATGCCCCTGGACCGCGCCGTGGGAGAAGTGATCAATATCGGCAACACGGAAGAAGTCACGATTGAGAATCTCGCCAAGATCGTGAAGCACCGCACGGGAAGCGATTCTCCCATCAAGTTTGTGCCGTACGACAAGGCCTACGAGCCGGGATTCGAAGACATGATGCGGCGCGTGCCCTCCATTGAGAAGTTGCACGGCCTGACGGGTTTTCGGCCGCAAACAAATCTAGCCGACATCATTGACCGGGTTTCGGCATATTTCCGGCAGAAGGGTGCCTTGGAAGAAGTCCGGAAAGTAACGGCAGTAAAAGCGGTATGAGCTTGAGGAGGACTTCGTTCTAGTGCCATGAGCAGCGTAGAGACCGCCCAGGCCTATTTTTACCCATGAAGACTTCCGTCACTCTTTCGATTCTTGTTCCCGTTTATAACGAGCAATATCTGGTCCGCGCAAGCCTCGAGCGCCTGAAACTCCTCGCAGATCAGCCGCTCCTTGAGCGCATTGAAGTGATCGTGGTGGACGATGGATCCACGGACCGGACCAACGCCGTCCTTCGTGAGTTTGAATCCACCGAAACTGCCCATCCCGGCGGAAAGTTGAATTGGATATTCGTCTATCACGAGGCCAACCAGGGCAAGGCCGCCGCCATTCGCACCGCCCTCCAGCGCGCAAGCGGGGAACTCACAGTCATCCACGACGCAGACCTCGAATATCACCCACTGGATCTCCTGAAGATGGTCCAGGTCTTTCTGGAGGAGCAGGCCGACGCCGTTTTCGGTTCGCGCTTTCTCGCCAGCGAATACCGGCGTGTGCTCTTCTTCCGGCACCAACTGGGGAATCATTTCCTGACGCTTTTATGCAACATTGTCTCCGACCTGAATCTCACGGACATGGAAACCTGTTACAAAATGGTCCGGACCGCGCTGTTGAAGAGCATTCCGCTGGTCGGCAACGGATTTGAAATCGAGCCGGAAATTTCCATCAAGCTCGCCAAACGGGGCGCCCGCATTTTTGAAGTTCCCATTCGCTATGCCGGCCGGACATATCAAGAGGGCAAGAAAATCGGCTGGAAAGACGGTGTTCGCGCCGTCAAGGCGATCATGCGTTTCGGTGTTTCTGACTATATCTATGCTGAAGACACCTATGGCAGCCAGATTCTCGGGCGCCTGAATCGCGCTCCACGTTTTACCAAATGGATGGCTGATGTGATCCGCCCCTACGTTGGCGAAAAAGTCCTGGAAATCGGAGCCGGGACCGGTAATTTAACGGTACAGTTAATTCCGCGCACGTTGTATTGGGTCAGCGATATTAACCCGTTGTATTTAAATTATCTGGAGAGCGTCCGGCTGGACCGCCCTTACATGCAGGTAGGCTACACGGACGGGGAAAAAGGGGAGTCGTTTCCCAAAGAGAGGAAATTCGACACGGTTATCTGCCTGAACGTTGTTGAACACCTGGCGGACGACCTGACCGCTCTCACTAATTTTCGCGAAGTGCTCGAGGATCACGGCCGCGCCATCATTCTTGTTCCCTGCGGCCCCTGGCTTTTTGGCTCTCTGGACGAAGTTCTGGGGCATCACCGGCGCTACACCCGCAAACAGTTGACGGATTTGGTGGAGCAAGCGGGTTTTCATTTGGAGCGCATGCTGGAATTCAATCGCATTGGTGTGATTGCGTGGTGGTTGAACGCACGTCTTCTGCGCAGGCGCACCTTCGGGTTTTGGCAGATCAAACTGTTGAACGCCTTGACTCCGGTGTTCCGTGTTCTGGACAACTTTTTGCCTCTGCCTCCCCTTTCCTTGATCGCGGTTATAAGCAAGCCCGGATACGAAGTGGCTGAGACGCCGGTTCGATCCACTCTGGCGCCAGTCGGGCCCGCTTAGGGTGTTCGTCAAGAGCATGAAGCCATCCCCTTCGAGCGGCTCCGCGGATTTGACGGCCGGAATGCCCAGGTCCGCACCCTTCCAACGGATTCTACTCCTTGTGTTCCTCGGTTCACTCGCGTTGGTGAACCCGATTGTTCACGGAGACGGCGTCGGTTACTACGCCTACGCGCGCGCGCCCCTCATTCAGCACAATCTGCGTTTTGAGGAAGACTGGCGCCACGCCAACCTTTACTTTTCTCAAAGTCGGACGCTGTCCAATGGGCAGCTCCGGCCCGACGAATATACGGAGACGGGCCATGTGGGCAATTTGTTTTCGATTGGACCTGCCCTGCTTTGGACTCCCTTTTTGCTGGCGGCCCACGTTACGGTGCTTCTAGCCGATGCGCTTGGTGCGCACATCCCGGCGGATGGTTTTTCTTCCCCCTACTTGCTGGCAATGGCCCTGGGCACAGCCTTTTACGGTTTCCTCGGTTTGCTGTTTTCCTATTCACTTGCAAAAAAATATGTGGAGGTACGCTGGGCCTTTCTGGCAACGCTCGGGGTGTGGGGCGCCAGTTCACTCCCCGTCTACATGTATTTTAATCCCGCGTGGTCCCACGCGCACTCCGCTTTCGCCGTAGCTCTCTTCGTCTGGTATTGGGAACGTACGCGCGGTGGCCGTACGCTGTTTCAATGGATTTTACTCGGCCTCATCGCCGGATTGATGGTCGACGTCTACTTCATGAACGGCGTCTTTCTCTTGCTCCCACTGGTCGAATCGCTGATTGCCTACTGGAATTTCTTGAAGGCCAAGGATTACCTTGCTGCTGGTCCACTCCTGGCCGGAAACACCTGCTTTCTCTTCGCCATCATCCTTGCGTTCATACCTACTCTGATCACTCGCTACATAATTTTCGGTGGATTTTTTCGTTTCGGGTCCTACACCGCGCTTCCCTGGGATTGGACCGCACCGAACTGGCGCTCCGTGCTCTTTTCCTCGGAACATGGCCTCTTCAGTTGGACTCCCATACTGGCTCTGGCGATTGCGGGTCTGTTTCTTGCTCCGCGTGCAGCCAGATCACTGGCGCTATTTCTCGCTCTCACGGCCGGGGGGTTCTATTATGTGATTTCCAGTTATCCCTTTTGGCATGGGATGGCTTCTTTCGGAAATCGTTTTTTCATTTCTCTCACCCCTGTATTTGTATTTGGACTGGCCTTATTGCTCCAACGCTTCGCCGGGTTCTTCCGTTCGGTGAACCGCGCTTTTGCCGCCGCCTCAGTCCTGCTTTTTCTATTCATCCTTTGGAACCTCGGTTTCATATTTCAATGGGGCGCTCATCTGATTTCTCCACGGGGTCCCGTGTCCTTTTCGCAAGTCACATACAACCAATTTTTTGTTGTCCCGCACCAGATTTCCGCTGATCTCCAACGCTATCTTTTCAAGCGCAAAGCGCTGATGCAGCAGATCGAGCAGAAGGATGTCGAGCAATTAAAGAAGGATGCGCAACCCTGATTCCGCACCCCGGAACAGGAAACTCCGGCGTCGTGGATCACTGGCTCCGCCCAGCTTATCCGATTCTGGTACCCTGTCAGGAGCGACACATCTGCTCTGGAATTTTGCGTACTGAATGGCTTCGGTGACCTCCAATCCATCCGCAACCGGCCCGCTGGCGAACCGGCCGCCGGGCTCGCTGACCCTGCGCATCGAGCCGCCGAGCACCTGGTTTGAATTGCGCCTGCAAGAGCTGTGGAAGTATCGCGAATTGCTGTTTTTTCTCGTCTGGCGCGACGTCAAAGTCCGCTACAAGCAGACCGCCATTGGCATCGCCTGGGTGATCATCCAGCCCCTGCTGACTATGCTCGTCGCTACTCTTTTCTTTGGCAGGCTCGCCAAACTGCCTTCCCAGGGCCTCCCCTACTCCGTCTTTTGTTTCGCGGCACTCGTGCCCTGGACTTATTTTTCGACCGCACTCGTCGCTGCCACCAACGTGGTGGTGGAAAACCAGCGTGTGATCACCAAAGTGTATTTCCCGCGGCTTATTCTGCCCGTCTCCGCAGCCCTTTCCGGCCTGGTGGATTTCGGCATCGGTTTTATCGTCCTTCTCATTTTCACTTTTGCCCACGGCATCCGCCCCACCTGGACGCTGGCGCTGCTGCCTCTCTTCTTGCTGCTCGCCGTGTTCACGGTTCTGGGTTTCGGCCTTTGGCTTTCAGCCCTCAACGCGCTCTATCGCGACGTCAAATACCTCACGCCGTTTCTCGTCCAGTTCTGGACGCTGGCCTCTCCCGTCTATTATTCCAGTTCCATGGTTCCCGAACGCTACCGCTGGCTGTACGGCTTAAACCCGATGGCGGGGGTGATTGACGGATTCCGCTGGGCGCTCACGGGAACGGGGCAGGCTCCCACAGCCACGCTGCTTGCTTCCAGTCTCATCGTCTGCTGCGTGCTCTTCGGCGGACTCGTCTTCTTTAATTACATGGAAGGGAGCATCGCCGACCGCGTATGAGCAACGCTGTAATCGAAGCCCGGGGCCTCAGCAAGCGCTACGAGCGGGGCGCGCGTTCGTCGTCGGGACTTCTTCGCGACACCCTCGCGCGCACGCTGCGCTCTCCCTGGACATTATTTCAACGGCAAAAGCCGGACACTTTCTGGGCGGTGAACAATGTCTCCCTGCAAGTTCGCGAAGGCGAAGTGCTGGGACTGATCGGCCGCAACGGTTCCGGCAAGACCACTCTCCTCAAGATTCTTTCCCGCATCACGCGGCCGACTTCGGGCTGGGCCGAAATTCATGGCCGCGTCGGCAGTCTTCTCGAGGTCGGCACGGGTTTTCACCCGGAACTCACCGGCAGGGAGAACGCGTATTTGAGCGGCGCCATCCTGGGCATGAGCCGGCAGGAAATCACCCGCAAATTCGATGAAATCGTGGCCTTCGCCGAACTCGACAAATTCATCGACACGCCGGTGAAGCATTATTCCAGCGGCATGTTTGTGCGCCTGGCCTTTGCGGTTGCCGCGCACCTTGAACCTGAAATTCTGCTGGTCGATGAAGTTTTGGCCGTCGGCGACATCAAATTTCAGCGCAAGTGTCTGGGGAAAATGGGAGACGTAGCCCGCGCCGGCCGCACGATTATCCTTGTCAGCCATCAGTTGAACCAGATTCGCCGCCTCTGCCAGCGCGTCGTTTGGCTCGATGGAGGCACTGTGCGTGAAACCGGTCCCACCGCGGAAGTCATCGGCGCGTACGAACGCGAAATGTCCTCCTCCGATGTGCTTATCGAAAAGGGCCCGCTGGGTGGCAGCGCGCACTTTCTCAAGTGGTGGATACTGGATCGGGAAGGCAAGCCGAAGCATGTCTTATCGGACGACGGCGAACTCCGGCTGCAATTTCTGCTCAAGGTGAATCAACCCATTAACGGCTTGTATCACGATATCGAACTCTACGATCAGAATCGCCAACTTCTGTGGGGCAATGCCATCGGCAACGTCACGCTGGACCCTGGCGTTTATCTTTGCGATCACACCTTGCCGCATCTGCCGTTACGCCCGGGGAGTTACACCTGGCGCGCGACGTTGTGGGATGGCGGAGAAAATATCGCGGACTATGATTGCGTCCCGGAAATGCAGGTTGCCACCGTGCCCGTGGGGCACCCGCTCGACGAAAAAGCGGGAATCCTGAATATTCCGTCGGAATGCGTCATCGTGCCGCAATCGGCGGCGGATTTTCCCAAATAGCGCTGCACGCGCGGGGGCGCCAATGATTTTTTCCGAAGGTGTATTATCATCCGTCGAGCTTGCGTCAGAATTTATGAGTAGCCCTTCCGTGGATCCAATGGGGAGCATGGCAGCCGGGCAAAACGAGTCGCCTTCCGCCACGCCCGCGTCGGCATCCTGCCCGATTTGCGATCGCGCCGCGGCGGGCCCTGCGCTCGAACAGCAGGGAAGCTACTCCCTTTTTTCCTGCCCACTATGCGGCTTGCAGTTTTGGAGCCCTCGCGTTCTTCCCACTTCCGAGTGGTACGAACTGATGTACAGCGGCCGCGACGCCAAACTTCTTCCCCTGGAACCCGGCCATAAATATTTCCTGTCTGATCCAAAAGCCCCGCGATCCGGTGACCTCCTGGACGTAGGCTGCGGTACGGGAAACTTTCTGGTTGCCTCGCGTGATAAAGGTTTTCGCGTTTCAGGGACAGAGCTGGATGCCAGCGCCGCAAAATTCGCGCGCGAGAAACTCTCGCTCGAAAACATCTTTCCTTTCAGCATCGTTGATTTCACCGCGCAATACCCCGTGGCAAAGTACGATGTCGTCACATTTTTTGAGGTGCTCGAGCATCAGGCCGACCCCGCCGCCTTCCTGAACTCCGTCGTTTCCTGCTTGCGCCCCGGCGGAACCATCGCCCTCAGCGTTCCCAATCGCGATCGCTGGCTTACCGGCCCGGACGTATTCGACTACCCGCCAAACCATTTCTTGCGGTGGAATGAAGCGGCTCTCCGGAATATTTTGCGGCGCTTCGGCTTTCAGATTGTTTCGGTCAGGCAGCAGCCCGTCGATTTTCCCTATGCCGTAAGCATGATCAATATGGCCCTGCGCAGCGGCTTGACGAGGAAAGTCACCGGCCGTGAAGACGTTTTCTTCCGCGACGTCATGCAGATGGATAAGGCTAAAGCCGTCGCCGTAAGTCGGGAAACCCCTTCCGCGCGCCAGCGCGTCATGAGCACTCTCGGCAAAGTGAAGCGCGGCCTCTGCTACCCGCTCGCCGGTGCGGCCCTGCCGTACCTGCGCCTGCGCGGATACAAAGCGGCGTATCTCTACTGCCTGGCGAAGCTCTGCTAAGGCCGAAAGAGGAGATACATTTCTTGCACATTCTCAGCTTGGAGACAGGTAAATGAGCGCTCTTGATTTCATCATGCGTCAACCGATCATTTACCGCCTCTGGATGGCGACCCACGGAGAGCAGAAGTTTGCCCCGATCGCCAGGCGCATTAACACGGAGCGAATATACCGTGTACTGGACGTTGGCTGCGGGCCGGGGACCAATGCGAACTATTTCTCAAAGGTTGAGTACTTGGGGATCGACCTGAATGAGCAGTACATTCGCGATGCGGAGCGCCGCTACGGCGACTCGCCGGGAGGCCGGC